>VFSW01003053.1_pt1 | contig 25096 bp, 23 predicted proteins | sample 5358111 | NCBI WGS metagenome assembly VFSW01 (sample SAMN11554181, study PRJNA540505) | mine drainage metagenome | isolation source: sediment from site ElyBrook_90M | place: USA: Ely Copper Mine, Vershire, VT | collected 2017
TTGCCGAGGAGCGGCCGCGTAGGATACCAGATGAGGCCATGCCGCGGCGAGTGACGGGGGCCTCAGGCGCAGCCGGTGAGTTGCGCGGCGAGCTCGCGCACTTGCGTCCGTGCTGCGAGCAGCGACTCGCCCCGGTCCGCGACGATCCGTTCCAAATCCGCGAGCGCTTGCTCGAAGCGGTCATTGACGACGACGTAGTCGAATTCCTGCCAATGACTGATGTCGGCCACCGAGTCGCGCAGGCGCCGGCTGATGACGGCGTCCGAGTCGGTGCTGCGTCCGCGCAACCGGTCCTCGAGGGCGTTCAAGGACGGCGGTAGCACGAAGATGCTGCGTGCCTCCGGCAGGTGCGCCCGCACCTGCCGGGCGCCCTGCCAGTCGATTTCCAGCAGCAGGCGTTCGCCGCGCGCGAGCGCCTCGCGCACGGTCGAGAGGCTCGTGCCGTAGTAATTGTCGAAAACCTTCGCGTGTTCGAGAAACTCCCCGTGCGCGACCATCTCCAGGAAGCGCTCGGCGTCCACGAAGTGGTAATCGCGCGCCTCGAGCTCGTTCGCCCGCTGCTTGCGGGTCGTGTACGAGACCGAGAAGCGCAGCCGCGGGTCGCGCTGCATCAGCGCCTTGACCAGGCTGGTTTTGCCGGCACCCGAGGGTGCCGCAATCACGTAGAGGCGGCCACCGCCGCCGGGTTCGATGCCGTCGTTCATGCCGCGCTACTCGATGTTCTGCACCTGCTCGCGCATCTGTTCGATCAGCACCTTCATATCGACCGCCGCGCGCGTCGTCTCGATGTCCTGGGACTTCGAGGACAGGGTGTTCGCCTCGCGATTCAATTCCTGCATCAGGAAGTCGAGCCGCCGCCCGGCCGGCTCCCCGGCTGCGAACGTTTTGCGGATCTCGGCGACGTGACCCCGCAAGCGGTCGATCTCCTCGTCGACGTCCAGACGCTGCGCGAGGATCGCGAGTTCCTGCTCGAGGCGGTCGTGATTGACCGCAACCGCCACCTCGGCAATGCGCTCGCGCATCTTCGCATGCAGCCTGGCGCGCACCTCCGGCAGGCGTCCGGCGACCCGTGCCGCCAACTGCAGCAAACCCTCGCACCGCTGCTCGAGCGTCTCCTGCAGTCTGGACCCCTCGCTGTGGCGAAACCGGCCGAGATCGGCGAGCGCGTCGGTGAGCAGTGCGTGTGCGGCTTCCTGGATCGGGGTCAAATCCCGCGCCGCGTCGCAGATGACGCCCGGCCAGCGCAGCAGGTCGACGACGTCGATACGTCCGGCGGCGCCCGCGAGCTCGGCGACCTGCCGCGCCCGCGCCGTCAGCACCTCGAGCAGTGCTGCGTCCAGTTCCAGCTCGCCGCTGCCGGCGGTGGGCCGGAAGGTGAGCGTGCAATCGGTCTTGCCGCGGCGAACCGCGGCGGCGATCGCCTGGCGGTACTGGCCCTCGGCGGCCCGGAACTCCTCGGGCAACCTCAGTCCGACTTCGAGGAAACGATGATTTACCGTCCGCACTTCCCAGACGAGGAAGCCGGCGGGCAGCTGGCGTTCACTCCGCGCGAAGCCGGTCATACTACGAATCATAGGGGGGAGTGCGCCATAATCGGTGATAATCGGCGCAGGAGTTTAACAGAAGACCGGGAGGCGTCCTTGCAGATAGATACCGCGGATGTCAGCTTGATCGGGCACCGCGAAGAGAACCAGGACCGGGTCGCGGTTGCCGCCGACGAGCAATCGGCACTGCTCGTGGTCATCGACGGCATGGGCGGCCATGCGCAAGGGGCCCGGGCAGCCGAGACGGCTCTGGCGACCTTGCTCGAGGCGTTCTGGCAGACACCCCATCCGGTGTTCGATCCGCTCGGCTTTCTGCATCTCGCGTTGGGCCGCGCCCACGAGGAAGTCGTCAAGCTCGGCCAGGGAATCGGCGTCGAAGCGCGTCCGCGTGCGACCAGCGCCATCTGTCTGGTGCAGGATGCCGAGGCGTATTGGGCGCACGTCGGCGACAGTCGTATCTATCAGTTGCGCGGGCAGCGCGTGCTCGATCGCACGCGCGATCACAGCCACGTCGAGGTTTTGCTGCGCGAGGGCTTGATCACGGAAGCGGAGGTCCACGGCCACCCGATGCGAAACTATGTCGAGTGCTGTCTCGGTGGTGATGCGGTGCTGCCGGAGATGAGTCTCTCGGGGCGTCGGCGCCTCAACGCGGGCGACGTCATGTTGCTCTGCACCGACGGATTCTGGGCGGGACTGAAGGATGAGGAACTGGTGCGTTTTGCGCAGGACCGGGACAAAGCGATCAGCGAGACGCTGTCGGAACTTGGCCAACGTGCCGTCGCGGCGATGGCGCCGTATAGCGACAACACGAGTGCGGCCGCGTTGCGCTGGCGGGCGGCATGAGCGAGCGACCGAGCGGCCGCGCGCCCGACGAACTGCGCGCACTGAGCTTTAGCCGTCATTTCACCCGTCACGCCGAGGGCTCCGTGCTGGTCGGATTCGGTGACACCCGGGTGCTTTGCACCGTGAGCATCGAGGATGGGGTGCCATCGTTCCTGCGCGGCAGCTCGCAGGGCTGGATCACCGCCGAGTACGGGATGTTGCCGCGTGCCACCCACAGCCGCGGCGCGCGCGAAGCGGTGCGCGGCAAGCAATCGGGCCGCACACAGGAAATCCAGCGTCTGATCGGCCGCAGCCTGCGCGCGATCGTCGACTTGAAGGCGCTCGGCGAGCGCACCGTGACGATCGACTGCGACGTCCTGCAGGCCGACGGCGGCACGCGCACAGCCGCGATCACGGGCGCTTACGTTGCCCTCGCCGACGCGATCGATGCGCTGCTCGCAAAGCGCGTCCTGCGCAACAATCCGCTGCACGGCCAGGTCGCCGCCGTGTCGGTCGGCATCTACCGCGGTACCGCGGTTCTCGACCTCGATTATGCGGAGGACTCGAACGCCGAGACCGATATGAACGTCGTGATGAACAGCGGCGGCGCGTTCATCGAGATTCAGGGCACGGCGGAAGGGCATGCTTTCCGCCGCAATGAGCTCGACCGGCTCCTCGACCTCGCCGCCACCGGCATCAGCCGGTTGCATGCAGCGCAGCAGAGCGCACGCGGTGCCTAGCCGGCTGTTGGTCGCGACCGCCAATCCGGGGAAGCTGCGCGAGTTGCGCTCGTTGCTCGCCGGTCTGGCGTTCGAGGTGCTCGGGCAGCGCGAGTTAGGCATCGTCTCGCCGGAGGAGACCGGCGAGACTTTCCTGGCGAATGCGCTGCTGAAGGCGCGGCATGCGCAACGGCTGACCGGGCTTGCGGTCCTTGCCGACGATTCCGGCCTCGAGGTCGACGCACTCGACGGTGCCCCGGGGGTGTTTTCGGCCCGCTACGCCGGGCCATCGGCGAGCGATGCAGACAACAACGCCAAGCTTTGCGCGGCGCTGGCCGGCGTGCCGGCATCGAGGCGGACGGCGCGCTACCGGTGCGTGCTCGTGTATCTGCCGGAGCCGCCCGCCGAGGCGCCGATCGTCGCCGAGGGTGTTTGGGAAGGATCGATCGTCGATGAGCCGCGCGGTGAGGGCGGCTTCGGCTATGACCCTCATTTTCTGGTGAAAGGGCGGGAAGAATGCGCGGCGCAGCTTCATCCCGGGGAGAAAGACCGGATCAGCCACCGCGGTATCGCGCTGCGCGCGCTGCGTGAGCGGCTCGGGCGCGACGCGGTGGGTTGATCAATGACCGGGCTGCCGCCGCTCGCCTTGTACGTGCACATGCCCTGGTGCGTGCGTAAGTGTCCGTACTGCGACTTCAATTCCCACGAACTCAGGCGGGAGCGGCCGGACGCACGCTATGTCGATGCGCTATCGCGCGACTTCGAGCGCGAACTGGCATCGATCGCGGGCCGTACGATTCAAAGTGTGTTCTTCGGCGGCGGCACGCCGAGCCTGTTCGCGGCGCCGGAGTACGCGCGTCTGCTCGTACAACTGCGCCGGCAGGCGCCGTTCGCCGAGGATGCCGAGATCACGCTGGAGGCCAACCCGGGCACCGTCGAACGCGGTGCGTTCAGCGCCTATCGGGACGCCGGCATCAACCGTGTTTCGCTCGGCGCGCAGACCTTCGACGCGCGGTCGCTGAGCGTGCTCGGGCGCATTCATAGCCCCGAGGAGACGTTGCGGGCGGGGGAGGAATTGCGCGCCGCAAAACTCGACACCTTCAACCTAGCCCTGATGTACGGGCTGCCCGGGCAAATCCGGGGCGAGGCGCTAGCCGACGTGGCGACGGCGTGCGCGCTGGGATCCAGCCATATCTCGCATTATCAACTGACTCTCGAGCCGGGCACGGTGTTCCATTCGCGCCGGCCGGCGCTTCCCGGCGAGGAGGTGCTCTGGGAGATGCAGACTGAGTGCCAGCGCTTGCTCGCCGACCACGGTTATGCGCAGTACGAAGTCTCTGCCTACGCGCGCGATGGCGCGCGTTGTCGGCACAACCTGAATTACTGGCGGTTCGGTGATTATCTCGGCATCGGCGCCGGCGCTCACGGCAAGTTGAGCCTCGAGTTGCCCGGCCGCGTCTTGCGAAGCGTCAAGCCACGCATGCCGGGCGCCTACCTTGCCGCTGCCTGCGGCACCGACGCCTCGATCGGCGAACGCGAGCCGATCCTCGAGAGCTCGCTACCCTTCGAATTCATGCTGAATGCTTTGCGCCTAAACGAGGGCTTCCGCGGCGCCGATTTCGAAGCGCGCACGGGCCTGGCGCTCGCGCGCATCGAACCGAAGCTGCAGGATGCGGAGCGGCGCGGGTTGCTGGTGCACACGCCGGACGCTTGGCGACCGAGCGAACTCGGCCAGCGCTTCCTCAACGATCTGCAGGTCGGCTTCCTTCCCTGAGCTTATGCACACCGGCGAAGCGTCTTGGCCAGAAAGCCACCTACAGGACATTGCGGTCATAATAGGTCAAATGACGTCTGCAACATTATGATTTTACGAGATAAAAAGACATGTCTATTTTTTGACCAAATTAACATTTATGTGTTTTTGTGGTGCCGGCGCTCGTGGCTGTCAGCAACATCCACAGACTTATCCACAGTTATTGTGGACAAAACGAGCTCCCCGGAGTGCGAAGCCGGTGGCAACGGTGGCGGGCTTGCCGTGCAGGGGCTGCGCGGCTACACTTCGCGGCCCGTCTGCAGCCGGCGATCCGATCGATCGGCTCTGACTTCCGGCGTGGCGAAGCTCGCTCCTTGGCGCATTTCGATTCTGCCGCAACGACATTGGCAAGGACTGAATCATGAAAGCCGGCATTCATCCCGATTACCAAGAAATCTCGGTCAGCTGCACTTGCGGCAACAGCTTCAAGACGCGCTCGACGATCGGTCACGACCTGCAGATCGAGGTTTGCTCGAGTTGCCACCCCTTCTACACCGGCAAGCAGAAGGTCGTCGACACGGGCGGACGGGTCGATAAGTTCCGCAAGAAGTACGCGACCGCTGCCGCGCGCAGCTGATCGTTCGCGATAGCCGGTGCGCGCCGACGGCGCCGGCGCTTGCCCTTGCGATCGGGCCGGTGGCGCGCCCTGCGCCGCCAGCCGCGCCTTGCCCGGCCGCTTGCTTTCAGTTGCGCCCTCGTGCAACGCTTCGAGATCTAACCTCACGCGGGCCACTTTAGACTGGCAAATCGGACGGGCGCATGACTACGAAGTACGAACTGAAGAATACGCAGACCGGCAAGGCGACGCTGCTCGATGCCATGTCTGGAACGATCGGACCCGATGTGATCAACATCGCGCCGCTCTTGAAGGAACAGGGCGTGTTCACGTTCGATCCGGGGTTCATGGCAACCGCGAGCACGGAAAGCAAGATCACGTACATCGATGGCGATGCCGGATTGCTGTTGTACCGCGGCTATCCGGTCGAACAACTCGCGGAGAAGTCGACCTTCCTCGAGGTGGCGAACCTGCTGGTCTACGGCACCCTGCCCACGAAGCCGCAGCTCGACGCGTTCTGCAGCTCGATCACTCGACACACGATGATCAACGAGCAGTTGCTGCGCTTCTTCCAGGGTTTCCACCACAACGCGCATCCGATGGCCAAGGTCGCAGCCGTCGTCGCCTCGATGGCGGCCTTCTACCACGACTCGACCGACATCAATGATCCGCGCCACCGGGAGATATTCGCGCACCGTATCATCGCGAAGCTGCCGACGATCGCCGCCGCCGCTTACAAGCACTCCTTGGGCCAGCCGTTCGTCTATCCACGCAACGATCTGCGCTATTGCACGAACATGCTCAACATGTTCTTCGCGGTGCCTTGCGAGCCGTACGCGATCGATCCGATCGCGGCCGAGGCGCTCGACCTGCTGTTCATTTTGCACGCCGATCATGAACAGAACGCGAGCACCTCGACGGTGCGGCTCGCCGGCAGCACCGGCGCGAACCCGTATGCCGCGATTTCCGCCGGCGTCTCGGCGCTCTGGGGTCCGGCACATGGGGGCGCGAACGAGGCCGTGCTCGACATGCTCGAGGGGATCGGCAGCGCGGCGAACATCGATGCCTTCCTCGCGCGGGTGAAGGACAAGCACGCGAACGTCCGCTTGATGGGCTTCGGTCACCGCGTCTACAAGAACTTCGACCCGCGCGCAAAGATCATCCGCGGCATGTGCTACCGGGTGCTCGAGAAGCTCGGCCGCACCGAGTCGCCGCTGTTCGAACTGGCGCTGCGGCTCGAGGAGATCGCGCTGAAGGATGAATACTTCGTTTCCCGCAAGCTGTACCCGAACGTGGATTTCTACTCCGGCATCATCTACAGCGCGCTCGGCATCCCGCGCTCCATGTTCACGGTGATGTTCGCGATCGCGCGCACCGCCGGATGGGTCGCGCATTGGCAGGAAATGGTCTCCGACCCGCACATGCGAATCGGACGTCCCCGCCAGTTGTATACCGGTCCGGTCAAGCGGGATTACGTGCCGATCGACGGGCGCTGAGGCGGTGCTGCGGCCGGCGCTCCTGCGCGTTACCGTGGCGATTGCGGCGGCAAGCGTATTGGCGGCCGCCGCGGGCACGGCGAGCGCGATGAACTCCCCGCCCGCCGTCGCGCCGAGCGCCTCGCTCTGTCCACCGCCGGCAAAGCCGGGCAGGCCGGTGGCACTCGGCACCGCGGAATGGAACGGCTGGGGTCGCGACGGCGCCAACACCCGCTATCAACCGGAACCGGCGCTGCGCGCGACCGATGTGCGCAAGCTCAGACTGAAGTGGGCATACGCGCTGGCGCCGGCCGCGTCCTACAGCCAGCCCACCGTCATCGGCGGCCGGGTGTTCGTGACGACCTCCTCCGGCTGGGTCTATTCGCTCGCCGCGCGCAGCGGTTGCACCCACTGGGCGTTGAACATGGCCGTGCCGATCGACACACCGGTCGTATTTGGTGCGATCGGCAAGCCGGTGCTCGTCAAGCGCCGTTGGTGGCGCTCACGCCTGCACAATGCGCACATCCCGGTGATCGAACCGCCGAGCGCGGTCGTGTTCGGCGACACCGCGGGCAACGTCTATGCGCTCGATGCCGAGCGTGGCACGCTGCTGTGGAAGGTGGCGCTCGGCGCCCGCAGCAACGCCGCGGTCAGCGGGGCACCGGCGGTGTTCAATGGGCGCGTGTACGTGCCGCTGACCGCGTTTGGCACCGGGCGCGGGGCCGTTGCTTCCCTGGATCTGGCGACCGGCGCACTGCTCTGGCGGGCGCAATTGCCGCATTCGGCGGCAGTCGCGACCGACGGCCTCGGTGTGTCCGGCACGCCGACGATCGACGCGCGCCGCCAATTGCTCTACGTCGCGGATCGGGCGGCCGATTCAGTCGTCGCGCTGAATCTGGCCGACGGAAGAGCGCTCTGGGTCGCCGCGGTTCCCCAGACCCCGCGGCCGGGGGGCAATCCGCTGCCGGCGGCGAAGCCTGTCGCGCGCGCGCGGGCGCCGCGCGGCAACCCGCCGATCCTGCAGTCGCTGCCGGATGGGCGGCAGGTGTTGCTGCTGGCCAATGCCGATGGCGTCAACTACGCCTTGGACCCGGATCGCCGCGGAGCGCTGTTATGGCAGACCCGGGTGCTGGCAGGCGCCGGCGGAGCGGATTGGAGCAACGCCGCGGATCACCGCAAGGTCTATGTGGCGGCGTCTGACCGGCATCCGCGGGCAGGCAGCCAAAACGCCCTGCTGGCGGCACTCGACATCGCCACCGGCAGGGTGCTGTGGCGCAAGCCTCTGGCGCCCAAGTGTCGCGGCCCGGCCGGCGCTTGTGAACCCGAACAAGCGCATGCGGTCACGGTGATTCCGGGAATCGTTTTCAGCGGATCGGTCGACGGGCACCTGCGGGCGTACTCGACGATCGACGGCCTGCCGATCTGGGACTATGACACCGGCCGCGGGGTGCGCACGCTCAACAGCGGGACCGTTCGCGGGGGCTCCCTCGGCCGTGATGGACCGGCTGTGGTCGATGGTGTCGTCTACGTCGATGCGGCGGATCGCGGTGCGCATGGCAAGGCGGCGGGCGTATTGCTCGCGTTTTCGGTCGCCGACAAGTAGGATCGGGCGTCTTATACCAAGACCGCGCGAGCGAGCACCCCCTTGAGCGAGATTCGTCCGAGAGCGACTGATTATTGCCGGTTCGCATTCCTCGTGTTCGCCGCGAGCTGTCCGGCGTGGCGGGTGGCGCACGCCGCCGCGCAGGTCTCCGATTCGGTCGTGAAGATCTTCGCGACGATGCGCTACCCGGATCCATACAAGCCGTGGACCAAGCAGGCGCCGGTCCAGGAGACGGCTTCGGGGGTCGTGATCGGCGGGGACCGGATCCTCACCAACGCGCATGTCGTGCTTTACGCCGGACAGATCCAGGTCCAGGCCCACGAGTCCGGCGACAAGATTCCCGCGCACGTCGTGGCGGTCGCGCCGGGGATCGACCTTGCGGTGTTGAAGGTCGACGATTCGTTCTTCAAGAACCACCCCCCGCTCGCCCGCGAAGCGGGGTTGCCCCACATCAAGGATGCGGTGCTCGTCTACGGCTTTCCGACCGGCGGCACCTCGCTGTCGATCACCAAGGGCATCGTCTCACGCATCGAGTTCGTCCCTTACAACTTCCCGGCGACGGGGCTGCGGGTCCAGATCGATGCGGCGATCAATCCCGGCAACAGCGGTGGTCCGGCGGTTGTCAACGGCCGGATGATCGGCATCGCGTTCAGCCGGCTGGCCGGCACGGCCGAGAATATCGGCTACATCATTCCGAACGCTGAAATAGACCTGTTTCTCCGCGAAATCCCCGGTGGCCACTACACGGGCAAGCCGGCGATGTACGATGAGCTGCAGACCCTGGAAAACCCGGCTCTGCGCGCGTACCTGAAGCTCTCTGCCGCGACTCACGGCGTGGTCGTGCACCGGCCGCACGGCTCCGGACCCGCGTATCCTTTGAAGAAATGGGACGTGATCACGCACATCGGCAAGGCGCCCATCGATGACGAAGGCATGGTGCGGATCCGCGCCGACCTGCGCGTCGATTTTCACTACCTCGTCCAAAAGCTTGCGCATGACGGCAGGCTCCCGCTGCAGATCGTGCGCGGCGGCAAGCCGATGCACATCGAATTGCCGGTGCAGACCTATCTGCCGACCCTGGTTGGCAATTTGAACGGCCGCTACCCCTCCTATTTCATCTACGGACCCTTGGTGTTCTCGAAGGCAACCTGGCAGTTTCTCGCGTTCGCCGACAAGGACAACATCGCCCGGTCCCTCGGTCTGATCAACAGCCCCTTGCTCAGTGAGGCGCTCGACGTGCCGAGCCCGCAGCGGCGCGAATTGGTGGTGGTTTCCTCGCCGTTCTTTCCGGATGCGCTCTCGATGGGTTATTCGAACCCCGCCGGCGAGGTCGTCTATTCGGTCGACGGCATCCGGGTTCGCAGCCTCGACAATCTCGTGGCGATTCTGCGCGACGCCAAAGGCAGGTTCGTGACGATCGAATTCGAACAGCGGACTGGTGAAACCCTGGTGTTCCCGCGCAAGGCGATCGTCGCTGCGACGCAGAAGGTGCTGATCGACAATGACGTGAGGTCGCAGGGCTCGCCGGACACGATGGCCGTTTGGCGCGCCAAGCCAAGCGCGCGCGGCGCCGGCCTCTAAGCGGTCGCGAGCAAGGCGTGCACTTCGTGTGTGTCGGCTCGACGCATCGGCCGGCCGTCCACGGGAGAGTATGGCGCCTGCCGGATGCCGTCGAGGGGAAACACGGTTGCATCGATCATGCGCGCGCACGTCGCGAAACGCAGTGCCGGGTAATGCAGGCTGCGTCCGGCATCCATCTTGACCCGCCGCTCATGCACCGAATGGGTCACGCCGATTTCCAACAAGCGCAGTGCGATCGACTCGGGCCGGTCGGCGAACAGGTGAAGGTTGATGTCGCTGTATGCGGTCGCCGTCCCGGTGAGCACCGAACCGACCAGCCGCGGCTGGAATTCATCGAGCAGGCGCATGGCCTCGAGCGCGGCGCGGCGCTGCTCCTTCAGGCTGCGGTCGTGCGAATCGGCTTCGAACAGCCGCTGTCGCAGCCGCAGAGCCTCTTCGATCTCGACGTTCCGTGGCAGCAATGCCGAGTCCGTGACGCCGAGCCGATCCGCCGCCTTGCGTTTGGCCCGTAGAAAATCCCCGATGCCCTGATCGCTCATGATTCGGGCCGCCTCCTCCGCAAGCGATCGACGCAGGCTGTCGGTGCGCTGAGAAAACTTTCTCGGCATGAATCGACTGGTCTCCTAGAACAGCGATTTGTCGGAATCGATCGGTTTGTTGGGGCCGCTCTTGCCGTTGCCGGTCTCCGGCTTCGGAAGGTTGCCCTCGATGAATTTCTCCATGATCGCGTTCGGGTCATCCGCACTGGCGAGCAGGCCGGTCTGCGGGTTGATGCGCGCCGTCACGATGCCGTCCGGCAGCGGGACGTTGCGCAGCGGCATACCGGCGAGCGCCTGGTGCATGAAGTACGTCCAGATCGGCACGGCCGTCGTGCCGCCCTCTTCGCCCGGGCCGAGCGAACGATCCTGATCGAAGCCGACCCAGACGGTCGCGACGATATCGCCGTTGAAGCCCGAGAACCAGGCGTCGCGGTGATCATTGGTGGTTCCGGTTTTGCCGGCGACGTCGTCACGCCCGAGCACGCGTGCACGTACGCCGGTGCCGTGCCGAATCACGTCTTTCATCATGTCCGCGAGCAGGTAGGCGACCTGCGGTCTGATCACCTGGGGCGCGAGATTCCGCGCCGGAATCAGGAACTTCCCATCCGACTGACCCGTGTCGATGCTGCTCGCCTGTGCGGCGACGCTCGCGGACGCCGAGGTCGGCGTCGCCGTCGCTGCGGGAGCGCCGGCCACCAGCGCCGAGGGGCCGAGCGCATCCGCGGGCGGCAGGGCTTGTTGGCCGCACTCGAAGCAGGCGATCGCCGGGTTGGCCTGGAAGATCGTCTTGCCGTGCGCGTCCACAACCCGGTCGATGAAGTAGGGGCTGACCCGGAACCCGCCGTTGGCGAAGGGCGCATAGGCTTCGGCGAGTTGCAGCGGCGTGACATCCGCCGTGCCGAGGGCGAGCGTCAGATCATCCGGCAGCTGCGCCTTGTCGAATCCGAAGCGCGTCACGTAGTTGCGGGCGTATTCGACGCCGATATCGCGCATCAGGCGCACCGCGACGAGGTTGCGCGAATGGACCAAGGCCACGCGCAACCGGGTCGGTCCGTAGAACTTGTTCGCGTCGTTCTTCGGGCGCCAGGCCTTGGCGTCGTTGCCGTCTCCGAGCACGATCGGCGCGTCGAGAATGACGCTCGCGGGCGTGAAACCCTTGTCGAAGGCGGCAGAGTAGATGAACGGCTTGAAGGCCGATCCCGGTTGTCGCTCGGCCTGCGTCGCGCGATTGAAGTTGCTCTGGTAATAGTCGAATCCGCCGACCAGCGCCGCGATGGCACCGTCATGCGGGTCGATCGCGACCAGCGCACTCTGGGCTTGGGGTACCTGCACGAATTGCAGGTTCTGCGAGGTCGTACCGACCGTGTAAATCACGTCGCCGCGATGCAATACGTCGGTCGCCGTCTTCGGTGCCCAGCCTACGTGGCCACCGGCCAAAGCCGGCCGTGCCCAGGCGATCTTCGCCCAGGGCAGCGTGACCGCGCCCAAGTCCTTGACAAAGATCTGTGCGCTCTTCGGTTCGACGTCCTCGACCACTGCCGGCCGCAGACCGCCGACGACCGGGAAGCGTTCGAGTGCGGTGTTGAGCACACGGGCTTGCGGCATGGCGGCAAGTCGCAGGTGCCCGATCGGCCCGCGATATCCGTGCCGGCGGTCATATTCGAGCAGTCCGGTGCGCACCGCGATTCCGGCGGCGGTCTGCAGCCGTGAATCGATGGTGGTGATGACCTTGTAGCCGCCGGTATAGATCGCATCGCCGTACTTGGCTTGAAGTGCCGCACGCACCATCTCGGCGACGTAGGGGGCCTGCACTTCGAGCGTAGGGCCGTGGACCCGGGTGGCCACGGGGCTCGCGTTCGCGGTCTCATACTCAGCGCGCGTGATGTCACCGAGAGCGAGCATGCGCCGCAGCACATAAGCGCGGCGGATACGGGCGGCTTTCGGATCGGCGACCGGATTGATGTCCGAAGGGGCTTTCGGCAAACCGGCAATGGTCGCCATCTCGGCGAGGCTCAATTGGTCGAGGCTCTTACCGTAGTACACCTCGGCCGCGGCACCGACGCCGTAGGCTCGTTCGCCGAGGAAGGTGCGGTTCGCATAGATGGAGAAAATATCCTCTTTCGAATACTTCGCCTCCATCAGCAGGGAAATGTAGATTTCACTGAGCTTGCGCTTCATGTCGCGGCGCGGCGAAAGGTAGACACCCCGGGCGACCTGCATCGTGATCGTGCTGCCGCCCTCCCGCACGCCCCCGGCCCGTAGGTCCGCAAGCGCCGCACGCACGATACCTTTCCAGTCGACGCCGTGATTTTGAAAGTAGCGGGCGTCCTCGGCCGCCAGGAATGCTTCGACCAGCTTCTTGGGGATCTGGTCGTAACGGACCGGAATGCGCCGCTGCTCGCCGATCGAGGCGATCAGGCGTCCGTCCCGCGTGTAAACCCGCAGCGGCACCTGCAGCTGCACGTCCCTGAGGGTGTCCACGTTTGGCAGGCTGGGCTTCAGGTACACATAGGCGCAGACGTTTGCGTAGGCCAACAGGACCAAAACGGCCACGGCGAGGATGCAAATGCGAGATATGAGAACCAGGTATCGTTTGAGCACGGCAAACCGTTCTAACTTATTGCACAGGCGGGATTGCGCATGCATATTACCGCCGCTTGAAGAGGCATACTCATCGAAAGGTGGGGACGCAAAGCTTCCGGTCTACGGGCATGTCGGGCCTAGGATAGCGGGGTTGCCGGCCTGAAGCGGTTCGCTTGCCCGATGAGCGGGCCGAACACCCAGGCATGAATTTTTCTCGGCAGCCGCCATTCTTGCGCACATCGACGCCCCCCTGGGCCCTCGAGCTTGCACACCCCCTTAGCCTTGGGACAACGGCCCGGAACATAAGTGCCGGATCGGCCATCGGGAGCGATTATCGTGAGTAGGGTCACGCTCGATTTAACAGTTTCTTGCTAAGTTACGGCGGCGTAGCTAATCTGATGCACAAGTTTCGACCTACAAGATACTGAGCACAAAAGGAAAAGTCGTGTGGTCGTTCGTTAAGAGCTATCGCCCCCTCCTCGGGCTCGACATCACCACCTCGTCGGTGAAGTTGATCGAGCTGACGATGTCCGGCGGCCAGTATCGTGTGGAATCCTACGCGGCGGAGCCAACCCCGCACAACGCGATCAACGAAAAGGCGATCGTCGATTCTGAAGCGGTCGGCGAGGCAATCCGGCGCGCGGTAAAGCGCTCGGGGGCGAAGAGCCGGCTCGCGGCGATCGCGATCAGCGGCGATGCGGCGATCACCAAGGTGATCCAAATGCCGAAAAGCCTCGGCGAGAACGAACTCGAGGGGCAGGTCGAAATGCAGGCCGACCAGTACATACCGTTTCCGATGGAGGAAGTCAGCTACGACTTCCAGGTCATCGGCCCGTCCGAGAAGGACCCGGAGATGCTCGACGTGCTGCTCGTCGCGACGCGCACGGAAAACGTCGAGCAGCGGCGCGCGGCCGTACAGGCTTCCGGATTGACCGCGCAGATCGTCGACGTCGAAGCCTTCGCGCTGGAAAACGCCTGCACGCTCATGCGCCATCAGATGCCCGACGGCGGCATGGACCGCACGGTCGCGGTGGTCGATTTCGGCGCGAGCAGCACGACCTTCAGCGTGCTGCGCGACATGAAAGTGGTCTACACCCGGGATTTCGCCTTCGGCGGGCAGTTGCTCACCGAGGAGATCATGCGCACCTACGGGCTCAGCATGGAGGAGGCCGGACGCGCCAAGAAGGAGGGCGGTCTGCCGAGCAATTACCAGCCGGAGGTGTTGGATCCGTTCATCGACGACATGACCCAGCAGGTGAGCCGTTCGCTGCAGTTCTATCTTGCATCCGGCAGCGGCCGCTCGCAGCCTGACCAGATCTTGATTTGCGGCGGCTGCGCGAACATCTCCGGGGTCGCCGACGTCATTTCGAGCCGCGTCGGCGTACCGGCCGAGAGGGGCGATCCGCTCGGCAGCATGAAGGTTTCATCGAAGGCCCGGGCACAGGCGGTGGCGCGCGACGCCACCGCACTCTTGACGGCCTGCGGACTCGCGCTGCGCAGCTTCGACTGAGGGTAACCATGCCGCGTATCAACCTATTACCCTGGCGCGATCAGCAGCGAACGCTTCGCCGCAGAGAGTTCTTCCTCGCTGCCGGCGCCGCGTTCCTCGCGGCGATCATGTGCGCCCTCGGCGGCAAGCTCATCTATGCCGGCAGGATCGACTCGCAGTTGGCGAAGAACGAACTGCTGAAGAGCGCGATCAGCAAGCTCGACGCGCAGATCGCCGACATCATGGGCCTCGAGAACCGCAAGCAAAGGCTCGTCGCCCGCATGGAAATCATCGAAAAACTGCAGCGCAGCCGGCCGGAGATCGTGCATCTGTTCGACGAGATCGCGCGCACCGTGCCCGACGGGGTGTATCTGACGGCGCTGAAGCAAAACGGCACCAAGCTGGAAATCGACGGCATCGCCCAGTCCAGCACCCGCGTCTCGACGTTCATGCGCAACATCGACGCCTCGACCTGGATGGACAACCCGGCCCTACAGGTCGTCGAGGCGGCGAAGGATACGCCCGCCGGCGGCTCGAAATTCGTGCTCACGGTCGACACGGTCGGCGCCGACCTGCACCACGGCGGCTCGATCAACCGCCAGAGGGTCGCCGCCAAATGAACTTCCTCGATCAGTTGAAAACGCTCGATCCGCGCGATCCGGGCCGCTGGCCGACCCCGATACGGGCGTTCTTCGTCGGTCTGATTTTCCTCGTGTGCGCGGGTTTCGCCTGGTACATGCTGGTATGGACCCAGGACCGGCCGAGGCTGCTCACGGCCGAGGCTGACGAGCAGTCCCTGCGCCAGCAGTTCGAAACCAAGCAGCAACGGGCCGCCAACCTCGACGCCTACAAGGCGCAACTGGCCGAGATGCAGCGCAGCTTCGGGGCCCTGTTGAGGCAGTTGCCCGGCAGGACCGAGGTGCCGAACCTGCTCGTCGACATTTCCCAGACCGGGCTCGCCGCCGGTTTGCAGGAAAAGCTCTTTCAACCCGGCCCTGAGGTCGACAAGGGCTTCTACGCCGAATTGCCGATCAAGATCCGGTTGGTGGGCAGCTATCACGAATTCGGCAAGTTCGTGAGCGGCATCGCGGCGCTACCACGAATCGTCACCCTGCACGACATCCAGATCACACCGGTCACGGGACACGGTGCGGGATTTGACAATCTGAGCATGGATGTCACGGCCAAGACCTACCGGTACATCGAGGACAATGGCGCCGACGGCAAGCGCGGACCGAAGAAAATAGGAGGCGCGACGTGAGGCCAACAACCCGCAGATCGATGTGGGTCGCCGTATTGATCGGCTGCGTCCTGGTGGCCGGCTGCTCGAGCGGTCAGGGTGCGCTGAAGCAATGGATCGCGCAGGTCAAGAAGCGCCAGGGAGGGCGCATCGAGCCGCTGCCTGAAGTCAAGCCCTACGAGTCCTTCAAGTACTCGGCGAGCAACCTGCGTTCGCCCTTCCAGCCACAGGGACCGTCGAACACCGGTCCTTCGGCGGTGCGGCCGAATCAGCGCCGCAACCGGGAATTCCTCGAGGGCTTCCCGCTCGACACGCTCAGGATGGTGGGCACGATGAAGATCGGCGGCCGCTTCTACGGATTGATCGAGACGAAGGACGGCCTGGTGCACAAGGTGCAGCCGGGCAATTATGTCGGCGAGAGCGACGGCAAGATCACGTCCATCACGCCGAGCAAAATCAGCATTGTCGAAATCGTCCCCGACGGACTCGGCGGCTACATCGAGCGACCGGCTTCGCTGGCCCTGGCCAATTGAAGCCTCACGGAGAGCAACGCATGACCAGTTTGAAGAATAGGATCGCAAGCGCGGCGGGCATCGCACTGATCGCGTTCGCCGCATTCTCGGCGCGCGCCCAGACGGTCGCCACCAACAAGCTCGAGGCGATCGGCGTGCAGACGCTGTCCGGCCAGCAGGTGCAGTTGACGCTGCGGATGAGCGGGCCCGCGCCCCGGCCGCTCGCCTTTACGATCGACCGGCCGGCGCGGATTGCGCTCGACCTGCCCAACACCACGATCGCGCTGCCGTCGCGGCGCATCGACGTGCGCTCAGGCGGCGTCGATTCGGTGCTCGCCGCCGAGGCCGGCGGACGCACACGCGTGGTGATCGACCTGGACAGCCTGATCCCCTACACGACCCGGGTCGTCGGCAACACGATCCTCGTCGACCTCGGCGTGCAGCCGAGCGCCGCGCCGGTGCCGGCGATGGCCGAGCGCGGCATCGTGCCGGCCTCGACCGTGTCGGCCTCGAGCGCCGCTCACTCGATCCGCTCGATCGATTTCCGCAGGGGACCGGACGGCACCGGTCGTGTGATCGTGCACATGTCGGACTCGAACATCCCGGTCAACACCCGCCAGGAAGGCAACCAGGTGGTCGTCGACTTCCGCGGGGCGCGGCTGCCCACCCGCCTGATGCGCCACTACGACGTGACCGATTTCGCGACCCCGGTGCAGTCGGTCAATGCGGTGCGCCTCAACGGTGGCACACGGCTCGTGATCAACGCGCACGGCGATTTCGACCAACTGGCCTACCAGGCGGATTCGGAGTACGTGATTGAGATCAAGCACTCGACCAAGCTCGCCTCCGAGGAGGGCAAGAAGCACTACACCGGCCAGCGCCTGACCCTCGATTTCCAGGACATCGATGTGCGCTCGGTGCTGCAACTGCTCGCCGACACCGGCGGCCAGAACATCGTCGTCAGCGATTCGGTGACCGGCAATCTGACGCTGCGATTGCAGAACGTGCCCTGGGACGAGGCGCTCGACATCGTCCTGCGCACCAAGGGCTTGGACGAGCGTCGTGAGGGCAATGTCATCATCGTCGGCCCGGCCGCCGAGATGGCCGCCCAGGAAAAGACCCGGCTTGCGGCTCGCAGCCAGATTCAGCAGCTCGAACCGCTGCATACCGAGTTCCTGCAGGTCAATTATGCGAAGGCTGCCGACCTCGCCGCGCTGATACAGGCCGGCGGCGGCAAGAATTCGATGCTTTCCTCACGCGGTGCGCTGTCGGTCGATGAGCGCACCAACACCCTGCTGATCAAGGACACGGCCGACCGCCTCGAGAGCATCCGGCGCCTGGTCCAGAAGCTCGACGTGCCGGTGAAGCAGGTCTTGATCGAGGCGCGCATCGTCGTCGTCACGGATCAATTCGAGCGCGACCTCGGAGCGCGCTTCGGGGTTTCCTCGCTGCAATCGAACAGCAACGGCCTGTTGACCGTGGGTGGCAACGGCGTCGGCGCGAATTCGGTGCTGACGGCGGCGAACGGCGGAGCCACCAGCGGCGCGGCGCTGACTTCGCCCACGCTCACCAATCAGTACCAGGTGAACCTGCCGGTCGCGAATCCGGCCGGGGCGATCGGTGTTGCCCTCCTCGGCAGCAGCTATCTGGTGAATTTGGAGCTGTCGGCGGCACAGAACGACGGGCGGGGCGAAGTGATTTCCTCGCCGCGCGTAATCACGGCGAACCAGAAGCAGGCGACCATCATGCAAGGCGTCGAGATCCCCTACCAGGAATCGGCATCGAGCGGCGCGACGACGACGCAGTTTAAAAAGGCCGTGCTGAGCCTGAAGGTGACGCCGTTGATCACGCCGGACAACCGCGTGTTGCTCGACATCAACGTCAGCGACGATTCCGTGGGTCAACTCGTGCAGAGCGCGACCGGCGGCACGGTGCCTTCGATCAACACGCGTCAGATCATCACCCAGGTGCTGGTCAACGACGGCCAGACGGTCGTTCTCGGCGGCATCCTCGATACCACCAAGAGCAATGCCGCCGACAAGGTGCCCTATCTCGGCGACATCCCGGTGCTCGGGCATTTGTTCAAGACGACGACCCGGATCAACGACAAGACCGAACTGCTGGTGTTCATCACGCCGGAAATACTGCGAGAGGGCTCGAATCTGTACTGACCAGTTGCGGCGCCCGCAGCCTGTTCGCGGCTGGCGCCGCCGCGCCTTCGGGGGCGCGCACCCTGATGCGCGGTCGACATGATCACGAAGCGAAACGTTTTCCTGATAGGGCCGATGGGCTCCGGCAAGACGGCGGTCGGCCGCCATCTCGCCCGCGTGCTGGATTACCCGTTCCACGACAGCGACGCCGACATCGAGCAGAAAACCGGTGTGGACATCGCCTACATCTTCGAACAGGAGGGTGAGGCCGGCTTTCGTGAGCGCGAGCGCGAATCGATCGAGCGGCTCACGAATCTCGACGGTGTCGTGCTGGCGACCGGCGGGGGAGCCGTGATCGACCCGGATAACCGCCGGATCCTCGCCGCAAGAGGCGCGGTGGTTTACCTGCTGACCTCCGTCGAGCAGCAGCTCGCGCGCACCCGCCATGGACGGCACAGGCCGTTGCTGAGCGGCGTCGACCCGGAGGCGACCCTGTCGGATCTGATGCAGCGCCGCGCCGCCCTCTACCGTGAGATCGCCGACCTCACCGTCCCGACCGACCAGCGTCGGGTACAGATCGTCGTCGATGAGATCTGGCAGGCATTACAGCGGGCATGGGAGCCTTGAGCTTCGTATAATCGGCGGTGTGCAAACCCTCACCGTAGACGTCGGCCACAGCCGCTATCCGATCGACATCGGGCCGGGCCTGATCGGCGATGCCCGGCGCCTCGGCGAACGGGTTCCGGGCCATGATCTGCTCATTCTCAGCAATGTGACCGTCGCGCCGCTGTACTTGGCGCGCGTGCGCGCGGCGCTGGCGGGCCGGCGGATCGGCGAGTGCATCCTGCCCGACGGCGAACAGCACAAGACACTGTCGAGCGCCGCGGTGGTGTTCGACGCCCTGGTCGAGCAGCGGCTCAACCGGGATGCGACCCTGATCGCGCTCGGCGGCGGGGTGGTCGGCGACATCGGCGGCTTCGCGGCCGCCTGCTACCAGCGCGGGATCGCGTGCGTGCAGATGCCGACCACGCTGCTCGCGCAGGTGGATTCCTCGGTCGGCGGCAAAACCGGCGTCAATCATCCCCACGGCAAGAATCTGATCGGCGCTTTTCATCAGCCGGCGGCGGTGATCATCGATACGGACACCTTGTCGACGCTGCCGGATCGGGAGCTGCGCGCGGGGCTCGCCGAGGTCATCAAGTACGGCTGTATCGCCGATCCGGTGCTCTTCGACTGGCTCGAGCGACAGATGCCGCGCTTGATCGCGCGCGATCGCGAGGCGCTGACCCACGCGATCGCCCGTTCTTGCGAGCTGAAGGCGGCCGTCGTCGCGGCCGATGAACGCGAGACCGGGCCGCGGGCGGCGCTCAACTTCGGTCACACCTTCGGCCATGCGATCGAGGCGGCGACCGGCTACGAGCGCTTTTTGCACGGCGAGGCGGTCGCCATCGGCATGCTGATCGCCGCCGAGCTGTCCGCGCGGCTCGGTCTGCTCGATCAGTCGGTGCCGGTGCGTCTGCGCGCGCTGCTCACCGCCGCGGGCCTGCCGATCACGGCGCCGCCGATCGGCGCCGCCAAGGCGCTTGCCTTGATGCGGATGGACAAGAAGGTGCTGCGCGGCGCGATGCGCCTCGTGCTGCTCACCGCGCCGGGCGAAGCCGTCGTGACCGCGCAGTACGATGATGGGCTATTGCAGTGCACGCTCGAGGAGCACTTCGGATGAGCAGACTCGCTCCCTACGCCGCTCACGAGGAGCAGTCCCGCGGCCGGCGTCATGCCGAGCCGAAGCCCGCCTATCGTTCCGAATACCAGCGCGATCGGGACCGCATCGTGCACTCGACCGCATTCCGCCGGCTGGTTTACAAGACGCAGGTGTTCGTCAATCACGAGGGCGATCTTTACCGCACCCGGCTGACGCACACGCTCGAAGTCGCGCAGATCGCGCGCACGGTCGCGCGCCAGCTGCGGCTGAATGAAGCCTTGTCCGAGTCCGTTTGCCTCGCCCACGATCTCGGACACACGCCCTTCGGGCATGCCGGCCAGGATGCGCTCAACGAATGCATGGCCGACTTCGGCGGCTTCGAGCACAACCTGCAGTCGCTGCGCGTCGTCGATGAACTCGAGGAACATTACGCCGATTTCGACGGCCTGAACCTGAGCTTTGAGTGCCGCGAGGGCATCCTCAAGCATTGTTCGCACAAGAATGCCCTGTTGCTGGGGGATGTCGGCGAGCGCTTCATCAACCGCGAGCAACCGGGCCTCGAGGCGCAGCTCTCGAACTTCGCCGACGAGATCGCCTACAACAACCACGATGTCGACGATGGCATCCGCGCCGGCTTGATCACGCTCGAGGAGCTCTCCTCGGTGCGGTTGTTCGCCGGCTACCATGCCGAGGTCCGAGCGCTGCACCCGCAGATCGCGGGGCGCCGGCTGGTCTACGAGATATTGCGACGGATCATCAATCACCTGGTGACGGACCTGGTCGAGTCCTCCGCGGCGCGCCTGCGCGAGGCGGGCGTGGCATCGATCCAGGAAGTTCGCGCGCAGCGCGGCTTCCTGATCGGCTTCAGCGGGGGGACCGCGGATTTGAATCAAGAGTTGAAGTCATTTCTGCGCGAGCGCCTCTACAAACACTACAAGGTTCAGCGCATGACCTCGAAGGCGCGCCGTGTCGTGCGCGAATTGTTCGATGCGTTCTTCACCGACCCAGGCCTTATGCCGGACGAGCATCGGGTGACCGGTTCACGCCGTGAAGCCGCACAGGGTCCGTCTGGCCTCGCCCGCGCGGTGTCGGATTACATCGCCGGCATGACGGATCGCTACGCAATCCTCGAACACCGCAGGCTGTTCGATCCGGTGGAACGCACCTGATGGAGGCCGCCGGCAACGACCTTCTGCTGCGTGCCCTGCTGCGTGAGCCGACGCCGCGGCGTCCCGTCTGGCTGATGCGCCAGGCGGGGCGCTACCTGCCCGAATACCGGGAGTCGCGCGCGCGCGCCGGCAGCTTCATGGCGCTGTGCACGAATCCACAGCTTGCCTGCGAGGTCACGCTGCAGCCGATCGAGCGGTATCCCTTGGACGCGGCGATTCTGTTTTCCGACATCCTGACGATCCCGCATGCGATGCGGCTCGGTTTGGAATTCGAAGCCGGCGAAGGGCCTCGTTTCGCGCATCCGGTGCGCACCGCGGCCGATATCGCGCGCCTGCCGCTGCCGGATCCCGGCACCGATCTGAGATACGTCATCGACGCGGTCGCGTTGATACGCCGCGAATTGCATGGCCGGGTGCCGCTGATCGGCTTCGCCGGATCACCGTGGACGGTCGCGACCTACATGGTCGAGGGCGGTGGCAGCAAACTATTCCCGGCAATCAAGCGGATGATCTACGCCGCGCCGCGGGAGCTGCACCGTTTGCTCGAGCTGCTCGCACGGGCGACCATTCTCTACCTGAATGCGCAGATCGGCGCCGGCGCGCAGGCTGTGATGCTGTTCGACACCTGGGGCGGGGCGCTGACGCCGGCGCATTACGAGGAGTTTTCGCTGCCTTACATGGCGCAGATCCTCGACGGGCTGACGCGCCATGCGGATGGGCGCGTCGTGCCGCGCATCGTCTTCACGAAGGGTGGTGGCGCCTGGCTCGACAAGCTCTTGGCGATCGGCTGCGATGCGGCCGGGGTCGACTGGACGACCGATCTTGCCGACGCCCGTGCCCGGGTTGGCGACCGCCTGGCGCTGCAGGGCAATCTCGACCCGGCGGCCTTGCACGCTCCGCCCGAGGTGCTGGACGCCGAGGTGCGCCGCGTGCTCGAGAGTTTCGGTCGCGGCCCGGGCCACGTGTTCAATCTCGGCCACGGCATCACACCCGACGTCGATCCGCAGAGCGTCGCGCGGCTCATCGAGGCCGTGCGGCGTTACCGGCTCGATTGAGTCCGCGCCGCCCCGCGGCGTTCAAGCCTGTGAGCGGAGCTCGTCGCGCAACTCTCGCCGCAGGATCTTGCCGACGTTCGTCTTCGGCAATTCCTCGCGGAAATAAATGTGTTTCGGAACCTTGTATCCGGTCAGATTCCGCCGGCAATACGCGAGCAACGCCTGCGCGTCGAGCGCCGGATCCTTTTTGACGACGAACAAGGCGACCGATTCGCCGGAATCCTCATCCGGCGCGGCAACCGCCGCGACCTCGAGGACGCCGGGAAACTCGGCTGCGACGCTCTCGACCTCGTTCGGATAGACGTTGAACCCGGACACCAGGATCATGTCCTTCTTGCGGTCCTCGATGTAGACGAATCCCTGGGCGTCGATGTGGCCGATGTCGCCGGTTCGCAGCCAGTCGCGAAAAAATATCCTGGCCGTCTCGTCCGGGCGATGCCAATAGCCGCTCGTCACCTGCGGGCCGCGCACGCAGATCTCACCGACCTCGCCGATGCCGAGCTCGCCGCCCTCGTCGTTGCGAATCGAGATCTCGGTCGACGAGATCGGCAAGCCGATCGATCCGTTGAAATCCAGGTCCACCGGGTTGATGCAGGCGGCCGGCGAGGTTTCGGTCAATCCCCAGGCCTGAGTGAGGATGCAGCCCGTGACCTCCTTCCAGCGCGCCGCCACCACCGCCTGCACCGCCATGCCGCCGCCGAGGCTGATCCGCAGGCTGCTGAAGTCCAATTCGGCAAAGCCCGGCGTGTGCAGCAGGGCGTTGAACAGCGTGTTCACTCCGCTGATGAAAAAGAACGGATACTTGCGCAGGGTGGCGACGAATCCGTGAAAATCGCGCGGATTGGTGATCAGGATGTTGTGCGCACCCAGGTAGGTGAACATGAAGCAATTCGCCGTCAGCGAAAAGATGTGATACAGCGGCAAGGCCGTGATCACGATCGGCACGCTCGTGGCGGGCAGCGAGGACACGGTCGGCCGGATCCACTCGCCTGCCTGCAGGAGATTTGCAACGATGTTTCGGTGCGAGAGAATCGCGCCCTTGGCAATGCCGGTCGTGCCGCCGGTGTACTGCAGGAACGCCGGGTCCGTCGGTCGGATATCAACCGCATCGAGGGTCAGTTTCCGGCCGGCCTCGAGAGCGGTGTTGAATCGTATCGCCGCGGGAATTCGCCACGGGGGCACCTGTTTACGGACGTGGCGCAGGGCAAAATTCACGATCGGCCCGCGGGGCAGGCCGAGCAGGTCGCCGATGCCGGTTACCAGCACGCGTTGCAGCGGGATCTTCGGCAACACCTGTGCAAGCACGTGCGCGAAGTTCTCGAGGACCACGATCGCCTCGGCGCCGGAGTCGCCGAGTTGGTGTTCGAGTTCGCGCGCCGTATAGAGCGGATTGGTGTTGACGACCACCATGCCGGCGCGCAACGCGCCAAACAGGGCGACCGGGTACTGCAGGATGTTGGGCATCATCAAGGCAATCCGATCGCCGGGAGCAAGGCCGGATTCGTGCTGCAGCCAGGCCGCGAACGAGCGGCTCAATGCGTCGAGCCGCGCATAGGAGAGGGTCGTGCCCATGTTGGTGAATGCGGGGCGGTCCCGGTGCCTTTGGCAGGTCTCATCGAACAATGCCGCGATCGAAGCGTAGCGGTCGACATCAATGTCGGCAGGTACGCCCACCGGATAGCGTTTCAGCCAAATTCGGTCCACGCCGGCTCGCTCCTCGTTATGATGAAGCGTGTATAGCATCGGCGCAGCGCGGCAGCAATGTCCCGATCGTCGTGCAGAGCGGGCGCGACATGGTGTCGCCGAAGGAGCAAGATGATGAACCTCAGGCCGATTTTCAGGCCGCTATGGATGCTGGCCGTCTGTGCGGCCCTGTCGGGTTGCGTGATGGGGTACGGTCGCTGCCTGTTCCTCTCCCCCTTGCGGGTGTCCCTGACCGGCACGCTGCATTTTCGCTCGTATGAGGTCGGCGGTGAGGTCGAGCGCGTCGCGGTACTCTCGACCGACCATTCTCAATACGTTTACGCGCCAGCCGAGAGCCACCTCTGCCGGATGGCGGACGAATTCCAACTCAGCGGTTGGTCTGACTACTCCACGGATTTGAGGGAGGGTTCCCGCGTCTCGGTCGCAGGCTCCCTCATTCAAGCGACCTCGCCGCATCAGCACACGCATTTTCTGATCAGGCTGCGCAGCATCGAACCCCTGGCACACCGCGCCCGGCCGGCATCGCTGCGGCCGCGCCCGCCCGCGCGCTAACGGTTTGGAATCGGCCGGTTGCCGATTACAATGGCGCCGGATCGATTACAACCTGGGAGATTCGTTCGTGAAAAATAAGTATTCGCTCGGCTTGGCCACATTGTTGAGCTTTGCGGCGCTCGCCCTGCCTAGCTACCAAGCGCTTGCCAAGACGCACACCGTCGCCTGCAAGGACGGCACCACGTCGACCGCGCACCGCGGCGCCTGTAGCGGCCACGGCGGCATCGGCAAGGCGATGAAACACGTGAAGCACGTGAAGCACGTCAAGCACGTCAAGCACGTCAAGCA
>VFSW01003054.1_pt1 | contig 25092 bp, 23 predicted proteins | sample 5358111 | NCBI WGS metagenome assembly VFSW01 (sample SAMN11554181, study PRJNA540505) | mine drainage metagenome | isolation source: sediment from site ElyBrook_90M | place: USA: Ely Copper Mine, Vershire, VT | collected 2017
CGGGGGGGTTGTAGTACGTTGGGGGCCACAGCTTGGATAAAAAAACGGGGGCCGCGGAAAAGAAACGGGAGGGGGCCGGGTAAAATGAGCGCCTCTATCTTTTCACGCGCGAGCCGCTGGTATTCGGCGGCGGTAAATCGTTCTTTTGGATCAGCCACATCAAGGAGGTGATGGGGGATGCCGCCCATTTCTTTTTTGGTGACTTTCCCCGTTCCGATATTCAGTCCCCGGTACACTTGCCGCGAATCCGCTGAAATGACCTCGCCGTTGAACTTTTTGGCAACCTCCACCGCCACGCGGCTTTTGCCGGTCGCGGTGGGGCCAAGAATGACTATGATCTTTCGCACGCACCTACATTACTCATTGGCTGTCATTTTGCAACAACGGGTAGACAATACCTTGTATATCTGGTATTGTCCGAAATGACCGTGGCAAACGAGTAAGACATTTCCTTGTTGGAATGTCTCAAACGTTTCCCCAAGGTCGAAAAGTCGCCGCTACGCTCGTGCGTAGCGGTGTTTTACATCTAAAATGGGGGAGGTTCAACCTCGCCCACGAAGTGTGGCGATCGGTTACTATCCCTCTTTGGGAGCAAAGCCCCCGCCTTCAGGCGGTCCTTTTAAGACTTTGGTATACTCGAACGCATGAAATTGTACCGGAAAGGAGCACACACGGTGTTTGACCTCAAGTACCACCTTGTTTGGACTACCAAATACAAGAAACCGGTATTGGAAGGGAGGATCGGTATCCGCGTGCGAGATTTGATACGAGAAATCTGCGTGACCCGCAGCGTACAAATTATCCGTGGCCACGTCTCCAAAGACCACGTTCACTTGTTTATCTCGATGCCACCGCAGATTTCCGTAGCAAAGATCGCACAGTATATCAAGGGCAAAACATCAAGAAAGATTCTTCAAGATTTTCCCGCATTGAACAAACGATTCTGGGGTCAACACTTCTGGTCACGGGGCTATTTCGCCACCAGCTCCGGGGCCATCACCGACGAAATGATCATGGAGTACATCAAAAACCAGGATGACGACTTCGAGAAACGGGGTGATGATTTCACCACGCTCGACCTCGGGTGACTGCGTGCTTCAGCACGGTCTCCCTAAAGCCCTCGCCTTACAGGCGAGGCGTGGTTTACTTTTTGACTCGCAATGCGTTCGGCGCTACTATCACCATGGGCGCACTTCTTCCTCAGAAGATTCAAGTACCAAACGCGCCTTATGTTTCGGGAACCGACTCCTGGCCTTCGCCGGGAGTCGTTTTTTTAAGTGTCGTTTTGCCGCTTGCGTCGATTGTGTGCCGGAGGAGGTCTAGGACTTGGTCACGGGTTATTTTCTGCTGAACGTACCCGCGACCCCGCCTCGCGGAGATGAATAAGAAAGGGACTTGGTCACCTCGAAATTGCGCCAGTCGCGCAATTTCTCCTCGACCCCGAAATTTTGATTTTGCGTACTCGCAAAATATCAAAATTTCTTTCAAGTCCCACCTCGAAAGTCGCGCAGGCGACTTTCTTCCGGCACAAAACTCACATATTCGTTTGGTGCCGGAGGTGGGACTTGCCCGCGACTAAATATTTGCCGTCGCAAAAATTTGTCTGGCCACCGCCTCGCGATTTTCGCTACTGCGAAAATATCGCTCCGGCGTTCAAGTCCCACCCACGAGTGAATAAATTCACTCGTTTCCTGCCATTCGCTTCGCTCATGTGCCGGAGGTGGGACTTGAATCTTACAGATTCGGTACAGTCTTCGCATTCCCGGTTGCAAAAGCCAACCGGGAATATGCTCAGACTTTTCAAGTTCCACCGCGAAAGTCGCGCAGGCGACTTTCTTCCAGCACAAAGCTCGAAGACTCGTTTTGGTGCCGGAGGTGGGACTTGAACCCACAAGCCTTGCGGCATGCGATTTTGAGTCGCACGTGTATGCCATTCCACCACTCCGGCGAAGAGCCTATCAAAAATCTAACCGCAAATTTCTGAAAAGAATGCTTGCCTGCTAAAATGTTAAAATTTCGGCTGCAAATTGCTCATTTTTCGTCGCCAGAGCAGCGGCTATGGCTTCTCAAACTTCTCAATTTTCGCTCGAAATTTTAACATTTTATCGAGGCATTAGATTTTCGATAGGCTCCAATCCAGTTTACGGAAGTTTTCAACAAAATGCAATTTTGCCTTTTGCCGCGGTATGCTAAAATAAGGGGCAAGAACGCTCTCGTCATTAACCTCTGACCTTATATGGACACGCCATCACAATTTTACGGAGACTCGATATTCTGGATAGAAACAGAAAAGATAAAGCCGAATCCGTACCAGCCGCGCCGCGATTTTGACGAAGCTCGTCTCAAAGACCTGGCGGATTCCATCAGGATGTACGGGGTGTTGCAGCCGCTCGTGGTAACGCGCCGCGAATATGCCAAAGACGACGGCGGTCTGGGTGTCGAATATGAACTTATTTCCGGAGAGCGGCGTTTGCGGGCATCAAAACTTGCGGGCATCCCGCAGGTGCCGGCTATCATCCGCAGTGACAGCGACGATGCCCGCGTCAAACTCGAACTTGCCATTATAGAGAATCTTCAGCGCGAAGACCTCAACCCGGTCGACCGGGCGCGCGCGTTCCAGCGTTTGGTCGACGAATTCAGTTTCAAGCACGCCGAGATCGCGGCCAAAGTCGGTAAAAGCCGCGAATATGTTTCAAATACCCTCCGCATCATGGCGCTTCCCGCTGATATCATCCAGGCATTGGCCGAAGGGCGCATCACCGAGGGTCACACACGCCCGCTTCTCATGCTTATCGACCGGCCGGAGGAGCAGATGACCCTTTTCAAGGAAGTCGTGTATAAAAAGATCACCGTTCGGGAGGCCGAAATTATCGCCCGCAAGGTGGCGTTCGATAAGATACGCAAGAAAGAAAGGGCGTTCGACCCGTCGCTCGTGGAGATAGAGGAAAAGCTTGCCGAGTCGCTCGGCACGCGCGTCCATATCGAGCGTAAGGAAAACGGCGGCAAGATATCGATAGACTTTTTCTCCGATGCGGATTTGCAAGCGATCCTCGATCTGGTGGCATCGAACAAGAAACGCCGCGTCGATGACCTGTTGAATAACTTTATTGCCGGCAAGGTCCAAGGGAATCCGCCCGCGGAAGTTGCTCCCGCCGGCGCTCCCGCGACTCCGGCGGAGACGGGCGTTGTCGGGGCTGAAGTCATGCGCGAGGAAGCGGCAGAACCCGCCATTACCCATGCCGCCCCTCCCCGAGGCGATGACCCGGATGATGATCTCTATTCGGTCAGGAACTTCAGCATTTAGAATTTCTTTTTTTCCACGTCGAGCGACTCGCGGATCTTCTTTTTGGCAAAACTGGTCTTCGCGAGGTCGAGCCACTTGCTGCTGGGGTGGCTGCCTTCTTTGGTGATTATCTCCACGATATCGCCGTTTCGGAGCTTCGTATCGAGCGAGACGAGCTTGCTGTTGACCTTTGCGCCCGCCATGTGGTCGCCGATGTCCGAATGGATGGCGTAGGCGAAATCGACGGGACTTGCCTCAAGCGGCAGGTCGATGACGTCGCCTTTCGGCGTGAACACGAAGACGCGGAACTGGAAAAAGTCGGTTTCCATATTCTGCGCGAAGTCGCCGTGCTGGACGGCTTCGGTCTGCGATTCGGCGATCTGTTTGATCCATTCGGGTATGTCCGATGTTTTTCCCTGTGCGGGCTTTGCGGCGTTCTTGCCGGCCCCGACGAAGGGGATGAACGATGCGAGCCACAGAAGTCCCAGTCGGTTGCCGCCGGCCTTGGGCGGTTTTTCCTTGTAAGCGAGATGGGAAGCATAGCCGAATTCGGCGAGGCGATGCATTTCTTCGGTGCGGATCTGTATCTCGATGATGCCGCCGTCGCCGGTAAATATCGTCGTGTGGATGCCGCGATAGCCGTTCGGCTTCGGAAAGGCGATATAGTCCTTGATGCGCCCCGGGAGCGGCCGCCACGTGCCGTGGACGATGCCGAGCACCTGGTAACAGTCGGCGATAGAGGGGACGATGACCCGGAGCGCGAGCACGTCGTAGACCTTTTCAAACTCCATATTCTTCCGCTCCAGTTTCTTCCAGAGGCTGAAGTAACTTTTTACGCGCGCGTCGGTCCGGATGGCCGTCAAGCCCTCTTTGGCAAGCGCCTTTTTCACCGAGCGGCTGAACTTTTCAAGCCGGGCGGCGTTCTCTTTTTCCCGTTCGCCGACCAGTTTCTTGACCGTCTCGAATTCTTTCGGGTAGACGTAAGGGAACGCGAGATTTTCCAACTCGCGGTTGATGCGGCGGATGGAGAGGCGGTAGGCGAGCGGCGCGTATATCTCGAGCGTTTCCGAAGCTATCCGGAATTGCTTTTCCGGGCGGACATATTGGAGGGTGCGCATATTGTGGAGCCGATCGGCGAGCTTGATGATGAGAACGCGCAGGTCTTGCGACATGGCGATAAAGAGCTTTCGCAAGCTTTCAATGTGCCGTTCGGCGCCGTGATAGCGCAATTTGCCGAGTTTGGTGACGCCGTCGACGAGAAAGAGGACCTCTTTGCCGAATTCCTTTTCAATGACTTCCGGTTTTACCGCCGCATCTTCGAGGGTGTCGTGGAGCAAGCCGGCGGCCACGGTGATAGGCCCCATACCGAGCTCGGCGAGGATCTTTGCCGTCTCGTAGGCGTGGTAGAAATATGGGTCGCCCGAAAAGCGCTTTTGCGGCGCGTGGGCTTTTTCCGCGAACTCATATGCCTTCGTTACGAGAGCGATATCTTCTTCGGACGGCGAGGGTAGGAGCGATATCAGGGAAGAGAGATTGGGCATGATTTCACTTTAGCACAGAGATGATAAATGTGAATGGCCGCCGCCACGAAACAACCCACCGCCGAAGGAGTCGGGGGTGGGTGTGGTGCGCCGCTGTTAGGCGGCCATTTCGTCGAGGGGGTCTTCGGCCGCCGGAATTTCTTCCGGCGCGGTTTTTTGTCTTTCTGGGCCTTGCCCCGGTCCAGTGTCCGGTTCCAACTTTCTATCGAGCCAGTCGGAGTCGAAGGACGAGCCGCTGACCTTTCGCGGTTGGTTATTCATAGACCGTTCATAATCGTACTCCGATATGGAAAAAATGCCAGTGGATGGGCGGGATAATTCCGCGTGCGGAGCGGGAGCGCGCTTCGCTACTGCGCCGCTTTTTTGCGCGCAAAGCCCCGGGGCTTTTTCGGTTCGGCAAGGATGGCGAGCGCCCGCGGCAATTCGATACTGTAGACGTCGTCGGGCGCTTTGAGCGAGCGGAAATCGCCGTCATGCATGACGTACGGGCCGAAGCGTCCGACGGACGCGATTATAGGTTTGCCGCTCGTCGGGTGGGCGCCGAGCTCGCGCGGCAACGCCAGATATTTGAGGGCATCGGCGAAAGTTATCTTCGCCGGATCGGTCCCCGACGGCACGCTTGCCGCGCGGGGTTTCGGATTTTCTTTGCTTTTGAGGCCAAGCGAAATGTAGGGACCGAACCGGCCGGTTCTAATGTATATCGGAAGGTTCGTCTTCGGGTCGGTGCCGATCGGTTCGCCCGTTTTTATCTCTTTTCCATCGACGGTGAGCGCCCCTTCGCAGTCGGGGAATCGTTTGCAAGACATGAATTTGCCGCTTCTTGAGAGTTTCCATTCCAAGGGACCGCCGCAGAGGGGACACTTGAAGTCAGGACCGACATCGCCGAGGTTGTTTATCTTCGCAACCTTTTCTTTCGATTTGACGGCCTTGGAGAACGGTTTATAGAAGTCGGTCAGGGTCTTTTTATAGCCGCGCGTGCCGTTGGCGATCTCATCGAGCTCATTTTCCATCTCTGCCGTGAACGAGTCGCTCACATAATCGGCGAAGTTCTTTTCGAGGAAGGTTGAGACGACGTCGCCGGTGTCGGTCGGTCTGAGCGATTTGCCCTCTTTTTCGACGTAGCCGCGCTTTTCAATGGTGTCGATGATGGTCGCGTACGTCGACGGCCGGCCTATGCCGCGTTTTTCGAGCTCCTTGATGAGGCCGGCTTCCGTATATCGCGCCGGCGGCTCGGTCTGCTTTTCTTCGGCCTTGAGGTCGCGGAGGGTGAGCGGTTCGCCTTCGGCCACTTTCGGCAATTCCACTTCATCGCCGCGCGCCGTCGGGTCGGCAAGGAGCCAGCCGGCGGAAAGTACCCGCGAGCCGGTCACCGCAAAATTTGGAACGGAAGGGTCGGCGACGCCCGCGATTATCTTGGTCCGCAGCATTTTAGCGTCGGTCATTTGCGAGGCGACCGTCCTTTGCCAAATGAGCTCGTAGAGCTTTTTTTGTTCCGGCGAGAGCCCCGCCGTTTCTTTGTTGAGGTGGGTCGGGCGGATGGCTTCGTGGGCTTCTTGCGCGTTCTTGCTTTTACCGGCAAAGGTGCGGAATTGAAGAAATTCCTTGCCATACTTTTTTTCGACGACCGTGGCGATCTGGCCTAATGCCAGCTTGCTGAGCGTCGTCGAGTCGGTGCGCATATAGGTGATGTGGCCCGCTTCATAGAGTTTTTGGGCGACCATCATCGTCCGGCGCGGCGTAAAACCAAGGCGCGAACTTGCCGCCTGCTGAAGGGTCGAGGTGATGAACGGCGGCCGGGAATTTCGTTTCGCTTCGCTTTCCTCCACCGCTTTCACCGTCCAGGGTCCTTTCCTGCCGATGTCGAGGATGACGTCGGTCTCGGCGCGCGTCTTCGGTTCAATGGCGCAGGTAAGGGTAAGCGTCTCTTGTTTCTTGGTTTCGGTGACGGCGATGATGACGAAATAGGTCTCGGGAATGAACGCTTTTATCTCGCGTTCCCGCTCGACGATTATCCGGAGCGCCGGCGATTGGACCCGGCCGGCGGACAGGCCGTACCGGACCTTTTTCCAGATAAGACCAGACAGGTCGTAGCCGACGAGCCGATCGAGCACGCGCCGCGCTTCCTGCGCTTCTTTCAGCTTCATATCTATCATGCGCGGATGGTCCATCGCCTCCTTGACCGCCTCCTTCGTGATCTCATGAAAGACGATACGTTTCGGCTTTTTCAGGCCGATGGCGTCGGCGATGTGCCAGGCTATCGCTTCGCCTTCGCGGTCAGGGTCGGTGGCGAGGATGACTTCGTCTGCTTTGTCGGAAAGCGCCTGGAGTTCGTTGACGATCTTTTCCTTTCCCTTGGTGACCTCGTAATGGGGGATGAAACCGCCGGGAATATCGATGGCTATTTTGTTCGATTTCGGCAAGTCGCGGACATGGCCGACCGAGGCACGGACGGTGTACTTGTTATCCAAATATTTCGAGATGGTCTTTGCTTTCGACGGTGATTCGACGATTAACAGCTTCATGGGTTCTCTACTAATAACATATAGTAGCGGCAAATAGCAAACTGGGGATAGGAAATGCCGCCTCGGGGAAGTCTCGGGGCGAACCCCCTGGGTGAGGTTCAACCTCGCCCAGGGGGTTCGTGGCTTTGTGTGTGGGGACCGTGCCGGCGGGACAGGGGGGTGTTCTCAAGAGTTCGGTTCTTTCGACTAACGCCGGAGGTCTTTAAATATAAAATATAGTCCCTCGAGGCAAGCCCCGAGGTAATAGTGGGGCTCGCAAAGCCTCGCTCTTACGCGGGGCAGAGCCCCGTAGTATTGGACTATATAAGCGTCGCTCGCTCGACAGAGAAAGTGTCTTCACTTTCTCTGTACTCGCTCCGCTAGCTAATAAATACCGGCGCGATAGAGATCGCGCCGGTACGGTTCGGGACAAGTCGTCGCCGCGTCTCCCGTGGTTGCAGGAGGACGGGTGGACCCGCGTGAGGAGATTATCTTTCACGCGTTGTTTTTCCTGATCCGGAAGACACCTTAGCGGAGCCAGGTTTTTTGTCAACTGCGGAAACGGGCGCCTCGCCCTTTCACGGACAGAGCTACTGAGCTTTTAATTTGTCATAAGATCGTTTCGTCTGCGCTTCACGCTCACGTACGGCATTTTCCACATCAAGCCAAATGGATCTCACCGAGATCTTCTTTTATGTGGCCCTTTATTTCAAGGACGGTCAGAAGCGCATTGATCTGGCCGACCGGCAAGCCGAGCCGTTCGACAAGCAAGTCTTTCGCGAGCGGCTCTCGGAGGAGGCCAAGTATCTTTTTCTCCGCGGGCGAGCAGTCGGCGTAGTCTTTCTCCGCGGCGCGGTCATTTTCGGACGAAAGAGAAAAGCCCAGGGCGGTGAGGATGTCGGCCGCCGAGGTGATGGGGGTCGCGCCGAGCCGGATGAGCAGATGAGGGCCGGCAGAGTTCGGTGCAAAGATGGAGCCGGGCACGGTAAGCACCTCACGGTTGTATTCCGTGGCCAAGCGGGAAGTGATGAGCGAGCCCGATCTTTGTTCGGCTTCGATGACCATCACCGCGTGCGACAGGCCGGCCATGATGCGGTTGCGCTGGGGGAAGCTCCACGGGGTAGCTTTGAAGTCGGGCGCGAATTCGGAGATAAGGGCGCCGCCGTCCGCGATGACCTTTTCGGCCAGCGCGCGGTGGGATGCGGGATAGAGCACGTTCGGCGCGAGACCGGAGCCGGGAATGGCGATGGTCCGAAGACCGGCGGCCAGGGCGGCGTGGTGCGCGATCGAATCGATACCAAGCGCGAGTCCGGAAACCACGGTGATAGGCAGGCCGCGCAGCCCGGTAATGAGCTTCTCACAGACCTCTTTGCCGTAGCTTGTGTGGCGGCGCGCACCGATGACGCAAAGAAATTTTCCGTCGTCCCACGCCGGACGGGTGCCGCGGATATACAATCGCGCCGGCGGATCGGGGATCTCGCAAAGAAGCGGCGGCCACTCGTCGGAGGGGAGTTCTCGGAGCCCGTGTTGGACGGAACTCGAATCCATGATAGAAGTATAGCAGGAAAGGATTTACTATGGACAGAAGTCACACGAAGTTTACGCACGCCTGGATGATCAGGACGGTAATAGGGATACTTGACGATTTGGCCGAGCTTCCGCCGCCGCGCCGCCGCGAAACTCTCACGGCCATGAGACGGATTCTCAAAAGTTCTATGCGGAAGCACCGGAAGAATTCGAAGTGACCTCACCGCCTCAAAGCGAGCCCCCGGGCCCGCTTTTTTCTTTTCCTCACATGCTATATACTGATGCGTATAACCATTTTTTAATCGCGCTGCAGCAACCTCTATGCTCGACATCAAATTCATCAGAGAAAATAAGGAGCTTATCGCCGAAGCGGCGCGGAAAAAGCATCTTGATTTCAAAGTCGACGAACTTCTCAAGGTCGACGGTGTGCGCCGCGAAACGCTGGCTCTCATCGAAAAGCGGCGGGCGGAACAGAACGAGTTCAGCACGAGGATACCGAGCGTTGCCGAACCGGAGCGATCGAAACTGATCGCGGCAATGAAGGAGGTCAAGGACCACCTTCAAAAGGACGAGGAAGACCTGAAAAAGATACTCAAAGATTGGCAGGCCCTCATGCTCCAGGTGCCGAACATTCCCGACATTTCGGTGCCGGAAGGGAAGGACGAATCGGCAAACGTCGAGGTGTCGACCTGGGGCACTAAGCCCTCGTTTCGGTTCACGCCGCAGGATCACATTGCGCTCATGGAAGGCCTCCACCTGGTGGACTTTGAACGAGGTTCGAAGGTGCACGGGTTTCGCGGCTACTTCCTCTCAGGCGCAGGCGCGGAGCTTTCCTGGGCGCTCTGGAATTATGCCAGGGAGTTCTACGGCCAGAGACAATTCATCCCGTTCATTGCGCCGGCCATCGTCAAAAAAGAATATTTTTACGGCACCGGCCATTTGCCCCGCGAAGCGGAGGATCTCTTCAAGACACAAGACGATGATTATCTGTCCGGCACGGCCGAAGTGGCGATGATGGCATATCATGCCGACGAGACGCTCCTGGAGAAAGACTTGCCGCTCCGCTACCTCGCGTTCTCCCCGTGTTTCCGCCGCGAAGCCGGAAGCCACGGTAAAGACACCAAAGGTCTTATCCGCGTCCATGAATTTTTCAAGATCGAACAGCTCATTTTGGCTCGGGCGGACCATGCCGAGTCGGTGAAGCTCCACGAAGAGATAAACGGCAACTTCGAGGCATTCCTCGAAACTTTGGGGCTTCCGTACCGGCGGCTTCTTATCTGCGGCGGCGATCTTTCGGCGAGCAAGGTAAAGCAGTACGACACCGAGGTGTGGATGCCATCGCAAAAAGCTTACCGAGAGCTTTCCAGCGCTTCGTACTATCATGATTTCCAAGCGCGACGGTTCAATATCCGTTATAAAGCCGAGGATGGCAAAAGGCCGAACGTGTACTCCCTGAACTGCACCGCGGTGGCGACGCCCCGCATCATCGCCGCCCTCGTTGAAAATTATCAGCAGGAAGACGGGTCTGTCGCCGTGCCGGATGTTCTCCAAAAATATTTGGGCAAAAAACTGATCGGCAAGAACCAGAGCTAGCCCCTTGAACTTAATGAATAAAGGCCGCCGGAGCACTTTCTCAACCAAAGTTTATGTGAAGCCAAAGGCGCGGCGGCTTCGCGAGCGCCGGCGGATACGCCGACTCGCGCTTTTGGGCGTCGGCGTGGCATTGGTCGGCGTGGCGGTCGGCGTGGCCGCGTGGCTTTCGCGGCGGCCCAGCGTAACTATTCAAAACGTGGCCGTCACCGGCGCCTCGGTTACGTCGACGACGACGGTCGCCGCCACCGTGGAAAAAATGATCTCCGGCGCGTATGGCGGCCTATTTTCGCGGCGCGACGTGTTCCTCTATCCCGGCAAGGAAATAGAAAAGGAAGTGGCGGCGACGTTCCCGGCGGTGCTTTCGGCGAAAGCGACCATCCAAAACGGCACTACGCTCTCGGTGGCGCTGACCGAGCGCCAGCCGTTCGCCCTGTGGTGCGCCGGGCAAGCGGTAACCGACCCCTGCTCATTCATGGATAAGACCGGCGTGGTCTATGCGGTGGCCCCGCAATTTTCCGGACCGGTGTATGTCCGATTTACCGGTGCGTTGGCCACGAGCACGGGGCCGGCGCCGTCATACGCATCGGCTGCGGATTTCAACAGCGTCGTCTATTTCCTCTCGTCGCTTAAAAGCGCCGGCCTGACGGTGGCGGCCGTCGACAAAGACAGCATGGATAATTTCACCATGCGGCTTCAGAACGGCGCGTCCCTCGAAGCTGGCCCCGTCGGGAACTTTACCGCCGTGCTCCAAAACCTCGAAACGATATTTCAGGACGAAAAAGTGAAGAGCGCGCTCCAGAATGGCGTTCCCGCACTCGACTATATCGATCTCCGCTTCGGCAACAAGGTGTACTACAAGTATAAGACGTCAATGGCGACGAGCACCTAGCGTTCCGCCGCCGGTTTACGACATGGGCCCTTTGTGGAGAAGTGGATTCAGCGAACGGGACGCCGCGGGGTATAATAGGAGGGTATGGATATCCCTCTGCTTTTTGGTTCGTACCTTGCATGGCACTATGCGGAAGCGCCGAAAGATATCGCCCGCATCACCGGAAATTACGTGTGGTTTTTTTTCAATATGTTCTCGGTCGGATTATTGCTCCGCACCCTATTCGCGCCGTTCAAGCGCATTCAGGAAGAAAGAAGGCCGGGTTTTGACCCGGGAGAATTCTTCTCCCGCATCATCGTGAACCTCATGACGCGGCTGGTCGGCGCCGTGGTCCGCACCCTTCTCATCGCCGTCGGATGCCTCCTCATGGCGCTTACCTTTGTCGCCGGCGCCGCCGTGCTCGTCATCTGGCTTTTTCTGCCGTTCCTCATCGTCTTTTTATTCAGTTTCGGCGTCTGGGAACTTTTCTCTTTTGCCTTTTACCGCCCATGACATATCAGCAGCTTGAAAAATTGGTCCTGCCGTACCGCCCCGCGCTTTTTCTCGAAGACCTTATCCCGCGCACCGTACGCCGCGGCGTCATCACGCTCCTCACGCCGTTCGTGTTCTTACTGCTTCTCCCGCTCGCGGTCCATTTCCTGACCGGAAGATTTTCCGTGGCCGGGACGCCATTCTCTGGCGCGGTGGGGGCGGTCGAAACATTCCTGCCGCTCTTTGCCGGCTTGTTCTTCACATTTCTTTCCGTCGATATGATTTTCATCATGCTGGAATCCTTCTATGCGTCAGCTTATTACCGGGCCATGGACCTTATCGTCGCCGAACAAGGTATTGCCGACAAGGCGGACGTGAGCTTCGAAGCCGCTTCGTTTTTTTATCACGCGCCGGCGGATGACCTGACCGGCGGTTTTCTGCACTCGCCGTTCGGCGCGCTTCTCTTGCGGCGAGTGGGGGTCAGCGCCGATGACATGCGCCAGTTCTTAGCGGCTCGGACGCAAAAACTGCCGGCAGCCGCGCTCGAATACGATTCGCTCGACGCCGAAGCCGGCATCACGCTGGTTGACGTGGCTCTGCTCATGTTCCGGCAGGACAAGGAATTCGCGCAATTCCTGTTCGGGAAGAATATTCAGGAAAAAGATATTCTGGGCGCGGCCCGCTGGGTGGAGCGGCAGACCACGCTCGCGCGGCGGCGCGAACGGTGGTGGTCGCGCGATGTCCTCGGCCGGATGCCTGGTCTCGGCAAGGACCTTGCTTACGGCGAGACGTACCGCGTCGAGAGATATGCCCATGAACTTACCGGTCAAGCTACGGCTGCCACGGATTTCTCCGGCGGCTTCCTCAGGGCGGAAGTCGAAGAGGTCGAGGCTATCCTCACGCGCGACCGCGAGGCCAACGTCATTATCGTCGGCGAGCCGGGCGGCGGCGCGCTTGAGATCGTCTATCGTCTGGTCCGTCTCATCAATACCGGCATGGTATTGCCGGCGCTCCAGAACAAACGGGTGATGTTCCTCGATGCCAATGCCCTTATCGCCGGGACGAAGGAAAAATCGACGTTCGAGTCGGAGCTTCTGCAGTTGTTTGCGGAAGCGACGCGGGCCGGCAACCTTATCCTGGTCATCAGTGATTTGCCCAACTTCATCGAGAATGCGCGAACCATCGGTTCCGATGCGATGAGCCTCATCGATCCCTTTATCGGTTCGCCGCATCTTCAGGTCATCGCGCTGTCGTCGCCTTCATCGTTCCACTCCGTCATCGAGCCGAACACCGCTATCATGCGGCGGTTCGAAAAGGTGCTCGTGACCGCCGGCGACCGCGACAGCACCATCATGGTGCTCGAGGACGAGGTAGCCAGGGAAGAATACCGCGCCGGCGTCTTTTTCACCTACCCGGCCATCGAGGAGGTTGCCGACGGCGCTGTCCGCTATTTTCCCGACGCGGTGATGCCCGACAAAGCCATCGACCTTGTGTCCGACATAATAGCGGTGGCGACCGAGAAGCGGCTCGGGGTCATCACGAGGAGCGATGTTCTCGATATCATTCAGACCAAGACGGGCATACCGGTCGGCGAAGTCCACGAAGTCGTCGAACGCGACCGGCTCCTCAATCTCGAATCCTTCCTTCACGAGCGCGTGGTGGGCCAGAACGAAGCGGTCAAAGCGATTGCCGCGGCGATGCGCCGGTCGCGTTCGGGCATCGCAAATCCCAATCGGCCTATCGGGTCGTTCCTTTTCCTTGGCCCGACTGGCGTCGGCAAGACCGAGACGGCCAAAGCTCTGGCGGAAGTATTTTTTGGCAGCGCCGACAAGGTCCTCCGGCTCGATATGTCCGAATACACCGGCGCGAACGCGCTCGAAAAGCTTACCGGTTCGTTCGAGCAGGGCAGGCCCGGCGTGCTGTCGTCGATGCTCCGCGAATCGCCCTACGGGGTTTTATTGCTCGACGAATTCGAAAAGACCACCACCGAGGTCATGGACCTTTTCCTCCAGGTTCTCGATGAAGGTTTTTTTGCCGACATGTCGGGGAAGCGGGTCAATGCCCGGAACCTCATCATCATCGCCACGTCGAACGCCGGCGCCGATATGATATGGGAATTCATGCGGCAGGGCGGCGATTTGGCGGCGCACAAAGATGAAATGATAGCCGCCGTGGTCAAGGCCGGCATTTTCCGTCCGGAATTGCTCAATCGCTTCGACGGCGTCATTCTGTTCCACCCGGTCGTCGACAGTGAACTGCGGCAAGTGGCCAAGCTCCAGCTCGAGAAATTGCGCGTGCGCTTGCGCGACCGAGGCGTCGATCTTGTGATCAACGACCCGCTCATCGACGAGCTCATGAAATACGGGGCTGATCCAAAGTTCGGCGCCCGGCCGATGAACCGCGCGATCCAAGACAAGGTCGAAAGCATCATTGCCGAAAAGCTCATCAAAGGAGACCTTCGCACCGGTCAAAGCGTCGAACTTTCGGCGGAGGAGTTGGAACGCGCCATTTGACTTGACAGAATTTTCCCGGTGGATACACTATTTCTCATGACTACGCGAACACTCGGCTATTCATTTTTCTGGTTTAGCGGCCTCGATTCGAGAGCCGGTGGTTGCTATTGCTAGTGAGGTCCCCAAGAGCGATATCAACGACGGACTCTCGAACGGGTCCGTTTTGTTTTACCGGCGGTCGGCGACGGCCGGAAGAAGACAAAAGAGTTCATGAACAAGAAAGGATATTATGCCTATCAATGAGAAGTTGCTTGAAGGCGTGTCACTCGACGCGAATCCGACACGCGGGAAAACCCTGCGGCGTTGCGTCAAAGAAGGCCGGGCCGCATTTAAAGCGAACATTCCCGTCCATCGCAATCCTTACAAGGACAGCGGAGACGAAGGGATGCGCGCGGCCTGGGATTCTGGCTGGCGGAACACCAGGTTCTTCGCCGAACATCACTACTGAACATTGTCGGGTTTTCGAGGGCTCTCCGGGAGAGCCCTTTTCTTTTGGGCATAAAGTCGCTACTGTGGTGCGATGGAGCAAGGATTTTGGAAAAACATGAAACGGCCGGTCATATTGCTCGCACCGATGGCGGATGTCACCGATGCGGCTTTTCGCCGCATCATCGCGAAATATGGCAAACCGGATGTGTTGTGGACGGAATTCGTCTCGGCCGACGGCTTGTGCCACCCGCTCGCTCGAGAAAAACTGCGCATCGACCTCTCCTATACCGAGGCGGAACGGCCCATCGTCGCGCAGTTGTTCACCGCTCATCCGGACAGAATGTACGAAGCGGCGCAGTTCACCGCGAAGCTTGGCTTTGACGGTCTCGATATCAATATGGGATGTCCCGACCGGAGCGTGGAAAAACAGGGCGCCGGGGCGGCCCTTATGAAGACGCCGGAGGTAGCGCGCGAGGTCATCCGCGCGGCGAAAGCCGGAGCGGGGAATATACCGGTGTCGGTCAAAACGCGGCTTGGCTATGGCAAGGACGAGCTTGAGTCATGGCTCCCGGTCTTGCTTGCGGAAATGCCCGCGGCCGTCACTATCCACGCGCGGACGCGCCACGAGATGTCATCGGTGCCGGCACGCTGGTCGCGGGTGAAGGACGCGGTCGCGCTTCGCGACCGCGTCGGCTCGAAGACCCTTATCTTCGGGAACGGCGATGTCGCGAACATTTCCGATGCGCGGCAAAAAGCGGCGGATACCGGCGCCGATGGGATCATGCTCGGCCGGGCTATTTTCGGCAACCCTTGGCTTTTTTCGGGCCGGAGCGTCGCGTCGCTGCCCTTAGCCGAGCGGCTGGCGGTCATGGTCGAACACACCATGCTCTTTGAATCGCTTTTCTCGGGCATTAAGAATTTTTCCGTGATGAAAAAACATTACAAGGCCTACGTCGAAGGTTTTGCCGGCGCGCGCGAACTGCGGGCTGCGCTGATGGAGACGTACGACGCGGCGGAAGTTCAAAATATCGTGAACCGCTTTTTGTCGCCGACACAGGAGGAACGGCAGCCGTTTCGTGAATGAATGTCGCGGTGGAACTTCCGCGGTATATCCATTGAGTCCGGAAAAGTAATATGCTATAAACAGCTTTGAAGAAGGCCGCGACATATTTTTTGTGCACACCTCAAAATATGGAGCGCTTCTTCTCATCAAGGAGTTTTGGTTGCTTCCTCGTGTAGGCAACCATAGCCGACGGCGCGCCCTTTCCCTGGCGTCGTCGGCTCTTTTCTTTTTTATAGGAATGTGTCGTCTTACTATTCACCATTGCGAAAATAGGGAAGAGGTCTATCCTATATAGACAGGAGAATCTCCACAACAAAGTTCAAAAGGATACCTATGCACAATGCGTCGGAAGAGCAGGAGTTACGGTCCGAATCGGATCTTCATCTGCGCCTCTTGAAAGAAGAAAAACGCTTCATCGAAGAGGAAGAAAAGAACCGCGTTTCGATCGTGCCGCTGCGGAGCCAAGTGACGGACCTGTTCAGTGCGTTCCACCACGCAGGTATGAGGTTCGAAGAGCGCGTTGGTTTCTGTCGCCGCCACGTCTTCGGTCGGCCTCATTTCTGGAAATCGTTCCACGAGGTCGGTCAGGGCTGCGACAGCGAGGCGCGTTACAACGCTCACTGCACCTTCGTTCGTGCCGCCTGCGTCGCGCCGGAAAGATCGGCCGCGACCGCGCGCATCGGAGGGATGTTGCGGCGGATGGCCGTCGCTTGCCATCTGCATATCTAGCGGGAAAAGGATTAGTGGGAGGGCCAGCCGCATATCGGTTGGCCTTTTTCTTCCGGCTGTGCCATCCTCCGCCATTAAACAGTGTTATACTATTTCCATGTCATATGTCGCGTTATACCGGAAATACCGGCCGAAAAAGTTCAGCGAGGTCATCGGCCAAGAGCATATCGTCTCCGCGCTCGAGGGGGCGCTCCGGCTCGGGACGATATCCCACGCCTACCTTTTTGTCGGTTCGCGAGGGACCGGCAAGACCACCATGGCCCGCATATTTGCCGATGCCATCGGCGTGTCAGCCAACGATATTTACGAGATAGATGCCGCATCCAACCGCGGTATTGACGACGTCCGGCAGCTGCGCGAAGGGGTGAATAGCTTGCCGTTCGAATCGCCGTACAAAGTGTATATCGTGGACGAAGTGCACATGTTCACCAAAGAAGCCTTCAATGCGTTGCTCAAGACTTTGGAAGAACCGCCGAAACACGTTATTTTCATACTAGCGACGACGGAACTCGAGAAATTGCCGGAGACGGTGGTGTCGCGATGCCAGGTCTTCACGTTCCGCCGGCCGACCCAGGAAGTTTTGAAGCGGGTGGTCTTGTCGGCGGCCAAAAAGGAAGGGGCGGCCCTCGAACCGGCATCGGCCGAGCTCATCGCTCTTCTCGGCGACGGTTCGTTTCGCGATACCCTCGGCACGCTTCAAAAGGTCCTGAGCGCGTCAGGAGGCTCGGCTATCGCGCAGGATGACGTCGCGCGCATCACCGGCGCTCCCAAAAATTCGCTGGTCAACGATCTTCTCCGGGCCTTGGACGAGAAGGATGTTGCCCGCGGCCTCGAGGTGCTCCGCCAGGCGGCGGAAAACTCCCTCGACCCGGTCATCTTTTTGAAATTGGCGCTCATGAAGCTCCGGTTCGTGCTCCTGCTTCGGTATGCGCCCGAGATGAAAGAGGGTATAGGCCGCGACGTGTCGGAAGAGGACCTCGCGTTCCTACAAAAGCTTGCGGAAAAGAAAGGACCGGGCATTACGTCCGAGACGCTCCTCGAACTTTTAAAAGCATCGGACCTTCTCGGCTTTTCGGCCATTCCGGAATTGCCGCTCGAGCTGGCGGTGATAAAGCTTTGCCGGCCTCCTACCGCTTGAAAAAACGCGTTTTTTCTAGTACTTTAAGGGGAACGCATCAGGCGTTTTTCCTTTGCGGGATCGTCTAATGGTAGGACAGCAGCCTTTGGAGCTGTTTATCTTGGTTCGAATCCAAGTCCCGCAGCCAACACATTACAATTCAACTGTCAAGGTTGCCTATGGTGCCAGGGCGACCGACTTATATAATATGGAAATTGAATCAACACTAATAAATCGCTCCCATCAAACTCTCAAGATTATTTATCGTGAGGATAATCCGTTAAGAGATTTGGATGGAAAGATTTTGCAGGGCGTTCATGCCTATTGTTTTTATAAAGATCAATTGGTAGTGGTCTATGCCAAAGAGAAAGGATACTGGACTCCCCCTGGTGGCGGAATTGAATCTGGAGAAGGTTTCGAAGAAGCAGTTATTCGAGAGGTTAAAGAAGAAACCAATATGAAAGTATTGCACCAGGAATTTATCGGTTACCAGGATATTTACGAACCAAATCGTATCGTGAGACAAACAAGATTTTGCTGTGTAGTCGAACCATTTGGCGATTTTGTCACTGATCCGGACGGGGATATAACTGAAATTAAATTAATTGACCCGAAGGATTATAAACAATATTTTGATTGGGGGGAAATAGGAGATCGAATAATGGAGCGGGCGATGGAATTGAGAGAGAATATTTTAAGGAAAGAATAGGTCAAAGATCCGAACCCGAAATAAGGTATATTTTAGCCATGGTGCTAGGGCGACTGAGATGCTACTCTGTCCGTGATATTATTTGGTAGACATGCAGAAACTTCAAAAGTTGAAACGAGGAGATAGAGTAGCTATCCTGTCACCGTCATTTGCCGCACCAGGAAAGTGGCCACATGTGTACGAGCTTGGTCTAAAGCGTCTTCGGGAAACTTTCGAACTCGAGCCCGTTGAGTTTACAGCGACCAAGAAATTGGGAGCTTCAAAGGAAGAGCGAGCAAGCGATTTAATTGCCGCTTTTGAGAGTAAAGAAATCAAGGCTGTCATCGCTTCATTAGGGGGAGATGATCAGGTAACTTATATAAAAAACCTTCCTAAGGCGCCTTTTGTGAATAATCCCAAGCCATTTTTTGGTTTCAGTGATAATACACATTTCGCAAATTTTCTATGGCTCAACGGTATACCTTCGTACTATGGAGCATCTTTGTTTACGCAATTTGCCATGCAGAAAAGAATGGATGAACTTACCGTAAAATTTCTAGAGAAAGCCTTTTTTAAAGAGGGTGAAATTGAACTTACGGCGAGCGATGTGTACAACGACATGGGATTAAGTTGGAATGAAATTGAAAATTTAGAAAAAGAACGCGTATACGAAAAGAACGACGGCTGGTTTTGGGATGGCAGTGTAAATTCTAATGGCGTCACATGGGGAGGTTGCATCGAATCAATAGACGAGCTACTCCGTCACGGAATTCAGATTCCGAGTACGAACGAATTTGAGAATATTATTTTAATTACCGAGTCGTCAGAAGAAATTCCAAGTGCCGATTACGTGTTTCGAGTATACCGAGCCCTTGGCGAGAGGGGTATACTGGGACGAGTTAAGGGCATTTTAGTCGGTAGACCCAAAGCATGGGAGTTTGATAAGCAAAATACAGTTGCGCAGAAAGCGCAGTATAGACAAGAACAGCGAGACGCAATTTTTAGAGTTGTAAGGACTTACAATAAAGTTGTACCAGTAATACAAAACATGGACTTTGGGCACACTGATCCACAAATACCGATGCCGTATGGGAAAAAAGTAAGGATAGATTCGACAGCGAAGAAAATCTTTGCGGAATTTTAAACCTGTCCGAGACTCGAACAATAAACAATTCATATTTTAGGCTACAGTGCTAGGGCGACTGAGAAGGTGTGAGAATGCCGGTTTGAGAGATAGAGGATTGTTTTTAACGTGCCCAAGACGCATTGTTTTCATATTGAAAAATCAGCTATTCGGTCAAACAGGGCTTGACCGACCACAGCTCTAGCACTAGTCAGCCAGAAAATTAGTAAATATAGTCCCTCGGGGCAAGCCCCGAGGTAATAGTGGGGCTCGCAAAGCCTCGCTCTTACGCGGGGCAGAGCCCCGTAGTATTGGACTATATAAGCGTCGCTCGCTCGACAGAGAAAGTGTCTTCACTTTCTCTGTACTCGCTCCGCTAGCTAATAAAAAAACCGTTTCTGCTCATGCAGAAACGGTTCCATCTCCTGATCTAAATTGTCGCTATATTTCGCCCGGATGGTCCCAGCCAAAGAAAACGCATGACTCACGGGCGGAAATATCACCATCCAACTTACCCACATACCTACCCGGGTACATTGATCTGATTATAACTACCGGTTTTCCCCCAATGTGTGCGAGCTCGTAGATGACTGTTACCTTTTTCGTTTTGGGTGCGCGAAGACCTACTTGGTCGGCTTTCACGCGAAGCCCGGTCGAATGCCGATTGGGCGAAAAAGTTTCGAGCTGTGACGGGGCGTATCTTGAAGCGTTGTCGGTGCTCGTCCAGCCGACGGTACGCCCATATTCAACACAAATGTGGTTTTGAGCCAGCCCTTTTTTAAGAGCCGTTTCGACACTTTCGAGGAAGGCCGCTTGGATCACGGGGTCTAGGATGACATCGTGGGGAAGGGTCCAGATAGAGAAATTGCCACCCAGCCTTTTATCTCTGCCACGGAAGCATGTTTTAGAGAGCCGGTCTTGAGTAACGCGAGGAATGGTAACGAAAATGCCGCGCCCGTTCTTTCTTTTAAGATGCATAGTTGTCCTTTTGGGATACGTTCTTGTGCCAAGATACAACAACCACTGGAAATGTCAACCCACGAGACCTGCGAGATTCATGGCTTCTAAATAATTTGAGATAGGTGCTTTAAAATGGTTCCGCGGCCAGTTGGTTAGTCTCATAAATAAAAAACCAACTCACGTGTGTGGTTGGTTGCGGAAAGACCATTTTGCCCTTCACTCCCGGAGTTTTACGACGAAGTTCGTAAAAACGCTTTCAACTTACATTTTGGTTTAGCGTGTACCAGGTCTGTCTCGGTCACGTCGGCAAAACCCGATACTCCCGGGTGTTTCTCTCTCGCGATCTCGACCTTTAGATTATGGATGTAAAGCGGCCAAGCCAGACCGAGATCGTCCTCGACTTGGTGCATCGCATTGAGGTCGTTGAGAAAGTCGGGGATCAGTAGGTCGCACTCAGCCTGTGTTTCGCGGTACTGTCGCGCGGTCGACAGGAGCGAGGAGTACTCGTTATTACTCCACTTCTCCGAGAATTCCGCTATCACGCGAGGCGCAATGCCGATGGTCTTCGCCGCAGCGATTCGCAGTTCGAATTCAGACAGAGTGTCGAGCCGATCGACAAGACTTCTAAGGTCCAGTTGTATCACGTCGGGTGCTAAGAATGTACTTTTCATGTTCTCTTAAAGTCCTTTCTTCCAGAACCCTACATCATTAATATCATGGACGCAATGAGGGTGTGACTGGTTACCTTGGTTCGAGCACGAGTCCCGTAGCGAGTGCGAGAGAGAGGCTTGGACTTCAAGGAATATAAGATGCTAAAATAATTAAATGCCAAATAATACTCCTACACCTTATGAGGACAAGTTATTTAAAGAACTTAAAAAAAGAGGTGTGAATTGCATACAACATCATAAGGATTATTATGTGGATAAGAACGGGATAGAGCGTCATAAAACTATAGATATTTATCTACCTGATGATCACATATTTATTGAGGTTGATGGTGTACAGCACATTACCAGACCAAAGACTATCATTTCAGATTTTAATCGAGATTATTTTTCGTATAAGAAGGGTTTCTTTACAAAACATATAACGAATGAAGCCATTGATTCGCACCTGAATGAGATAGTCGAGGCAATAGTTGAAATCGTTAAAAATGCTCCAAACAAAATGGGGGAAAGACTCCTATCCTGACTTCACAAATGTGGTTCAAGAAATATCCTTATCACGTATACATGGTCAAGTGCGCCGATGGCTCGCTGTATACCGGCATAACCAATGATTTGGAAAGAAGGCTCCGCCAGCACAACGGGGAAATGCGAGGAGGGGCACGATATACGCGGAGCAAAGGTCCGGTCGAACTAGTCCACGTTGAAAAATATCCGACACGAGGCGAAGCGGCAAAGCGAGAGCATGAGATAAAAAGTACTTTAGACCACCAAGGAAAGATCGACCTCATCGAAAAAGTCACCAAGGAGGACGTTTTAAAATCCATTTAAAAGGTTTTGCGCCGGCGGTCATAGATTTCAAATACGTTCGGGGAATGCTCACGGTAAAATAATGAGCGAAGTGTATAATGGGCCCATTACCCGTTTGATGCGTGTTGCATAATAAAATGATGAGAATGCCCAGGCGACCTTACATTTTGAGCGCGGGCCTCGTCGGTATTATCGCCGGATATTTGACCATGCATTTGCCACTCGCACACTCATGGACCAGCGCTATATTCTGGATCGCGGTCGGTCTTGCCATTATCTATTTTAGTCCCGACCGTGGCGCGGCGATCTCTGCCGGCGCGCTCTTTGGATTTTTAAATATCGTGTCGTGGCTCTTTGCCGGTTTCCAGGGTGTGCCGGCCCAGCTCCCCGGACTTCTTGTGATCATGGTCATCGTGAGCATCTTGTGCGCCACGGCCGGCGCGCTCGGTGCGGTCTTATTCTACTGGATCTTTCGCCGAGGAACGCTCGCCGGCGGAGAAGACACCCGCGTCGGCGATAATCTATGAAAAACTCCAAAGAAATCGATGCCTATATAAAAGCCGCTTCGAGAGAAGCGCAGACGCACTTACGAAAGTTACGGGCTTTGGTCCGGAAAGCCGCGCCAGAAGCAGAGGAAGTGATGAGCTACCGCATACCGACCTACAGGCTTGGCGGAAATCTGGTGCATTTCGGCGCTTTCAAAGACCACGTCAGCTTTTTCCCCATGTCCTCCGGCGTAAAAGCTTTCAAAAAAGAGCTGTCAAAATATCACTCGAGAAAAGGTACCATCCAGTTTCCCCTGGATAGACCATTGCCCGCCGCGCTCATCACAAAGATCGTCGCGTTCCGCGTGCGAGAGAACGAACGAAAAGTATGGAAAACTTGTAGCCGCGGACACAAGTATCGCGGCGGCGGCGGATGTCCGGTCTGCTGGCCCGGCGGTTCGAAAAAGGGAACGGCGCCAAAGAAATAGGCGAAGGTGGGGCAAAGAAAAAAGCGGTCCTTTCGAACCGCTTCTTCGTGCGACTTTTTCGCTATCGCCGCGCGTTTTGCTTGGCCTTGTCTTTCTCGGAGAGCCGGTCGAGCGGCACTTGCCTGGGCAGTACATCTTTGCCGAGAGGGGTCATTTGCGGGGAACAAACGCACCTTGGTATCGACTTTGCGAGCATGTTGTATTGCTCGGAGGCGACACGGAACCGGAAATGCAGGAGGCAGATCTTGTGACCGTAGTGATCCAATTGCCGAAGCGCGCGGTTCATGGGGCGGCCAAGGGGCGGTCTTGATCTCTCGAAGGCCCGTATCCATTCCATGATCCAGTCTAGTTCCTCCATTATCTTCAGGCGCTGTTCAATGAGCTGTTCAAGCCGCAAGTACGTCAAGCGCTCTTTCAGTGACAACCGGGTCAGTTCATGCGTGGAGGTAAAGGCCCGGTAACGGACCCAGCCGATGAAACCCAATGAAAGGAGCCACCAGCCAGCGGTAGGCAGGGGCGGAACGTAAATGTTCATAAAGTCCTCTCTCCCTACGATACGCCGGTCTGTGAAAAAATCAATGATGATTCCGTATTTCGAATATGTGTAAGCTCGGTTTGGCCGCCGCAGGGGAATACCTTATAATGAACCTATGGTTTTCTCCGATAGGGGCTCGATACGAAATGCCTATTCATCCGCCGCGCGGAAGTTTCTCATCATGGAAGTGCCGTCCTACGGCAACAGCATTTTTTATTCGCTCGGATTTCTGGCGCTGACATGCCTCGCCATCCTCGCGACGACGGGCCTCACGATGATATGGTTCGGGTCGGCCTGGTGGCTCGCCGCTCCGGCAGGCATGTTCTTTCGGAGCGTACACTTGTGGGCGGCGCAAGCATTCGTCCTCATCGTGATACTTCACGTGCTGGTCGTATTTTCGACGAGCGGTTTCAAGCCGCCCCGCCGGTTCACGTGGGTGGTGGGTTCGATCCTGTTCGCGCTCGCGCTCTTCGAAGCGGAGTTCGGGTATGACCTGCGGGGCGATTTTTCTTCCCAGTACCGCGCCTTGCAAGGAGCCGATTTTTTCAACGGGGCGTATCTCGGGAAGGTCCTTAGTACCCTTGATCAGGCGCAGGCTTTCGGCATCCATGTCATAATCATTCCGGCGGTCATGCTCGGGCTGGTCATCCTTCACTATGGCTTGGTAAAGTTGCGCGGCATAGCGAAGCCATATCGCCCTGACGTCCGCGCGGCGACCGTGCCGGCCGACCACAGAAGGCTTTTCGGCCGCGGTATCGTGCTCACGTTGGTAATTATCGTACTGGCCGCGGTGTTTCCTTCGCCGCTCGTTTTGTCGGTGACGATAAAGGAAGTGGCGAACGAAAATCCCAGCCTGGTGGCGGAGACGCTTATCGCCGAATTTGCGCGCACTTCGAATACGGCGACGTACGATGACTCGATAGACCCTTACACATTTGATACGCGGCAAGTGTTTATCCTCGCGCCGTATCAGCGCTACGCCGCCACGGCAGGCATTGCGGACGAACTCACGCCTCTTTTGTCTGCGCCGGCCGCGCTTGCACAGGCGAATCTCGCGGAAGCGCAGGCATATTTTCAAAATAACGACCGCGGGTCCGCGGGAGGGGAGTCGGCGGTCGCGGTCGCCGGGAATCCGCTCATTTCGGCTGTCGCCGCGCTCACCCTTATGGCGAAAAGCGGCGCTTATGAAACGGCCCTGGCCGCCGAAGACCCTTCGATCAATCCGACCTATGCGCTCCGGTTTCTTGCCGACACCGGCGTTTTGGATACCGAAGCGGAAAATTTGCATATCACTACCGCCCAGTGGGGTATGATGCGCGAGGAAAGCGGCGCCATTCCGCCCGGCGCGTGGTGGCTCGCGCCGCTCGGATTTCTCGACCACACCATTCTCGCGAATGATACCAACGGCGACCGGGACGGCGCCGAAATCCTCGGCGCCCTCGTCCTTTTGCTCATACTCTTTCCGTACCTGCCGTATGTGAACCGGCTGCCGGAAAAATTGCACCTTGCCGAGCGAATATGGAAGGCGCGCTAGAATGCCGCGCCGCCGGCAAGGCCGTTGACCTCCGCAAGATTTTGGCCAGAGACCTCGCGCGGTAACACAGGCGACTTTTCACTGGTTATTAAAGCGGATATGGTATAATTGCCAGTTGGTCGTCGGAGATCTTTTTTAATAACTA
>VFSW01003055.1_pt1 | contig 25088 bp, 28 predicted proteins | sample 5358111 | NCBI WGS metagenome assembly VFSW01 (sample SAMN11554181, study PRJNA540505) | mine drainage metagenome | isolation source: sediment from site ElyBrook_90M | place: USA: Ely Copper Mine, Vershire, VT | collected 2017
GGTATCCCTGCTTGTGGTAGTAGTCTGTCAGGCGTTGTGCGTCACGCTGCAACTGTCCAAGGGTCAGGCTTTTACCCTCGTCATCCCGCACCAGATCATGCAGGGCGCCAGTATCGATCCGGGTGTTGCCATCGATCACGATCTGCCTTACCTCGAAGGCTTCTGGCGAGGTTGATGTTTTTGCCGGACGGGTAGACAAATTCAGCTCGGTGTTGTCGTTGCTCGGCTCTTGCGGGGCTTGCGGGACTTCCTGCATCAATGTTCCGGCGCCTGGAATGACGGGGCTAGCCGCAAACACAGGCGCAGAAATAACGGAGATACCGGCGAGCAACAAAGCTTCGCGAATATAAGTGCGAAGCGTCCGACTTTTCTCTTTCAATTACGTCTCCTTATGCGTGTTTAGCGCCAGACATGATGCCCGGCGCCGGTTTGAATGACTGTTTATTGCGTAAATCTCAAGGCGCAATGCGCTGCCTGCTCCTGTTCTCGTCTTGATCGCCACTCGAAATGCTTTCCCCAAGCAGGAAAACAGTCCCCTTTATTTCGGCGGTATCCGGCAAGAATCCCCCCGCTTTGCTGCCCAACACCTGCACCACGATTTCTTCGCCGCGATCTTCCACAAGCTTCGCCTCACTTGGGTCGGAAAATTTCTCGTCCAGGCTTTCCGGCGCCCAATCGGTTTTCTCCCAATCCGCCAAACCGGATCTTGGTATGTGCGCAATAATCCAGTCCGTTGCGTCCAACATATCCAGCTCCCCCAGGGAAAACCGATATAACTTGATTCGTTTTAGCGAGGCAAGCGGGTTAAACAACCCCACGCGATCAGGCTCGTTTTTGACGAATTTCTCAACGATGGAAAAGGCCCATCCGCAGGGCTTGATTTTCCCGTCCACCCGCAAGGCGTAGTTTTCGCGATCCAGTCTTACCCCGCTCGGAACTTCAGATGGAAGCAAATCCGCCCCTTTGGCTTCGGGTGGCACATACCCCAATGAAGCGTCATGAGAGTCGTTTTCAGGGCGCATCTTGAAGATCTTCCATGGAGAAACATTGCTGGCGAAATGCTCCAACGCCAGCATTTCGTCCAAAGCGTCAAAGGAAAATCTGGCTTTGCGAAAGTCGGTCAAACATTTCACATGATCCGCAAGACCGGCGTTCAGCAGATATGAAGAAGCCTCTTCCAGATTCTCGTCCTTGATAGGGGTCTTCCAATCGCCGCCAACAGACAAAGTAACGCTTTCGCTAGTCACAACCTCTGGATTGGCCATCTTGTTCAACCAATCCCGGATGTAGCCTTCTGGGCGAATATGCCCATCTCGGTCTTGAAGCATCCCTCCCTCACAATTGGCTGCATGCGCAAACATCCGGGGAAAAACCTTCTCAGCCCGCCCAAAAGCAATGCAACTTTCGTGAGGGGTATGCGGGTAGCAATTTTTTTCAAAAGTCGCTTCAATCAGCCAGTAAAAAACCTCGTCGGCAACACGCTTTGCAAGCACCCGTTTTTGAGTTGTGACCGTTGCGCCCATAGATCCCCCGTATGAATTGCAGACTATTTCGTAATTGACTACCCATGCGCAACACGCGTCCTGCTCTTACTCTCGGAGCGCACGCGATCCGCCTCGAGCAACGCATCTGCAAAATCATCCCCGCCCTGCATAAACTCTTCCAACTGTTCGCGGATACTGTGTCTGCGATCGATCCCAAACCCGTCAAGCGTGGCCCCTTGATTCAATAGCCAGTTGGCGATGGGATATCCGTCAATCCTGTGCTTTCGATCGGTGAGGATAGCGACGCGCATAGCCTCGTTGTCCTTCGCGTCAATCTTTGCACCAGCATCCAGAAGCGCCGCAGCGGCCTCGAGACACCCAAGCGAAACAGCGCGAATTAAAGCCTCATCTTCGCGCGCATGAACGTCTGCACCTTTTTCAATCAGGTAACTGATCAGGCTGGCGTTGTTCGCTACAACCGCCCACCGAATCGCAAAATTGCCTTCGCTGCGAACATCCGCGCCTTTTTCGATGGAATCTTCAATCCCCCGAATATCACCGGAGGTTGCGTATCCGCGCAGTCTTTCGCTGTAGTGGGCAATATCGGACAGGCGCTTCTTTTCGGTTTTGATCGGATGAACTTTGCTCATAAATGTCCCCCGTTTATCGTCCAGAAGAAACCATTGACTGTCGTCTGTGCGGCGGCTCGAAATTATCGCCAAAACTGATGTCCCAAACCTCGGAAAGAGACGGGCTGTCGCCAAACACTACCCCGTCAAGCGACCGGAAGTTTTCGCCAGCACCGCGTCTGCGCTCGAAGAAATGAATGGCAGTGTTGATGTCCATGGGCGCAATCAGGATGCTTTTTTTCGCATCGTTGATGTATTCGCTCATGTCGCCCATTCCGTCACCAAGGTTCTGCGACGACTTTTTCCAGGTCGAAATCAGCGCCATCAGCGACTGCGGCGGCGTATCGCCAAGACCGTAAACAACGGAACTTGTCGCTTCAAACACGGCAAGCCACACCGTTTTTGGTTTCTGTCCTGCGCCGGTTGACTGTTCTTCCATGGGGGCCGCTCCATATTTGCGTTACGATGTTTTACATACTTCGTAAGTATAACCGAATTTTACGAAAAGAATGTAATGTTTATGCGGGTTGCAAAGGTTTTTCTAGGATGACAGTTCATCCATCAAACCATCAAGCAGACCGATTACGTCGTCCGCACTTCCGTTTGAGGTCGGATCATCCTTCGTGCCCTGCCCTGCAAACCCGAATTGACACACTGAATCAACCATCTTTCTCGTCGCCTCGATCTCCATCGATGCGGCGCGCTCATCCCCGTCACACATCTGCGTCGCAAGGCTTCCGATCGCCGCTTCCGCCTCCGGGCTAAACTTGATAGCAAGATTCGAGCGCCCGCCCAACGCATCTGGCGGAACGGAATCCGCACCAAAAACAATATCATCTTCGTCGCCACCAGGCAATTCTTCGCTTTCTTCGCTTTCTTTGCTCTTGTTGCCCCATACCGGGTTCAGAAGCGATTCGAGGTCGTCGCGCTTGCAAACCTCGATCGGCGGCTTCCTTAAGAAACCGTCGTCAATATCCATCTTTCTTGAGACAAAAACCGGCTCGTTTTCTTCGCCAGACGGAATCTCAACCGAATCAGGGATACTTTCGTCCACAACGATGGAAACCATTCCATCGCGTCTCGCCCCTCTGCCACCACCTCTTTCGGGACTAACGCCAGCCATCTCGCCGGTCTTTGGGTCGAGCATGACAAACGGCTCAGGTGCGATCTGAACAACTTTCTCAAGCCCCGCCAGCGCCGCCATGAACAAGACGATGCCGCGATGGTGCGCGGGGATGTTCGGGCGCGCAGACATGGCTTCTACCGCGTCGGCAACCCCCCGGATCACCTGATCTCCGGATGCAATCGCCGCCGATTCTGATGACCAGTTAAACGACCGACCACCGCGCAGCAAAGTCATCAGGCGCGCCGATATTGATTCGCTGTCGTTTGAAACCGCTTTGCACATATCCGGCCCCATGGAATTGATCTCGTGGGCGTCAGGCTTATAGACCGGTACGAAGGTATTGATCCGAATGTTTACTTTTTTCTTATCGAACTTATACTTCAGAAACAGGTTGAAACTCTTGAAGCGGATGATCTTCCCGCCGTAAATGATCACGCCATCCCCTGCCCCTAGGTCTTTGAGTTCCTGTAGCGAAATTCTCGAGGTTCTCTCGATAGAAGCGCTCTTGTTACGGCGGTGTTGTCCCGCCGTTTCAAACGTGCCGGGTTCGCTCGTCTCATACCCGGACAGTTTCGCCACTTCGCCTTGCCCTGCAGCCTTTTCGATGATCTCGAAGGTTTCCTTCGGGTCTTCAAGTTTCAGCGCGAATTTCAGCCGCGTATTGGCGACCATGGACTCTACTTCGGATTTGAAGGTTTTCGCCATCGCCTGAAAATCCTGAGCCGCCGCAATAAGCGCGATCTGAAGCGATCTGCCCTGGGCAAACATCAGATCGATTCCGGGCGCAAAATAATACCCAAGTTCGTCCATCACTAGATAGAACGGTCTGCGCGAATTGGTGGGGCGGTTGTCCACCACGTCTTCATAATCCCCTTCGAGTTCGTACCCGAGGTTTTCAGACATCATCATCTTGGCTGAGGCCACTTGCATCTTCCCAAGGTTCCCAGCTTCTTCAACCCCTTTCTCAAGGGTCGGAATCATTGTGAACGAAATCCGGTTGTTTAGGATCACGTCCGATGTGTCGTACTCGGGGATCTCGTCCCCGAATATATCGAAATAGGTATCCGTCATCAAGCCCAGCGTGCGGGTAAACTGCCCGGTCAAATACCCGTGTTGCAGCAGGGTGTCCTGATCCTGCGGCTTCCCGGCCAGCGCCTTTGACCAACTGAACCCCGGCAATCCGGACGACAGGTAGGAACGTATGGCCGCAGCCGCAGCGGGCGGGAGATCAGGGATCATAGCCAACTTGACCATGTTATCCAACGCCATCTGCTCGCGGATGGCCGATACGGACATCAGCATGTCGCCCTTGGCGCGCAAATAGGCAATGGTTTGGACCAGCGCATTTTTCATGAAGATCGCTTTTGCCTGCCACTGCGCGCCTTCCCCGGACGCCTTCTCGCCGATCGAGTCAATAATTTGGTTGATCGTCTCGTGGTTCGCTGTTCCAAAAGGGTTCCATGTATTCGACACACGGGTTTTTCGCAACCCAACTGGGCGCTTATTGACCATTTCCTTGAAACGATCCTGCCCACCTCGCATGTAATTCAGAACCAGAACATCATCTTCGCGCCAGAACATCCGCGCCATAACGAAGATTTTTGCTGCAACGTCCATCTGCGCCTTTCCATCCGTCATGGAAAATCCGGACCCCCAACACAACGGGTTGTAGAGCGTCGAGAGCAGAATTTCTGTCTTACCGGCCCCCGTTGTTCCGAAATATATCCGATGAGTTCTGGCATCAGAATCGCTGGCCCATATTTCCTCGGTCGTTTTCTGAGTACGTCCCGTCCGCTCAACCCCAATAAACTCAATCCCGCGCCCGTTTCGGACGCCTGCGTTGTCCGCCATTTCTGACGGATCTTTGATCCCGCACCACTCAGGGTACCGAATCGGCATCCGATGCCGCTTGATCCGCCACGCCCACCATTGGTAGGTAAAAAAACCAACCGTCAGAACGGCAGGAATCGCCGTCGGAAGAACCACCCCAAAAGCGGCCATTCCGCCCAGGACGTTGCGAATATTGTTCTTCTCGAAAAGCCAATCGCCAAACCGCTGATCAGGCGATCTGGCGTCAACATAAATTGCGCCGTCCCGTAGTTCCTGGTTTCTTTCTACACCGGTCTGAGCCAAAGTTAGTCCGCCAAGTTAGTTTGTTCAAAAACCGCCTCACCCATCAAAGGCAAGGCGGCTCACGGTTTTACTGCTTCTTTGCGTTGATGAAGGCCACGAGTTCTTCTTCGGTCTGGAAGGCCCCGACATGAATCAGCCCGGCGCTATTGACCAGCGTAGGTGTCGCATTAAACCCAAATTGAGCGAAAAATGTGACAGCGCGATCATTGACGCCACGAGCATTTTCACAATCTGGTTTGGCTGCGATCCGTCCTGTATTGATTAGGCGCTCCCATGCGGAAACCCGCTTCTTCTGGTTTTCACAAGCCAGCGATGCAATCATGTCGAACGACTCCTGATGAACCGGGGTAGGGAACACATGGATTTCAGCCTCATCCTTGTCAGCCACGGATTCGAGCATCGGTTCCAATTTCTTGCAAAACGGGCAAGCAGGGTCAGTAAAGACGAATAGTTTCTTCTCCCCGCCGCCCATCACAACCTCAATTCGGCTATCAGCCGCCACTGGCGCGGTTTTCTGAGGCTGCGACATATCCGCCGACTTGGCTGCCTGACCTGGCTGACTGGCGGCGTTGAACCCGCTTGTCAAAGCAGACTGTGCGCTGGCCGCTTTCTGGCTCGCTGGAGCAGATGACTTACCAAGACCGGACAGCATCTCGATGGCAATCACTGCCACAAACCCGATCAGTGCAAACACGCCCAACACACCATAGGCAAACCCTTTCTTCCAGGATTTCTTGGCAGGCTGCGCGGGTGCGCGGCTCTGTTCCTTCTTTCGGTCCGGCTGAGCGGACGAGCGGGTTGCATCCTTCTTCTTGGCTTTGTTGTTGCGGAAGTTGCTCATCAATCCCGAAGCACGCTCCGCCACGGACTTCAACATGACCGATACGGCGCCATGCTCAGGCTTTGTAGGCTCTTCTTCGGCAAAAGGGTCGTGGTAGTCCAGGCTCCGCCCTTCGATTACCTGAACTTCGGGCTGCGACTTGCGCATGATCTTCTGCACGTTGTCAGCAAAGGCCGCCAGGGTACACGCGGTAACGCGCCGAAAATCGCCTTCTTTCAAATCCTTGTCGCCCACGCCTTCATCCCCCAAAACAGGGATTGGCGTTACGTCCGGCACATGCCCGATATCGACAACCGGCGTGTCTGCCAGACTTTCGATCTGCTTTTCGATCTCGCTACGGAAATTGACGTCTTTCGAATGAGACAGCATCACCGAAAAATTGAAGACCTTTCGCGCCGCGTCATACAGTTCTTCGGTCAGATTGCCATCATCATCGAGAAGCGAGCGTTCGCGCATGATGTAATTGATGTCATGCGGCAACACGCCGGCAAGCGCCAGCACGGTTGACGCCACGTTGCGCGGCACCCGGACAATCACCCAGTTCGGATGGCGTTGCGCCAAACCTCCGCTGCCAGCATGTGCTGCGGGCACGTCAAGGACATCTTCGTGCTCCTGAGATACGATGTTTTCTTCAAGTGAGTCTTTCATTTTACGATCCCTCTTTATGGTTAGTTTTTTGACACCAGATCCGGGATTCGGCCAAATTCCTCATCCCGTTTTTTCTCTTTGTCGGTCATTCTCTTCCGACTGGAAATCATGTTCGCTTCAAACAGACGCTTCTCGAACCCGTGAAGACACCAGTACATATAAGGCTTGAGCAAAATCCGGTTGTTTTCCATGGCTGACATGGCTGACCAATACTGACCGAACGGCCCCAGTCCCTCTGTGTACCCCTTGGCGATCAGGGTGTTGGATACGCCGTACAGGGCGTACCACAAAGGACGATCCACCAACTTCAACCAGATAAAGTCCGAAGGCGACAATTTCCCGTCCCGACGCGCCTCGTTCAGCAAACGCATCAAAAAAGTCGTCTCATGCACAAATAACTTCAGAATCTCGGCAATCTCCGGGGCCTTGAGTAGCGATGCAAATTCCTTTGCCGCGCATGAAAACTCAAAAGCATCGAGGTAGTCCACCTTCCCTTTTTTCTGCTTCGCGGCATCCAGCATGCGTTGCACGGAACATGACTTATTGATCTGATCCAGCATGCTAGCGGCCTTGTCGCGCCCCGTTTCGCCACGAAACACGATCCGCGTCGCGAAGATGGCCGCCAAAGCCTTGCGGTGTTCCACCATGGACGCGAGATTGAAAACCGGGCCAACTTGCTCGGCAAAAACTTTTTCCGCTTTATCGAAGTCCAGTTCCGCTTCAAAAGCCGTCCTGGTGATGATCAAATTGTGTCTTTTGGCAAACTCATCAGGCATTTCGGCGCGATTCAGCGACGCCGGGCGATCTTGCTTGGTCTTCTCCCAATACTCGGTCAAGACATAGACCGGGTAGATGCAAGGGTTCGTACGCGACTGGATCTCCATCAAGGCGCGATGCTGGTGCAACTTGTTCAACTCGCTTGTAATGTTTGAATGTGTTCGTATTGCGTAAACAACCAACAAAGACAAAAACGGGACAAGGTAATAACTGGCGCGGTTCACTACGCCAAACAACTGCCCTGCCGTTACCTCGCTGATGTGATAAGACATCAGGGATATTTCCATCATGAGACGAACCGGATAACTATGGATAAACCCAAGATGGCGAAACAACTCGCCCGCTGGATAACTCAAGAACCACGAGTAATGAAGGAAGAACCGAGCCAACAGGTCGTGCCGGACGAACCATAGCGCGGCAAAAAGCGCCCCAAAGATCCCGCCCAACATCAAAAACCCGGTTCCCATCCCAACCGTTTCACCGGTTTGTTGCTTTCCGCCACCAGAAGCCACCGTCTATCCCCCTGTTACCACCATGCCGTGTTAGCCGCAATCCACCGAATGTTTCTCGCAATCAACCCTTGATACCGCCGATTGAAAAACGATGACTTGCTGTGATAATTCCCGACTCGCTGCCAGAATTCCTTGCTATCCCGCCATCCACTGTTCGCCGACAGTTCGCTGCGCAGTATCCACGCGCCGACCCGCACGTTATAGCAAGGGTTTGCTAACGCCTGACGCGCCGATCTGATGTTGTACGAGGAAGTCAACTTCTGAACCCACGAACTGTTGATCTGCATCAACCCAATATCAACCGTCCCATTGCGGTTGCGGTGGAGAGCGCCGGGGTTCCCGTTCGACTCTGTTTTGATGATCCCAAGCAAAACAATGCTCGGAACATGGTATTCCGCAGAAGCCTTCTTGACGCATTGCATGATCGGCGCCGGGAAAGGTGCAGGGGGAAGATAATGACCCATCAGGAAGTCTCCGAGCGCATCCAGGACCGCATAAACTCAGACAGCGTGACAAACCTGCCTGTTCTGAGCGTGCGAGCGTAAATGCCGTACTTGACCGATAGCGCGGCAATCAAAACCAGCACCGGCAGGTTGAATAAAGCGACCCAATGCCCGAAGGCGACCAGGACCAAAAGAATCAGCGCAAAGCAAACCACGCCGATCAGGTACAACGTCGAAAGAATTGACGCATCAGAAATCATTTTCTTGCGCTGGTCCTTGGTGAAAACGTCATCCAGCATTTTCGCGAAATCATTTTTATCGTCGGAGAAAAAGTATCCGCCGCTCATGACGTTCTTCGCGCCGACAGGAATATCCTCTTTGGTTTCCACCGTCTGAAACTCCCCTTCTTCGTTTTCATACCGAAAAGCGAACGGCGAGTAAATCATCGCTCCGACCTTATCGCCTTGCGCTTTCTTGTATTCGTGCATTTCTTTTTCCGCCAGCGATTCGATCCCGGCCACGGACTTTAAAGAATTGATGATTCGCCCAACGCTGCCGGACACCTGCCGCCCAACGCTGGTGACCGCCCCAACGCCGCTTGCGACTTTCACGACCCGGATAAACCTTCCCTGCTTTTTATCGCTCATCGGTTTGCGCTCCCGAGGCGTCAATCGATGTCTGGATCTTCAAGATTCTTCTTCTCGCCTCAGCAACGCCTCCATCCAGTTTTTGAATGTTCGATACGCTGACGCAATAACCGATCTCCGCAAGTTTTTTGGCATGATTGATGCGGTGCCCGATAACCCGATCCGAACATAGCTCCGCCATAACCGCCGGAAAACGTCGGCTCAGAAAAACCAACAGCGAAGCGGAATCCTTGACGTTCGTAGACTTTATGATGATCTTGAGATCCCGAATAAACGCATCATCGCGAAGTTTTTTACTGTCCCGGCACATGCTGATTGCACTGACCAGATCCTTGATACCCTCAGAAATATCTTTGCCTTTCTCGGTCACCGGATGCCGTTCGGCGTCCGAGATCAACTCAAGAGACAGGCGCCCAATCGCAGACTCAATCACTCTGGCAATCGAAACATTCAGCATTTTCTGCCGCCGGTCGGTTGGTTTTGCTTGAAATACATCTTGACGTTTTCAGCAACAAAACGCTTTTTGCGCGTACCGTCCGACATGATGCACGGCGGAAAGCCACTGGCCTTGAGCACCTTTGTATAGACCGTCTTAGTGCAATACCCCAAATAATCGGCAATATCTTTGACGCCCCATATCTCTTTTTCAACTTCCTTTTTTCGCGATGCCATCATCCGGCTATCCTTTCGACGGTTCTGATCAATTACACTAGATTCCTCTAGTTTCCATAACGAAGTATATCGAACTCCGTAACCGTTGTCAAATGCCGATGGCTTTTTGGCGCAATTTAATCCCCTCTGAACCGTTCTGATCGTTCTGGAGGTTGCGGTGTTTGTTTGCGAAATCGAGGCACAGATTCCCGATGATCTTGTTGAAATCCTTTCTTTCATCTCCGGCTGGATAAGGGTTGCCTGCAAAGGCGTCGCTTTCAAACAAAGTTTCGCCTACGCTGTGAACCAGGAAATCGCATGGCATGCCGTGCTCCTTGAGCCGATCGAAAACGAAGGACTCAAACGCTCTGGCAAACATTTCGTGATTTGTGCTCCAGTATTGCTTCGATCGTTTGCCGTCAAGCATCTGTGCGTTCTGCATGAAAGCAGAAACCCTGTCTTGATGCTTTTCAAACCCACAAGCCATCCCGTTGTCTCTCCGGACTATGCAATCAATCGCCCTGTCGAGGCAATGGATATTCCTGGAAAAAGGGTTTTTTTTGTTCTCCGCCATGATCTTGTCTTTTTCAACTTCCGGGAAAAAAGCAAAAACATCATCGAGAATTGCATCCGCCAATCCTTTGTCTTCATACTCTTTCGTCGGCTTGCCGATCTGAATATCACGGTCCAGGTAAACCGTTCTCAAAGCACATCCCGTCGACCTCTTCGCCCCATAAAAACGCATCTTTTCGTGTTTTGTGTCACGATAGCCACACTTCTTGGTCAATAGTCGGTCGAGATTTTCGGCGGTTCGTTTGTTTTCAGGAACGCCCAAATGCTTGAGCGCCGATCTGGCGACAACAGCGGCGCATGCGTAGTCTATTCCGACTTCTTTGCCGTACGGGTGCAACCAGGATCTCGCGTAATCAATCAAAAGATTGATCTCCGTATCCACGATATGGACGAGTTTTCCGCGCAGGATTCTTCCGCCATCCTTGGCGCGCATGATGAACGCAATCATGTTCGGGTCTGTGAAATTCGTAAACCCGCCCTCAATGTGGTCGTGGAGCGCATGCCCCCATTCGTGCGCCATGGACCCCGCGCCTTTCATTCTGGTCAGGTTAAACACCTTGAGGTCGGGTTCGTAATGAGCAACCCCTTTGCCGTGGCCACGAGAACCAAAGGCGGCGGCAAGCGTCCCGTTGATGGAGATCATCTTCTCCGGAATACCGGTAGCCTCAGCCAGAGCGATACAAGCAGCATAAGCCTCGGCCAGCACGAGCCTGCGTTCGTCCTGCGGCAACCACTCGCCAAATTCCACAGCCCTAAAGCCAAACCTGCTCATCAGGTCTTCGGGATAAATGACCTCATCGGTCTTCCAGGCATTCTCAAGATGGTCTAGGTGTGGTCTGGTCGGTTTCTTTTTCTTTTGCTCGACCTCTTTATCATCTGTATCGCCGATCCCTTCCGTCTTCTCGTCAGCCGCGTCCGGCCGGACCTTGATGCCAAGACTTTCCCAATCATCGTTCCATGCTTGTGTTCCAGGTTCCTTGATGGTTCCATGGATTGGAAAAAGATCGAAAGGGTAAAACGAATCAATCACTGTCCGGCTTGTTCTTTTGTAGTCACCCCGACACGAATAAGAGAACCGACTGATCTCTGATGTCATTATATTAAAAGTTTTTTTGCTCTTTTTCGGGTAAGAAATGCCGTCTATTTTATTCGGGAAATAGAGCTCGGAAGCTTTGTCGAAAAAGTCAAGGACAGACTCATGAGAAACGAAGGCGATCATCGCCGCCTCGAGTTCCGCTACCGTCTTGACCAGATCAAGCGCATCGCGAAGGCCAGTGAGGAAATTGACGTACTCGGCTTCGCTGATCTCAATCACCAGCCCTTCCTTGGTAGTTTTGTGGGTTGATCCCATAATCTTGTAATGCGGCGGGAATATTTTTCTCAGATCGCGCACATACCGGGCGACCTGGGGCGATACGCCGCTCTCAAAGCAAGTCCTCAATGAAAAAGGCCAGATTTTAGTTTTGCCGAGGTTTTCGTCGCGATCACTTTCGGACATATTGAAAAAATCGTTGTAGACGAGTTTTTTGCCAGAATACAGATCCTTTCTGGCGCGCCCGATCTTCTCGCCGGAATCCGTGACCTTCCTGAACTTTTCTTCGGCAACCTGGTCTTCTTCGTCCTCGTCCTCGTCCTCGTCCTCGTCGTCTTCTTCGCTTGCGTCTTCGGCTGCGTTTTGAGCGCTTGCAGGTTCGCTATTCGCCACATCAAACACTCGAGCGTTTTCTTCAGAGACTTTGATCGGTTCCGACAGGATCATGGTTTTCACGTCAAAATCTGGAAACCATTGGCGCAGTTGCGACAATTTGAAACCCGGACGGTCTGATCTGAACTCTAGTTCGCCGTTGCCATCTCCGGTCTTGGTCCCGGATTTTCCGGTCAAAACAAACCCTGACTGAAGCAGAGCCGTTACCTGAGCGTCGTCCAGGAAGCCGACCAAACGCAGACCGACCGGGATTCCGTCGCGGTTGGTGATTTGTGCGATTTCAGCGCCGAGCGAAGACAGGTCAGGCCACATAGAATACCCCCGATTTCTGAAAGATGAAACAATCCTCTCAATTGTACTACGATGTATCTGTTGCTACAAAACCAAATTTTGCCATATTATTACGCAATACCTTGCGTTTCGTAACAGAGTTCGTTATAATTGACCCACCTAAACACGGCATTGACGGAGTCAACCACCCCACCCTAAAGGGTGAGGCTTGTAAGGTCAAAAGCCGGAGTGCGTCACAAGGCCCGTAAGGGCAGAGCCTTACGGCCCAGCAGAAGAGTGGAAAGCTCTCACTACTTTTAACGAGTGGCCAAAAACATGGAGAAGCATAAATGCAGGGGTTTCACGCGCAAAATGATGATGAACAGTGAAAACGAAGTGGCCCAGGTCTTGAAGTCGCGGATTGAATCTATGTGTGCGATGCGCGGGATCTTGTTTGAAGACGTTGCCGATCTTGCCGGTATCTCAAAGACCACATTCAGCGCCGTTATTGATGGGCGAACGAAGATCACCCGCAAGGCGGCCGGAAAGTTGGCCAAGATCTTTGGCGGCAACGAAAACGGCTGGATGTTCAGTGGCACCCAAGGGAAGGTGGTTCCGAAATCGCGCAAGGCCCCTATGGGGATAAAAATTGGGTTCGACTATCAGCAGATCAACGATTTTGCGCTTGATGCGCACAATCGGATGCTCAGCAAATTCGCTCCAAGAGTGATTCGTCTTTCTGGTTTTTCGCTGCTCGAGCGCCCGAACCGAGGCGACCCCTTCGAGGCATTGGATCGACGCTAACCAGTTACGTCCCAAACGCTCGTCTCAAGCGCGAGAAATCGCTTTCTTCCTGGGGTCCGGCGATCGATAGCGCAGCGCAAAGGCTCTCGGGTCAGAGCATACCATTGAGCGTTTGCCATATAGGAGCAGGACCGGCTTCCGCGTTTCCTGTATTAATCCTAGCGCGTAAGTCAAGAAAATTCCCCTTATATCCTCGCCTTCGCCGTGCGTACCCGCAAGGGGCAGAAAGACGAGGTTTTACGGGTGAACGGATAAATCTGTCGCCCGGACATAACTGATCAAACTGCATTTTTGCGCCCCTGTTCCACGACCCAACGACGGCAATGCGATTTTGTTTCACGCTCCAGGTCGGATAAAGACAGCCCCTCAGTGTCAAAAATAAAGTCCGCAACCGGGATCATAGGGAACTGATCAGAAAAGCGTCCCAGCCATTTTTGCGTAACGACAGGGGTTGGTGCAGGCAAAACCCAATGATGATCGAACCGTCGTACCACCGCCCGATCCAACATTTCAGAATGGTTGGTCGCGCCAATAAACACCACATGATCTGCCAACCGATCGATCTCAAGCAGCATGGAAGAAACAACGCGGGCTATCTCACCAACATCATTATTGCTTTTACCAGCGCCAGAGCGTTCAGACAACACTGTCTCCATTTCGTCAACGAAAAGAACGCACGGTGTATTTGCAAGACCCCGAAAGACTTTTGCAATTTTAGCTCCTGTTTCCCCCATAAAACTTGAAAGTACGGCGCTGAAATCCAACACGAGAAAGGGGAGTTCAAGCGCATTAGCAATCGCTCCAGCCAATGTTGTTTTCCCGTTGCCAGGCGGCCCGGATAACAGCAAACGATTCGGCACGGTCAGCCCTGCATTTCGTATGCTGTCACCATGTGCATGCTCTTCAATGAATCGCTCAATCTCAATCGTCACGTCATCTTGCAACATGACGTCTTGGATTGACTTTGAAGAGGTCATTTGAAGCAAAAGCCCACGAATATCCGTTGGCACCAATTCGCTGGGTGACATTCCAGTGCGAGCAGTACGCTCAAGCAGCTTCTCTATACGCGTTTTAAGCGATGAGCCTTGACGTTCATTTGCTGCAATCATACGGCATACACTACTGGCCATCTTCTGGTCCGCCCTGATGGCTGCATCGGCCAGTGCGTATATTTGATCTGCTGTTGCCATGCGATTATCCTTTGAAGTTGCCCACCGGGAAGCCAACCCGGAGGTTCGTCGGGGGGGTTGGATGTTGTGGTTCGATAGTCATAATGCGCTCGTTCTGCTTTTTCTTTTCTCTTAACCCCCGCGCTGTCAAGTGCGGGGGGTTATCCAGCAGAAGCCAATCGCTTTAGAAATGATAGGCAGCGCCAAGCGCGATCAGATTATCGGCGGTTTGCGAGTAGTAGGCGTTGTTTGCCAGCCCGTTGCGAACATACATCAGGCGGCCTTCAACATTCTGATTGAAGTTGTAGCGCAGACCTGCCCCAAAGGAAAGCGCAAATCCAGATACGCTTGTTCCGTAACCGGCGATATTTGAATGGTTTCCGCCTAACTCACCAACTGCCCCGATGGTCTTGGCGTCGTCGAAGTACAACGTGTCAAAACCCATGACGCTGACAGAGTAAATACTGGTGCCATTGGCGCTTGGAAAATGGTTGTAGCCCAATTCGACGCCGTACGAACGATTCCATTCCTGTCCGACAAAAGCACCGAATGATGTACCGGAATTGCCGATTCCAGTGGCGTTGGCGAGACCAAAATCGCCGCCTACATAGGTATCGGTCGAAGAGTTCATGTCGGCCATGGCGGATACGGCGGCCAGCGACAGCACAGCAGCCAGGGTGAGTTGCTTGGTAGATCTTTTCATCGTTTAATCTCTCGTTGTCACCGGAAACCGTCCGGCTCGGGTTTACTGCATCTCCGACTGATTTGCGCGCTCAAGCGGCAAGATCTATGTGCTTTATATTCAGTTCGGTTTTTTTCGCCCCGTTCCACTCGTTAACCATCAGGGTGTAAAACACCTTGATCCGCTCAGGCGATTTATCCGCGAAGTTGAACAGGACGGCCTCAATTGTCTTGCCGCCTTGCTCGAGCGTCAGTTTGGAGTGCTTCTCCTTCATGATCTTTTGCTTGACCACTTTGAAGTTGCCAGCGAACAGAGGTTCTGGAAACCCTTGTCCCCAGATCTCGGCCCCGATTTTTTCAACCAGATCGACGCTGACATCAGACATGCTGATCTCGCCGTCATGCTCGATCCTGTTGGACAAGACATCCGTCGTCATCCATTCCTGCCCGATTTTTTCAAAAGCGTCCTTGAATTCCGCAAGTCGCGACTCATCAATCGTCAGCCCTGCGGCCATGGCGTGCCCCCCGAAGCGGACAATCAATCCTGGGTGGGTGATATGGATTCGCTCCATGACATCGCGAAGGTGAAAGCCAGAAATGCTCCGCCCTGAACCACGAATCTCCCCGTCAGACGTGCCTTTGGCAAACGTTATAACCGGACGGTGAATCTGTTCCTTGATGCGTGACGCCAGAATCCCGATCACCCCAGGGTGCCATTCCGGGTCATAAACCGCCAGTGTGTAGCGGTCAAAATCCTTGGTATCCGGTAGCAATCGCTCAACATCAGCGCGCATAGTCGTTTCGACCTCTCGCCGCTCTTTGTTCAGCCGGTCGAGTTCTCTGGCCAACTCCATTGCCTCGTCGGCGCTGTCCGTCGTCAGACACTGGATGCCCACGCTCATGTCATCCATGCGTCCCGCTGCGTTGAGACGTGGCCCTATCACGAAGCCTAGGTCAACGCTGGTAAGACGGGCGCGGTCCTTCATGGCGACCTGCGCCAAAGCGGCAATCCCAGGATTGCATGTGTCTGCAGCAATGCGTTTCAGCCCTTCGGCAACCAGGATTCGGTTGTTGCGGTCCAACTTCACGATGTCGGCAACGGTCCCCAGGGCAACCAAGTCGAGAAGCGTTGCCATATTCGGGATTTTGCCGCCCGCGAAGTGGCCTCGTTCTTTCAGGACGTGTCGCAACGCCAGCATCGCATAGAAGATCGTTCCGACCCCCGCAAGGTTCTTGCTCGGAAACGGACAGCCCGGCTGGTTTGGGTTCACGATGGCAACCGCATCGGGCACAGTCTCGCCCGCCAGATGATGATCTGTCACGACCACAGGGATTCCGAGTTCGGCAGCGTAATTGATTCCGGCGTGGCTGCTGATGCCGTTGTCCACAGTCAGCAGCAGGTCGGGCTTCATCGGAACGACAAAATCAATGACATCGACCGACAGGCCGTAACCCATAGTCATGCGATCAGGAACCGCGAAGTCAACTATGGCGCCCATGGCGCGCAACGAGCGGATACCAACCGCGCAGGCCGTGGCCCCGTCCGCATCGTAATCCGCAACGATAACGATCTTTTTCGCACCCTGAACGGCGTCAGCAAGGATGTTTGCGGCGTCCAGCACGCCCTTGAAACCGCGAGCCCCATTCCACGGCAAAATATCCTTCAAACTGTTTCCATCTCCGGGGAGCTCCCCTCTCGAGGCGAGAATTTTCGCAAGAACCTTCGGTTTTCCGGACTTTTCAATCTCACTGGCGATGGTCGCGTCACAGTGACGTTGCACAAAAATCGTTTCCATTTTTTACCCTGAATTCTGATTTGTTACGTTATTATATCAACTTCGTAACGTCGCGTCAACCGTTACAAGCCTTTGGGCGATTCGCGCATCTTCGGCTTGGGTATTTCGCAGATTTTTACCTCAACGCTCAGACCATCCTTCTGCGCCATCCCGATCATCGCTTTTGTTCCAGGGCTTACGCCGTCATAAAATGCCAACAGGTGAGTTCCGTACCATGACATCATCTGATTGCGAATCATTCCAGCCGCTTTTTTGTACAGATCCCACTTGGCCGGGAACCGGACGCACTTGATCCCGTTTTCATAGGCATACCGTTCGCCCATAGAATCCGGGCCTCTTGCCGTGCCGGACACAATCTCAACGTCGCCCGTACATTTGCCGACCAGTTCTGAAACGGTATCGGAAAAATCGCGGTACGGCATGTCTTCCAGCGTTCTGCTGCCTGCAATGATGATCCTGCTCAGGTCCATGCCGCGCCTTCTGTACCACACCCCAGGAACCCTGCAGTTGATCGGAGCGTCGGCAAACATCGGCTCGATGTCCGAATCATCAAACCCTGCCAGTCCACAACCAACCCTGGTCACCTGAAATCTGAGTTCTGGATTTCCGCGAGCGAATTCCTTGAATCGCTCGACGGCCTGAGCAACATTGTCGAGGCTATCTGTCTGGTGCGGAGTGATCTTTGTTGGGATGGCATAACTCTGGCCCTGCAAGCCTTCACCGCAGCCCGTAACCGCGCCCTTACGCTGCTTGGCGAACAAGGCCGCCCCGGCTCCATGGATACCCTGCTTGTTCGAGCCGAACACAAAAATAAAACTCATGACAGCCTCCACTGAATATTGACAAAAACCGGACCGATGAATTTTTCACCGGTCCCTGCACCACCCCACCAAATATCGCCGTCCGACTGCAGCAGACATCCGCAAAGGATGCTTCCATCTGGCAACAAAACATCGACCTCGACGCCGGGAGGCATTGGGTCGTATCCTTGCTTCCATTCTTTTTGCAGTTCGGTCATTTTTGCGCCTTTTTTTCAACCAATGAAAAACTGATGCCAGCAAAGCCGTTTTTGATCCAGAAATCGCGGAATTCAGACGAACAATGGAGCCTGTATCCTGGCTTTGTTACGAAAATATGAGGCAGATCGCCTCTATCCGCCATAACAATCGGTACGTCAAACCAGATAAACTCGGCATCTTTTACAATAAACTCGTTTTTTATTGAATAAAATCTGTCAAACTCTTTTTCAACGTAACAAAAAACCTGCTTTCCCATCACATAACCGAAACTCATGCTTGGCGGAAAATCGAACCTTGGAGATTTTTTATTCTTCCCATGCCATTGCCACTTATCAGGGAATTTTGCCGTCAACATATTTTCACGCAATTCATCTGCATATTTGACCATCGCGCCTGCGACGCTTGTGCGCAAAATGTTGCCCGCAAGATCGCCGCCATCATTTACGACGCTTTCTATTCTGTAAACACTCATTGATACACCCTTCCGCCGATCAATTCGCTTTTGATTGCCTGCAATTCTTCTGATACGCCTTGGCACCCATCGGTCAGTCTGGCCTTGGTCAATCGCCTTGACACGTCTTCATAATACTTTCCGTTATGTAACGTCCTATGGTAACTGCCTGGGCAAGAGGCGTTTGCACCGTTCGGGAGGTAAACGCCGTTTTCCGCATCGTTAATATCCACGCATCCGTCAATTGCTTTCCTTGCTTCGTCAGCCAGCGCCTTCAACCCCAGACGCCCTTCCTGGTCTGGGACGATATGATGCGCCGCGCATCCGTCGGGAGGCTCCGGCGGCATACCGGCGGCCACCTGCTCTTGCGCCAACGACGCCTTCAGTTTTCTCAGGTTCGCCGCCTTGACGGGATTCGATTTTTCAAGAATCGCCTCTTCGTCCGGGGCGGCAGCGTCTTGCTGCGCGCCTCCTTTCGGTAGGCACTCCTTCGGAAAATTCCCATTCGCATCCCTGTGGCAATGGAGCATATAGGCCAAGCCGCCACCGATCAGCAGCGTCCTGAACGGGTGGTTGATCGCCTGATCGGTCACAACAGCGGCACCGGCCTCCGTTACCGGATCGATGGCGTTGGCCTCGGTGATTACCGAGACCAGAACAAGGCATGCGATGATCTTTTGAAACATCAAATCGACGCCGGAACAGCGGTGATCCTGCTCGAGATCTCAAGCCATCTCGAATAGATCATGTTCGCGTAATCGTAACTTTCCAGAGTGTGTGGATGTTGCGTCTTGTATAAACCAAGCGCCCATGCGTCGCTCATCTCGACCAGCAAGAGTTTGCCTTCATCGGTAAGCCCGAAGTCCAGGGCGAACGAGCAGGGACAGTTCTTGTCGCGCTGGATGGCGTGAATCGCCTGCATGACCAGATCCATGTCAAGCGCCTCATCCGGCCCTTCGCCGTACTGTCCTACCGCAATCTTTTCCGGCGCCACATAAACGCGCCACTCGGCAACAAAATTGACCCGCTCAGAAAACCATACCGGCGTTCCGCCGGGCAAGTCTTTGATGTCGTCGTCCGTAACGTCCGACACGAGTTTCCCGTCAAACAGCTTGATTTTCTGCGGTTTCACAAACAACTCGCCGGCTTCGCCGTTCGCGTCGCAGTCCATAAACCAAAGATCAACCACCTTACCGGCTTGGATCTTGCGACCAAGAAAAGGCGCCAGCAAAGCCGGATACGAGGGCATGGCCGGCTCTTCAATGCACAGGCTGGCCATAACCGATCGGCAGAACTCAACCGTCCCAACGGGCGCATACCCGCCAATACCGTCGCGATAATTCGCTGTCGGCACCTGCGCCAATGACAACGACTTCAGTTCGATTCCGTAACGCAACGCATGCGCCAACCGAATCGCCGATTTCTCCTGCTCGCAACAAACATCACTCTGGATCAAGAAACGCATGCCTACCCCCTTGCAAATAACCTTCCCAATTGTATCGTATGCGCAAACGGATGTCAATAGTCAACGGAAAATGTTGACCGCTTTCGTCGCTGTAATACAGCGTATTGACAGAAGGACTCGAGATCGCTATACTTGCCGCAAGTGATGCGCAAGGAGAGAGAATCATGGATCTTCAGAAAGACCAACCCACGCAAATGTACTCGTTTCGCCTGGCAACTGCGGTCAAGGCGCAACTGGAAGAACTCGCAAAGGAGCGCGGGACCGATGTTTCGTCACTGGTTCGCCTGGCGATCGATGTGCTGATCAACAGCAGCATTGAAGACGAGAGCGAAGAGCAGGTGGCGGCGGTTTGCGCTGGGACGAAGCGGATTCTCGCAGAGAAGATGGAGCAAGGCTCTTTTGCGCGGACCACCGTGCTGGATTCACTCAATATCGAGTGAGGGCGCCCGCCATGTATGCACCGGAAGATCTGGATGTTGTGTGGTGCGCCTTTCCTTTCCACGACGACCCTTCAAAGCCTGGGCCAAAATCCCGCCCGTGCCTCGTCCTGGGGCGAGAATCGAATTTGTTGACCAATGGCGAGAGTTTTGTCTACGTCGCCTACGGGACCAGCAAGACGTTTAAGGGCGGGAAGTATTCCGTCATTATCGGGCGCGACGACAGATTTTCCATGATCGATGCGGGGCTGATTTTTCCGACCGCATTCAAACTCGACCAGGTTGCGGCACTCCCTTTCAACAAACAGTTTTTCCCGAATGCGCCATCGCCGGCCGGGACCGGCCACAAAGATCACTGCAGAATGGGCGCGTTCAACGAGAAATGCCGCAGGGCGTTGGTTAGGGTGTTCAAGAATATGTCGGAGGATGGACTGGACCTGAATGAAACCCTGTTTTCAGCCAAGAAGATGCGCCAGTCTTTTTCGTGCCGGTGATCGGGCCATTTGCTTCTATTTTTGTTACCCAACGGAAGATCAAACCTTTTTCTTACAACGGGTTACATGACGCCTGCAGGTGGGCCAATTTGCAGGAAAAACAAGGGAGAATATAGGATGTGCGAAGTTCTAAAAGCGGTTTTGTGTGGGCGCACCATCGACCAAACGCTGAAGGACGATGCGCGCGCAATTAAAGCAATCGGGGAAAGCACGATCGAAAAAACTTATGCGGCCAAGAAAGAACACGGCTATGTGACCGCCAAGATCCTTCCTGTTGAGAAAACGGCACCCAAAACGCTCTAGGACGCCTTTGGGTCGCCGAGCCTGCCGAACAGCGCGGTAACCTTCCTTCCGATGTCGATGACAGCCTTATCAGACTCTGGGTGCCTGGAGCTGTTCCATCGGCGATTAGTGACTCGGATCGGCATTTTTCTGTCAGGTTGGAATATGAGCGACCGAATCCAGGATTTGACGATACAGGTCAGCATCCTTTGTTTCTGTCTCACCATGCGTAATGGAAGCGTTTTCGGGAAACAACGGAACCACGTTCGGAACAAGTGCAACAACAACCTTGTTTCCATACTTTTGTTGCAATCTCTCAAACAGGCGTCGATCATTGACCTCTTTTTCGGCTTCAACCTTGGCATTCTCAGCGTCCAGAATTTCTTTTCTGGCCGCCAAATCTTTTGCAAGAACTATCTCCCAATCGTCACGAAGGTATGGGACCGGAATATCAAATATCGCATGATAAACATCATACGAATCATCGTATTCAAACGGAAATGAGACAACATCAACTTCCGTAATGCCGTCAACAACAGACACCCCTTTGTTAGCGACAGGGATTTTACAAATACCGCCATCGAGCGCTGTTGAAAGCGATTGTCTTTCCCCGCGTCTTTTGCCAAAAGTATCCGGGAAGTTTTTGCACAACGCTTCCAATCGCGGCAAAACAAGGTCTTCCAGACTTTGAACTGCGTTAAATTTAAGATCCTCGGCCTTTTTTACCTCGGTTTCTGCATCGCGCAATCGCCGAATGGCTTGATTATATTTTTCCATATCACTCTCCCTCAGATTTCATTCCTTCCAAGCTCCGCCCTTCAGGGCGGGGTAGTTGACTCAGAAAGGATTGCAGACTAGACATCCCGCTGATTTCAGGCGCGGCTTAGTAGTCGATCGGTACAATGCCGTAGTGGACGCCACATCTAAATAGCCATGACGGACGAAACCATTGGGCCTTTAGCGCAAGCCACCGAGCGGTCTCGTAAGCATTCCTGAATCCATTAACCTCTTTAGAGGCGACCACCCTAGTGCTGTTTCCCCAATAGCCATAAGAAATAATTGCCTCGGCGCGAAACTTTCCAGGCTTGTCTTTTGGCATCCTTTTCTCATATTCCGGGCAATGCCGAAGCATTATCAACCTCTTGATCTTTAGCATTGCAATTCTCCGATGCTTCGTAATTTACCCTCTGTCGTCGTAAGCCTTTTTCTTCCATTATTTTTATCCTACCGGATGCTCGTGCAGATGCAGCAACGCCCCATCTTTCTTCGCGCCGCAATCCAGGAAAACACAATCGCCAACCTGAAGCGGGAAGGGGACGATGGTATGGCCCGAATAAATCACGCGACGATTTGATGCTTTCGGGACGTATCGATGGTTTTCAGCCCCCTGATCATGACGCCGATGACTATCACAAATCTTTCGGCCCCACGTCAATTCAACGACATGCTCCTGCACCCAATTTTCGTCAAACAGAAAATCCAGTCGATCCGTATCAACATTCATTCCAGTCTCACCGGTCTCAGCATGAATGACGGTAAACGGGTTTGGTCCGTCAACATGAATGACATACGGCTGCTTTTCCAGCCACGGCAGCACCCGGCGAAAAAGATCGTTTGTTCTCACGTTGTTGAGTTCATGCAACCACTTACCGCCGTTTCGGACAAAATCCATCGGCGAATGATAATCAGAATCGTGCAATCCGGTGAAGCACAGCAGCATGTCATCATGATTACCGATGACGGTATGAAACCACGCCTCGTTTTCCATGGCGAACACGAGCATTTCGTAGGACTGCGGACCCCAATCAATGAGGTCACCGACGCAAAAAGCGCGATCTTTCAATGGGTCGAAATTGACCGAAGCAAACAACGCTTTCAGTCTGTCGAGCCGTCCATGAATGTCGGGGACAATGAAATCCCGGCCTTCCTTGTTTTCGCAAAACCGGGATATGACTGTCATAATTCCTCCGGGTTGATGATTTGTTATCATTATACCGCAGGCATATACGGTTGTCAACAGTCGCTATCAGGATTCTTTGTCCTGGTCAATAAAAAATCAATCCCCGTAAATTCGTTTTTGATCCAGAAGTCGCGGAATTCCTGGGAACAGTGGAGTTTGTATCCTGGCTTACCAAGGGACAAATGAAACTCCGATTGAGAAATTTGATCCGCAGAAACTATTGGAAGATTGAACCATGTAAATCCTTCGCCATTGACTGAGAATATGTTTTTAATGATGAAAAAATCACGAAAGCGCGATTTGACTTTTTCAAAAACAGTTGATCTCATAACCAAACCAAAGCCGATGCTTGGTGGAAAATCGAATTTGATCGGGTTTTGATTTTCGGCGTCAGGATATTCTTCGCTAAGCCACGCCCATCCCGAAGGGAATATCGCAAACGGCGATTTTTCGCGCAAATCATCGCCGTATTTGGTCATTGCATTTGAATCCTTTGGCAGAATTACGTCGCCGGACAAATCGCCGTCAGAACCAACGGCGTTATTTATTTCATAAAAAATCATCAGTATATAATTCCATTAATCAGGTCTGATTTGATCGCGTTCAATTCTTTTCTTACGCCAAGACAGCCATCATTAGATCTTGCATCGGATAGCCTTGATGAAATGTCGTGGTAATATTTTTTGTTGTGCAGCGTCCTATGGTAACTGCCTGGGCACGATGCGTTTGCGCGGCTCGGAAGATAGACGCCGTTTTCTGCGTCGTTGATGTCTATGCAACCATCGATGGCAAACCGAGCCGCGTCAGCAAACGCTTTTAGCCCCGGACGCCCTTCCTGGTCGGGAACGATGTGATGCGCAGCGCATCCGTCAGGCGGCTCGGGCGGCATGCCTGCGGCTACCTGATCTTGCGCCAATGACGCCTTCAGTTTTCTCAGGTTCGCCGCCTTGACGGGGTTCGATTTCTCAAGAACAGTCTCTTCGTCAAGATTGGCCGCAGCATCTTGCTGCGCGCCGGCGCCGCCTTTCGGCAGGCACTCCTTCGGAAAATCCCCGCTCGCGTCCCTGTGGCAATGAAGTAGGTAAGCCAATCCCCCGCCAACCAGCAGTGTCCTGAACGGGTGATTGATGGTCTGATCGGCCACAACGGCAGCACCGGCCTCTGTCACCGGATCGATGGCAAAAGCCGAATGGCTCACCAAAACCAGCGCGATGCCTGCAATGACTTTTTTGACCATCAGACCGACACCGGAACGGCGGTGATCCCGCTCGAGATTTCAAGCCATCTCGAATAAATCATGTGCGCGTAATCGTAACTTTCCAGAGTGTATGGATGTTGCGTCTTGTATAAACCAAGCGCCCAGGCGTCGTTCATTTCGACCAGCAAGAGTTTGCCTTCATCGGTAAGCCCAAAGTCCAGGGCGAACGCGCAGGGACAGTTCTTGTCGCGCTGGATGGCGTGAATCGCCTGCATGACCTGGTCCATGTCCGGCGCCTCATCCGGTCCTTCGCCGTACTGTCCTACCGCAATCTTTTCCGGCGTCACATAGACGCGCCACTCGGCAACAAAATTGACCCTCTCAGAAAACCACACCGGCGTTCCGCCGGGCAAGTCTTTGATATCGTCGTTCGTAACGTCTGACACGAGTTTTCCGTCAAACAACTTGATTTTCTGCGGCTTCACAAACAACTCGCCGGCCTCGCCGTTCGCGTCGAGGTCCATGATCCAAAGATCCGCCACCTTCCCGGCCCGGATCTTGCGTCCGAGAAAAGGAGTCAGCAAAGCCGGATAAGAAGGCATGGCCGGCTCTTCAATGCACAGGCTGGCCATAACCGATCGGCAGAACTCAACCGTCCCAACGGGCGCATACCCGCCAATACCGTCGCGATAATTCGCTGTCGGCACCTGCGCCAATGACAACGACTTCAGTTCGATTCCGTAACGCAACGCATGCGCCAACCGAATCGCCGATTTCTCCTGTTCGCAACAAACATCGCTCTGGATCAAAAAACGCATGCTTACCTGTTCCTAAAAATATAATAAAATGTATTATTAAGATTTATCCGCACTTGGTTGACGCGCTTGCGCGCC
>VFSW01003056.1_pt1 | contig 25083 bp, 27 predicted proteins | sample 5358111 | NCBI WGS metagenome assembly VFSW01 (sample SAMN11554181, study PRJNA540505) | mine drainage metagenome | isolation source: sediment from site ElyBrook_90M | place: USA: Ely Copper Mine, Vershire, VT | collected 2017
GCCCGCCTCCGTCTGTTGCTGGAGCAGCTCGCGTATCCGTTGGTTGCCCTTTTCCAGGTCCTGGGCGAGTCGGTCGTCTTCGGCGGCTCGCTCCTGATCGGCTGCTGTCTCGGGGGCGATCTGATCGCGCAAGGTCCGGGCCTCCTGCACCGGCGGATTCATGGCCTCTCGCACCTTCTGGTAGCCCGCGATCACGACGCCGACCTGCGCGATTTCGCCTTCCGGCAGCTGGAATGCGGCCATTTGCGCGGCCAACTCGCGTCGCTTCTCAGCGCAGGCGCTTTCGGCCTTCTGGATTTGCTCCCGCATCTTTGGAATCTCGGCTTGGGCTTGAATCCATTTCTGATACTCGGCGGTAGCCTCTTGCGCCTTGCTCACGTCATGCTGCAACTCCTTGGCTTGAGCGTCGAGCTCACTGCGGCGATGGATGACGGCGGCCGTCTCCCAGGCCCGCTGGCAGAGCGGGCAGGTGTCGGCCGCGGCGGCGGCGTGCCGGTGTAGGCTGACGATTTCTTGCAGTTTGGCTTCGCTGGCCTGGCAGGCCTTTAGCATTTCGGCGGAGGGACGGGGCACCATTTCGAGCTGGGCGAGCCTTTCTTTCTGCCGGTTGAGGGCCTGATCCTGGACCTGCAATTGGTAGCTGGAAGTCTGGAGCTGCGAGATTTGCTCTGCGGAAAGCTGGTACCAGTTGGTGCTGTGTTTGAGGTCGGTGATCGTCTTCTGGCTCAGGGCGATGCGCTCATCCAGTTTCTCGAGGTCCTTGCGGAGCTGCTCCAACGCCGTGTGCGCCCGGGCGATTTCGCTCCGGCGTTTGAGCATCGTCTGAAGCTCAAGGCTGTTCTCCTGCAGCTGCTGGCTGTAGTTGGTGGTGTCTTCCGGCAGCCCGGCAAGTTCTTTTTGGGCTTGCTCTAAGGCTTGGCGGGCTTTCTCCGCCTTTTGGCGTCGAAGCGCGGTTTGGCATCGAGCCAGCGCGCCGCGGATGGCCTGGATCCGGTTCTGCAATTCCTCCAGATTGGGGAGTTGCGTCCCCACGTTGGCCTGTGCCTTGGCAAGGCTTTCTTTCTTGGCGGCGAGATCCTTTTCTGTGCTTTCCCGGAGGGTCTTGGTTTGCTGAAGTCCGGCCAGTTCACCCTGCAGCCCGTTGCGATCCGGCAGCGCCTGGAGCGCGTTTTTCTTTTCTGCGGCCTGTTGCTCGGCTTGGCGCAGTTTGCCTTCGACGTCCAGCAAAAGCGGGCCGGGATCCGTGATGGTCGGGTAGGCCCGCTGGAATTTGTTGAGGGCCGCTTGCTTCTGCAGGAAACCCTTGAACCCGCAAATCTCGATGAACTTCGTCAGCCGATCTTTGCCGCGCTCCTTGACCAGGCTGGCGATCTGGCCTTGCGGGGCAATGAGTAGTTCCAGCAGCGTCTCCTGGCGGCCGAACCATTCCTGCATCTGTCGTTGAATCTCGTCGGCGCCGGTCAGCACTTTGTCCTCAAACTCCAGCGTGGCTTTGGACTGGAGCTTTTTGATTGCCCGCGAGAGCGTGAATTGCGTGCGTTCATGGGTCAGGGCAGTCAGCCGGATGGAGGCCTCTTTGGCTCCGAATCGGATATCGGAAGCATTGCCGAAATCGCTGCGGCCCTGGGCCACGACGCGCCCGATCGCCCGGATGAGGTTGCTCTTTCCCCCATTGTTGGGACCGCTCAGGTGAATGATCGGCTCATCCGGGAAGGTGATGTCCAGCTCGGGATGCTGGCACCAGTTTTTGAGCTCCAGGCGGAGAAGTTTCATGCGGGTTTTGCCGGAAGTTGCACCAGGCTGGACAGGGGTTTGTCAAAAGGATCCTGCGTCAGAACGACGGCGAGGATCTGGAGCTGTCGCTCAGTGAGTTCTTTCTGCGCGATTTCCAAAATGTCGGTTTCCTTCATATCCTGCAAAGTCTTGGCCATGCCTCGGGACAGCGGGACTTCAAAGAACACGAGCAGCTTCTGGCGCCAGCGGGCCAAATGTTGCTTGAGGACCGTCCGCAGGCTTTCCGGATAGTGCAGCGCGAGGATTCCCTGCGCGTGAGACTCCACCCATTGGTTGACGGATTGAATCGCCAAATCCGTGGCCTCCTCCGGACCAATCACGCGTTTCAGGAAGGGGCGGTTCGGCAGGTCCATCGTCTCCCAATTCTTGCCATGCTCCCGGCCGGGATAGAAACGAAGGCATTTCTTCACCGTATCATAGCGCCCCCCGAAACGATCGCTGCTGACGCTTCCTTCCGAGATTTCGGTCATCTCGGTCGAGCCGCTGTAGACAAACCAGTTGTTCGCCACCGGATCGTGGTAATCGCTGTAGGTATGCAGGTCGCCCATGAAAACCGTGCAATCCTTCAAGCCCAACTCCCGCAGCTCTTGGGCGCTCAAATCGTATTCCGGCTCCTGCTGGTGCGCAGCCCAGGCCATCAGTTCCAAGAGCTGGCCGTGCAGGAAGAGGCACCTGGTATTGTCCGGCAGCTGCTTGATTTTCTCGTAAAGTTTTTCCCGCGGCTGGAACGACAGAAATGCAGCGGTGACCTCTCCCAACTTCTGGATGCGGCCGTTGGCGTTGATCTCCGGGTTTATCGTGTCCAGCCAGGAGGCATCGCTTCCGTCATGGTTGCCGTCGATGGCGAAGAGTTCTTTGCCCGCCAAGTGAAGGCGCTGAGCGATTTTCTGAAGCTGGATTTGGTATTTGGGCAGAAGGGTTTTCCGGTGGAAGGTGTCCCCGGTCAGGATCACGCCCAAACATTCAGGGTTGGCGCAGGCCTCCTGCAGGATGACTTCAATGCACCGCTGGTTGTCCTCATAGCGAATCGACAACCCGTACTGCGCGCGTTCCGTGTGGAGATCACCGGCTACAATGTAGAACGGTTCCATGAAAAGGTTGTTTGCCGCCTTTTTGGGCCACCCCAGTTTTTACGGGACTTTACCGGGCGGAGCAGCTTTCAGGTCCGTGCGCGGTGATGCGGGTGGGTGCCAGTCATTCGATGCCGCTAAAGCTTTGAACGGCGCGCACTTATCTGTTGCCGCCTGCTCCCAATGCCGGGCTGGCGCCGTTTCCCTTGAGCGCCCCGCCAACGGCTTTGGCAGGACCTGCGGAGTTTGCGGCCTTTTCATTCGCCTTTGGAGCCGGCAGCTTTGCCGCGGGCGTGCCGGACGCTGCCGTTGCGGTTGAGGCGGGTGTGGCCGGCTGGTTCTTGGCCTTGCGGCGGGAAAAGACCCTCAGGGCGCCATCCTCGGTGCTGATCTTCTCGCCTGCTTTGGTGCTGCGCACGTGCAGTTCCTTTAACGAATCCTGAATTTCAAACGGGCGCAGGTCCTCTTCCTGGATGGGATAGGTAGCGCTGTCCGGGATGAAAATGGCGACGGCCTGGCCGTTGGTCCGCAAGACGCCCAAAAACCAGATTTGCTCGTTGCCCAGCGTGATCGAACTCTCGTCGATCTGTTCCTCGGTGGTCACGGTTTGCTCGTCAAGTTTCTCGGGCAATGCCTGCAGGATATGCACGTCCTTGGCAACCCTGCTTTCCAGTTTGTTGCCTTCCACTCGGGCTCCTTCAGTGGTCTTGGTGACGAAGGCGTAGGTTCGCAGGACTCCGGTTTCGTCCGGCATTTTGCTGTACCCAAGAACCTGCATCTGTTCCAGCCGTTCTGGGGCGTAAGACGGCGCGTCATTCACCTCGAAGCGAAAAGGATTCCTGGCGTTAGCCCATTCGGTCTTCAGCCCCGCCCCTTTGAGGATGGGATTCTCCTCGGTCGCCGGGATGGGCTTGCCGGGCGGTTGTGCGCCTGCTGGCACGGAAGGGGCTTTGGCTGGCAATGTGTTCCCTGGACTTTGCGCGGAGACCCATCCGCACGTGAGCAGCAGGGCGATGGCGATGGAAAGCGGGTGGTTCATCGGTTTTGCGCTTGAGGCAATCGGACCGTCAGTGTGGCGACCACGTCCTCCTCCGGTTTGTTGGGGCTGGGCTTCACGACCAGGGAGCTCAGTTCAATGAACTGGAACGTGTTCCACAGGTCCGTGAGCAATTGCCCCAGCGTGTTGTACTGGGCCACGAAGCTGAAGCTGGTCTCTTTGGAGTCCAGTTGCAGCGTCCGGAAGCTGTAGATGGGATACTTGCCGTTGTTGATAAGACCCTGCATCGAGTCCAGACCGCTCTGATTGATGTTCTTTTGAAACAGCTCATTGGCTTTTCGCTTTTCCTCCATGTTCTGAAACTCTTTGATTTTGGCCTCCAACCCGGCCTTTTCGGCCAGCAGCCCGTCTTTGTGCCGGATGATCTGGTTCCACTTGACCGAGACCGGTTTTAGGACGTGCGACCCGGCGACCCAAGGCGCTACGGCAACCAGGGCCAGGAACACAATGGCGGCGACGGCGGCAAGCTGAGCTCTAAGGGCTTTGGATTTCATGGCGTCAGGGTTTCTTGAGCTGCGCAGCGAAGGCGGCGTACTCGTTTTTGGGGCTGGGCCTTTGGTTGGTCGGCAGCTCCTGATACTTTGGCGTTTCCTCCCCCGACTGAACGATCTGGTAATCCAGCGGCGGCGCGGGGTTCTGGATGACGCTGTCGACGATGGCCTTTTCGAGCGTGACGCGCACGTTCACCCTGTCGTTGGCCTGCTGCAGGCTTATGAAATGCGCGCGTTGAGCGCGGCCGACCAGGGTCGGCAGCCAATCCAGCAACGGACCCGGGCGGGCGATCGTGCGCTGGCGGTATTTGAACTGCTCGTAACTGTTCTGCGTGCGCCGGTTTTCAACGAGTGTCTGGTTCAAGGCGGCGATGTCCCGCGTGGCCTGCTCGGCCGTGCGGAGGGCCTGCACCTTCAGTTGGTAGAGTTGGAAAAATCCGTAACCCTCCTTCAGCAGCAAACCCAATCCGAACAGCGTGCAGGTGTAGAGCAGGATGAAGAGGTACTTCATCCAGTCCGGCAGCCTGAGGATGGCGTTCTCGGGCTCCGGCTGCAGATCGATGATGACGGGCAGTTTGAGGTGGCGGGGATTCATGGTTCAGGTTGCGGTGCAAATTTCGGCGGCGATTCCAAGGTCGGGATCCGGATAGGGCTGCACCTGGCTGACGATGGCGTCGGCCGGCCAAATCAAGGCCTTGGCGTTCTTTTGGATGCTTTCCACTCCGCCAAAGGCCGGGTCCTGGCGGTCATGGTAAACGTAGATATTGGCGATCTCCGCGTTGTCGGCCTTGCCCGAAACGATTTGCACGGTGGTGTCAATTTCCTTGCTCAGGGCGTTGAGGGTCGGCCGGGCTCCGGTGCCGCCACGTTGGCTTTCGGCAATGAGCCGGCTGCGCAACGTCAGGACCTCCCCCTTGTTCCATCCCAGGAAGAACATGAGTTTCTGCGAGTAATACACCAGCATTCCCGGGTTCTCCCAATCCAGCGGCAGGGTGGAGACCTGGGCCATGATCGCCGTCGGGTAGTGGAATACGCCCACCACGTTGAACCCCCACCGCCGGAATTTCTCGAGGGGCCGGGTGATTTGCTCTTTCTCGACTCCGTTCAGGCAGATTTGCTGGCCGGCTTGGGACAGGAAATATTTGGCCTGCCTTTCGTAGGTCTTGCCCACTTCCGCTTCCAGGTTCGTACTCACCGCGCGTTCGATCTCTCTGAGTTTCTGCTCGGCCGGATAAACCTTGATGTTGGAGAACAGAATGTTGAGCCCCAAGAGCAGGTGTTTGGTGCCGGCCGCCTCCGTGATCATCTCGGTAACCCAGGGAGAGTCCATTTCGGCTTTCTGGAAATTCTCGCAGAAAGCGGTAGTGGGTTTGCCCAGGTGCAGCTTTTTGTTTTTGAGGCGGGCCTTGGCCCACTTGATGTGCTGGTGGCCCAGGATGGCCAGGACGAACTCCTCACCGCCAACCTTCTTGCTGAAATGAGTCAAGGGATCATCGCTCCGGGCGAGAAAAGCCTTAAAGGACAGGATGTTGAGGATGCTGTTGATCATGGCGGTCAGGCTCCCATTGCGATAATCTGCTTTTTGACCTCGTCGTCGATCAGGCCTTGCCGGTGCAGGAGTTCAGCGGCTTTCTGCCAGTTCTGCATGCCAAACTCGCTGTATCCCGATTCGATGGCCCGGCGCACCCCCTGCAAGTCCTTTTGCCGGATATAGGAAGAAACGCCGTCACTGGTTAGCAGGATTTCCCGCACCGCCAGACGCCCCCCCTCGCGGGCCTTGACCAGGACCTGGCAGAGGATGGCCTTCAGCGCCGTAGACAAGACGTTCCAGGCGCTCAATTGTTCCGCCGCGGGAAACATGTTGACGAACCGCTCGATGGATTGGGCCGCGTTGGCCGTGTGCAACGTGCCAAAGACAATGTGCCCGGATTCTGCAGCTCGCAGCGCGATGTCCGCGGTTTCGTAATCGCGTATTTCGCCCACCAGCAAAGTGTCGGGGTTTTGCCGCAACGCCGCCCGCAAACCGTAGGCGAACGTGCTCACGGAGATGCCCACCTCGCGTTGTGAAACGATGGAGCGTTCGCTGCGCAGGACGTATTCGATCGGCTGCTCCAGCGTGATGATGTGTTCGCGAAACGTGTCGGCCCGATGCTGGAGCAGCGAAGCCAGCGTCGTGGATTTGCCCTGTCCCGTCTTGCCGCAGACCAGCACCAATCCCTGCCGGAACGCTTCGATCGTTTGCACTGTGCGCGGCTCCAGCTGGATCTCCTCGGGGGCGGGGATGTGATCGCTTAACGGGCGCAGTGAGATCCGTGCCGTCTGGCGCAGGGTTTGCACGTCCAGCGCCCGATAGAAGTTGAAGCGGTATCTCCCCCCTTCGCAGGTGATGGCGCCGTCCACCGACCCTTCCGGACAGGTTTCGGCACAGGTGATGGCGCCTTTAATGGCGGTGTCGCCGGCCTGGTTGAGAAAGGCAACCAGTGCCGCCTCGTCGGGGGCGATGATCGACGTGGGACGCACTTCCCCGTTGGTCCGGACATGAACGGTTCTTTCAGCGCAAACGTAGATGTCGCTGACCTTGTGCTCCACCAGTTGGTTGAGCACCGCGACCAGCTGCTCGGGGGTCTGAAGGTGTTTCGGCTCTGCCATTCTCCTATTATAGGGACCGGCGCGTCCTTTGTTGCGCCAGCCTTTGAATTTCCACGGCCAGAATGTTTATCAGGTGTGCAATGTCTTCTTGGGTCAGCACGGGCGACCCGCAGCCTGCCTGCGCGGGGCCGCTGATCGCGGTCGCGGCGGCAGCCGGTGGTTTAGCTCCGGGCGGCATGACAATGGAGGCGGCAGGCGTTCGTTCGCCGGTTCGCGCCGCCGGCGCAATGGCGGGTGGCGCAACAGGGCCAGGCGGTTCGGAAATGATCGTTTTGGCCGGCAGCGGTTTGGGCATATAGCCGGCTACGGCGGTTTCCTGAGCCTTGGCCTCGGCCTGCTTCAGATAGTCGAACAGCTCCTGCAAGCATCGGGGGCTGGCCAGGGCAAACTTGATCTGAGGGCACTGCTGAAAATATCCCAGCAGCACTTCGGTCGTGATGGGATCCCAAGGACTGCTGCTGATGACGACGAGGGTCTCCCCGCGGCGGGCCAGGGGGACGAATTTGTATTCCATCAGCGCGGCTGTCTCCAGCTCCGCCGCGAACTTGCCGCAATCGGCGAGCAAGGCCTGGGTCAGATCCGCCTTTTCAACGAGCGGGATGCCGAGCACGTAGGCCAGAGCGGCCAGGAACTCGGGCTCATCGACCGTCTGCCGGTCCAGGGCGGCAGGGCTGACCTCGCGCCGTTCGGCGATTGCGTTATAGGCCTCGTTGAGGGTCTGGCTGGGGATTTCGGCAGTGTTCATAACCTAGGCGAAATGCGTCAGGGCTTTTCGGATTCGCTCCGGCTCGCTGAGCGCGACGACGGGAAAGGGAGGTTTCTTGCCCGCCAGCTTCTGCCAGATGGCCCCGGGCCCTTCCGAGTCATGCGGGTTGCATCCGCACAGGACGAGCAGATGCTCGGTGGCTTTGACCGGCACGATGAAATGCTTGGAGCAGACCTCCTTGATTTCCTGATTGTCCCGCAGGTGGGGGGCCACCTCGGGATTCGGCCAGTACGAAATGCGGCTGTTTTTCAGCACGTGATTGAAAATGGCTTCCGCCCGTTCTCGCGTTCCAGCCCGCCGCATGCAGAAATCCAGCATGGGCGTTATGGGGCGCTTGCCCTCGGCGTCTTGCCGCGTCACCTGTTCGTATTCTGAGGCCAGAGCCTCCTTGGTCGCTTCGGTCGCCAGCTTGAAGTGGGTGATCAATTCGATGAATTGTTTGCGGGATGGGGTGTTCATTTGGCTTCGGGATAATCCTTCAAGGTTACGGTCAGGCGGCCGTTCTCGAACTCCGCTGCGCTGACCAAGAGGCCCACTCTCTCCAGCTTCTTGGCCGCTTCATAATCCAGCTCGAGTTGGACCGGATGGTTGGTCAAAGTGCGGCAGGGTATCTGGTAGGCGCTCAACACGGATTCCACAGAAGAATTGGTGGAGAGAAAATGGCTGTCGTACTGGATGAGTTCCAGGTCCAGCTTTGTGCGCGACAGCACCAGGCCCCGGATTCGACGGGTTTCGTGCTGCAGGAAGCCGGCGGCCACCCCGCAGGCCAGCGCGACGGCCAACAGCAGGGCTGGCGCCTTGAACAGGTGAAACAGGATGAATTGTTCGAGTTTGCTCATTGTCGGTAGGCGACTATGTGTTGGTTATTTCCCAGTTCTTCGTGTCTTTGCCGCTCCCAACCCATTTCCGAGAAGGCTTTGTCCAAAGAGGTCAGGACATCCAGGAAGTCCTGTTCCGGTCCCAGGGTGAACTGCACCGTGACGGTAGGGCCGGGTCCCACCCGCAGTTGCCACTGGATGGTGGGTTTCAGCGCCGCCTCCGCCGCCGTGAGAAAACGCCCTTTCTTGAATGCCTGGGGCAGGCCGCGTTTCTGGAGAGCTTCCTGGATGCGTGCCGCTCGTTGCAGGCCGGCTTCAGTCTGGATGGGATGCCCCCCTTTGAGCTGCTGTCTGGCCGCCGCGAGCTCTTGGGCGCTCCAACCCGCCAGGGCCAATGAGCCGGCCAGAGCCAGGATCCCGGCAACGAACGCGGCGCGGCTGGCCTTCATCCATTGGGCGGCCTTGACCGGGAACGGCTCCACCACGTCGCCGGTGGTCGCCTGGGTCAGCTCGAGCAAGGGCATTTGGAGCTTCAACATTTGATAGCGTTGGAGAGTTCCGGGGACGTCCCAAGGCGTGCTGCCCGGGAACATGTCCTGCAGACCCACCTCGTCGGCGATCCCCGGGAACTTGAGTTTTGCCGCCGCCACGATGCGCACCTCCGCGGCGCAATTCATGGACTGGATGCCTTTGCGCAACGTGCTCGCCCAGGTGAGGCTCACCTCCAGCGGATACAGTTGATGGACGATCTGGCCTTTAGGGAAGTAGCTATAGACGCTCCTGAGTTTGGCCAGGGAGCTTTGCAAAATCGGCTGGCCTTCCATCACGGCGCGATCCTGCTGGAAAAAGCGCAAGCCCCCGTGTTCTGTCATCAAACTGATGGCGGCGTCGCGCACGAGCACGGTGTGGTAAATGCGCTCCCCGCCGGCCTCGCGGTAGAACGGCGCCGCAGTGGGGCCGAACCATGCGGCGCAGGCCCAGCTCATGGGCAGATGTTCGAGCCGTTCCCGAACGGCGTAACCGACCGGCAGTCCGAAGATGAAGATCTTCGAGGTGTCACACGCCATGGCCGTGTAAGCGTAGAGACCGTTGGCTTGCAGGTCGCGGCGCACGGTCTGGGGTTGAGCACGGAGGGCACGGTTGACCGCGTCCAGCGCCACAGCCGGTTTGCTTTCGAGCCGGAGCAGCACCGGGTGGTCGTTCCAAACGGACACCCCCACCCCGACGCAGGGGATGGAGCGGACGCCTTTGTTTTCCAGTTCAAGCATGAGCTGGTCCCACGCGGGTCCTTCGGCGGCCTGAAATTGGCCGGACTCGGTGCATTGGGCGTAATCCCAGAATGTGTAATAAACAGCCGACGGCGTGGACTTGATGCGGAGTTGATAACGGTAATTGAAAGGGTTCCCGGTGTCGTAAGCGGCTCCTTTGGCCAGCTTCGACTTGAGGAGCGGCCACTGGCAGGCGACCGCGCTCGGGGTGCCCTTCTTCATGCCTCGGCCCTATTCCAGGAGCTTGAGCGCGGCGGCGTCTTCCGCGAGGATTTGGTCTCGCTGCACAAGCTCATCCAGGCACCCGTTCCAGTCGATGCCTCCGCCGGTTTGGATCAGTTCCCGGATGCGGGCAGGCGTCAGGCCTTGGCCGTTGAGGTGGCTGGACAGAAGCATCTGAGCGAGCTCTTTGCTCCGGAACAGCGCTTCATAGCAAAGGACGCGCTTGGGGTCCGCTTCGCTGGTGTCCTTGGCCGGAATCAGATTCTGGGCGAGCACGCACAAAAGGTTGTTCGCGAGCATCTGCGCCACCAAACGCGAATCCGGTCCGGACTGAGCCAGAATACGATCAATGGCCTGATAGGGGCTGGAGGCGTGCATCGTACCGATGATCAAGTGCCCGGTTTCAGCCGCGCTGATGACCGTGCGCATGGTATCGGCATCGCGGATTTCGCCGATGGCGATCACCTCCGGCTTCATGCGCAAGGCGTCCAGCATCCCTTTGGGATAACTGGCGCAATCGACCCCGACGCTGCGCTGCGTCACCATGGAGTAAGCCGACTGGCCCCGGTGCAGGCGCGGGGCAAGGACGAATTCGACCGGGTCTTCCAGGGTCACCACGTGGTATGGGTTGGCGTCAATCAGGTGCTGGATCATGGCAGCCAGCGTGGTGGACTTGCCGGCCCCGGTTGGCCCGGTGACCAGGATCAGACCCTTGGTGCGCTGCAACGTCTGCACCAGCTTGTCGTAGTGCTTCTGCTGGAGACCCAGCTTGTCGAGCTCCAGCAGGTTCCGGTCGAGCACGCGCACGGTCAGCTCCGGCCCGGTGAGGGTGTTGACCAGGATGGCCCGGTAACGGCACTCGCGTTTGATTCCGTCGAGCGCGGAGGAGAGCGTCCCGGAGAAGTGAAAGGACTCCCGGGCGGCCAGGGCCGTATCGGCTTCTTTCCGCCGATGGTTGAGCAGGAACTGGAGCACCGCGTCCATCTTGTCCTGGTCGATCACCGGCGCGCCCCCGACCTCGTCGAAGAACCCTTGCCGGCGAATGAAGGGTTTGCGCCCCAGCGCCAGGTAGTAATCGTTCACGTTCGAAGTGATGACCAGGTTGAGGATGTCCCGGGCCTGATCGGTGGCGTTGTCGAGTTGAAGGTTCGTGGGTGACAGGGAGATCATAAGCTAGCGCTTGGGCGTTGCGGGTGGGTTGCCGGTCATGGGAACCGCCGCTTTGGGCTTCTCCACCAGGGTCGGGACGCCCAGGACCGTAGTGCGCCCGTCGGCGAGGAACACCGTGCCGCGCTTGTGCCCGACCGCCACGAGGTCCATCCCGCGCGTTTTCCCGTCCCACATCTTGACCGTCCCGGCATGGCTGAGCGGGGCGACGAGCAGCGCGGCTAAGCAAATCAGATTTTTCATAGTTGGTTGAGCAAGGGCTGCAGTTTCTCCCGATATTCCCGCTGGGGCCTGGGGTCCGGCAGAAAGGCGTTGGTGATGGCCAAGCCAAACACGGCGATCACGCGGCCCGCGTTGTCGACGACTTCTTCGCCGATGAGCTGGCCGGCGATCGGGCGGACGAGAAACGTTTTCCCAAGCGCTCCCCGCTTCCAGGTCTCCTGGACGATCCCGAGCCGGTCGCGGGCGGCTGCGTTGTAGAGCCGCAGCCGCCCCACGCGGATCTGCTGGAACACCTCCATTGGTGTTCCGTCGTAATGGATCTCAATTTGGGCGGCTTGCATTTGAAACCTTGGAACTCAGGTAGGCGAAGAACGCGTTCAGAAGCGCTTTGACCTCGGGCGGCAGCGCCCCGTATTCCATACGCGTATGTCCTGTGGGCTCTTGCTGTATCTCTTCCTCATTAATGTCTCCCTGATCGGTGACCCGAACCTTCACTGGCAGATAGAGGATCTCACGAGCCGGCCCGCAGACAAAAAGGTTCTTGCGGGAACGGCGCACCGGCACCACCAGGTTGCCGCACTTAACCTGCCGCAGGTGGCGGATGAGGTTCTCTTGGGCCCGGTTGCGCCGGACCGGTCGGTTGACCTCGATTTCTCTGGCCTCCCCGCAAAGCGCCGCCTCCAACCCTTGAATGGTTTTGCGGAGCACATAGATTCGCACCTGGGGCGTTTGCTGCACTTCTGCGTAGGGGCGGCCCAAAATCGGCGTCGGGCTGAGGGCAAGCCGCTTTTCGGTGACTCGGATTTCAACCGGGCCCTTGGGCGTTTGCAGGATGAGCGGTTCGAGCTCGGGGTGCTGCGCCAGCATTTCCTGGTAGCGCTGCTCCAGCGCCTCCAGATTCCGAAACATGCCGCAGGCGTTGGGCTTGCTCCGCAAGTCGACGTCGCCGCCCACGGTGGAGTTGATCACTTCCAGTGCGGGCGGCAGCTCCGGCGGCTCCATCCTCACCCCCTCGACCTCCCCGACGGCGGTTTGGGTCAGGATTTGGGCGGCTCCTTCCTGCTGGCTCTCCTCGTCCAGGCACTGCAGGGACTGCATGAGGTTGTAGATGCGGTAAACCGGCGTCCCGTGCAGTTCCGTAATGTGCGGGCAATCATACCGCGTGGCCGCGGGGAGCTCGCTTTTGGTGATCTGGGGAACGCCATCGGCGACCGATACGGCCGCCAGCTTGTCCCCGTCGATGAATTGTGTGGGCGCGATTTGCGGATTCTCATCGAGCAGCTCCTGCAACTCCTTCCTTACCCGGTGTTCGATATCGTCGCTCATACTATCATTTTATGCACAGCGTCATAAGTTTGTGCGCATGTTGATGCGAGAATCAGACGCCATCCGGGCGGGCTCGAAGCGGATCACAAGTGATTGCGGCGCCATGAACGGGCTCGGACTTGGACACGCCGCCGGGAATTTCTGCCTCAAGGCAAGCAGCGTGCATCTGGGTGTATCACCAGATTTGGATTGAAGTTGATTCCAGACCCGCTTCCACTTCGCGCGAGCCTCGGCATCTTGCGATGCCTGCGCTTGGCGTTCTTCCTTCCGTCGGTTTCCGCCATTTTTGCGCCCGGAGCTTTTCGGGTCTCCTTGAAGAAATCGTCTGCCCAACTCCACGGCCGCGCAGGCCGGATCAGGAATAAGCATGGGCCAGCCCCAGAGCAAATTACCTGTCTTGGAGCTGTAGGCCGGATTTACCTCGCCGTGCTGGATGCCGGCATGTTCCAGTCGGCGAATTAGGGGCAAGACAAATCCCTTCCGCGTCCACTGGTTATTGACAGCCCGGTTGAAAGACCGTCCCCTCCCATGGTCTTGGGTTGCGATGTTGAGGCGCTCCGTGATTACGGCGCTGCATTGAAAGTGGGCTGCCAGAGCAGTGATTTCCTTCGCCATGCCCGACAGCTCGTACACCCGCTTGTCGCGCTGATGGACGGAGTCCGGATGGTCGGAGGGCTTTCCCAATTTGCGATTCAGCTCTGGATAATCGTAAACTGCCCATTTCAGCGGCTTGCAGGTCTTGCCGTCCCGCTCCAGGATTGCGGCGCCGATCCGATTGGGGTTCAGATCTAAAGCCAGGACCCGGTCGGCATTCGTCTTCAGCTTCAAGGGCTCGACCTTTCCATCCCAGGAGATGCAGATGTCGGTCTCGGTCAGGGATACCGTGAACGGAACGTCACGGTGCCAGGTGCAGCGGAACTGCAGCGCCTCCAGCAACTCCCGATAATTAGACCTTTTCCCGAGCTTGATTTGCAGCGGCAGACCCACTTTGGCCTTCGGATAAAACCAGACCGTGTTGTGCTCGATGTCGAGCACGAACCGGTGGTTGCCGCCCTGCTCACCATAGCTTTTGGCGTGCCCTTCAAAGTAAAGGGGCAGCAGACGTTTGGCCTTCCACTCAGCGGCAGTGATCTTCCCCTGTGAACGCAGTTGCAGGGTATGTTTGCCTCCAAAGATGACGGTTTTATCGGGGTTGGCCAGGTGGAGCGCGTGCGCCCGTCTCAGAGCCGAGAGCGTTAGCCAAGAGTCCAACCTGCCTTGCGGCTTGGCCCGGAGCAGATCAAGAATCTCCTTGTCATTTTTGCCTTCCCGCAGACGGTTGTAGGCAGTGCGAATGACCACCGATTGGGCTTTACGCCATTGAGCTATGACCTCGATAGCGTGAGGCACAGTTGTGTAGGATAGCTTGACAGTCCGAACCATTCTGATTAGTTGGACTATAATTCTCTTCAAGCGCATACGCAATTATTCATGAGGCTGTGTATAGGATCGGCGCAGAAGATCGCGGCCCTTTTTTGCGGTTTCCTCGATAAGCTTTTCAACCTGCCTGACGTGATAAGGGGCAAGCGCCATGACGTTGGTGTGCAGCCGGTCGTCATAGTAGTTGAACACCACGTACGTCCCCGGCTCGGTGGGGTTGCAATAGATCGCCTGGGCGGGCCTCTGGAGGTAAAGCTCGAAGGTCACGCGCGCGCCGCTCAACTGCACCCGGCCGGGCCAGCCGAAGCGGTTGGTTAAATTGCGCATTTCAAGTATCACCCGGCCGGTGTTCTCAAATGCTTTCGGGCGGGAAAAGGTGGCCATCTGGGCGACCGGGTAGCGCCGGTAGAGTTCCTGCCAGAACTTTTCCTGCACCTGCAGTTGGGGCGACTGGCCTGCGGCCAGGGAGGAAGCCAGCCCCACGCTGTTGATCTCCCCATCGGAATCCTCGACGAGGATGAACAGGTCGAACCAGGGATTGTAAAGCACGTCGGGCTGGACCGGCACTGATCCCATGACCAGGTAGGGCAGAAACACCGGCGAATAGAGTTCCTGGATCCGGCGCAGTAGCTGTAATCCGTGCGGGGTGAAGGCTTCCTCCGGCGGTTTGTAGAGGCTCAGTATCTCGTGCCGATACAACCGTTGCGCCGCCCGGGTGTACTCGGCCTTGAGCTGTTGTTGCGTGAGGGTCCGGGGTGCCGGCATCAGCCACAGCAGCAGAAACAAGGCGATAACCAGGCCGCCGAGCGCCAACAGGAATATCTTAACCCGCTTTTTCATTCGTCAATCTGGGTTGCCGGATTCCGGGGCGGACTGTCGGTAATGGGCGCATGCTCCAGCCCTCGGAGGGAGACCAATCGTCGACGAAAACTGGAGGTCGTAGCCCGTGCGGACCATGATGGCCCGCAGCTCTGCGGGGCTGACGTTGGGGGGTACCCGGTGGTCGAGGATCAGCTTTGTAAGTCTTCCGCTGATCCGGGCGTTTTCCTCGCGGCGCGCCGACCCGTTCGGGTCTGGCGGCACCAACGGCCAGTTCTCCGCCGAGCCAAACTGTTCTCGGATCCGAAGGACTTCTTTTAGGTAGGCGTCGGAGACGGGCAAAGTCGCTTCCTTTCCCGACAGGTGGTTCAGGTAGCAAAGGTGTTGAAGCACCTGGCTGACGGGCGACTTGAGTTTCAGGGGCTCCTTTTCCCATCGCCTCAGGATGGTCTGGCGCGTCTCCTTGAAGCTCTTGTTCAGTTTCTCGTAAAACATGCCGAGCAGACACTGGTTGACCCGCCAATCTTCGCAGATGTTGTAGAGCACGAAGCGGTAATCGTCTGTTTGCAGATAAAAGGTGGCGATCGAGTGCATCGCCTCGTGCGCCGCCATGAATGGCCAGCACGGGGCTCCGAAGTCCCGGCTTCCCTCCCCGACATACAGGATTGACGGGAGTTGGCCGGGCCGCGAGTCCACACCCCAGGTATTGAAATTGGGCAGTGCCTGCACCTCCTTCAAGTTGTGTTCCGGAACGATGCCGGCCAGCCGCCGGATTGCTTCGCGGGTGTTCATGGTTGCTGCCCGCGGGTCATTTAGAACTCAAGCGCTTCCAGGCGACAAAACCGGCCAGAGCGACGCAGGCGATGATCCAGGTGATTAAAGACCGCCACCCACCCTTTTTCTCCTCCGGCGGCTCGGGGGTGGCGGCCACGGTGGCGGCTTTGGCGATCTCTGCTGGCTGGCTCCTGATAGGAGCCGGGGCTTCGAGCAACTTGTAGCGGGAGTCTGCGGCAACGATCCTCACCTTGGCCCCCGCGTTTTGCGGCAAAAGCAGCCCCTTTTTTGCCGGCTCCAGCGCCTTAGCCGGGTTGCTGCGATCCCTGGCTTCATCGCGCGTGGCGCCTGGCGAGGGATTTCTGTTGAGAGGATTGGGAGAGCCATAGCCGGTTCCATACCCCATCCCTCCCCCATAAATGCCTTCCGAACCGGCGCTGCCCGTTGGACTGGGGTTGTTTGTGGCGGGACTGCTGGCTGGACCCGGTTCGTCGTACTGGATGGTGACGTTCTGAGGGGAGACGATCACCAGGCTGACCGGTTGCCCGTACTGCCCATCGAAGCCTCGGAACTCAGTTTCCGGCAGCACGATGCCACCTGGGAAACTAACCTGCAGCGCTTCCAAAGCGGGGACGCCCTGCCCGACCCAGGAGACCTGGAATTGCCCGATCATGCGTTTGGGAACCAACACGAGGGCGTTGGAATCGCCGACGCGGCTAAGGTAAACCGTATCGTAGGTCTGGTTGTCCACGCTGATCCAGCCGGGCGAAGCCCCCCAGCAGAAAGGGACGAACACCATTGCCGTCAGACACAAGCCCATTGCTCTCATTCCTCCATTTTAGGTTCGCTAGCTCCCCCTGCTACGGCGGCTGCGATGTTTATCGGAGGAAAGACCCTGTTGAACCGAACCTGTTTCCGACGGGATGCAGGCAAAGTGCCTGGGCACTAAAATGGTAGGTATGGGAATTCTGTTTAACCCAAGCCGGCTTCGTGTCGGATTCACGTTGATCGAGGTTGTTTCCGTCGTGGCGGTCATCCTGATTCTGGTCGGCATCATCACCATTCGTCTGGGGGATTTGCGCTCCTCGGCCTTGTCCACTTCTGCTCGCGCCTTGGAGAAGGAGTTTTCCAAAGGAGTGGAAGAGTTGGCCTCTAATGGAGTCGATCTGGGTCCGCTGCAGAGCGCGGCGGCCAGCGGCGCATTGGTTTCGCAGACGGGATCGGACCCAAATTACATGTCCCTGCAGTCTGCGGTCTACCGTCTTTCCAGCCCGGAAGCGGCGAATCTGGCGTTAGTCTCAGGTGCGCTAACCCAGCTCAACACCTTGCTTTCCGGGCGGGGTTTCGGCTTGGTCAAGGGGGTGGTCGGCCCGGAGCTTTTGGCCGCTTTCAACGCGGATCTGGTGGTGGTTCGGGATTCCGGTCATTCCGTTCGCGGCGTGTATTTGCGCTTATCAAAGCCATGAAGAAGGGATTCACCTTGGTCGAGTTGGTGGGAGCCCTGGTCATCATCGGCATCCTTGTCAGCATGGTCTTGGTCGCGACCGGCAACTCCCGGGATCGCGCGTTGCAAACCCGGATTGCGGCCGACATGGAGGCCATCAACTCGGCCAAGGGGCTGTGGGTCTTGGATCACAACGGCGCCGCGTTTCCTTCGGATGAACCCGGGCGCTTCGATGCGATCCGACGGTATCTTGAGGTAAGCCGCTCCTTCCCCTCCATGTCGGATTTCGAGGCGCCTGGGGTGGTCTATCTCATCAACGAGATTGGAATCGCCGCTTCCCATTCCCCCTGAAATGCACCAGAAAGCTCACTTCCAACCCGGTTTCTCCCTGGTCGAGGTCGTGGCCGTGATGGCGCTGCTGCTCCTCGTCATGGGCCTCGGCCTGTGGGGACTGGGCGGCTCCCGGGCACGGCAATTGACCGGGAAAGTGACTCTGGATCTGGCGCGGATTGATTCGGCGAAGGCTGCCTGGCGCGCGGATCATCCGCAGGCGGCGTTCCCGGCCGACGAGGCCGCCCGCTTCCAATCTCTTCAGCCGTATCTGCAGGTCGGGCTTCAGGATGTGCCAAGCCTCGCCGCGCTGCAGCCCAATACGAACCTGGCGGGCGTGGTCGTCTACGCCATCAACGCAGAGACAAATCCCGCCAGCGCCCAGAACCTTTCCACCTCCAGGCAGTGGGATCGATCCTCCGGGGAGTGGGTTCCCTGACTATCGTGCCGAGTTCGGGGCTTCACGTCAGTTCGCTTCGACTCCGCCACCGGCCGGAAGAAGACCAAACCGGAACGAAAACCCAATCAACCAGGGAGAGGTGATATCTTGGAGCAGCAGAGTCCCTGGTCGTGGCACAAGCCGGATCAAAAGGAAATTGAGTGGGAAGAACACCGAACCGAGGAAAAGGAGATGTTCAACCGGTCAGAGGCACTGGGTTTTCACATCGCCGCCGAGGGACCAAGAAACGGACCTATAATGGGTTGTCGGCTGGGAAGGGTGCAGGTGCATACAAGGCCAAGACATCACAACCAATACAGGTTGCTCCCGTCGTGGAGACAGTCACGACCAGGTCACGGACAAGCGTGCCGAATAGAAATGAACTTACTCGTACTCCTGAACCAGGAGGAATGCCTCAAAGTTGGTGGCGATGCATCCGCGTCGACCGCCAGAATCGAAGTTAATCCTTCCGACTTAACCGAACCGCAGCGCGAAGCTTTAGCGGCCGTGCTGCTGGATGGTCACGACGCTACCCGGATCGGACTGCGCGCAGATACGGAGCAAATCGCTCCGGCGCTTCCCACGAGCAAAAGACGCAGGGCATATACCTGGCACCACCATTGGAAGACTGGACCGCTCACGGTGATCGCTCCAACCGTTGAAGGTCTGGGCGACGGGTTGGACCGTCTCCTTCGGAAACAGCGCAATCGCTACCAACAATTTTGCAAATACCGGGACGAGTTCCAGGCTGAGGCCAAGGCCGTGATCGATTCAAGGGGTGTCACCGAGGAGGTGACCTGCTTTTTCAGCAGGCGCGACGGCAAAGTCGCGCATCAAGGATGTCGAAAAATGCCACCGGTAGAGCACCTCGAAGTCCCTTTGACTCTCAACGTGAGTCTTGTGCCGGAAGATCTACTCTGGAAAGGCAGTTTGCTGCCCGATGAGCTGCAGGCGCCCCTGTTGAAGCTGCAAAAGCGACTGCAAAAAGAGGCTGATGCCGAGGCCGACCAATTCATTCCGCAGGCCAAGGCACAGCTTGAAGCCATGGAGGCGCTGGCCGCGTTCGCGCCAAAGGATCAAATCCGCATCATCGCACAAGACCACGAGGAGAACCCCGAGGTGCTGGTGGCGCTGCCTAACGGCGAGACCGTTCGCCATCGCCACGACGATCGAAAAACTTGCTTTGAGTTGGCCCTTTGCGTCGAGATGGAAATGGGAGACGTGAAGACGGAAGGGTGCGAGGAGAAGAATCTGTTGCTTCTATTCCGGCGTTCCAGCTGGTGGATCTTCGCCCAGGAGCCCGGCGCCGAACACCTCGCCACGATTCACACCCGCATCATGCCCACCACCGGGAACAAACGGTACGAGGTGACGATGCCAATCCCAGACGGAACCACTCACATCCGGCTGAACGGCTCATGCGTTTACCGCGTCGACCTGGATCAGGAACTGCCGGCAGAGGTGGAGCAGGCCCGGTTCGTGTACTAATGCTGCCAGCCAAAGACACCCCAACGCGTGGGCTGAGGGTTTAGCCCACTCCACAATGTATCCAGAATAAGCAATGGGAACAAAAATGAATGAACAACTGACAAGGGTAGGCCGCAACGAGCCCTGCCCTTGTGGCAGCGGCATGAAGTACAAGCGCTGCTGCTGGACAAAAAGCTTTACCTGGCAGCAAAACTCGCGCGGTGACGTGTTCAGGTCAGTGCCGCTTTGTCCGGAGTTGCTGGAGATCCTTGAGCAACAGCGCCAGAAATATATCGCAACGCATGGCAAGGAGCCTGCTCCCGATTCTCCGCTGTTTCCTGAGCAGGCCGGGATGTCCGACGAGGAAATCACAAACGAGATGGCCGCGATCATGGAGTTGGCAGGATTAGACCCTGCTTACATATATGCTTTCCGAAAAACCGGTCTCATTGTCACCGATCTTAATCAGCACTTGATGCCTGACTGCGACGTTGCGGAATGGGCAGCGGCCGTGGAGGAGTACCGGCTACGGCGCAACTGAATTCTCGAGAGCACAGAAACTGGACGCGAATGCCCAGCCCTCTGCGTTGCGCTCGTTCAGGACGAGGGTTGCGTTCGCCCTGCTTCGAGCGCGCAGATTACCTCAGGTTGCGGAGAAAGTTCCGGCGATGCACTCCGGGAATCGGCCCGAAACTGCGAATGGCCTCGACATGGGCCTTGGTGCCGTAGCCCATGTGCTCGTTGAAGCCGTAATGCGGGTACTGCTGGTGCAGTTCCTGCATCTGCCGGTCCCGATGCACCTTGGCGAAAATGGATGCGGTGGCGACGGTGATGCTCCGCGTGTCGGCCTTCGGAGCGCACAGCCCGGGAAACGGAAACGACTTGTCCGCAATGCTTCCATCGATGAGCACGCGATCGAAGCGAGGAAGTTTTTGGAGGGCGTCTTTGAACAGTCGCAGGTTCAGCTCGTTCAGGTTGCTTGATTCCACTTCGGCCGCCGAGGCCTCCGCGTAAGCGAGGTGAAGCTGCCCTTGGTTGACGAATTCGAGCGTCAGGACGTCCACCAACCGCTCGCGTTCTTCAGCCGTCAATGCTTTGCTGTCGCGGATCTCGTAATGCATTTCGACTCCGGGGGCGTAGGCACAACTTGCCACGACCAGGCTGAAAGCGAATGCCCCGCGTCCGACTTCGTCGCAGCCAGCCACGATTAGCCCCTGTTTGCGTCCGAGGTAATCTTCCAGACTCCAATCTGCCTTTTTTCCCTTCATGCAGATTGGGTTTGGCCGCAATTCTGGTTCTCCCGCATACCCCATTCTAGGGCCTGGCCCTGGAGGGCGGAAAAGATCCTCCGGGTTTTTGGAAGAAGACGTTCCCGGTCCGACCCGATGGGTTTCTCAGGAGAGAGCGGTCCGGGCTGCGTCTCCGAAGTCGAAGTTTTCGCTGCAGTCCTTGCAGACGCCCTTGGGAGATCGGCGGAAAAAGAAGACGATGTCCTTCTTTGGCTTGGCTTGGCAGCAACCCGGACAATAGGCCATGTCGGGGCCCCAAATGGGCATCAGCCATTCCCGGACCTGCCCCAGGGGATAGGTTTCTTGTTTGCCGGGCAGCCGGACGCCATTCTCCACCACCTGAAGAACTTCAGGCGGACCATCGACATATCCAAGCCAGTAGGACATGGGCCGAGGTGCGCCCGCGGCGCTTCGGCACTCATCGCAGATTTCGAGCCGCGCACCAGGTTGCAGTTTCTGCGCGACCTTTTTCAGGCACTGGACGCACTTGAGCATCGTCGAGGTCCATACGGGGCTGAGCCATTCCTGTACACGGTCAAGGGGGTGCACTCCACTTTCGCCTGGGAACTGGCATTTGTCCCTGGTGGAATGGATACGCAGCACGGTGCACCGGTTATCAACAATAACCAGCCAAAAAGCACCAGGTTGGAAGATAAAGTCCATTCCGTCGCGCCCACATTTATCCAATCGCCATTTCGACTGCAAGCGCCTTTGTTTGAGGGTTATCGTTCGCCCACTGCACGTACTGCTCCTGGGTGGGCAAGGGATAAGCCGGATCGTCCAAATGCGTCGCTTTGATGCCGCCGGGCAAGCTTTGGAGGAAATAACTGCTGTAGCTGGCCGTGAGCAGCTTGGGGTCGAGCATGACGAGGAGGCCCTTCTGGTTCTCTTCACGGATCAATCTTCCCCACCACTGTTTCCAGCGGCGCACTGTCTCGGGCAGCGTGTCATCCCGGAAGGGGTTGAGCTTCTTTCCTTCGAGGTATTTCTGGCGGGCCTCCCGGTAGGGGGTCTGCTGATCAAACGGGATTTTGGTGATGATCAACGCGCGGATGCGAATGTCCACGCCCGTACCCATCGCGTGGTTGCCTAAAATAATGGCCCGGGGCTCGCGGTTGTATTTCCCGACCAGCACCTCCGGACTGGTGTTCCGTTCCTGCACATGAAGCAGGTAACCCTCACGGGCGCACCAGTCCTGCACCAACAATTGGGTTTCCTGCAGCTGCTTGTAATTGGTAAACAGGGCCATGACGCGGCCATCCGTTATTTTCGCGATGCGCTTGATTTCTTCAGCGATGGCCGGCGACTCGGTGATGCTCTTTCCGCGCGGCGGCAGAAACACGCGCATTTGTTTCTTGTAATCGAACGGCGACGGGAAATTTGCCGTGCTCCAATTGGGAGCATTGAAGGTCTTCTTGGTTTCCGGAATGGAGGTGCCCACCAGGGTGGCCGAAATCAACGTGCACTGCTGGAAATTTCCCCAGAGTTTATTCAGGCTGTCCTCCAAATCAAAGGGCTTGAGCTCCAGGTTCAGGGCCGCTTGTCCGCTTGGGGATAGCGTTCGGTTGAGGAGCATCACATAATGGGGCAGTTTGTTTTCCAGGTAAGAATTGAGCGTTATCTCCGAAAAGCCCAGCCGGCTTTCGACCTCGCGGTAGTCTTCGGCCACTTCATCGTTGGGCGCTTCCTTTCGCAGCCAGGTGGCCATGCCCTTGATCTCGCGGATGGCAGACACCATCTCGCGACACGCAATGCCGGCGGGGGCGTCGGGCTTGACAATCTCCTGCCCCTCGGGCCCCTTATCCAGCTCGTGGCGGATGCGTTGGAGCCTTTGAGAGACGAGTTCCAGCCGCGTTCGCAAATGCGGCCGATCGAAAGTGTCGCGGCCGAGCACGTGAACAGCGCTCTCCAGCGTGCGGATCGAGACATCGGCGCTTTCCACCTCGGTCAGTCGGCTCAACAAGGTGTGGGCCTCGTCAAGGATCAGGATGGGCTTCAGCGTCTCAGCGTCGGCTGCCGCCGGCACGGGTTTGCCGGTGTACTTGAGGTTGTAGCCCAGCAGGTCGGTGTTCACGACAACGATCTTGGCCTTTTCCGCCAATTTGCGCGCTTGGCGCCGGTAACAGCCGCAAAGAGACTTGCAGCAGTTGCCCTCGCCATTTACCTGGGCCCAGGTGGCGTCAGAAATCTTGATCGGCAGCTCCTCCCTCCAGCCGTGCGGCAGTTTCTCCAACCGCTCGAAGTCGTTGAGCAATTGGCGCAGTTCCGCTTCGACCTGGCGGTTGTGTTGGGACCGAACGGCAGCCCGTTTTAGCCGGTTCAGGCAGAGATAATTGTTGGCGCCTTTGAGGACGGCGCTCTCTTTGAGTTCGGGAAACTCCTCGGAGAACTTCTCCATGTCCCGTTCGATCTGGGCCTGCAGGTGTTTGGTGGCGACCGCGATAACAAATCGCTGCTTGGGTTTGCTGCGCAGATACAACGCGATCGGGATGAGATAGGCCAGCGTCTTGCCCGTCCCGGTCGGCGCCTCGATCAACATCGATTGCTGCTGATGGATGGCCTTGTTGAAAGTCAGGGCCATTTCGGCCTGGCTCCACCGGGCGCGGCCCCCAAATTGAGTGACGATTCCTCCCTCCGGCCCGAAGAACCGTTCCAGCTCCATGGCCGTTTTCTGATAGACAGGAATTTTAACCTTCATCTTGGGCAGCAGCCCCTTCTCAAGCGCCAGTGGCACTAGCTGGTTCTTTTGACGTCAGTCTGTTTGGCATTTATCCGCCAATGCCACGGGGTTGAAGCCGACTGAATGACGTGCTTGCCGGTGGCGCGGTTGAGTCTCCGTTCTGGTTTCCTTCAGGCTTCACGTTGCCGAGCACCGTTGGGATTGCCTGCCGTTCGCCGGGGTCCTGGATGATGATGACCTCGACCGCTTTGTCCGGTGAGGCTCTGTTCTGATCTGCGGCAGCCCCGGTTCCCGCAGCCGCGGGAACAGCCGGCGGCGGACCGGTGCAAGGTGCTGTTGTTCCGAGAGCCTGCCCTGGCTCCAGGTCGGGCGCTGGGGGTGCAGACCCCTCAACCTTGAGGCTGGCTCGGTCGAGCAGGTATTCGAAAGCGGCGTCGCTCAACAGTTCGCCAGCCTGTTGAGGGGTGATACGGCGATGGCTGGCAATCATCTGCACGAGCTGCTCAAAGGACATCTCCCGCAATTGGTCCTGCAATATCCTGTCTTCCAGGCGCGGGAAATCGCCCGGGCTGCTAATCCGGACTGTCTCCAACAGGATCTGCTTCTCGGCCCCCGTTTGGGCCCCTTTGTAAAGCCCCAGCAATCGTTCTACTTGGTCCATGTTCTCGTTCCGGTCCGTGGGGGTACGGCCCATTAATCGAGCCGACATGCCACATAACATTATAAAGTTGTTGAAGGGTATCCGGCCCGGCCGACGGGACGATTTCGCCGCGGAATTCGCGCGCCAGCTTGGATGTCAGGCGATTGTAGATCCCTATGGCAGGAAGAACCGGAACTCTCTGGCGCCTGTACATCGAAACACCGAAAGAAACCACCCAGAGGAGTTCGTGTTGCAATTTATAAAATGCAATTTATGATTGCAAAGCTATGTCTGTCATAGTAAAGTCCTATGTCGAATGAATGAAGCAATCCAGGAACGGTTCCAGCGGATGGTGGGCCAGCGAATTCGTATCGCTCGCCGGGAACTCGGCTTAACCCAAGAGGAAGTATCGGCGCAGCTGGGCTTTACGGCCCGCCAGACCCTGTCGTACATCGAGGACGGCCAGCGAAAAGTCACGGCCGAAGAATTGGTCAAGTTCATGCAGGTGTTCAAGAAGCAGCTGGACTTCTTCACCGATCCTTTCCTTTTGATTGGAGAGGCAACAGTCTCGTGGCGAGCCAATAAAGAGCCGAAGGCACTTGCCGGCTTCGAAAAAAAGATGTTGCCGGTCGTGGCGGCTTACCGCCACCTCGCCAGCGACCTCCGCCAGATGCAAACGGTTTTGGTGCCGCAACTTCCCCTCACTCCCACCAGCTCGTTCGAAGAGGCATCCGCGGCGGGCGAACGGCTGGTAAAGGAATGGGGGCTAGGCAAGATCCCTTCACAAGAACTGTCAACCACCGCCGAGAAGAAACTCAACCTCCTCGTCCTCATGGTGGATGCGCCGGAGGGCATCTCTGGGGCCGCAATTCACCTGGCTGCTTTGGACACCATCATCATCAACCGGAACGAGCCAGCTGGTCGGCGGAATT
>VFSW01003057.1_pt1 | contig 25082 bp, 18 predicted proteins | sample 5358111 | NCBI WGS metagenome assembly VFSW01 (sample SAMN11554181, study PRJNA540505) | mine drainage metagenome | isolation source: sediment from site ElyBrook_90M | place: USA: Ely Copper Mine, Vershire, VT | collected 2017
GCCGTCTCCAACCCGCGACAGCGCGGCCGCAACCGCCTGGATACGCCGTCTGCACTTCTTGTCCCATTTTCCGGCATGTGTCGATATCAGGAAGCATCGTCCGCTGAATCGGGCAACCAAATCGTCTGCATCCACCTGGGAGCGCAAAACCCCGGCGACGTGACGCACCAGTTTCTCCGATCCCTTACTCCCCCGCAACGAGAATTCCCGGCGCAGATTCAGAAGATCGATCCAGATCAGCGCGATCTCCTGGTCCGCCGGTCCATCCCGCAGAAGCGCCACAAGGGACTCCTGGAAGGACTGGTAATTGAGCAGGCCGGTTTGAATGTCGCGCCGCAAGCGGTAAGCCGCAATCTGCCGGTGCAACTCATCGTCAATGCTGGGATGCTTGAGGGTGCAATTGTCACAGAACAGTTTCTGCAGAATCTCCTTGCAGAAATCGTCGTCCGCGCTGCGGTCCAGGGGAGGTTCCGATCCTTCTCCCCCATCAGCTAGGCCCGAGAAAGAGGAAGCGGTTAGGTTCTTCGCCGCCCCGGATTGGTTCCCGTTCTCGGTAATCATCGGGGCCTTCGGGCGCCGGGGCCTCGCAATGGTCATGGATAGCCTCCGATGAGTTCCTTGGTCCCAACAAGGGGAGCGGACCAATTCACTTCAGGCGCACAAACAAGCCGAAACGAATCTCACGATCCCGCCGGCAAACTACCTTTCATTGTCTGTCCGGTAACCTTCGGCCATGTTACGCAAGTGTATTCCCGAACCGCGATCCGAGCAAGGACGCTGGAATTCGCCCTTCAAAATGCATCGCTTATCGGTCTCTTCTAAGCGATCTGGCATCCGATTGGTGCGCCTTTGTCGAGTAGCTTAGTGGTTGTTGTGAACTTTTGGTGAAGAAGCTGTGGGCGTCACTTGGTCGTTTTTCGGAAGCAGGTCTCAGGCTGCATGGAGGACGCGCAGACGGAGAGGATCGAATCCGCCGCGGCCATATCTGGAGCGCTTGATGAGCTTCAGTCGATGGATTTGTCCTTCCACGGAGCCGTTGCTCCAGTGCTGTCGAATAGCGGCGAGCAGGGCTCCTTCGTCATGCTGGAGATGCTGGCAAGAGTGGCAAAAGGGCTGGCACAGGCGGCCTCCTCGTAACGGCCTATGTATCCTTCCCCGCAACGCCCGCCCCTGAAAGCCATGCGGAAGGGAACCTAATTTCTTCTTCGTTCAAGTGCCCCCGCTTCATGCGGCTTTATGGCAGAGCCGGTCGGAACCCGTCAAGGGTCTCCGCTGCGCTTCGATGAACGCAAAAATCTGCGCCCTTGACCGAACCCTCCGCGCCTCTGCCCGCCGCGCAAGACATGAAGCGGGGGCACTCAAACAAAGAAATTGGGTTTGAGGCAGACGCCCTCCTTCACAATCCGCCCCACGCGGGCAGCACAGGAGAGCGAACATCATGCCTTACACCAGCAGCAACACCACCGCCACTACCGCGCCGCACAGGAAGAATGCGGCGCTCCCGAGCCAATCCCCCTACCAGCAGCGCACCACACAGAAGGACAACCCCGCCCAGCAACTCATCAAGCAGGCCGTGGACTTTTTGCTCCAGCAGCTTGAAGCAGGGAAGAGCGAGACATTGACCGCGTATCTAGCGGCGATGGCCCGGTTCCATTCCTATTCCTTTGGGAACATTTTGCAGATAGCCAGACAACGCCCGACGGCCACACGCGTAGCGGGATTCTATGCATGGAAAGATTTGGGCCGTTTCGTCAAGAAGGGCGAGAAAGGCATCCAGATTCTCGCACCGATGGTCGGACACAGGCGCAGGAGGGATGCGGCAGACGATGAGCAGAACGCAAATCAGGAAGGCAAACCCGCGCCTGTCCTTATTGGCTTCCGGCCTGTCTATGTGTTCGATGTGGCGCAGACCGAGGGCGCGGACCTGCCTGAATTCGAGCACAGTATTTCTGGCGAAGTGGGCGAGCACCGAAACCGGCTCATCGAGTTTCTCGCACAGCAGAACATCGCTCTTGAATACAGCGAGAACATCGCACCCGCTCTCGGCGTGAGCTACGGCGGAAAGATCGCCATCCTGCCCGGCCAGACGAAAGCCGGGGAGTTTGTGACGTTGGTCCATGAGGCCGCGCATGAGCTTCTGCATAAGAGCGACCGGCGCACCATGACCACCGCCACCGTGCGCGAGACGGAGGCCGAGGCTGTCGCCTTCATCGTGGGCCAGGCTATCGGACTTGAGATGGGCCGCGCATCGAGCGACTACATCCAGATGTACGCGGGGAATGCGGCGCTATTGGCCGAAAGCCTTGAAGTCGTGCAGCGGACCTCGGCCATCATTCTCGGCGCAATCAGCGTTGAAACCTCCGTTGCGCAGGATGCAACCACTGATTTGTCGCAGACCGAGATAACAGCGGAACCAGCGCCCGAACAGAGGCGGGCGCGCCGCTCCCGTCCGCAGGCTGCATCGGAAACGACTGACGCAATCGCGGAGGTGGCGTAGTCCGTTCCCTGCGGAGCGGACCACAGCCCGTCGTGTCGCCGCTCTGCACGCCTTCACTTTTCAACCGCTCGAAAGGAGCACACTCCAATGGAAACTACCGTCATCAATGCCACCGAATACCGCGACCTTCCGCTTTCTCTCCTCAATGAATCGAAGACCAACCCGCGACACATCTTTGACAATGCCGCTCTTAAAGAGCTTGCAGCCAGCATTCTCAGCCAGGGCGTATTGTCGCCGCTGCTTGTCCGGCCACTCACCGAAAATGGCTTCGAGATCGTAGCCGGAGCGCGGCGTTACCGCGCCGCGCAAATGGCCGAGGTTGCCACCGTGCCGGTACGCATCGTCCATCTGTCCGACGCTGAAGTGATCGAGGCGCAATTAGTGGAAAACCTGATTCGCGCCGAAATTCACCCGATGGAAGAGGCCGAGGGGTTTGCACGGCTTTTGGCGTTGGATGAACCAAAGTACAGCATTGAGCAAATCAGTACTCGCGTGGGAAAACTGCCCTCGTTCGTCGCTTCTCGCCTCAAGCTGGTTGACCTTGTACCCGCAGCGGTCGAAGCCTTCTACGCCAACGAAATCGGCGTGGGCCATGCTTTGCTGTTGGCAAAGCTCCCCGCCGACCAACAAGAACAGGCGCTTTCGGCCTGTTTCAAGGAAGTCTACAGCGGGAGCCAGAACCCGGCGCGGATTCTCTTGCCTGTGCGCAACTTGCAATTCTGGATTGAGTCCAATGTTTTGCTTGTATTGAAAGACGCGCCCTTTGACAAGCGCGATGCGCAGCTTGTGACCACGGCGGGCAGTTGCGCCGACTGCCCCAAGCGCACCGGGCATAACAAGCTGCTTTTCTCGGATGACCTTGGAAGCCACGGGGACAAATGCACCGATCCGCAGTGCTACCAAGCGAAACTTTCAGCACATGTGGCAAAGACCGTCGCATCAAAGCCCAACCTTGTGCAGATCAGCACGGCCTACGGCACACAGAAAGAAGGCAGTCCCGTGTTGCCTCGCAATAAGTACACGGCAATCCGCGATGACAAGCCGAAATCAACCGATGAGGCCAAGCGCCCGGAGTTCAAGGTGTGCAAGTTCACCACGGACGCCATCATTACCGAGGGCACCGATGTGGGCACCGTTCACAAAGTCTGCGCCAATCCAACCTGCCCCGTGCATCACGCGAAGAAGCCAATGAGGGCCAGCGTGAATGATACCCAAGGGAGGGCTGAGCAGGAGAAGCGGCGCATGGAGGAAGCCATTGCCAATACGACGGGCCTGCGAGCGCTGACCGCGATTGGCGCGGCTATTCCGGTGCGGCTGATGAAGCGGGACTTGCTATTTGTTGCGGAGCGTCTGGCGGACTTGCTGGACGAAAATCGCTGCGCCATCCTTGCCAAGCAGCACGGCATCAAGAAGGCCAAGGACAACGACTTAATCGGCAAGCTGTTCGCGGCCTTTCTTCGCCGTGCCGATGAGAGCACGTTGGGCCGTACCGTGGTCGAGGCCGTCATTTTGCTTACGGCCTCACGCGGCAACGCTTCGCAGGCGTTGCGCGATGCGGCTACAGCCTACAAAGTGGATACCGAAGCCATCGCAGCGAAAGTCAAGCAAGAGTTCGCGGCGAAGGAGACAGCCAGGACCGCGAAGAAGGCCACACCGAAGCAGTCCGTGAAAGCGCAGCCGAAGACGGCCAGGAAGTCGGCAGCGGCATAACCATCAAATCTCGCGAGATTTTGTGCGGGGCCTGCAAGATTGGCTCCGCATTTTTGTGCCTGCCCGTTTTGCCCGCCCTCGTGCGTGGCTCCTGTCATCCAACAGGAGCGGCATTATCGGCCCTCCCAACGGGCAGCGCCTGCGGTCGCGCCGGGTGATTGCTCCGCCACCGTGGAGCGGGTCGGACGGGACAGCAGCCTTGCAGTCGAACTCGACAGCGGCAAAACCGATGACCCGATGCGGGGACGGGGGGTCATATCTGTGACGGTTAGCTTCTCTTGCGAGGGCGCTCAGACTCTGGAATTGAGACGTTAACTTTGCGATTGCGCACTTGGAGCACGTTCGGCTTTCTACCTGCGCGCCATTTCATCCCACCACTCTTTACGAAGGCTTCGTTTTCAGAGTAGTCGAAGAGTTTTTGATGGTCGTCGCCCATTCGGAACGCAGCAGCAAGCATGGCAATCGTTGTTTCGCTCGCAAAGTTCTTCCCGCGTTCGATGTTGGCAATCTGATCCACGGACAGCTCACAAAGCTCTGCGAGTTCCTGTTGGCTCATGTTCGCGTCGAATCGCAGTTTCTTGATACGGATGCCGAAATTGGGCTGAACAGGCTTTATCCGTTTCACACATCCAAGTGTGTTCAACCCCGTTTCTTAATGACACCGAGCGATACTACGGGTTATAGTGTCGATAGATTGGGCGACAACTACGCTTTGGAGAGCTTTTCGGGAGCGAAGTCGAAAAAGTCTCGGATCGGCACTCCCAATGTGATGGAGAACGTCTCAATCGACTCGAAGGAAGGGGCGCTCAGGCCACGTTCCACCATGCTTAGGAAATCCACGGAAATGTCGAGAAGTTCGGCAAAATCCTCTTGCGTCATACCGCGTCCTTTGCGGATGGAGCGCAATTTCTTGCCGAATAATTTCCGTAACGTGGCCACCTTCCGAGTGTGGCGAACCGAACAAGAGAACAACACCGAGTATTACTACGGATTTCATCCGAATTACGGTGTCCTCTACGGCTTTGAAATGCGCCTCCAGTCTGCGTCTCATACCCGGCTGGAAAGAGGCTCGCTATGAGTTCTGACGCCGCTCTCTACTTGCCCGGCACTTCACCCGAGGATGGCGCGGAGCCTAGTTCATCCCCTCTGCTTCTGAAGATGGCAGCGGAAATGGAGGCGTTAGTTCAAAGAGCGGGAGTTCAGGAGCCGGCCAGAGGCACCTCATGCCCTGAATCGGAGATCGTTGATAGGGATAGTGCAAAACCGGATAAAGAGCGGTTTCGCTCCACTTTCGCCGACCAACTCAAAGAAGCCTCCGACGGCTTGCTGCTGAACCGTGTCGCACAGGGAGATAAGGACGCCCTATCCGTCCTCTTCCGGAGACATGGGCATGTTGTCTTCTCCGTTGCATGCCGCATCCTCCGGGATGAGAGCGAGGCTGAGGATCTGCTTCAGGAGCTTTTTCTCTTCCTCTTCCAGAAGGCGGGGCTCTATGATGCCGGGAAAAGTTCGGGCGCATCCTGGATTATTCAAATGGCCTATCAGCGAGCAATCGACCGCAAACGATACCTGGATGTTCGTCATCACTACAGCGTTCAGGAGTTCGACGAAGAGCGGTCGGCGACGACCAGGGGGCAAGTATCGATAGATCATGTCGCGGGTGGGGTCTTATTGGATAGGCTTCGAAGCGAAATCTCTACAGAACAGCGGCAAACCCTTGAACTTCACCTTTTTGAGGGGTATAGTTTCCGCGAGATAGCCGCCAAGACTGGCCAGACGTTCGGAAATATTAGAAACCACTATTACCGGGGCCTTGAGCGGCTACGTTCCTATGTTTTTCCGAAAGAATAAGCCCAAAGTGAGAACATTAGGAAGCGGTTGTCGCGTACAGGAGCAGAGCCGGTGAACCCTCAATTTCATGACGAGTTCATTGCCCTAAGTGCCCTTTTCTTCGCAGGAGAATTGACGGACGAGGAATGGGCACTTCTCCAGGTACACCTTGCCTATTGCGATTCCTGTCGCACAAGGTTTGAAGAATATCAGCGTCTCCATGCGGATGTAGTCCCCCTCATGGCCGCGAGCGCCGCTTCGGAGTTGGGAGGCGCGGCCAACCCCTCCGGCTTTTCCTTGGAAGCGGCCGAACAGCGACTAATGGCGCGACTGGATACGGCGCCTGTTGCACAGGAACCACGACGCAGGCGGAAGATTCCGTGGGCATTGGCTGCCGGGCTGTTGGCGGCCTGCGCTCTGGGCATCACATCCTTTCTCTACATACACTTCAATCCGTTGAGAACAGATGCGGCACTGCAACCGGCCGCGCCGCAAAACTCCTCTGGAGCTTCCAAACCAGTGGCACCGGCGAATCATGAAGCCCCGCCGCCCCCAATGCAGAAATCCACCGAGCCGGAGACAGACAAACTCCAAGAGCGACTCAATGCTGCCGAGGAACAATATAAGCAATCGAACCTAACCGTAGCCAGCGTTACGGCGCGGCTCGAAACTGCACAAACGGAGTGGAAGAAGACCGGCGACGAAAGGGATGCACTTCGCCAGCAACTCACCGATGCTCAGTCGGAGATTCAGTCATTACGCGCTAAATCAGATGCTGTGAGTGGAGCCGACCAGGAACGAGCTACGCGCATTGCCTTCCTTGAAACGAGGCTTCGAGAACTGAGTGCGTCCCTGGACGAGAAAGATCGCATGTTGGCGGTTGACAAAGAATTCCTCGATCATGATAGAGAGATTCGAGACTTGATCGCGGCGCGGAACCTATACATTACCGATATCTTCGACGTAAAAGAAGATGGACAAACGGCTAAACCCTTTGGCCGCATCTTCTATACAAAAGATAAATCGCTTGTGTTCTATGGGTACGACCTCGACAAACAAGCCGGATATAGGCAGTCAGTAGCATTCCAGGCTTGGGGCAACGGAGATGCGCAGTCTGATGTCAGTCTAGGATTGTTTTATCAGGATGGAACACAGAAACGCTGGGTCCTGCGATTCAGCGATACAAAGACCCTTGCGCGGCTGAATAAGGTCTTCGTTACCGTTGAGCCGCAGGGCGGGAGCGCCAAGCCAACAGGCAAACAAATTCTGATGGCATATCTTCGCGTGCAACCGAATCATCCGTGAAAAGTTGAGATTATTGATACAACTCCCGGCGATTGGCCGTAGATGGAGGGAACTCAATTCATTCTGACTCTCCTGGGGTTCCGCCACATGAAACGCCTGACTTGCTTACTTCTCTACGGGTTTTGGCTTTCAATATCCCTCGCCAATGCGCAGTCGACGGATGCCACGCTCAGCGGTGGCGTTACCGATCCAGCCGGCACGTTCATTGTGGGGGCTGAGATCGATATCGCCAATGACACTACCGGCGTTGTCTATACGGCCACAACAAACAGTTCCGGCATATACTACCTTTCGATTCTCCCGCCCGGACATTACCACGTCCAAGTATCCAAAATCGGCTTCAAGACTCTCATTAAGCCGGATATCGTTCTGAACGTGCAGAGCGCCCTCTCACTCAACTTCTCCTTGCCCGTCGGCGCAACCTCCGAAAGTATCACTGTTGATGCGGGCGCATCGTCAATTAACACCAGCGATGCGTCGGTGAGTACGGTCGTTGATCGAAAGTTTGTTGAGAATCTACCGCTCAATGGACGGAGCTTTCAAGACTTGATTTCGATGACGCCTGGAGTGGTCACTCAGAGTCCCCAAAATACTTCGGCCCAGGGTGCAGGCCAAGCTGGCGACTTCAGTGTCAACGGGCAACGAACAGAGTCGAATTATTATCTTGTGGATGGTGTATCGGGAAATGTCAGTTCGGGATCGCCGTCGGGTTCTACTCAAGCTGCGAATAGTGGCTCGATCGCAGCCACAACAGCCTTGGGAACGACGCAGGGATTATTGTCGGTAGACGCGCTGCAAGAATTCCGAGTACTCAGCTCAACATACTCCGCCGAATACGGCAGAACACCCGGTGGTCAATTCTCTTTCCTGACCCGATCCGGTACAAATGCCTTTCACGGAACGGTATTCGACTATCTGCGCAACAACTTCTTCGACGCCAATGACTGGTTCAACGATCACTATGGCAAACCCATTGCGCCATTAAGGCAGAATGACTTCGGCGGAACGGTGGGCGGCCCAGTCTGGATTCCAAAGCTCTATAACGGGAAAGAAAAGACATTTTTCTTCGGGTCGTTTGAAGGGCTGCGATTGACGCAACCACAGGCAGCAGCCATTCAATATGTGCCAGATACATTTATGCGGCAGCAAGCCTCAAGCACATTGCGGCCGATTCTGAACGCATTTCCCCTTCCCAGTCTTGGTGGAATTGACTACGGCACTGCCGCGAGCCCAAGCCTCGCTCAGTTCATTCAGTCCTATTCGTTGCCGGGGCAAATCAACTCCACGAGCGTTCGAGTGGATCAGAGCCTGTCACAGAACTTCAAACTCTTTTTTCGTATTGGTAACACAACCAGCTTCAGTTCAATGCGAAATATGTCAAGCCTTTTGGAGAACCATGTTGACACACAAACCTATACATGGGGCCTTGACGGCCAATTCATTGAGAACTTAAACAATGAGTTTCGTGTTGGGTATTCAAGAGGAACCTCGAAAGGAGCTCAAGCACTTGATGGGTTTGCTGGAGCCCAACCTCTCAATCTCGCAGCCGCTTTAGGAGCCAATACCGTTTCCTCGGCGGGATTCTTCGAAACGTACATCCCAGGTGTCGGGTTTAGCTACTTAGAAACTGGTCTGGTCGACAATCTCAGCCATCAATGGAACATCGTTGATTCGCTGAGCATCAATTTAGGACATCACTTTATCAAGCTTGGTGTTGACTATCGTCGAATCTCGGCTCCCCTAAATCCCTCGCAGGACCCTCTCGCGGAGTTCATTTACGAGTCGGCACAGGCTATTCAAACGAATAGCGCTCAACTCGCTGTCGCCCTCAGACAGGAAGGCGCTACACCCATCTTCAATGAGACCGCGGCCTTCGCACAGGATGAGTGGCGCTTAACCAAGCGAGTCAATCTCTCTCTGGGCCTTCGATGGGAAATCGATCCACCTCCGACAGAAGAAGATGGCAATGACGCCTTTACTCTGTTGGGAAATATTGGGACTCCCAGCACCCTAACCTTAGCGCCCCGCGGCACTCCGCTCTGGAAAACGACTTGGTACAATTTTGCGCCTCGCCTCGGCGTTGCTTGGAGAGTGCATGATACGCCGGGATGGGAGACGGTATTTCGCGCAGGCGGAGGTGTGTTCTTTGATACTGATAACCAGCTCGCGGTAGGCGGATTTCAGGCACTTGGGTTCTCGGCTGAAAAGCTCTTTTTCGGTGCCTCCGCGCCATTTACCTCATCGCAGCTTGATTTCTCTCCTTCAGTAACTCCGCCTTACACAAGCGCATCGATATACGCCTTTCCAGACCACCTACAGCTCCCCTACTCGTTCGAGTGGAATGTCAGCACTGAGCAGGCCATAGGCAAAGCGCAATCTTTAACGTTGTCCTATGTTGGATCAAATGGCAGACGCCTGATCCAACAAAAAGAGCTATCGCTGACCTCGCTCAATCCTAACTTTGGGAACGTGTACTTCGTCCAGAATGGCATTACATCGAGCTACAACGCGCTACAGGTAAAGTTTCAACGATCAGTAGCGCGGGGCGTTCAGGCGCTTGCCTCCTATACATGGGCACACTCTCTTGATTTCGGCTCTAACAATGCAACCTTACCTGTTGAACGAGGCAACGCTGATTTTGATATCCGCAACAACTTCCAGGGCGGACTCAGCTCGGAGTTCCCCTACCTGCGTTGGAACCGGTTTAGTGATGCGATTTTGAATCATTGGGGTCTGGATGTCAGATTTCTAGCCAGGAGCGCATTTCCCATCACACTGAACGGTTCGACATTTGTCGATCCGGCGACAGGAAGTCAATACCACGGAAATGTCAATCTAATACCTGGACGCCCACTCTACTTACGTGGTCCCCAGTATCCAGGCGGTCGTGCTCTGAATGGCGGACCAAGCACGACATCTGCCACGGCGGCCTTTGTCACTCCAGTCGGGACCGCCGTAGGTGACGCACCTAGAAACATGGTTCGGGGATTTGACGAAACTCAGCTCAATTTCGCCGCACGAAGAGTCTTCGCAATCCACGGCAACCTCGCATTGCAGTTCAGGGCGGAGGCATTCAACATCCTGAATCATCCAAACTTTGGCTATGTAGATCCGGTCCTAACCGACGCTCAGTTTGGACAGGCCACGCAGATGCTCAATCAGAGTCTGGCCACCGTCGCTTCTCAATACCAGCAGGGCGGCTCTCGCTCCATGCAATTTGCACTCAAACTCATTTTCTAACTGGCAATCAGAGGTCTCGAGTTCAGGCAGTGCCTTCTTGAAATCGACCGAGTGCGTCCATGAGCTTTTATGAAATTCAATTCATTTGGGGAAACAAGCATGAGAGCGATAAGAATGCGCGTTGGAGCATTGACGATCTTGGCTATCGTAACGGCTATCACACAGGCGCAACAAAGGCGGCTGATTCAACCGATTGACTGTGTTGGGGTGCGATATCTGAATAAAGAGCTACTTCAAAGTTCTATTCAGATGAATACTCAGGGAACCCGAGCCGCCTACTTGACTCAAGTTGCGAACCTTGCGAAGAATCGAGATGACATCGAATTGTCCATCGTCGATATCAATCGCAATTCCGATCCGACCGGCAAGGTTATTCTCACTGACAGTTCACTCTCAAACATCACTTGGCTCGAAGACGGAAAACATCTTGTTTTTCTCGCTCATGCACGTGGCCATGTTGCGGTTGTGAAGCTCGATGTCACGAATGGCGAGCGCGAGGTTTTGGCGAGTTCAAATCAGGACATGGTGGAGTACACCATTGACCGGCAGGGTGACACAATCGTATTCGCAATAGAGGGGTCGTCGCCAAATCTAAACAGGCCGGTGAACGTTGAAGAAAGTGCAAAGGGATATCGCATTCCATTTCATCGAGCAGAGGGAACCCCGTCACCAAAAAGGAAGCTGTACGTAACCAGACGAGCCGATGATGGAACATGGAGCAGACCCAAACAAATTGTCATTCAGTCTCCCACGACGGGACAATCGATGTCTGCCTTTCCATATGCTCCGTCGCTGTCGTTACGCTTAAGCCTCTCTCCCAATGGCAGGTTCCTGTTGATCAGCTATATCGAAACTCAGATTCCTGAGGAATGGAAGAAGATTCCTTCCGTCCAACTCAACGTAATTGCCGGCCTGGTAAGTATTACGGCTATGACGGATCTCACAAATGGAGTCACGACGCTTCCCCTCAAGACAATCTGGATGAGCGGCGTACCCCTCTGGTCTCCGGATGGGCAATCATTTGTAGTGGTGGCCAAGTCCCCTTTAAACAGTGAATGGGAATCAGCCGATGTTCGCGACCAACTGACAAACTATAACGCAACTCACTTATTCTGGGTGGAACCAAAAACGGGGAAAGTCGAGCAAGTAGCCTCCCACGTCGCGAATATCCTGGCGCCCCCTCTGGCCTGGACATCGGACCAGAATCTCTTGGTTCATATTTCACACGACACGATCACGCGCTTTGCCCGTTCTGCTAGCGGATGGAAAGAGATGTCGTCTTTTCGTATTCCCTTAGCCAACGTTCCGAAGAATTCGGAACTTGCGAGCAACGGAACAATCATCATCGGAGATTACGAGACCACCACACGTCCGCCCGAAATCTTTCTCTCTGACCTCGGACAGGATCGCGTCAGCATCTTAACGAAGCTCGATCCGCAATTTGACAACCTTACGCTTGCTTCAGAGGAAGATATCCACTGGAAAACATCTACCGGATACCCCGTCGACGGCATCCTTCTTTTGCCCCCGGGATACGAGAAGGGAAAGAAATATCCCCTCGTCATTCAGGCCAATCAGGGGCCCGGTACATTTGTTTGTGATTCTGGCAGCAATCATGAGCCGTCACAAGCTCCACAGCCCATCGCAGATGCGGGAATTGTATATTTGATGCGTTCCTACCCGGAAGATTACAACATTCTGGATGAGATCGCTCATCGTCCCGCGGGATATCCAGGCGGCATAGGAGAAGCAGCGTTTGAGATGGATGTGTGGGATAGTGCGGTTGACTACTTGAGTGCGCGCGGAGCCATAGACAAAGATAAAGTCGGAATCATTGGGTTCAGCCGGAAGGGATGGGTTACAGAATTCAGCCTCGCCCACGGCAAAACACATTATCGGGCAGCAACTACCACAGATAATGTCTCATACGCCTTGGGAGAATATTGGATCAATCGAGATATGGCGTTGAGTGGATACGATGCCATGTACGGTGGAGCGCCCTATGGGGATGGTCTAAAGAATTGGCTGGAGTATTCGGTCTCTTTCAAGCTGGACACGTTTCATACTCCCCTGCTTATGGAAGAGATGGGCTATGGAACCCCTTACGACAATCTGATGGCCCCACCGATGAACCTATCTCCAAAATTCGAGATATTCACTGGTCTGAATAGACTAAAGAAACCGGTTGAACTGTACTACTATCCTAACGAAGAGCACATGCCCAAACATCCGCAAGCGCGGTTGGCCAGCGTTCAACGAAATGTTGACTGGTATCGATTTTGGCTTCAAGGGTACGAACGGCCCAATCCTGAAGATCCAGGGCAGTATATTCGTTGGCGTCAACTGCGAGAGTTGAAGCAACAAAGTGACAACCAAGCAGACGACGGTTCGATCGGGGACAGAAGTGGGGCTCTGCCATAGAACCAGATGTTTCTCTTTGGAAACAATGCTGTTCATCGATGCACGGTTCGTGAGAATTGAAGATGGGCGAATGTTCAGTGAATCGAAAATCCGCCCAACTCCCATCGATCTCAAGCGAGGTTCCTATTCGTCAGCTCCGTACGCTGCGATTGTGGAAGGCGGGAAATGCGGTTGAACGGAATCTGGAGAGAGCGGATTTGCTTTGGCTCCCCCGCGGATCACGGCGTCGGCTTTTTGAGTGTGAAGGATTCTTGGTGCTGTGTAGCGCATTGGCTGTTTCCTCATGTTCTCGAATTTCCGTGAAGTCGAACCTCACTGGTCTGCGGTTTGACCTGCGCGGAGCTTGTTTGCTCCCCATCGAGGGAGCATGAACCTGTGTGTGGGGATCAACGGCTGAACGTTCGCAAGGTGGTTTTGTCCGGCTCTGAGCCAAAGCTCCAGCGAAATTGCATGCATCAGGCCGGGCCACAATGTCGGATCGGCTCCTGAGAAGGTCAACTTGAGCGCTGATTGAAGAAGTGCCGGGTCAATGAAACCATAGTCAACGAGTAGCGAATTCCGAAAGAGTTCATCGATGACAGTCTCGTTCTCTCTCACAGACGCAAGAGGTCCGCGGCTAATGAAAGCCTTGCGCCTGCGTTCCAGAATCTCTGCCGGCACAATTGTCTTTAGGGTTCGCCGCATCAACGAGCGCCTTCGTCCTGGACGGACCAGTTGCTCACTCGGTACGGCAAAAAGGTACTCAACGAGATCGCGGTCGAGATAGGGGTATCGGTATTCCCGGCGCGAAAAGCTGGTGGGATAGAGATGAGGCAGAGTCTCCATGATGCTCCACCATGTGTGTCCATTGCTGATACTGCTCGGGCGCAGCCCATAGAGTCCCTTCGATCCAGGTTCCTCCTGTCGAGAGTCCAGATGGCCGTGTCGCAGATTCCGGCTTATCCATTGCGGAATCGATTTCTTCTCTGTCCTCTCTCGCCGATACATGTCCCCGGTGAACTTTGCTGTCTCGAATAGCATGGATATGAGCGGAGCCCGCTTGTCTAAGCACCATGCGGTTGTTTGCTTCAGCAGCCCGGATAGATTCCACGACACCAGGCAGTCGGCCAGTTCTGGAAGTGGAGTGGGGACCCCGCCCAGTACCTCATCGCCTCCGATTCCGGAAACAATCGTCGTGTACCCTCCTCTGTTTAGGGGCTCCTCAGATCTGCCGACCCTATCGGCAGTCGCGCTGTCGGCACCAGGGTAGAAAGTATCCCCAAGAGAAGCATCGGCTGGAGCAAAGGTGCAATCCATAAAAGAGGCTCTGACATGAATTCCAGCCTTGCCGCGGCGAGCTTCGGTCAATGAGAAATAGGGACGCTCATCCCAATTGGGTTCGGTGTCGTCGTAGTAGGACAAAGTATCGAGGAGGTCCTCCGGCCCTGCGCCGTGTTTTCTTCTGTGGTAATCGGAGAGACAAACAATAGATGTGGAATCCATGCCGCCGCTGAGTTGCGCCACAATGGGGGAGCCTGGGACAGTACGGCGCTGGATCGACTCACTGAGAGACGAGAAGAGGTGTTCCTCGTACCCCGTATCATTGCGGTAACAAATATCCCGCGAGGCCATCCATTGCCAATGCGCTTTCCGAGTAATTGTGTCGCCACGCAACCGCAGATAGTGAGCTGGTGGCACGGCCCTGATTCCCCTGTAGGGAGTGAGATCGCGGAAGGGCTGGCAGGCGAGATAGCGAGTTGCGTAGCCCTCATCAAGTAGGCGCGACCGCTCTTCAGCGAAGAATGTCTCCAGGTAGGTTGACCAAAGCAAGTTGCCATCAGCGAGTTCGTAATAGAGGGTCCGGGTGCCGGCATGGTCTCGCGCGAGATAGAGCGACCGCTCCGATTCCGACCAGAGTGCGATCGCCCAATCGCCGATGAGTCGAGAAAAGCAATCTTCTCCCCAGCGATCAAATGCCGCGAGCACGATCGATGAGTCCGGTGTTTCGGTTTTCCGAAGGCCCAATTGATGGCAGAGGTCGGCGTAGTTATCGAGACGCCCATCGAAGGTGAGCAAATTGCCGCATGGGTCCATCGCAGGCTGGGCTTCGAGATTGGAGCGCTGATGCGTGTAGTACGGCTGAAAGGCCATGCCAACGCTGCCGGTGGCCCGAATGAAAGTACCATGAGGAGCATATCGATCCGTCACGGCGCCGAAATGGATCAGGCGAGGTTCTTCGACAAGTCGTCCCTCAGCCTGGCGAAATCCAAAAATGATGCTCATTGTCCACCTCAGCCACGTTTCAATATCTGGTAGATTTCTGCCATGTAGGGTTTGTCGTTTACGATCCTCCCGTTGATCTCCACCCACGCATGGCTTGTGGAGGGCAGCACCTGGACCCCGATAACCATTTCGGCGTCCCACCCATAGTGACGCAGAAGCAAAGTTGTGGCAGATGATCGCTGGAGACATTGCACCTGCTTGAAATAAAAGACGCAGGCGTAGTCCATGGCGCGGCAGAGCGTCTCGCTTGACGGACCGCTCTCAAGGCTCTTCGGGCGCACTGCCTGCTTCCGGACGATTTCGTAGCGCGTCTCGAAGCTGCGAAATCGCATGACACATTCAAAGAACAAAAGCAGGAGCCAGCTTTCAATCACGTATCGCTTCATCAATGCCTCCGACTGTGATTGGGATTTTGAGCTCTTTGCAGAGAAAAGCAATTCGGCGGGCGAGTGCTTCGACCCGCAGGGATAAAGGCAACACCGGAGAGTGTCCGCGTTGTTCGCTATAGTCAACGACGATCGGCGACTCCTGGGAATCGCGACCCTGCAGAAGAGCGGCCATCTTTCTGACATGGGATGGATTGCAGCGGTCGTCTTTGTCCCCGGAGACAAATAGCACTGGCGGATAATCGACTTGCTCCCTGACCCTGTGGTACGGGGAATATGCGTATAGCGCTCGGAAATCGTCAGCGTCCTCAACGGTGCCGTACTCGCGCCGCCATCGAGTTGCTCGGTCGAACGACTCATAGCGCACCATATCGAGCAGAGGTGCGATGCAAAGCACTGCGCCGAACAGTTCCGGACGCTGCGTCATAGCTGCGGCCACGAGCAGTCCGGAGTTCGACCCTCCGAAGATCCCAAGCTGTTGCGTCGTCGTCATGCCTTCGGAGCAGAGCCATTCTGCCGCCGCAGTGAAATCCTCGAATGAAGTCCGCCGGTTTCGCGCGCGGCCAGCGTCATGCCATGACCTGCCAAACTCGCCACCGCCGCGAATGTGAGGAAGAGCGAATACCGCGCCCAGTTCCATCATGAGCGTTATGAATACGGAGAACTGCGGAGTCATCGCGACACCGAATCCGCCGTAGCAGGTCATGATGACGGGCACTGGCCGGCTCAGGTCTGTGTTCCCTAACGCAATGAGTGTAAGAGGAATGCTGACGCCGTCTGTCGACGGAAAGGATCTGTGACGGACCACGCATCGAACCGTTGCGACCGGCGATTCTGTCCGGTACCAGAGGTGTGATGCATTTGTGTCGGGTTCGTACTCAAAGAGGGTGGGCGGCTGCGCGAATGATTCGTGAGTATAGAAGAAAGTGCTCGCATGTTGAATCGGGTTCCCCATCAACTGGATCGATCCTTCGAGCGGAATCTTCACCATTCCTGGATGGTCGCCGTCCAAACCCCAACCACGAATGCTCGGCCTGCCCTCATCGAGCTGGATCGTGTAGACCTTGCCATTCGCTATCGCGATTTGACGGATGGGGCTGTTCTGCTCGGGGATAATAGTTCCCTGCTCTTGTCCCTCCGGAGTCAACTCGATCATGCGAGAGATCCCAGTATCCGATCCGCTGAGAACGAAGATACGGGCATCGAATAGGATGGGGCTGTAAGGCATCTTTCTGTCGGAAAAGACCTTGGTCCACTGCGGTGAATCGAGGAAACGCGCGAGGGAGAAATCAGCAACCATCTCTGAACCTTCCCGATGAAGCCAGAGGGCGCCGACGTGTACTTCGTCTGCGGTCACGGCTAGGCGGCTCTCCGCTGTGCGAGCGGCGCGAAAGACGATCTCGTCGGCATGGGGCTGTTGGAAGAGATGCCGGAAGATCAAGTGCTCACGCGATTCTGACTGGCTCTCGTGACAGTAGAAATAGCCGTCGCCATTCGGTGTGAAAACGAATCCGCCGGCATAGCCGACTGCAAGCCTTTCCGGTAATGGGAGGCCTGTACTCACGTCAACGAGAGCAATGGCTTTCCTATCCTCTCCGCCATACTTCACCTCATAGGCGAGCAGGGAGCCATCGTTAGTAATCCGATGAATGCGGACGGAAGTAAAGGGTCCTTCCGCGGAAGGATCGACCAGCAGCCGTTCCTCGTTCGTGGCAATGTCGCGGACATAGATGCAGGCTTGTTCCTGGCCACGGTCCCGCCGGCGATAGAAGTACCGGCTCCCCACCCGCGCCGGTTGATCCACGACTTCAATATCCAGGTAATTCCGTACCCGGCCCTGAATAGACTCAAGACCACGGCAATCGGAGAAGTACGCCGCACAATTTCTCTGCTGCTCGCGAATCCAGTGCTCGGTCTCAGGGAGACTGCGATCCTCCAGCCAGCGGTAAGGATCACGCACCACGGCGCCGTGGATGACATCCTCGACCGGTGCGAAAGGAAGTGCGAAGTTCACGGACATAGAACCTCCAGCAATTCTTGGTTGCGCGCCTCGCGGTCCATGTGGCGGGCAAGGCTTCGGGCATAGCTCTCGAAGTGTGGACGATGGCGTCGCTCGTTGCGAAGCCACTCACCTCTGCCATAGAGGTAAGAAAGAATGGCGAGAAGCGGCATGAAAAGAAATGCCTGGTCGATCTGTAACGGACTCAATTCGCCCAGCCAGCATTGCCGATACACCGCTTTGAGTGCCATGTGATCGCCGCCAGCGAGAACGCAAAGGTGCTGCAACGACAGGAACGGATTGCCGACACCTGCTTCGCACCAGTCTGTAAAGAAGACATTCGATCCATCGAAGAGGACGTTACCAGGACTGATGTCGTTATGGATCAGAGTATCGGGAATGCCCAAATCCTCCATCCTAAAACTGACATCTTCGATGATGGATTGGAGTTCAGTTAGACGATCTCGCTCGACCTTCGGCACCTTGGTTGAGGTCTGGCGTTCCATCGCGTCTGAGAGGTACTCGATGATTTGGGGCAGATGCTTGCGAATGACTCCGGCACGCTGGTTGGAAGCACCTGCGGCGATCAACTCGTCCGTGAAGGACAAAGTCGTCTTCTGGAGCTCCGCTAGGCGTGAAACGACCTGTTCAAGCACCGGCTGCGGTATGTCTTTTTCTAAACGTCCGCCGACGTCACGCATGAGCCAGGCGTTCCAGTCTGGCCGCGTTGCGACCAGCGGTGGAAGGTATTGCGGGCAGATCTCAGACAGAAGTACGCTGATGTTGTACTCGTGTCGATTCGGTTCGCCCGTGGCTTTAAGCCAATACTCCCCGCCACCCCGCGTGGAAAATCGGAGCAGTGCAAACCGCGCGCTTGCATTGAATTGCCGGATTTCGTTAGGCAATACCTCGCAGCCTGGAATCTCAGCATGCAGCCACGCAATCGCTTCGTCGATCCACCCGGCTCGTGAGAACGGCCCGCGTTCCTGCGCATCACCGACAATTATCGCCGCGAGAGCAACGCGCTCCTGTTCGTTCAACTCTGCGGCAGCGATGCGATCAATTTCTTTGGGGGTTAGAGCATTTGCCAATCGGGAGGAGAGTACCTGTGCGACGAGGCAAGGCGAAGCACCCTCAGAGCGAGCGAGGCAATCGAGCACGAGGACATGCATACCCCATCGGTCCTCAACGATCTGCTGTACCTGTTCTGCTGGGCGTGTCCATTTAGGAAGGCTGATCCGGGGAAGACACGAAGCCGCTCCGGAATCCTCAGTCAGAAGCATGTGCGTCTGAGGGACAATAAGAGCGATGCGATAATCGTCCCGTTCGACGGACTGGCTGGCGCGATCCATAGAATGCCTCGCAAGTAGAAATCCGTGAAAGAAGAACTACCGTAGCAGCAGATGCACTTGCGCGAGTTGCTTGAGGAATAGGTCCGTATCTGTCCGGATCACTTCTGGGTCAGTATTTGTCTCCCGCGCGAGACTCTGAACGATCTCGTCTAAGGACATGCCGTTCTCCAGAGCCCGCCACACATACGCTCCAGTAGGATTGAGCGTCGAGATCTGGCCACGCCGGATGTCCAGAATGGCGGCGCCATCCTGATTCGTTATCGTTTGCAAATGAGTGCTCGAATCACCCATGCGCGTCCCCCCATGCCCCGGCTGTACTCGAAACAGACTGGGGTGAATCAGAGCTTACCGCCGATTCCGCGCCTCACAGGCGGGAATTGCCGAGATGGCCAGAATTACTTCGGCCCGGCGAATCCAAAAGATTTATGCTCACCGTGCGTCACAATCGTGGTGCAATGATGGAAAGGCGTTTTGGCCAAATTTACGCCGCGGCATTGGCGACGCTTGCGATGGCGTTCTAAACGGGAACGAGAACGCAACCTACGCGCCGCAGATCCTTGAGCTCACCCTTAGCGAATGCGATCTTCGAACCATAACCGTAGGCGCTGGACATCAGCGCGAATCCATCCCCGTCTCTTTCGAGATAGCCGCAGTTGATTTCCAATCGTCTGCGAAGCACGTAGAGGGGACGCGACCATCCGGTCTTTCTCTGATCGCTCTGTACATCGGGAATCGCCAAATCTTTTTCAAGAAACATCCATGAGCCAGGGCTGATTGCAGGATCAAGCCCTTGGATTGCGCTTCCGTTGGCTAAACGGAGTGCCCGGTCGCTCCAAAGACGCAATTCGGGGAACTTGAGAGACAACAGCGGTACCCAATCGACAAGCTCGCTGCGATATACCTCCCACGCTTTGACAGGTTGGGGCAAACGCATCTCTGGAGTTGCCGCTAGCACATCAGCCCACTGTCTGGCCCTAAGCAGGGTTTCTAGAGAAAATCGGCCCGCATCGGTAATCAGAGAACCTCCCGTTCTGAGGGAGTCCGTGTAACGCGCAAGGTTGGTCACCGTGAAATAAATCAAGGAGTCCACGTGCGGTTCCGAAGGAGTGAATTCTCGATAACGGCGCTCCGTCCGTTTACTCGGGCTGGAGCCCAGAGCCGCCCGAAAGGCCTCTCGAACTAACTGTTCCTCGTCCTTGGTTCTTTTGAATCGCTTATGCTTGGTAGCAAACAAAGCATTTCTCGTTGGCTGTTCCATGGGCAGAATTAGATCGGCGCAATTGCCACAGAATGGAAGGGAATACCGCGAAGAATATTGAGATAGAGGCAGCTTCAATGCAAACGCTCTGATTCGTCCCGCAATCCGCACTGCTTTGGGATAATCAAAATTCTCAGGGCCGAGATACGTTCTTTCCGAGTTGAGTAACTGCAGTTTGCCGCGTGACACAACGCAGCGGCTGCAGCGATAACCATTCCCGAATTGAAGCAGATAGATGGCTCGTGGACTCGGATGCGATTTTTCATCATCGTCGATGGGGTCTACCAAGGCAAGCGATCCGGGAGGGAGACTTGATCCGAGGCTGTCCTCTGTTCCAATATGGACGAAGAATGTTCCCGGTCGAAGCCAGCCAGCTTCTTCCAGGACCCGTATGGGAATGCCGGTTTGCCATGTACTCACCATGTCTCCCAACATCCCGCCGAACCCGGATATTTCTTCCGATGCGAATTCCAAAGGCAGATCAATCAACCGGTCGCGGTCGAACGCATACGCTTCGACGATGTGAGTGCGGCCACCGTTCAGCCGCAAGTCATAGGCTCGGATTTCGGTCAGGTTGTAGCCGAACAGCCGATGTGCTCCCTCAATCGTCAACCCGGCCATATCGGCGACCTCATCGACCAGGTTGAGTGTGGGGTGCTCTTTGGTGCGCGGAAGATTCGACAGGAGATTCTTGATTCCTACTTCACGCCGCTCGTAAGCGCGATACTCCCGTTCGTTGGAAGGCGCCAATCGACGATAAAGATCTCGTATGTGGATTAAGGCATCAGCAATCTCACCACGGGCGACAGGTCTATGCACAACGATGTCCCCCTTTTATTGAGAATCTCAGCACGCGATCTACGAAATCGCAGGTGGCCGACAAATGGGTCGAGCGAGTCACCAAACGACTTGCGATGCATGATGACAAGTACCCCAGCTGAAATCAATCCCGCTTAGGCGGTAGACATCTCTGAGGTCCGCTCCAGTTGCATGACGTAGCTGCCATTTTCTTCATTGCGTATTACATTGCGGCACGATCAAAATCTCACGGGAAAGAAACTTGCCTCCCGAGGGTACCTGCGATCCATCTCTTCGGCCTTTTGGGAAGGGTGCCTTCTTGAGCCCGCTGTGGCAAGCAAAACGAGGACGCAGAATGAGACAACACGCGATACGTTCAATGATTAGACTGTGGACGGGCTCTTAAGGGCGCATGTCAATGCAGCCCATTGCCCAATCAACCAGAAAACCATGCCGGCGAACCTGCGTGGCGAGCTGAGCATAGTTCTCTGTCCATGGTTGGCGTGTCGAGCTCGCACGTTTCTGGCGGAGCCGATTACTTCATATTGATCGGAGCCGACTCCCGAACATAAGTGATGAGTAACCGAACCCGAATTAATGGACACGCACCTTGCGGTCGACGCAGAGAACGGCTTCATGCTTGTCAGCGGGCTTGCGAGGGATTTCGTAGAGTGCCTCAAACGGGGGGCCACTACCATCCCATTCCCTTCGAGCCATCAATCGACGGCCAGTGTACTGCGTCGTGCCGGCGAGCAAACCGTCTTTAACCTTCACCTCAGGGTGTTAAGTGGCACTCGCAATTCTGTCCGCACAGATTCGGAGTCGAGCTTCGATTTCCGCCGCAGTGGATGCCGGATAGCCAAGCTCCTTTGCGAGGGCTTCGAGTTCTGGGTTCCACTCCACCGGTAGCTTGATATCCGGTGGAAAGGTATGGGTCGCCCGTTGCGCAAACACATGCTCGGCGGCGGCCCGTACAGCCTTTGCATCCATTTTTCCTAGAAGATCAATCAGCAGGATGTCCAAAACATCACGAGCCCGCCCTTTTGAATATGGCCCAGTAAAAGCGTGTAGCTTTTGCGCGACCTGCTCGCTCAAGTTGAGGCAGCGGACGGGCGACGGGATTCTGAGGCCCATGGCGCTGAGACCTGGGATAGTCGGTTCCACAAAATCAACTGCATCTGATCCTGCTGGACCGAGATCAACGTCAATTGTCTGCCAGGCGCGGGTGCGGTGCAGAACGCCAAGTTCGAGGCGAACAGCGTCTGCATTGTCCATGGCCAGTGGCTTGCCTTTCAGTTGAAAACGGAACTCGTCAAACCCCAGCGCCAACGCATTGCGAAAGTTTTGTAGTCGTTCGGCTCGCTCACCGGCAAGACCAATGTCTACATCCTTTGTTGCGCGCGCTCCCTCCGCAAATCGGAGTTCCATTGCAACGCCGCCCTTCAGATAGTAGTTGTTCAGGACCCGCTCGCTCACTGCTCTTTCCAGCACGCCGCATAGGGCCAGGAAGGAGACCCATCTGCGAAGACGTTCTTGCGCCAATCCCTGCTCGCGCGCGACTCGTGCCAACGTTTTTTCAAGACGCTCAATTGGTCGAGGGCTCATTCACATTCACCTTGCTTGCGTTTGTCGAAGGGGGCGCAGAGTGTAACAAGCGATTGATCCGCTGCCGAAGTCCGGCAGCCTGGGTCGGAGTGAGCAGCCCTTTTCGGAGAGCGCCGGTGATGGCTTGGCGTGCAAAATCCGTCCGGCGAGTGGTTACCAGAACATCCAGGATCGAGCGTCCTACTGTAGTGACCGGCATCCCTTCGTGCAGTTGGATGTCGTCTGTCGCGAGATTGGCCCGATGAATAGCAATCCATTTCGGGTGTACCCTTCGCATGCGAGCCGATACAGGAACAGTAAGACTCACGCGTGATGGGTTCACGTCCGAGATTCCATACAGCAACAATGCAGTCTCATGGGACAAAGCGATGTTCTCAGGTCCATTGCTTGCCTGCGCCCATAGGATCGCCTCACGGTACTGGACAAGGCGCTCCGCTGGATAACGGGCGATCCGGTAGACTCCTCGGCTCATTCTCTCTAATCGACCGCGCTGTTTCAATCGAACCAGTACAGAATCCTGAATTCCTAAGGAGCGAGCCTCCTTGGATGTGAAGAGGCCGTCCTGCTCTTCAGCAAGCGCGAACAGTTCGTCCATGCGGGTACTCGGCATGAATAAAGTATGCAACGCGGAAATCGCTGTGTCAATATAGTTCCATTATGGAATGATATTGACATTGACCATGAGCCCGCCGTCTGACCCAACCTGCTTTTGCGAAAATGCGCCGAGAAGTGCGCCTCCGCCATATGGAATCGCGCTTCGGACGATTTTACCGGCTGCGCCGCCTATCTCGCGCTGCTCGTCGTCCTCGGCCGCTGCGACGATTTGGCTGCGGTCGAAACGAAAATTGGCGTTGCCGTCAAGGAAAACCAGCTCTCGCGGCGCGATTTCAAGAACCCGGACTCACCCTTCGAGGCGCCTCAGAAAAAGCGACCGGCCGTGCTGTCGCAAATGTGCAGGGATTTCACACGGACTTTATGGTCGCTCTCGATCTGCGCAACCTACCGCCAGGCACCTACTTCCTCGCCACGACCCATGACGGAGATCCTGCCTCGTATTTCTACCCTTTGACGGTACGCTGAATTGCTCATCCCCGTCTGATTCGTCAGCGCCAGGTTTAGACCTCTGACAGAGTTCTGCAACGAGAGGACTGGGCCTGAGCGCGGACACCGTCGGATCCAACTTGGCGAACGGTAGATTTGCAGATAAGCACTCCCGCATGTTGGCGGTGGGCGGCGATGATCATGGCAGCGCGCAAATGCTTGATATCTAAGCGCGACGCGCGTACGTTCTGAGGTCTAGAAGCCGTTTTCTTTATGTAATCCTCATGCCGCCTTCTTTATTCTTCGAATATGTACTCGTGCGCAGTAGCAAGGCGAAGCCGTTCAGCATGCATTCTCATCGGCTGTGTTTTGGCCGTGTGGCCGTTCGTTTCAGCCTCTGCGCAGTCAGTCGGCTCGGAGGCCCATGCAGGTGCAGTAGACTCCCAGCCGAACGCTCAGACCGTCCGTGATGGGTGGGATGCGAGCAAAGTTAAGAGCGCTGCAGCCAATCCTGATCGCGACGCTGTAGCAGTTCCCAGCGCAGCCTCAATCGGATCGCGGGAATATGTCCAGCAATACGTAGCCGCGAAACTTGCAGTTTGGCAGCAACGCCTGAAGTTGAGCGACTGGCAAATCGCCTGGGCCATGGCGCATCGCAGCGATCTGAAGCCCAACACGGTTGGTCAGATTCACTGGGACAAGCCGACCAAGAGCGCCTCGATTCTGGTGTTGGATCCCTCCGACTATCGGATGCCCCTCAATGCAATGCTCGACGACATGGAGACGACCATCATCCATGAGTTGGTCCACCTTAAGCTCACGTCATTGCCGCACAGCGAAGCGAGTCGGGGTAGCGAAGAGCAGGCGGTGAATGGAATCTCAGAGGCACTCTTCGCGCTCGAACATCAGAAGCAATAGCTCACTCGAGTCTATAGGCATCTTCAGAGTTTAGTTATTTTCTACAAATTCTTCAGGCGCCTTTCAACGCTATCGTTCCCAAATCAGGGAATGTCAGCGGCAACGAGCGTAGGACGGACAAGAGTCTGAAAGAGGCTATTGGCTTCCGCAGGAGAGAGCGGACTTTTGTAGTCTACCCACCAATTCAGAACCAAGATGAAGGTCGAGGCCGCGAACTGAACGAGAAGAGCTTGGGGGATCGGACCTGTCGTCTTCCGTCTCTTTTCCAGGTTCCTCTTGACGCTTTGTGTGATCAGTTCGATGAGCACTCTCTGAAGGCGTGCGTGAAGAACGGCTCGCCCTCGTGGTCCCAGCCTGAGCCCACCGCTTCTGCGGTGCCGGTCGAGATGCTCGAAGATCGGCAAGCTGAATGCGAGTATCCCTTTGTCACGATGGTCGCTAGCCTTCGAATGGGCTGACG
>VFSW01003058.1_pt1 | contig 25081 bp, 26 predicted proteins | sample 5358111 | NCBI WGS metagenome assembly VFSW01 (sample SAMN11554181, study PRJNA540505) | mine drainage metagenome | isolation source: sediment from site ElyBrook_90M | place: USA: Ely Copper Mine, Vershire, VT | collected 2017
CCCCGAGGACAAAGGCCGATAGACGCGGGACCCGGGGTCACAGTCGCAGGAGGGGTGGGGGGTGGCGGCGGTGTCGAAGTGCCGGTTGGGGTTGGCGTGGAAGTTGGGGTTGGAGTGGGTGTCGGGGTAATCGTTGGTGTGATGGTCGGCGTCACCGTCGGTGTGAGGGTAGGCGTTGTCGTCGGCGCGTTAGTCGGGGTGGGAGTTGTAGTCGGTGTTACCGCAACTACTCCAAGTCCGTAAACACCTCGGCCATGCGTCCCCGCGAACAACGTTCCGACAGAATTCTGTGCTAGGTCATACACGGGCACCGATGGGAGGCCATTGTTGAAGGGCGCCCACGTCATTCCGCCATCGGAACTATGAAATACGCCAATATCGGTGGCCGCGTAGATGCTTTGACTGCAGGGATTTCCGCCGCACGCTTTGCCGGACCCGCTGTGGTCGCTGGAGTCGACAACAATCTTCAATACCGGCACGTCGGGCAAGCCAGTTTGGCTTGGTACGATAATTTTGTTCACCGGATCGATGCTGTTGCCGTCCGCCAGCGTCCAGCTGGTGCCGAAGTTAATGGTCTTGTAGATGTGCCCGACTTGCGTGTCGGCGGTAAATCCGGAGAGTCCCAGATACGCCACCTGCGAGTTAGTCGGATCGGGCGCGATCGTGGTCGCTTGGGTGGCCAGAGAACCTAAGGCTGGATTGGTTTTCTTGAGGGCCAGATCGATGGATGCGGTCACATCGTTCCAGAAACCTCCTTCTGGATGAGCGGCGCCCAGCTGTCGGTCGGCCTGCTCCGTGTTGCTGACTTCAAATTCTACGGTGCCTTCGAGATCGCTCATCGCGAGCGCCCAGGCCGGAACGCCGTGCTGCCCGTCGGTCAGACCGAATTCGAGGTCTTCGATGGAACAGCTCTGATCTACGCATTGGTCACCTTCAGGGGCAGGGTTTACTGGATCGTTGGTGCCCGCGGAAGTCAGGTCTTGGACGGTTTGTTGCGCCCAATGCGCCATTCCATCGGTCGAAACATATATGGAATGAGCCCCGAACCAGACTCGATGCGCGACGTTCGGATCCACCGCGATGGGGGGGTAAAAGCCCGGCCCCGGATCATTCTTGACGCTGTCGAGCAACAACTGCAGGTTGCGGGTCCACTGGGGATTCATGATGGGATCCACGTTGCACGCTGGAATCGAAGCATTCGGCGCGCTGCACCAGGTTGCGCCACCGTCGCTCGAGGCCGAGATCTCCGCATGATTTATCTCGTCGAGCGAGAAGGCGTGGTAAAGGAAAGTAGGATCCTTCACATCGTAGAAAGCGAATCCGCCGTCGCCGGTTTCGGTGTCGGGGGCAGCCCAGTTGGCTACGAAGTTGCTGAATAGTTGGGTGCCATTGGATTGAAAACCAGCGATCAGCTTGGTTGGGTCGGTCGGATGCGGTCCGATGCCCTGGACCTGGGCTGCATTGATACTCCAATTGAAAGAGGTGAACGTCGGGTTCGCCTGGCTTGGATCGAATCTGAACAAGCCGCCGTCGGTCGCTACCAGAACCTGATTGTCGAACGGGCTCCAGGTCAGCGCATGAATATCCGGATGAACTCCGCCATTGGGAGCGAGGAAGGTCCAGGCATTGCCGAAATTCCCGGCAGCCCGATATAGCCCGACTCCGCCGAACAACACCGTCGAGGGGTCGGTCGGAGAGACCAGCATCGCCTGATCGTAAAACGACTGCGAGAAGGGGTTAGGAGCATTACCATCACTATCGATGGTGAGGTTGTTGACGGTGAAAAATGGCACCGTCGGTGTTATGGAATTCGGGTTCCAGTGCACGCCACCGTCGAAGGAGGTGAAAAGGTTCAGGAAGATGTCTCCGTTCGGGCCGCCGATCATTGCGTAGACAATACCGGGAGTGCCGGGCCCATTCGGAGGCGGCACCGCCGGCCCGACCGCCAGACTCTGGCGGCCTTGCTGAAAGGGGACGCCCCGAAAGTCGGTTTTATGGAAAGTTGAGCCGCCATCGTGGGAGTAGTAAACCGCGTCGCCATCGATGGCGACGTATACGTTCATCGCATTGGTGGGATCGATCTTGACGTCGTCGGCCGGGCAAGGCGCGGGATTAAGTGGGTCCCCAAACAGATCGCAACTGTCGAACACGCTCTCGGGGTAATGTGCCCAGCTGGCACCGCCGTTGGCGGAAAACCATAGTCCCGCCTTGCTCGCATCGGTCTCGAACATGCCAGCGTCCGCCCGGTTCCCGCTAAAGGCATTGGTTGTGCCGGCAAAGATGCGCGGCGTACCCGGCGTGGTCGTGGTATCGATCGCGAGGGAAGTGAATGCGGCACGGTCAAAATTCCCGCTCGGATTGTCCAGCGAGGTCCAGCTCTATCCTAAATTTGCCGACTTGAAAATCCCGGCGCCGTATAAGGAATCGATAGAACCGTTACCCTCGCCGGTTCCGACGTAGATGGTGCTCGGATCGGTGGTCGTGTCGAGCGCCACCGCACCGATTGCCTGGGTCGGTTGATTGTCGAATACCGACACGAAGCTCCCACCATCGTCAGTGCTGACCCATAATCCGCCGGAAGCAGCACCCGCGACGATCACCCCATGAGCGTCGGCAGCGACCGAGGTAATGCGACCCGTCATGGGCACGTTGGCGCCGATCGCGACGCCGGTAAAGTTAGCCTTCTCCGACATCGGTTGCGGGCCGATCAGATCCCATGTGGTTGTAACCGCGGGCGACGATGCACTGAAAGCCGAATTTGAGGTTGCGTGCTGCGCCTTCCTGGCTGCCGCCATCGCGCGCATCTTGGATACTCCCGCACGGAACGCATGCGTGGGGATCCCATATTGAAGCCCCAGCCGGGAGGCGAGGTAGCGCTCGCGCGCCTGACGCTGGCTGCGCGTCATCAAGGAGCGCGAGCGGGTAGCGTTTTCGAACGCGCTCGCGCCACGGGTCGAGCCCGAATAGCCAAAATTGTCGAGGAAGAACAGCGCCAAAATCGATAGAGTTACTAAAAAGCCAAAAAGAAGAGCGCTTTTGGCCCGATAGGCATCAGTACGATTGCTGTTGAGCGCCAAAGCTAAACCCTGCACCTTCCGTCTGGATTTCCTACGGTCCGGGGCTTCAGGTGTTCCAAAACTTCGGGATCAGCGAAACCATCGCGCAGCGCCCAAGGTTCTGCATTCGCCCTCTCTGAACTGAAACTCCCCCACGAATTCGAAAGCTCAATACCATTAGCTTTATCCACACTCCTTGTCCACTGGCAGAAGTGGTGTGCAAACAGCCACGTCGCCAACAGATTGGTCACTCAAGGTGTGCCCGAGAGGCTAGAGTTTGTACGCTCCTAGTCAAGCATTAATATGTATACGTTCGTATAATATCTAATTATCCGGTGAGAATAAGAGCTCAGGTGATATTATGGGATCAAGGTTCATCAGTTATCTCCGAGTCAGCACTTCAGAACAAGGTGAAAGTGGACTTGGGCTCGAAGCTCAAAGACAAGCCGTGCGAGACTACCTCAAGACCATTTCGGGTGAATTGGTTGAGGAGTACGTCGAGGTCGAGAGTGGGAGCCGAAACGATCGGCAACAGCTGCATCTAGCCTTAAATTCATGCAAACGACGAAAGGCAACCCTCATTATTGCAAAGCTCGATCGGCTCGCTAGAAACCTAGCCTTCATCGCCACTTTGATGGAAGGTGAGGTTCCCTTCAAGGCTTGCGACAATCCAAACGCGAGCAAATTGACGATTCACTTGTTGGCAGCTTTCGCCGAGCATGAACGTGACCAGATCAGCGCTCGTACCAAAGCTGCGTTGGCGGCGGCAAAGGCCAGAGGAGTTCAGCTCGGAAAGTTCGGCAAGGAAGTTTTGTCGAAGCGCAATCACGAGGCAGCGATCGAACGAGCGCGCCAACTGGCGCCAATCGTGTCTGAGCTGCGAAAGCAGGCTCCGACGATCGAGAAGCTTACCGCGGCGATGAACGAGCATCGCATCCCGACGTCCCGTGGCGGGAGCTGGCATATCCCAACGGTCCACCAACTAATTAAGCGGATTGAAAGACTTAGATTCGGGGACGGGACCGAGAGCACCGCCAAGTAGAGAGGAGCGAGGGGCGGCGATTTTGGCCATGGAAAATTCCGTTTCGATTTCGACCGCGGCCTTGAATTGCTGCTTCATCATACAGCAAGGGCTTCGTTCCTTTCGATAATCTTTGCTATGTAAACGTCGAGAGTATTACCTGTCACCCAGTCCATTATTAGCGCGGGATAGCGCTCGCCACCGACGAGTATTCCTGCCGCGTCGTAGTCGAAGTGCGGCAATATCGGGACATCGTGGTCATCGAGATAGGCAGTGATCTCCTTGTAGCGATGTTCGCGTTCTCCCATCGACTGTCGAAAACACTTAATAGCCCGGTCTGCCTTTCCATCAGCCAATCGAAACTTGAAGACAAATGCAAAATTACCGGCCTGTACCAATGGCATCCCGAGTTTGTCGAGAATCGCGGTACCGTACTTCAAATCCGAGTCTTTAAAAGCCACCGTGGGATTCTGAATCGCGGCTGAATAATCGCTTCCCATCGGCCATGGCTTGTTGTTGCCAAGGGTCATTGTTCCGATTCAGTATTGAGCGAAACCGCCTCGATGCAAAGTATGGCAACATCGTCGTTGCGCAGCCTTCCTTGCTTGCGTTCCGTTTGAACGAGAGAGGTCATCACTGAACTTTGCGCCAAGGCTCCAGATTTCAGTACGATCGCATTTTCGGCATCGCGGTAGGAAAGGTACCAAGCAGCGATGGCATCGGACATGAGCCAGATACGATCGCCCTGACCCAACTGTCCATCGCACAAGCTCAACGAAGACAATGCGCCATCAATTTCAATAGCCGACGATGGGACGAGGATCGGGCGAGAACTGAAGGAATCGGGGTTTGAAAGTGGAAAGGCTGCTACCAGATTCAAGTCCCTCGCTCGAATATGCGGCTTGGCGGCTCTCGGTTTCGCCGTCGTTTCTGCGATTAGAAATCGCGCGCCGCAACATTCGACCGGTTCGTCTGGGCCGTCGCGTTTTGATCAGCGAATCCGAAATCGACCGTTACATCGCGGCAAATACCGAGGCGGAAAGGTAATCCGATGGCGCGAAACAGACGCAAGCGAGGCAATCAAGAGCGGCAGCCGAATGCGAAATACGAGCGATACCGGGAGCGGTCCCTCGAAGCGCTCGGGCTCATGCGTCGCACCAAGGGAAAACTGTCGCTGACTCGGGCAGCGCGGGAAGTTGGGCTGAAGAACGTGAAAACGGTGATCCGGTATGTAGGTTCGGCGCTCAAGAAAGGGCCCACGGGACGGTATTCAGCGGCACCCTCCGATCGGTTCCTGCGCACGGTTCCTTTTTTAACGCCCGATAGCCGCATAGCGATCACCGTTCGAGGCTCAAGGCAAGTGTCGCGGATCGCCAGGTATTGGGCAGCAGTGACGCGCTACGCGGATACTGGCGACGCGTCTGGGCTCGCAAAATTTGAGGGCAAATCGCTCACCGTTGGAAAGGTTAAATACCCATTCGTAATTGACCTCAAGACGCTGAATGCGTTGGGGTACAAGGGCGAGCTTTCATTCGAGGATTTTACGCAATTGCAAGTTGAGGGATTGTGGTATGGGAGCGGACCCGATCAAAAACGCCGCGCGTCGAGCGGTCCGGGAGCGGATGCTCAGGTTTGCAGAGAAGTGCTGCCACTTTTGCGGAATGACCGATCCTCGCGCCATCCTTCGGCCGAGATCCAAAACACTTTTGGCTTCTCATCATCCGAGCGGGCGCGAGAATAGTGCTCAACCGACCGCACCAGCTTGCCAAAACTGCCATACCATCGGGCATGATCGTTTGGAAGACGCAGGATTGGAGTTAAAGCCACCGTCCAACATCATAAGACGCCACGTCAATATTCTTGTGGGTCGCGCGGTCTTCAAACAGCAGGAGGCGGACGAAGATTTCAAGCTCGCAACGGAACTAGCCGACTTGGAAGAGCGGATCCAAGCGCGATTTCCGGAGCTTCTGCAACCATTGGATCAACCACCACTGAAACGCCTTCGGGAAAACGATGGTTGACAGCCTCAAGGTTGCCTTTCGCGCATATACCGTTCGCCATCCCAAGAAGGGGAAGAGGCCAAGGCGGAAACGAATACCGCTGCCAGAACGAAGATGGGAAGAAAAGGTCTTCACTGTTGATTTCGAGACTTCCACCGATGAGATACAACGCCTGACTATTGGATGCTTCCGATTTTCTCATTGGGAGAATGGTAAACTTGTCACCGAAACCGAGGGGCTGGTTTATGCCGACGACCTCCCGCTTCGCGATCCCCAAGGCTTCGGAGTGCTAGAGGCATACATTAAGACGCATCGGGCGGACGCCGCGCCGGGCTATCCGCACCGTTTGAAACTGCTGTCGCGAAAGCAGTTCGTGAAGTATGAATTGTGGCGCGCAGCGTATCGAGCACAAGCCATAGTCGCCGGATTCAATCTGCCATTCGATCTGTCACGACTAGCGGAAGATGTAACGCCAGCAAGGGGGAGCAGATTTAGGGGAGGATTCTCATTTAGGCTCTGGCCTGAATACAAAGATGAAAACGGCGAATTGTGCGAGGACGTGAACCGCCCGCGCTTGGTGATCAAACATCTCGATAGCAAACGCGCGTTGATGGAGTTCACCGGACGAAAGGAATATGCCCCCTCCGATCTTGATGAGAACCTCGATCCCTTTAAAGGGAGATTTCTGGACGTACGAACCGCCGTTTTTGCGCTCACAAACGAGAGCCACTCGCTCGACTCGGCCTGCAAAACCTTCGGAGTTGAGCACGGCAAAACGTCGATCGACCAATATGGCGTCATCACACCAGAGGCCATTGATTACAATCGACGCGATGTACTGGCGACACAGGAACTACTGGAAAAGGTACGCTCCGAATTCGACCGCCATCCAATCGATCTTGACCCATGTAAGGCATACTCTCCCGCATCGCTTGCCAAAGGATATTTCCAGGCGATGGGCATCACCGAGCCGATGAAGCGATCAAAGATACCCCTCTCCGCTTTGGCAGCATCGATGATGGCGTACTACGGCGGGAGAGCAGAGGCTCGAATACGCCGGGTCGGGGTGCCGGTCGAATGTGTCGATATCAAGTCGGCATACCCGACCGGTATGTCGCTGATGGAAGTGAACGAGATCCAGAATGCACAACAAATCGAGATCAAAGATTTCACCGATGGCGCACAGCAATTACTGGATACCATCACGCTGGACGAATGCTTTAGGGCCTCAACATGGAAAAAGTTTCGGTTCTTCGCTCGCGTCGTGCCCGACAAGCATGTACTGCCGTTGAGGGCCAAGTACGGATACGGTGGCGCATTCAACATCGGCGTAAATGAAGTTAGTTCAGACGAAGGCATTTGGTATCCGGGACCTGACCTTGTCAAAGCGGTAATCTTGAGCGGGCGACCGATTAGGGTGCTGGAGGCATTTGTGCTTGTTCCTGTCGGTGTCCTCTCTTCCTTACGCCCGGTAAAGCTCCGTTGCAGCGTTACGGTCGATCCAAGAATCCAAGATTTCTTTCGCGCCACTGTGGAAGCACGACGCGATCCGGCAACCGTGAAGGAGGGAAAATCCCAGACCAATTTTCTGAAATGCCTCGGTAACTCCGGCAGCTATGGGGTCAACGCGCAGCTAAACCCAGAGGAACAACCGAGAGGCAAAAAGGTCATGGTCACAGTCTTCGGCTTAGATGGACCTTTCGATTCCCCGTCGCATTTGCCGGAAAAGGAGGGACCCTACTTTTTCCCTCCGCTGGCAGCTATGGCGACGGCTGCCGCACGGCTATTTCTGGGGATTCTCGAAAAATGCGTAAACCAAGGGGGCGGCAGCCACGCCTTCTGCGACACTGATTCGATGGCGATTGTCGCCACAAAATTCGGTGGATTCGTAGCGCCTGGAGTTCGCGCGCCTTCGTGGAAGCAGGTTGCCGAAATTGTCGAGCGCTTCAGCTCACTAAACCCATATGATCCAACGCGTGTGCCGGGTTCGATTCTAAAGATCGAAGATGAGAATTTTATAGACGGCGAGCAGACTCAACTGTACGCTTACGTTATCTCCGCCAAACGATACGCGCTTTATAACCTCCATGCGGATGGTACGTTCACTCTTCGGAAATGGTCGGAACACGGTCTGGGTCATCTGCTTAATCCTACTGACCCGGAAAGCGCATCGCGTGACTGGATAAAACAAATCTGGGAATTGATCATAGCTGAGTCACTTGGGCTCCCCGTCGTGTACCCGAATTGGCTAGATCGACCCGCCTTGTCCCGCGTCACCATCACATCGCCGCACATTCTCAAGCCTCTGCGCAGGAAGAAGGTGCCATATTCGGAATCGGTGAAACCCTACAATTTTGTGCTCGCGGCCCACGTCACCAGGTTTGGTCAACCGCTCGACCTCGACCCACGACAACTTTTTGCTGATCGCTCCATACGGAAAAGACGGACGAAAATGGCTTGGTCTGGACTGGACCGACATCTATTCGGGCAAAGAATATGGAATCTCAACGCGTGGACTGCCCGGCAAAACCATCGCGCGGGTCAAGTCATAACGCGATGTTTTGGAGGACTATCGAACGCACCCAGAGACCAAGAGCGCCGACGCGAAAGGCAGGCCATGCAGTCGCTCGACTGTCGGATTGCTCCAACGCCGCCACATTCGAGTGGAGAAGGGTCTGATTTCGTACACCGGAAAGGAGTCGAACCGCTATGAGGAGAAGCAGAACGAGCTCGATATCGAGGGATCGAGCGACGAGCACTTCGATCCGCGCAGCGACACAGTCAGACAAAACGTCTTCCCGATTCTTCGCGAAGAAGGGGCGAAGAATGTGGCCGGAAAAATCGACGTGTCAGCGCGCGAGGTCTATCGTTTGCTCAAAGGCGAGCGCAATCCCTCGGCGGAGACCGCTCGAAAGATGATTCGTGCGGGGGCGGAAATCGCGCGTGGCAAGCTCGAAGGCGACGTGCCGGATGACGATCTAGCAGCGTGCGTTGCCTATGCACGGTGGATAAAACGTTAATCACGGACAGTCGAATTTACCTGCAACCTGTCCTGAAGTATGGTCTCACAATAGCCTCTTCAGAGTTTCGTACGGGAACATCGTGAATCCACAGCAACTGCGAATCTATCAACGTTTGATGCAATTGATACTGAAGGGTCAGGAAGCAGCACGTACGGAGGGTTACCGGGAGTCCGAAGGTCTATATTTTGAATGGAGACTAGCTTCTCTTTCATTCCTCCGAGAACTTTTTGGATCGGATAATATCTACACCGAACATTTTTCCAAACTGCCAAGTTATCTCCAACCCGAAGATACTTCGGACATCGAACGCGGTCTGGGAATACTGCGTGGTGCACAAAGTGAGATCGAGTTTGGGCCGATTCCGGGAAGCGACGCTCTGATGTCGGCCGAGATTTTCGACGATCTTTTGGAGATGGCGGAACATTTGCTTGAAAATAAATATTTTCAAGTTGTCCCCGCGCTTGTGGGTGCCGTCTTGGAAGAAGGGCTGAGAAAGATCGCCAAGAAACACGATATCGTCCCGCAAACGAGCGACAACATTTCGGCGTTGAACAGTAAGCTATTCGACGCGAAAGCCTACAGTCTGTTAGCTCGAAAGAAAATTGAAGTCTGGAACACTATTCGAAACAAAGCAGATCACGGAGAGTTCGATTCGTATAGTCCAACCGACGCTCAGCAGATGCTTGAAAGTGTGCGCGATTTTTTGGCGTCAAACCTAAAATGATCCGACCCGGCTTCTGATGCCTTGGTTGCACCGCCCCGACACGTTTCAGCGAGCAGTGGATCGCTTGAGATTGGTCGGGGGCCGAAAATAATTCAAGACTGCGACTGCGGCGGAGACGATTCCTCCCGCAGCGGAAACCCACTCGACGCTCGGTCGATAGTGAATTGAATGAACAGCCCCAAGTTCAAAAAGAATCCATATCCCAGCGTAGATAGCCGGTATCAAAACCCCTGCAAAAAGCAGTAAGAAGATAGCGATTCCGCGTAAAATCTGAGCATCAACCGAAACTAATTGAAATTTCCACAATTCCGTTAGGATGATCAAAGATAAAAACACCATCACCAAATCGGCTACAGCTTGCGCTCCAAAACTCATCAACATGTCAGCGTGTGCGAAGTTGTAGAATGACGCCGGAATCAACACCAACCAGAGAAGGGAATATGCGAGTGTCCTGAGCCTTTGCTGGCGACCCAGACGGGTGACTGCAATAAAGACAATAATCCCCGGCACAATCGAAAGCGCGCAAACAAGAAGTAATCCGAAATCGCCCGTTGCCCGCGAGAGGTCCATCCAGTCGCTCAGAAACCGATTGCGCGGAATGAAAACATCTGTGACGCCGAGAAGAGGATGTAGGATGAAGCCCACGAAAAAGGCGGCGCATGAAACAACCAAAGCCGCGATCAGAGCGGCGACATACCGCACGAAGGTTTTAACAGCGGTCGTCAAAATTGCCTCAACGTTTAGATACCAAAAACGGCGTCTTCTGAGCTATCCAAAATAACTATATTTTTTTGGCGGACATGAATTCTTACGTTCGTTCGCGACCTTTGGGCTACTCCCGCCTCGCACTGTACGCAAACATAGCGACCTGTTCGTGACACGAATCGCGAGTAGTGACCTGAAATGTTCTTTATCCCCTAACCCCTCAATTATCTGACACACGCTCGAGCCTAACAGGCGTTAGAACCGTCTTGCCGGTAGTGCAAGATCCCTGCGATAAACTCGACCTGCACAAAACCTGCACAATTCCTGCACACAAAGGCGGAGCCTAACACCGATTAGGGAAAGAAAAGCCTTGAACTACTTGGGGTTTTTTGGAGCCACCCGTCGGATTCGAACCGACGACCTGCTGATTACGAATCGGTGATCCTTGACACATTGTGAAACGGCCTCAACTCTCCTGAAGTGCGAAATCGACTGAGCCTGTTGGCTGATTCGTTGATTCCTCGTTATTATCGGCTCAAGACATTTCAGGAAATCCCCGGCTCCCCGTTACCTATGAGTTACCTAGGACCGGAAGCACGGCCCGTTTCCTAGAGCGAGGAGAAGAAGATGCGAATCGAGCTAACCGCCATTTTTGTTCAGACTCTCAAAGCCCCGGAAAGCGGGCAACTCGACTACTGGGACGCGCGTATTCCGGGTTTTGGACTGCGGGTTTCTAAAAACGGGCGAAAATCCTGGACGGTGATGTATCGCTTCCGAGGACTCCAGCGACGGATCGCCGTAGGTACGTTTCCGATTATCGGCCTATCTGATGCCCGCCAACTCGCGAGAAATATCCTTCATGAGGTTCAAATCGGCAAAGATCCGGCCGCCACGAAACGAGCCGCCATAGAGGAGACGAAGAAAGAGCACAACGACCGAGAGATAAAAAGCTTCGAGGCACTGGCGAACCGTTTCCTGGAAAGGCACGCGAAACCTCGAAAGCGAACGTGGCGGGGCGACGAAAAGAACATCAACAACGAACTCATCCCCCTGTGGAAGAACAAACCCGCAAACGAGATTACTCGACAAGATGTGATCGAAGTGCTTGAGAGCATCGTAGATCGTGGTGCTGGCATTCAGGCAAATCGCACGAAGGCTCTGATTTCCAAGATTTTCAACTTTGCTCTTTCAGAGAAGGCTCCAGTCGTATCGACAAACCCGTGCCTCGGCCTGAAGAATCCAACGCCGGAAAGGCAGCGCGACCGAGTATTGAGCGAAGCCGAGATAGGCAAGCTATGGAAAGCCCTCGATCTGGAAAACCCTAAGATCGCCGCAATATTCAGACTTGGGCTGTTGACAGCTCAGCGTTCTGGGGAAATCCTCGGCATGAATTGGTCCGAGCTGGACCTCCCCGGAGGCTGGTGGACCATACCCGCCGAACGGTCTAAAAACAAACTAAGCCACAGAGTTCCTCTCGGACCTCAAGCTATACAGATCATAGAAGGGATTAGATTGAATTCCGCGGAGTCGCCATATATTTTTGCGAGTCGGATACGAGGGAAAAGGGTTACTAGTTTATCGAAGTCCGTGAAACTCTTGCGGGACCGAGTTGCGTTCGATTTTCGATTCCACGATCTCCGCAGAACGGCGGCAAGCCATATGACCGGAATGGGCATCCAGCGACTCATAGTCAGTAAACTTCTCAATCACGTCGAACGAAATATCACCGCGGTTTACGACCGTCACAGTTATGACCTCGACAAGCAGCGAGCACTCAATTCCTGGGCACGCCGCGTTGATCAAATCGTGGCACGCGTTGGCCAGACCAATCTGGTGTTTCTGAAACAGGCTGGATAGCGATGGGTCGCTACCTTTCGGAAAAGGAAACACAGGAGGTACTCGGCGAAATTGAATTCGGTGGGCTCAGTGTCCCAGCCATCTTGAGTCTCATAGCCGGCCGAAGGTTTCCCAAATCCGAAACACAGCGTACAAACTTCGTCACGATGGGATCAATAACCCGTCTCACTACCTCTGAGCGCGAGCTGTTGCACGAGGCCCTCGCGCTGAAATCACTCCGTGAGTTTCTGAGCTGGTTTCGGCGACAGACCGATCCGCTCTTGCAAGAAAAGATTACAAGCATCGAACACGCACTGGATGAACGTGACTTTCGTGCTGTATTCCGACTTCAGGACTTCTATGAGCTCCTGGATGAACGTAATCGTCCCGAGCTGGAGAGATCCTTGGAGAAAACATGGAACAAGCAGATTGGGACGCGAAAGGGCGCGGAGATAACAAATTCCAAAAAAGATAGATCCCGCGGTTTGAGGATAGTGGCCCTAAGCAAAACATTGAAAAGCCAGTATCCGACATTTTCTAACTCTAGGATCAAGAAGATGGTTGCCGAGAAATGCGGAGTCACCCCTCAGGCAGTCGCATATCAGATGAAACGAACCGCAAAGACTGAGTAGCATCCTGATCTCTTTCCCTGGAAGGACGCTTAGCGCGTTTCCGAAAGACGCTCAGCGCGCTTCCGACAAAGACGCTTCCTAGGTATTCGTACTAGGTCACACTAGTTTAAGATTTCTCGTATAGGACCTCACCTATAGGAGGAACTTAGATGCAGAGAGTGCTACGCATTGACGAAGTGATCCGGATAACCGGGCTTTCCCGATCGACGCTTTGGCGCCTCGAACGTTCGGGTCGATTTCCAGCCAGACAGCGCCTCGGAGACCGCGCCACCGGCTTCTCGGAACACCAGGTCTCCGAGTGGATCGAACGTAAGTTCGGCGAATCGAACACGCGAACTACGTCAGTAGAGGCCAGTTCTCAACAAGTTCCTGGCGCTCAAAAAAGCCCCAATTGCAGAGGATCTCGCGATCCGGGTCTTCGAACCATTGACACCAATCGATCGCGGAAGTGAAATTCGCCGCGAGACCGAGGGTCAAAGACGTCGCAAACGTTCCTACCCTCGTCCGCCCAGGGGTCCCCTACGGCGATGGGGTCCGGGTATCGATCGAGGCGGCAACAAAATAACTCGCGAAGCGACGGGAGGAGTTATGCGTCCAAAGGTCCGGTCAAGAAGAGGTTCTGTTGAATCTCCCAGGTTTTGTTCCATTCTTCAGGCCGCCCAATCGCTGGAAATTTCCTACGCGGCAGCGTGCCGTCTGGTCGAGAAGGGCGACCTACGGTTTTGGCAAAAGGGAAGGCAGCACCTAGTTCAAGCGGGCGATCTCCGCCGCTATATGAAGCGCCACGGAATCGTGGCCAGGGTTATCGCCCCCGTCGATTCAAAACGTCCACGGGGAGAAACCGACGACGCTGCGTAGACGATCGGCTCTACAGGGGCGTGAGCTGTTTGCGGAAATGTCTCAACTCAACATCCGGGTAGCTTTTAGCCATAAACACCACGTCGTGAAAGCAAACGCGATTGCCGAAAGCTTTTGAATGTCAAAGGAGAGTGTCAAATGGAAGGATTGCTGAATCTATTGGACCAAAGTGCCCACAGTACGGTTTGGCTGCTGGAACATGTCGGAAAGCGTTTTGAACCCCTCACCCTATCTGGACGGGCTCACGGTTGGCACGGTCCTGCACGAAAAGTTGACGACGAGCTTCTAGAACACTTTGAAGAAATGACCTTAGAACACGAAAGGGTGGTCGTCGTCATAGAGATCGACGGACCCCCGAAGAGCGAGAGTACGATGTTGCTACCCTTGTCAACTGTTTCAGAGCTTTGATGAAAGCTAGCCAGTTGAATCAATTCCTCGGTGAGAAACACCTCAAGAAAAGGCGAGTTGTCGCGACCAGGAGTAACACTACAAAAGCACAGGCGGCGCCTAAACAACTCGTCGCCGCTCAGCACCGAAGATCGCACGGGAAGTGAACGACCTATGTAGATATTTTAGTAACAGTCTTCAACGCCTCTCAAGCTGCGAGAAAAGGATCAATCACTAACCGGATCTCGCCGTGCGACTGTGCGCTTGAAAGTATCGCGAGTCTCGATCGCTTGTTGAAATTAAGGGCTGAAAAAGTAGCGACGCGAAATAAATAGAATCTTCCTCCCATTCCCGACATAGGCGGAGTCGATGCCCAGTATTCGCGTCAGGCCTGACTCTACCGGATGGCCCGTCCGGCTCTTCAGACGCTATCGAGCTGCCGACGTTCACGAATGGTTGGCTACCAGAACCATCATTACAACGGAGAAGCAATGATGCAGAAGGCGAGTGAACTGGGTGTAAACGTGACTGAGAAGATGCCTCGCGCTTTGGGTGGCATCCTTTCCGTGCTCACCAGCGTCTCACGGCGAAGCGACGATAGTTGGATAGCCTGTTGCCCGGCTCATGGTGACAAAAGACCTTCGCTATCGATCACGGTCCGAAACGGCAAGATCCTGATGCACTGTTTCTCCGGTTGTGAGTATTCGGAGATCATGAATGCGATCAGACTATCGCAGGGCAAGCCTCCAAGAGAACACTCTGATTCCAAAGTCATTTCTTTAGCGAGCGCGAGGAACAAAGTTAATTCCAACTCCCGTACAACCGAACCTATTATTTCTCTTGCGGAGCTCGCACGTGCCAAGCGACTGCCAATCGATTTTCTGAAAGAGCTGGGGCTGTCCGACGAGAAGATCGACGCCCGGGGCCAGAGAGCCGTTACCATCCCCTACCATGACGAGAAGGCAATCATCGTCGGGACTAAGTACCGTACGGCGCTTGCAGCAAAGGATGGATCGAAATGGCCTTTCGGGTCGCAGACTGTGCTGTACGGTCTGGATCGTTTGAAACGAACGAGAAAGGTTGGATATGCGATCCTGGTGGAAGGAGAGTCCGACTGTTGGACCCTCTGGTTCTATGGTTTACCCGCTCTCGGCGTTCCGGGAGCCAGCAACACGAAAGTCCTGAAATCCGATCACGTCAAAGGGCTTAGGAAGATTTGGATCATCCAGGAACCAGACCGAGGCGGTGAGGCATTTGTACGCGGTGTGATCGAGCGACTGCGCGAGTTCAAATTCAAGGGCAAGGTCTTCGTCGTTCCGATGCCGCCTAAGATCAAAGACCCAAGCGCTCTACACATTAAGATCCGGGGTCCGAAAAGAGAGGCTTTTAAGGCAGCCTTCGCAAAGCTCTTGAAGAAAGCTGTCAAGGTGGATTTCACCGCCCCGCCTAACGTTACTCGGGATAGGTCGCCAGCTTCGGATCCGGACCCGATTCAAGAGGCCGAAGATCGTTTAAGACACGACGTCAGCAACGCCCGGCTCTTTGCCAACCAACATCGAGACCACCTGAGGTGGTGCCCAGCTTTTGGCTGGATGATCTGGGACGGCCGACGTTGGCAGAGCGACAAAACTCAACAGATTGTTCGTCTCGCGAAGGAAACTCTGTCCTTGCTTCTCGAACAAGCAACAAAGGCCGGCCCAGGGGACGATCAATCGGCAATGTTGAAGTTCTATCTTGCCAGCTGTCGCCGTGAAGGGATCCACGCCTTCGTGGATTTAGCGAGGGACCAGCTCGCAATCGAGGCAGAAGACTTCGACGCGCAGCCCTATTTGTTGAACGTGCTGAATGGAACGATCGACCTCCGAACGGGAAAACTGCGGCCACACGACCCGGCAGACCGCCTAACGAAACTCTCCAAGGTTCGCTTCGTTCGTCACGCGGTCGCGCGGCGATTTACCAGTTTTCTCAACGAACTTTTTCTAGGCAACAAAGAGCTGATCGAATACGTAAAGCGCTTCGTCGGGTATTCGTTGACCGGGGATCAGAGCGAGCAGTGCTTTCTTGTTCTATACGGGTCCGGAGAAAACGGGAAGTCGGTTCTGATGGACGCGATCCTCTACGTCGCTGGGGAGTACGGACACACGGCGGGCGCAGATCTGTTGATTCGTAGGTGGAATCGGGAGGGGAGTCCGGGCGAGGTTGCAGCGCTCAAGGGCATTCGGTTCGTCGAGGTAAGCGAGACCGGGGAAGGACACCATATTAACGAAGAGCAGGTGAAGAATTTGACAGGTGGCGATCGCCTTCGCGGCCGTTTTCTCTACCACGACGCCTTTACCTTCGAGCCGACCCAACACATCTGGCTCCGGACCAACGCTAAGCCGCAGATAAGCGACGCCACCCACGCCATGTGGCGACGAATAAAGTTGATCCCCTTTTCGTTCAAGCCGAAGCGAAAAGACAAGCGCTTGGCGCTGAAACTTCGTGCCGAAGCCGAGGGCATCCTAACCTGGGCGGTACGCGGCGCGGTTAGCTGGTGGAACCGCGGCAAGCCCCAACTGCGCGAACCTCGCATCGTGACCGAGGCGACTCTTGAATACCGTAGCGAAATGGATTTAGTCGAGGATTTTCTTGAAGACACTTGCGAGCGAATCGGCAGCGCCGAAACCCCCTCCCGTGAGCTCTACAAGGCCTATCAAGAATGGGTAATCGACGGCGGCCACCACCCGGTTTCCGAAACGCGTTTAGCTCTCCATTTGAAGCAAATGGGATTCCGGAACGAAAGGATTCGAGGAAAGAAGACCTGGATAGGTCTCAAACTAATACGACAGTACCACAGATACGATCCTCCTCCGCCAGCGACGGCCACCCCGAAGAAGTTCCGGAAAGCGCCTAGATCCTCAAGCGCCAAACGATCCTCGCGGAGGCCGACAAAGCGCGCCGCGCGCGGCCAACGAAAGAAATGAGCTTGCTTCGATTCGCGCGAACAACAAGCAGCGATCTTAGATAGGAATCTAACCTTAACGTTCACTTAATCGACGAGGAGAAAACAAATGCAAAAGAAGTTGATGTCTTGGCCCACATTTCCACTTCGCACACCCTACCCACCTCGACGGCCGTGGACGGAAGACGAACTGCAGGTTCTGGCGGCCGTACCACGTTACGTGCTTGACACGCTCGCCGCTGCATCTAAACGAACATTTCGAGGTCCCAACTCGGACGGACATTTGGAGTGGTGGGTGCCGTGCATCGCACACGCCGACCCTCGGACATCACTTACGATGACTGTCACTCCCGAAGGGGATCTTACATTCAAATGTCGTTTGAAGAACTGTTCTCACGAGCGAATAAAGGCAGGCATAAAGGCAAGAAAGGACTCTCATTCGAAACGAGAGCTCAAGCATGAAGAGGCCGAATAGCCGAAGGCGAAAAACGAACTCGGCAGGGTTGGTATGGTTGGCAGGGTTTCGTCGAAAGTTTTCTATATTCTTCTTCTTATAGCGACTTTGGGAAAAACCCTGCCAACCATACCAACCCTGCCACGACCTTGCTCCACCCGTAGTGCGTGAACCATTTGAGAATGACGCGCGACACTTGGTATGCGCGCGCGGTCACCGACGGACGGCGGTTACATGCCCGTCGATCGACGCTTTTTCTCCTAACTGGCGCCTAGTCCTTAGATCCGCTAAGTAGGAGGCGCTCGGCACTCGTTCCAGCGAGCGGCGTCCGGAGCACGACGAGAAAAACTCTATGTCCGATAGCACTAAACTTGACTTAGACGACGAAATTCCAGGCGCGACGAAGCGCGAGTGTAGCTATCGCCTCGGGCCGGCAGAAGCCCCGGAGCAGCCTAAGACTACCGAGAGTAACGGCCGCGAGTACCCTAACCTCCGACCGTTCGTAAAGAACGACCCCCGGCTCACCGGCAAGCGGACGCGCGCGGAGCGCCTAAGCTCGAAGTCCCGACGCCTTCACCTCGACGCGCTCCGCATGCTTAGGTCATTGATCCCCGAAGCCGTGGACGCGGTCCGCGAGATCCTCACCGACCGGCGCGTGGCGCCCGCCACCCGGCTCGAAGCTGCCCGACTCGTCCTTAACCGGGTGCTCGGACCCGAGGCACTCAGTTTCTCAGTCCTTCAGCAAAACAACATCGTTAACCAGAGCGGCGACCACGCCACCGCGGGCGCCGCGGTCCGCTCGCCGCTCGACGACCTGCCGCTGGAGAAGCGCCTCGCCTACATGCGGAGCGTCGCCGAGATCCTCGTCCAGACCCAGGCGCTCGTCCCGCCGGAGCCGGTCGCCGAGAGCCGGGAGGCAAACGAGGTCGAGGTATCGCGCGAGGGCGAGGAAGCGGCGCCGGGCGGCGAGGAAGCGGCGCCGGGCGGCGAGGAAGCGGCGCCGGGCGGCGAGGCGAACGGTTCCGGAGGCGAAGAGGAGTGACGGGCGGTAAAGAGAGCTCCGAGCTTCGCGCGGCCCGTAACGGTTGTAACAGGACGGTAACAGATCTTCTCGCGATCCGTTACGAGGGAATCGCCTTTAGATCCCAGGACTTAGCCCAGGAATCGCCTCAGGTAACAGATGTAACAGGGGATCGCCTCTTCTATTCTATTCTATAAAAGCGAGCGATCCCCGGTCACTAAACCTGCTACCTCGTTCTTCTTTCTTTGCTCTCCCGCTAAGGAGCTATAGACCGTTACATCTGGTACTTCTGTTACTTCGTAGGAAATACCTAGGCTTTTCGGCGTAACAGTTGTAACGGATGTAACGGATTCGGCCCGTTTTGCGTAAGCCCGAGGGCTTCGGACCGCGCACTCGGACGCCGCACTTCGCACTCCGGTCTCCGGTCCTGGCTTGTCGATACCCCCTCGTCGATACCCGCTCGCCGCTTCGGATCCCCCCGCACGGCTGTCGACGCATTTCGCCCGGCGAATGACTGCGCCCGGCGCCGTGTGCGAATCCCAAGGGATTTTGGTGAACGAACGAATCCATTTGGTGGTTTCATTTCGCTCACGAACGCGATGCCGGCGAAACGAAGCTGGGGAGAATCTAGGTTTCTTCCCATACGCAAACATCGCGCATCAGGGTTCCGGCGTTGGTCACGGACGCGCCGAACGTGGGACCCGGCCAACAGATTCACCTCTGCCAGGGTCTTCGTCGGTCGCACCGGTGAATGTATACTCAACCTCACCCCTGTCTGTAACAATCGCAGCGCTGACTACCTTGTCGCCGCACGCCGTAAACTCTTCGATCACAGTCGATTTGCAGTCCATGTGGTTCGCCTGATCCTCCAGCTCGCGACCTACTTGTGGGCTTCCTCCTGTTCCTATGGTGTGAGCTGTTTCACGAGTTTCTCTCTGATTTTTTTCGCAGTCAGCTACATCTCGACCAGAAGCGGTCCTGCCAGATAAAGCAGTCCTGTGCGAACTGATCGGGGGGTGACGATATCTATCGAGTCTCCCGTCAGAAGCTTTCTGTTCTCGACGTGTACACACTCAGGGCGTCTGTTGATGACAACTCGAAGAACAAGAACAGGGGCATCGAGCGCTGTAATTTCTAAATCTTCGAAGCCTAACCTGCTCTCAAGCGCGACCCGAAAACCTATAGGATACCAGCGGACTCGCTTCATAACCTCCGAGTAATTGAACCCGATCACGACAGCCCCCGCGAACAGGATCGCGAAGATGACTAGAGTTCTGAATTTCCTACTGATGTGCGTCCAATCAACCTCGCAGCTCAGGGTACTCTGGAACGGCCACGAAAGCCAAAGACATCTGAAGAGCACGCCGTATGTTCGTAACCAATCTTATTTCTATCGGGGGACTGGGTTCCGGCTCCTAACTAAAATGATTGGAATGCGGTTCCAAAGCGTGCGGCTGCTGGTAACCCGTTCTCGGCGCTCCGTTCTCCGCACCTGGCGCTCCGATCCCCCCGCACGGCTGTCGACGCATTTCGCCCGGTTAATTACTGCGCCCGGCGCCGTGTGCGAATTTCAGGGAATTTTGTTAACGAACGAATCCACAGTTAGTTTTATTTTCACTCCCGATCGCGACGACGGAGAGCGGAGCTCGTCGGACCCGTTTCTTTGTCTCGGAACCGGGGTACCAGGCGTCGGGTGACGCTTTCGCCCTGACGCTTGCGTACGGCCGAGAGCCGTGCGCCTCTCGGGGAGATCGGACACAGAACAAATCGTCGACAAGCTGACCGCGATCGCCCGCGAGCATCCAAGACCACGGACACCTCGTCGCCGAGCGTGAGATGGCCGGATATGAGCGCGCCATCAGCGGTGCGACAAGTCTGAGAAGAGTGCCGAGCTGGACGGCAAGCCGTGCGGGCCGCATACGCGCGGGCCGCTCTACCGACGACATGCGTATCCGGCGTACGTCCGTCTGTTTGGCAAAGAATCCAATAAGCTCGACGAAGCTATGGAAGCGACTGGCACAAATCGCGAAGCCGTTAACTGCGCGCTGAATCCAAGGGCTGCGCAACGGCCACGGACAGCCAAGGAAAAAGCATCGCACCACACTCGTTCGCGCGCCAAGAGATTACGCGCGGGAGCAGACCGGATTGGATATCGCGGACGATCTGTGCGCGTGCGCGGCGCTTCTTGCCTAGCATAACTAAAGGCCCGCGGTGACTGTTGTTTATCGCAGTTTGCTGCGGATTATGCCCGCAAGCAGGCTTAGGTTCAACATCTATTCATCGCTTGACATACTTGCGCCAATTTCGTATTCAGATGATCCGATTCTTGAAGGTGTGACTCTCGGTTATATGTAATATGATGTACGTACAAAGTTAACTGCTAGTGTTTAGGGGGAGTACAGCTAAGCCGCCCGCACGTCATCAATCCCCCTCCATTGCGAGATTCGAAATGGGTTGTACCACACATCTTGTGAGCGCCCTCCGTCTTCTTGCAGAAGATGCGGGATGTCCGGGTATTTTCCTGCTTTGGCTCGTCCTCTCTTTAGTGCTTCCGGGAGAATGTGGAGCACAGCAGTGTACGTTCAAATACGCATCGCAGTGTCCGTTTACTACCATTCAACAAGAATCGCGGTTATATTTGGGAACCACTCTTCCGGACCCCAGCGATGGAGTATATGCTTGTTTTCCGGGGTTTCAGATCGAGGGCCTCGGCGAATCAGGCCTAACTCCCGGTCTTAGTCTCCTTTGCGGTGATAATAACCCTTTTCCTGGCTGCTCTGGATGCCTATTGCACGGACGTGTTTCTGCGTTGGGAAGGTTTCAAAACTGTTTTTCGTATTGCGTAAAGGAACCCTGCTCTGACACATCTTCATCGCAATGCTGTGTTCAAGATAACTGTGTAGATGGAAAGCCGAATTGCACCCCCGGAAACCCCTGTTCCGCAGGCGATTCTAGTTGCTACAACGAATACACAGATGAATTATGCTTTCCAGTCGAGGTCGTGCCTGCGCCATGTCCCGTTGCGGATATCCACGTTTTGACGAATTCGCTTTGTGATAGCCAAGTAGGTGCAGAATGTTCAGCCAATATCGTTAAAGCCGACGGCGGCGAACAGACGAAGCTATACTACTTCGTGAATCCTCCTACACAAGCTGCACTTAACACCAATTCGAGTTTTGGCTCTGTCCCGCCAGGTGTAGACACAGACTCGAATGGAACGGCGATTGCCGAATACACGGCTGGAGAACTACCGTTTGGCGATACGCAGACCGTAGATGCATCGTTATCTGCCTCCTCGGTATTGTGTCCTGAGGTTAGTTCCACTGAAACGTCAATATTTAACTACAATGGGTTTGATTTTCATCAATCTCAGGTTAGTGATTCTGATTTTGTGAATTTTCGTGCGCTGACTCAGTCGTCAATTCAGACCTTCCTCAGAGGCCATGGTTCTTTTCTTGCCGATTTTGTTTTTGTTGGAGCGAACGCAGGGTTTGTTGACTTGAATCGTAACGGTCGTCTAGACCCCGGCGAACCTACATATTCTTCCAACGGACGATCCCTAAAGAAAAACGTGCGGGGCATCAGCGCTGCTTCGGTCTTTCTCGAAATTGCCAAACAATGGCGTATCAATCCAAAGGTCCTTTTGGCCACGGCGGAGAAGGAAAACAGTCTGATTTCAGATAGCTCTCTACCCAATGCGCAAAAGCTGAATTTTGCTTTAGGATGTGGAGCGCCAACAAATTTTAAAAGCCAGATGGCCTGTGCGGGTAAAACACTGACGAAACGTTACCACGATAGGCTAGCGTTCGGGCGCAAGCTGCAATTTCCGTTCTTTTTTAGATCAAGTGATGGAGTGCAGCACTTCGTCACTGACATCGGGTTAACTCAAGTCGGATTCAATGTAGAGACGGCTTCGACTTTTGCTCAGTATCGTTATACTCCTTTCATCCAGTCACTGCCTGATGGCGGTGGGGTATTTTTGTTTGAACAAGTGTGGCAGGAATTTGGCTTCTAAAGTGTCAACATGAAAAGAATCGCTTCTAAGATGGTGATATTGTTGTTGATAGCGGTCTCGCTCGTCTCTTTCCACAGAGGAGCCTTTGCTTCTACTAAGGCACCCGTTCCTGCAGTACTGCTTAGAGTCTATCAAAAGAGAGACCACCTCGGTCTGGGTGCCTCCCTCAGTCCGGACGGTACTCGCATGATTTACATTGGCGAGGACGACTCGCTTCGCACCATTCTGATCGGACCAAACAAAGAACAGGTCCTTTTGAGGCAGCTACCCCATGGTCTTGATGTTTTCAGCAATCCCTCATTCTCACCGGACGGAAAGATCGTCGCGTTCAGCGCCAGTGGAGGTACACGTTATTATCCCTCTGACATCTTCACAATAACAATCGAGAATAAGGAAATCGTTCAGTTGACTCATTCCGTGTCCCTGCAAGACGAAAAGAAGGATGGTTTTGCCGAGTACTTTTACAACCCAAAATATTCGCCCGATGGAAGGCGGATTTGCGCATGGCGGTACGATGGTGTCAGCCACGATGACTCCGTCTTTGTCATGTTGTCCGATGGGCATTCACAAGAGACTCTTACCAGCGGACGACCACTGTTCTGGAATCAATCCGGAAACGCTATTTTCATAGATACACAAAAGGGGGTTCTCGAATACTCCATTGCTTCTGGTGAGTCTATGCGTATTAAAATCGAGCAGCCGATCTTGGGCAAACTTGCTGGAACCGATACGTTTGCGGTAGCCGGCGCCGACGGTATTCAAACTCTCTCGTTGGAAGGTGAAACACCACGACCTGCCGGCATCTTCGAGCTGCCAGCGCAGCTATGGCCAGTGCAGCTGAGGGAAGAAAACCTAACGTTAGTCGAAGTGGTTTCAGATGCCAAAGCAGATCGTTTGCTGTTGCGATACGAGGGCGAGTCGTTTGAATTGTTAGAAGTAGTTAGAGTTCGCGCCGTTGGTAACTGAAGCTAATCGTGTTTTTCTCCGCAATTTGGCGCGGCCGTCTCCGAGGTTTTGCGGCTTTCATCGGTGAGGGGAGAAGTTCTGGAACGCTTTCTCTACCTACCCCCAAGACAGTTGGCCGATACTCCGTCCTAACAGTTGCTAGCTTTGAGACGCCCGGCGCGAGATGCTGCGGAGTAGCTGCTCGGGAGATGGCGAGCCTACGTTTCGGCCTGATCGGAAACAAGCCGGTCGGATCTTCGCCCGAACGAGGGTACCCGGAGCCTCGGAACGCTTTTGACGATTTGCCGCTCCGACCCCCGGCGCCGTGTGCGCCTCTCAGAGAATTTTATTCGCAATTTTCGCACGCTTCAGCTTTGCTTTCGATGCGTTGCAGGACTTGGAGGCAGATCGCAGGAGGGCAGACCGAACAGTGCGCATCCCTTTGACTGTGATTGCGCGCAAGCCAGAGGCGGCCAGCCGCGCGCTCAAAAGGTAAGCGTATGTCCGAATGCGTAGGAATAGGTTTTTCCGCACCAATTCCGACCGAACCGCTGTACTATACTTAGGTCAAGGCTTGCTGGCGGGAACCTGCGTCTTCTGTACGGGGCCTGAAGCCTTCGGGATTAACGCATCGATGAAAGCGGGATCGTTGAATAGCCGGTTGATTGCTTTCTTCAGAGTTTCATCGAGAGTGTCACTGTAACTCTGGGGCCGGGTACCCCAAATGTGTCGGCTCGAAGTCGCCGCGTCGAAATTCTGTGAATAGGTAATTACTTTACCGGGACGTTCGACCTGGACATGCATGATCAATTCAGCTTGTACGGTAGTGTTGAAACCACCGCCGCCGGAGGCGTCGTAGGTCCTGAGTCTGAGTACCTGAACCCGCACCTCTGAGCTTGACGGTCCAGCGCCAATTACAAAGCCGCGCGCTTGTAGTTCCTTTTCCACTGCTTCGCGTGCGGCGCCGGCTACGTCGTTACTGGTAATGATGGCACGTGCATATATTCCCTGACCGAACTGGCCAACTTGAGTCTTGTTGGCGCGTTGATCTTCTCCCACGACAAATACGTGCTGCGAAGATGCTTCTCTAATTGGCAGCGCATTCGATGCAGGTAGGTAAGTGATCGGAACCGAGACGGGCGGGAAACAGCCAACAAGACCCACTATTATGATGGAAAAAAGCGCTAGCGGTAAGCCTTTGACAGGGCGCGAGCGCACAGTGTCGCGAATAATTTGTCTATCGAAGATCTGACCGCAGCACTTCTGCATCATGAGTCTCTTCATTCACGACGGTCATTTCGACGGCCTTGTAGTCGCCATCCGGAAAGAAAACGTAGCCGTTGATCGAAAAGTTAGGTTGAATCTCGCCTCCCTGAAGAGACAACGCGCTAATCTGGCTGCCGGCATCTCGATGGGCAGCATCATTTCCCTCGACCCCCCCATATAATGCCCCGCCGCCAGCT
>VFSW01003059.1_pt1 | contig 25077 bp, 26 predicted proteins | sample 5358111 | NCBI WGS metagenome assembly VFSW01 (sample SAMN11554181, study PRJNA540505) | mine drainage metagenome | isolation source: sediment from site ElyBrook_90M | place: USA: Ely Copper Mine, Vershire, VT | collected 2017
ACTTGTCGTCTTTCATCAAACCAAGCCCGGTTCGCGATTTAGCCCTTTCATCAACACCCTGCTAGATCTTTGGGTAAGGACCGTGCGAGAAATATTACGAGGAACGATATGACGGACAAACTGATGAGTATAAATGCTCCTCTAACGATCGGGCTCATGCATCACCACTCGTATTATTGGTTATCCCATACTTCAAAGCGTATCGCGTCGTCTCCGATAATACGAAAACGCAATGCACCGACGCGGGGAGACCAATCCCGGGTCGGATCGCATTTTATAATTCCAGGGAGGCCATCGATCTGAACGCAGAAGTGGTGGTCTGGCTCCGTCCACCATTCAAAATGGACGATGGTGCTATATTTCAAAGTCCTCCACCCCATCCAGCATCCAAATCCTAATCCCACCGTTCGGCGGAGTTTGTCTTTGCCGGTTACGTGAACGATATCCTCATCGCTATCTTGTCTGCACGGAGGTCGAGTAGCGACATATGCCTCAAGTTCAGCCGGGTTTTCGGGCACCATCGACATGCGCGTCGCAATGCTTGGTGTCGGCTGCAAAGGTTCCGTGCGCTCAGGCAAGGACTGCGCGAGAAACACTACAAGGAACGTTAGGACTGACAGAGAAAGCAGGAGTGCTACCGCTCTTACGGCGCCAGCCATTCAGTGAGCCCCTCCGTAGCCGCATCCGCCCTTACGCGCTCGCGGACCCGGGTCGGGCGTCCTCGCGATGGGCAGGGGCCGCCCGCCGCTGTTATAACGTAACTGACCGATCGCTAAGGCGAGCCGACAGACAAGGAGGCGAGGCGGAGACTGCCCTTCGCTAGGAGCGGGACGGGGCGGCAACCAGTCTAACCAGTGTTTTCGCGGCATATTTGTCGTCGGCGCAAATTTTTTTTCGTACCGTCGGCGGATACTCGGCGGTACGTATGCGCATTAGCGCGCTTGTAGCATGAGAAGAGTTTCGCTAACAATAGGAGAACCTCTTCCCGCAAGGGAAGGGGCTATGGCGGTTCTCAACGCCCTCAAAAAAGGGATATGGGAGGCGTCAGTGCTCTCGAATCTCCCAAATTTATGGGGAGAGACGGAGCGCGATATGTTGGTCGATTTTGTCGATCCGTTGAGGTGGTACACGGTCAACGAAACGGCGAAGATTCTGGGCTTCGGCAGAGATAAGATCATCCGGCTAATAGAGTCGGGTGAGTTGGAAGCCCTGACGATGCCGGAGAGACCGAAGCGGCGGCGAGGATACAAGTCCCGCCGGATACAGGGATCCGATATTCTTTCTGACCGTGACGGCAAATTCGAAAGCGCGCTTTGTAATAATCGTTGCGGCCGGTCGCGTTGTCCCGGCGCATAATTTCTCGAACTTCACTGAATCGAGGGTAGTCAACTAATGACCGCTCTGGACGTCATTGTAGTTGGAGGCGGACCGGTGGGACTCGCTGCCGCGATCGCTCTTCGCCTGCGTGGTTTTGAAGTGCTGGTAGCCGATCGGGCGCGACCGCCGATCGATAAACCGTGCGGCGAGGGATTGATGCCCGATGGCGTGGCCGCGTTGAATCGTCTGGGCATTTCGAGCGATTTCGCTGGAGCGGTGCCCTTTCGCGGGATTCGCTTTAAGGAACTAGACGCCGCGGCCGATGGCTGGTTCAGTGGCGGCTATGGGCTGGGCATTGGGCGCCCCGCGTTGCATCAGCGAATGATCGATCGGGCCGCGTGAGACTCATACTCGCGTCGATTGTGACTATAGGGCTAGCCTTGCAAACCGCCGCGCGCGCGACTCCTGCGGATTCCGTTACCGCCGGCCAGTGGACGGCGCTCACCTTCGATGCGGCGCAGACGACAATCGCTTACAAACTGATCGGTTGGCCGCATGTCACCGACGGCACGTTCAGGCTGAAGAGCGGCCTCATCCGCGTGGACGCGGCGAGCGGAAAAATGGCTGGTGAGATCGTGGTCGATGCGGCCAGTGGCGACAGCGGCCACAGCGTGCGCGACGCGCGCATGAAGGACAGCATCCTCGAGGCTAACCGCTATCCCGAAATCAGTTTCGCGCCACAGCAGGTCGAGAGCCACGGCGTGCCTCGGGGAGAATTTCCGGTGGTCGTGCGCGGCGTCATGACGCTCCACGGCAAAGCGCATCCATTCACGTTCACGGCAGCGGTTGAGCGGCGCGGTGACGACGCGATGATTCACTGCCACTTCGCAATTCCATACGTAGCGTGGGGGCTCAAGGATCCGAGCGTCCTGTTCTTCAAGGTGGAGCAGAACGTGTCGGTGGAAGTCAGCGCAACCGCGCACATCTCGGACCGCTCAGCCGACTGCGCTACTTGGCGGCGAGGGCTTCCTGGCGCGCGATGACGCGGCTGCGCAACGGATCGGAAGTGAGTTCCCATAACGGACGCGCCAACTGGAAGACTTCGACCAGCAGTCGGTGGACCGCAGGATCTTCCGCCACGATCTAATCGAGAGCCGCGAAGTAGCGTCCGCCATCCTCCATGTTTGGAGGGCGCTCGCCGGTGGTCTGAGGATAGGCAAAATCCGAGGCCGCCGCGAGAAACCACGGGGAAGCGATTACCTCCGCCGCCTTCGGGAAAAAGGCCGCGCCCAATCCGTCGAGACCGTGCGCTCCAGTGCCCGTGACGCGCTCGTTGAGGAGTTGCTGAAGCGCCCGGACCTGCAACGCCGCCGAGCTCATCCCTTGCCCATAGACGGGATTGAAGCTGCTGATGGCGTCGCCCAGGATCACAAACCGTTCCGGAAAGGCCGACAGACGCTCGTAATGACGCTGCACGCTGGTCGGAAAGCGATGCTGGGTGATATCGGTCAAGCGCTCCGCATCCTTGATCAACTCGTAAAACCGCTTCGTCGGGAGCGATTTTGCGAACTCGAAGAAACCGGCCTCATCGGTCGGCGGATATACGCCGAAGCGGCCCGCCAGACTGACCATCCAGGTGTCATTTTCGATACTGCCGATGCCGGCGCCGTTGGTGTATTTGGGCGGTGGGCCGCCGAAGAGCATCACCTTTTCGGGTGCGTCATAGCTGGCCGGCTTGCGAAACTTGGCGCTGCTGTACGCGAAATCGCAGCCGATGGTCGTCTCTTCGGGGGTCTGAAAGCCCATCTCCGTGAGCCATCGCGGAGCGCGCGAACCGCGGCCGCCGGCGTCCACGACAAGGTCGGCGGCTATCGAATCGGGGGGGCCGTCGCGAGTGAAACGCACGCCGCGCACCTGCCCGTTCTCATAGATGAGGCCTTGCACGGCGGCGTCGCTTACGAACTTCAGATTGGTCAGCTCCAGGGTGCACTGCCGCACACAATACTCGAGCAGGCCGCGGCTTTGGCCGTAGCCGTCGATGCCCAGGTCGCGCGCCTCGCGCACCGATCCCGTCGGCGTATAAGAGCGGCCGCCCGGAAAGAAAAAGGCGGCCTCGATGCCGAAGCGAAAGCGCACTGCCCCAAGCTGTTGGAGTCGGTCGGTAAAGCCCGGAAAGAGCGACGACAGCACCTGCTGACCGCCGAGCATCAGGGCGTGCAGATGATTCCCCTGGGGCACCGATTTGTGCACGGCCGGTTGCGCTTCGATATGGTCGCGATCGAGCACGGTCACCAGATCGAAAAAATCCGTGAGCACGCGCGCGGCCATCAGGCCCGCGATACTGCCACCGATGACGACGGCGTGTTTACCCAGGCGATCGGGCATTAGGATTCTCCTTCGGCGTCGAGCGATCGGCTAGCGAAACTAACGACGGCCGATTACGACGTGACCGGCCAACATACTATATGGATGGCCGCCTGGTCCCAACTATAAATCTAACGGACACGCAAAATCCGCAGTGGCGGTTTTGGAAGCAGATAAACGTTGCGAAACTTTGGTACGGATAGAGCGGGTCCGAGCGTCGCGACCTAAGACATCGCGAATCCCGGACCCGCTAGCAGAATAGGGAGGAGGCCGCAGGCGCGACGCTATTCAGGCTTTCGCTTTGTAGCTGTGCGATTGCGCTGCCGTGACCTCGCCAACGTCCTTCTTATTCAGTCCGAGCGCGTGAATCGAGATCTCGAAACGATCCTGCATCTTGGCGTCGTCGGGGACGAAGTCGCGCACCAGGCAGCAATATTCCAGCGAGATGCCGTTGGGATCCTTGAAATAGATCGACTTGGCCCAATTGTGATCGACAACCTCGGTCACTTCGACGCCCTTCGCCGCGAGTTCCGCGCGCTTGGCTTCGAGACCCGCCTCGGAGCCGGCCTCGAACGCGAAATGATAAAAGGCCGCCGGCACGCCTAGCCCGCGATTGATGCCCGCGTCGTACTCGACCGGCCCGCCGGGGACTCCGCGCGGCTCCATGAAGGCGAGCAACTGGTCGCGCCCGGTGTCGAAGAAGATATGCCGGATGGCCCCGCCTTCCTTGATTTTGATGGTGTCGGCAACCACTGGTTTGAACCCCAGGATGCCCTCGTAAAAGTCCCGGGTTTTGTCGAGGTCGAGAGTTGACAGCCCGATGTGGGAAAATCCTTTGTTGGCCATGAACGATCCCTCCTGCGTCTTGCCGTCGCCGCTCGATCGGTCAGCGGACGACGATGTTAGAGGTCTAGCAGCTTCCGCTTCGACCGAACAGAAGATTCGGCGTTCGGCGCGTCCGACTGAGCATCATTTGCGATGTCCGTCGCTTAACTCGCCTGCCACGGCAGCGGCATCGCTTGATTGTCGGCGTGACGGACTTTCACGGGCGCCATGCTCAGGGCCGCGACGATCACCATTCGAGCGGTGCCGCTGTTGACGATTTGATGGACGGCATCGGCCGGGATGATCAGCGTGGAATTGGGGCCGAAGCGGCTTTCCTCGCCGTTGATCGTCAGCGTGCCGGAGCCTTCCAGAATCACGATCGCTTCCTCGCAGGCGTGGCGATGGACCGGGGTGCCGGCGCCGGCTTCTATCACCTGGCCCCAGACTTCGAGGTTCTTAAGACCATGCTCGGGGCCGGCGAAGGTCTGATGGTTGAGGCCGGGCAGATTGAAAGCTTTGACTGAGGCGTTGTCGATTACAGGCATTTCACGATTCTCCAATGAACTGATCTTGCGTTGATTTTGATTCAGAAGGCGACCGCTGAATCCGTAGCAACCAGCAAGTATCGCAATGAATTCGCCGCGTTGCCGTCAGGCGCGGTCGCGAAACTCCAGCAGAAAATCCAGCACCGCGCGATTAAAGGCTTCGGGCTGCTCGATATTGCTCAGGTGTCCGGCGTTCTCGATCACGGTCATGCGTGCGCCCAGGATGCGGTGCACCATCGCCATCGACATTGCCGGCGGCGTCAGCGTATCTTCCTCGCCGACCACGATATGCACCGGCACAGCGATCGTTTCGAGTTCCAATGGGCGCGCATAATTGACGGAGCCGGTGATGGTCTTGAGGTAAGACTCCTTGTGCAAGGCGGTCATACTCGCGACCAGCCGTTCGAAGCATCCGGGAGGCGGCGATTTGCCGAGCAGCGTATTCGCCACTACCGGCGCGATGTCCAGCGGTTGCTTGCCCGCGAGCAACGGCTCCTGGCGCAAGCGGATGAATTCGCGGCGCTGAGCGCCGGTCAAATGGCCGAAGCCCGGCATCGTGTCGCACAGCGTCAAGGTCGCCACTCGATCGGGATAGCGCGTGGCGAAATCGATCGCGATAACCCCACCCATCGAGAGGCCGACCAGGTGCGCACGCGCGGCGCCAAAATGATCGATCACGCGCGCGAGGTCTATGGCAAAATCGCCGAAGTCGAGGGTGCCGTCGTAATCGTCGCTCGCGCCATAACCACGCGCATCCCAGGCGACGGCGTGAAAATGCGCACCAAACTCAGCAAGCTGGTCGTGCCAGTTAGTCCGATTGCCGCCGATTCCGTGGAGGAAAATCACCAGCGGTCCCACGCCCGTATGATCCACCGCGATCCGGGGGGCCCCAAGGATAATGTCCGTCGTCCATGCCGGCATCGGCCGCTACCTCATCGAAACGGAGAAACGGAGCTCTGACGCGTAACGAAAGCTGCGCTCACACCGTATAGCGAGCTTCGCCAAGCGATCACAAGCGCCCACTTTAGACGCGAGACCTCTTTGATGATTACAATGGTAGAGCGCCGGCCGGGTTGACGCAGATAGCAGCATACTGGTAGCGGAAATTACTATGAATCAGAGCACAGAGATTGCCGTTTTCGGTGGCGGATGTTTTTGGTGCACCGAGGCGATATTCGAGCAGCTGGATGGCGTGAAATCGGTGATGCCGGGTTATGCCGGGGGCACCGTCAAGAATCCGACCTATCGACAGGTCTGCACGGGGAAAACCGGCCATGCGGAAGTGGTCCGAGTCGAGTACGATCCGACACACCTGCCGTATCGCGACCTGATGACGGTGTTCTTTGCCACGCACGATCCCACCAGCCTCAATCGCCAGGGCGCCGATGTGGGAACCGAGTACCGTTCGGTGATTTTCTACACGACCGACGAACAGAAGCGCCAGGCCGAGGGGTTAATCGCGGAGCTCAACGGCTCCGATCCGCGTGGGAATCCGATTGTGACCGAGGTCAGTCCACTCAACGCGTTCTATGAAGCGGAGGACTACCATCGCGAATATTTTCGCAACAACATCGCAGCGCCGTATTGCCAATACGTCATCGTGCCGAAGCTCGCGAAACTCCATAAGCACTTCAGCGAGCTGCTAAAATCTTCGCGGGGCGCGGCGTCTAAGAGTCCGACGATCGGCTGACAACTGCGCGGGGCTTTTTCCTCAATACGCTGCGATACGGCGCTGCATCAATTCCGGACGTTGCCGACCGGGACAACAGGTTGGCTCGAACGGTTGGCGCTCCCGGGAGATCCGAAAAACAGATTCCAAAGCTCTCCCGCTCCCATGCGCTCGTTGATCTCGGATAACGCGAAGTAGAGTCCAAACACCAGAGTTACGATCAGCACCAAGATCAGGAAACCAGCCAGAAAAAAGAGAAAGACCGGCCGAGCCGCGACGTACTCGCGGCGGAGCCATTTGCCAACCGGCGCAACTTTCCCCGGCAGATCGTCCACCTCGATCATCCCTTAGGCAGGCCGAGGACGCGCTCGCCGATGATATTGTGCTGAATCTGATTCGTGCCGGCCGCGATCGTGCCGCCGCGCGCACTCAGCATCCGGTACGACCAGCGGCCCTCGTCAATCGCCTGAGGCGCCATGAACTCGAGCTGGCTCCAAGGTCCCAGCAGTTCCATCGCGAACAGCTCGATCTGCAAGTTCAGCTCGGTCGCACAGAGCTTCATGATTGAACCCTCGGCGCCCGGCGGCAGCCCTCTGAGTCGCCGCGTCAACTGGCGCAGATTGGTGTATCTAAGCGCCTCGGCCTCACATTTGAACTGCGCGATTCGTTGGCGCACACTCGCGTCGTCCCAGGCCGGACGTCCGTCGCGTTTAATCCGCTTCGCGAGACTGACCAGTTCGTCCACGACAGCGATTAACGGCTGACCGCCGCCGCCTACGCCCCGCTCGAACATCAAAGTGGTAATCGCGACCTGCCATCCGTTATTTATTTCGCCGACCAGCAATTTCTTCGGCGTCCGGACATCGTCGAAAAAGACCTCATTGAAGCCCGCCGTACCGCTCATCTGCACCAGTGGACGCACGGTGATTCCGGGCGTCTTCATGTCAACCAATAGATAGCTGATTCCGCGATGCTTCGGTGCGTTCGGATCGGTGCGGCAGAGCACGAACGCCCAGTCAGCGTATTGCGCTTGCGAGGTCCAAATTTTTTGCCCGTTGATGCGGTAGTAGTCGCCGTCCTCAACTGCCCGCGTCTGTAACGAAGCGAGGTCCGAGCCCGCGTTCGGCTCTGAATAGCCCTGACACCAGATATCCTCGCCGCTGACGATCTTCGGGACGAAACGCCGCTTCTGCTCTTCGGTGCCCCATTGCATCAAGGTTGGCCCGACCAGGGAGGGCCCCGAACCGATAAAGGGAAGCGGCGCATTAAAGCGCTGCAATTCCTCGTGATAAATAATCGTCCTGAGGAGGCTGAGGCCCCGCCCGCCGAACTCGGTTGGCCAGTCGACGCAGGTCCAACCCGCCGCCGCGAGCTTGCGATACCAGCTCAGCTTGCGCTTCCAGTCGTCTTCGTCCTGCTCGAATCCGCCGGCCAGCGATTGCATTGGCTCGCGAGGGGCGTTGGCCTCGAGCCAAGTCCGCAATTCGCGGCGAAAGGCCTCATCCTCAGCACTGTAGTCGAAGTCCATCGGTGCGATCACCTTGCGGCCGGTCGCAAACTCCGCCGCACTCAAACTGTTAGGCTCCCAGACTTAGACGTAACCCCGTGGGGACTCCAGCATCCGGAGTGAGGCGCTGAACCCGCACGAGCGATCCCAAAGTCAGTTACGCGCCTTTGAATTTGGCCGGACGCTTTTCAAGGAAGGCCCGCACGCCCTCCTTGAAATCCGCTGAAGCCCCCGCCTTGCGTTGCATCTGACGTTCCAGATTCAACTGCTCTTCGTAGGTATTGTCGAGACTTTCCCAATAGAGCCGACGGATGAGTCCCAGTGCGATAGTTGGCCCGGCCGCCAGCTCGCGTCCCATCTCACCCGCCTTTTTCATCAACTCGTCGTCTGCGAAAACTCGATTCACGAGCCCCCATTCAAGCGCCTTGTCAGCCGGCAATCTTTCGCCCAGCAGCGACAGTTCACTGGCGCGCGCCTTGCCAATCAAGCGAGGCAGCAGCCAGGTGGAACCGCCATCCGGCACCAGACCTATACGGCGAAAGGCTTGCAGGAAGTAGGCTGAGCGGGCGCACAAGACGAGATCGCCCATCAACGCGAAGCTCATTCCGACGCCAGCCGCCGCGCCATTAACCGCCGTAACCAGTGGGACCGCGAGCTCGCGCAGCCGGCGGAGGAAAGGATGAAAAACCGTCTCCAGGAGCATGCCCGCATCGATACGTTCACCTTCACCTGATGCGGGTTGCAGATTTGCTCCCGCACAGAAGCCTCGGCCTTCGCCGGTGATGATGACACATCGTACCTCGTCGCGGCGCCGATCAATCTCGTCGAGCGCCTTCATGAGCCCACCGACCATTGCAGGCGAGACGGCGTTCATCACCTCGGGATGATTAAGCTTGAGGATGCCGATCTGTCCGTCGAAATCGAGTTTTGCGCGTTCGAATTCCATAGTGTCTCCAAGTGTGGGAGTTTGGCCGTCAAGCGGCGCTGGATCAAGCAAGAGTCAATCGCTTGCCGGGGTGTAGGGTCATCGAGAGCCGGTTCAGGATGGTCATCATAACGCACGCGTATCCTAGTCTCATCTCGCACCAGGTTGGCAAGCGCAAGAAAACTGCTGGATTCGCAGATCCACCCGGTTCGCTTGGGAAGCTCCTTGCACTTAAAGCCGGGGTCGCACTTTCCGTTTGCAACCGCTTGGTCTTGGTGGGAGCCTGACTCCGGATTCCAAATGGAAATTCCGCCTTGACAGGCTAAGAAGGTGCAAACGATGGCCGGACTTCTAGAAAACAAGGTCGTGCTGGTTACCGGCGGCGGTTCGGGAATCGGCCGCGCTACGTCGCTCCTGCTCGCCAAACAGGGCGCCAAAGTGATGATCGCCGATTATGTGCCCGAAAGCGCCGAACGGACCGTCAAGCTGATCAAGGACGCCGGCGGCCACGCAAATTGCATCGCGGCCGACGTCTCGATTCCCAAACAGGTCGAGGCGATGGTCGCGAAAACGGTAGAGGTCTTCGGACGGCTCGACGGCGCCTTCAACAATGCCGGTATCGAAGGCAAGATGGTCGATACTGTCGATTATCCCGAGGAGATATTCGACCGCATCATGGCGATAAATCTGAAGGGCGTTTGGCTTTGTATGCGAGCCGAGATTCCGCAGATGCTCAAGACCGGCGGCGGTGCGATCGTCAACACGGCGTCGGGTGCGGGGCTGGTCGGGGTCCCGATGCTTTCCGCCTACAATGCCTCCAAGCATGGCGTCGTCGGCCTCACCAAAACCGCTGCCCTCGAATATGCGCAGAAGAATATTCGTGTGAACTGCGGCTGCCCGGGCCTGATCAATACGCCGATGGTCGCGCGGATGATTGATAGCGGCGGTATGAACGAGCAGGATTTTGTCGCATCGGAGCCGGTGCGCCGGATGGGCCGTCCCGAAGAGATCGGTGAGGGCGTCGTTTGGCTACTCTCCGACGCGGCGTCGTTTGTCACTGGACATTCGCTGTCGATCGATGGGGGCTACGTCGCGCAATGACGAAATCTCGATCCTGTGATAAGGGGAGAGGGCCGGAGCGAAGAATCCGTTATAGCTATCTGGTCTTGGGTGGACGTCCGGATTTCTCGCTGCGCTCGGAATGACAATCGGATTGGTTCGTCCCAAGGGGATGCTTGGGCGACACGGGATTTAACAATTGAGAGGGTAATATGGCTGGATCGCTTGAGGGAAAGGCAATTCTGGTGACCGGTGGCGGATCGGGAATTGGCCGCGCCACTGCTCTCCTGCTCGCGAAGCAGGGCGCCAAGGTGATGATCGCCGACTACGTACCGGAAGGCGCGCTCAAAACCGTCGCGATGATCAAGGAAGCGGGCGGCACGGCGGACTGTCTCGCGGCCGACGTCTCGGTCACCAAGCAGGTCGAGCTGATGGTCGCGAAGACCGTCGAGACTTACGGCCGGATCGATGGTGCGTTCAACAACGCCGGCATCGAAGGCAAAATGGCCGGCACGATCGATACCTCGGAGGAGAACTTCGATCGCACGATCGCGATCAACCTCAAAGGCGTCTGGCTCTGCATGAAGTACGAAATCCCGCAGATGCTCAAGCAGGGCGGTGGTGTGATCGTCAATACTGCCTCGATCGCCGGATTGGTCGGCTTCGAGGGTCTGCCGGCGTACAACGCCTCGAAACATGGCGTCGTGGGCCTCACGAAAACCGCCGCGCTCGAATTCGCCCAGAAGAATATCCGCGTCAATTGCGTCTGCCCTGGCGTGATTCAGACCCCGATGGTGGCGCGGCTGATGGATGGCGGCAGCATGAACGAGAATGACATGCGCGCAGGCGAGCCGGTCGGTCGTTTCGGCCAGCCGCACGAGATCGGCGAGGGTGTGGTGTGGCTGCTATCCGATGCCTCGTCGTTTGTAACGGGTCACTCGCTGGTGATCGACGGCGGCTGGATCGCCCGATGAATTGATCGGTTACACGCCGCTCAACTCGAGAACCGTCGAGCACAGATTTTTCTATGGCTGGATGGTCGTAGCATGTGCGTTCACGATCTTGTGCATCGCCTACGGCATCCAGTTCACTTTCGGCGTATTCATGCCTTTCATTTCCACCGATGCCGGATGGGATCGCGGCAGCCTGTCTCTTCCATATTCGGTGTATGTTTTTGTTTATAGCGCGCTAGGTATCATTAGCGGGCGACTGACTGATCGTCTGGGACCGCGAATCGTGCTGATGGTTGGTGGGTGTCTCCTCGGTACCGGCGTGATGCTCATGAGCCGGGTCCACGCCCTGTGGCAGCTCTATATCGCGCTCGGTGTCATTGCGGCCGCAGGTATGAGTGCGGCTTACGTACCTTGCAATGCCACGGTAGTGCGATGGTTCACACGCAGACGTGGACTGGCGCTAAGTATAACCTCAAGCGGGGCGAGCTTTGGAATGTTTATCTTTCCGCCGCTCGCGACGACTTTAATTGCGGCGTACGGCTGGCGCAGAACCTACTTAATTCTAGGTTTGCTGGCAGTCGCTGGACTGGTCTCGTGCGCAATGTTCATCGTGCGCAATCCCGAAGAAATGGGGTTACATCCCGACGGGGAACTGACGCCAGAAGATCTGACAACTGTTGCGATCGGAGAGAACTCATACGGCGAGAACTGGACCCTGGCTGAAGCGCAAAGCACCAGAGCATTTTGGTTACTGAACGTCATCTTCACATTGACGTGGCTCGTTGTATTCATGCCGATGGTCCATATCGTTCCCTTCGCGATTGATCTGGGCATTTCTCATTTCCTGGCCGCGATGACGATCAGCGTTATCGGATTCGCGGGATTCGCCGGGCGGCTCGCGATTGGTCCAATCTCCGATCGCCTGGGCCGGGTACGCACCCTCGGCCTATGCCTGCTACTCCAGGCGTTGGCGTTTCTCGGCTTCACGACCAGCACCGGCCTCTCGCTCTTGTATGCCGCGGCGGCCGTTTTTGGCTTCTCCTATGGCGGGGTCACTGCCCTCTTTCCGGCTCTCATCGGGGATTTTTTCGGTCGCATGGCAATCGGCACCATCGTCGGGTTCATCTTTGCGCTAGCTGGTTCACCGGCAGCATTCGGTCCGCTCATCGCCGGCTACATGTATGACGCCACGAAGAGTTACAACGGCGCCTTTGTGCTGAGTGCGTCCCTCAACCTCGCAGCGTTTGCGCTGCTCTTCGCGTTGAAAAAGCCCTCGCGAGCGGCATCATAAGGCCCCGGTGCTTGACTATCGAACGGATCGGCGGTTATGGGATGCCGTCAGCAAGCCACAATGGAGAAACAACATGATTGATGTGTACTTTTGGCCAACTCCAAACGGAAAAAAAGTTACGATCCAGCTCGAGGAAGCCGGCATTCCCTATAACATCAAGGCGATCAATATCGGCCGCGGCGACCAGCTAAGTCCGGAGTTCCTTAAGATCTCACCCAACGGAAGGATGCCGGCGATCGTGGATCACGAGCCGATGGGCGGTGGCGCACCGATCGTCATCTTCGAGTCAGGCGCCATCATGGTTTACCTCGCCGAGAAGAGCGGAAAGTTCTTGCCGCAGGAGCCGCATCAGAAGGCCGACGTGATGCAATGGGTCTTCTGGCAGATGGCCAACCAAGGGCCCAAGATGGGCGAACAAGGGCATTTTCGACGCACCGCGAAGGGTGGGAAGAACGGCGACCAATCTTATGCGCTCCTGCGTTTCGATAACGAAGTTCATCGCATCTATGGAGTGATGAATCTGGGCCTGCATAAGAAGCGCTACCTGGCGGCGGGCCAATACACGATCGCCGATATGATTTGCTATCCGTGGGCGACAATCTTACAGGATCGCAATATCGACCTCGGCGAATTTCCTAACGTCAAGCGCTGGCTCGATGAGATCGGCGAGCGGCCGGCGGTAAAAAAGGCGATGGCGGCCGGTCCCCAGTTTCGCGAAGACCCGGCAACGATCACGCCCGAGGAGCAGGCGCGGCGCTCCAAGTTGCTCACCCATCAGCGAGCGCAAGCGGTGCCGAAGGAGTGGATGTAGCAGGCGCGATTCACATAGTCTGGCGCCCGAGGCGGGCGGGTCGCGCAATTCAGCGAGGTCGCGCCCGCGGCGCCCAGGATTTTCCGACGCGAGGCCGCGTCAGTCCTTCAGCGGGACAATCATCATCACGCGCGGCTCGTCGCCGACGGCGCGGGTCGTATGACCCTTTCCCGTCAGGTCCTCCGCCAGAATTCCCTCGCCCGGGCCGAAACGATGCAACGAGCCGTCGCCCAGTCCGATCTCGACGCCGCCGGCGAGCGTAATCACGAACTGGCGGCGCGGGGCGTTATGCCAATCGACGAAAGCTCCCGGCGCCATCCGCGTGAAGATGACACCCGTCGCCGGTTGCAGGGGCGTTTGCTCGGCGAATTGCCCGGGCGCAAACGACATCTTCAGTTCCTCGAGATGGGATTGCTGATCATCACCGCTATAGAGACGAAAGATTCGCATTTGTGTGACCTCTTTGCGGACGAGCGTCTAGCTAAATTGCTCCAGCGCCATGAAAGTTGCAAAGGGTCCGAAAGGGTGAGCGAGAAGGTTAGATCGAGGTCGAGCCTCAGCCTCGTCGGTTCAGATGGATGTCGACGGACTCCTTGATCTCATCCACAAAACCTGCGACTGAGAGCTTAAAGCATACAAGGAAGGAGATCCGGCTATGGCGACGTTGTCAGTAGACGCGGTGGAGATATTTGGCAAGGGCGTTCTCAAGTCAGAGGGCGTAGTCGTTGACAAAGAGAATAATGTTTACGGCGGAGGCCGTAACGGCGTCATGTACAAGGTCACTCCGGATGGCAAGGTCAGCGAACTCTGCACCCTGCCGGCAGGATCGATCCCGAACGGGGTTACCATGGATCGTCAGGGCAACCTCGTCTATTGCGACCTCGGCAAGCAGGCCATGATGCGAGTGACGCAGAGCGGTCAAGTGTCGATGATTGCCGATCGGGTGGGCACTCTCGCCCTGACGTTGCCCAACTTCGCGACCTACGATGCCGAGGGCAACCTGTATGCTTCCAACTCGAGCACTCGCGACATCAAAACCGCCCTGGTGGAAATGTCGAAACCGGAACCTAATGGAGCCTTGGTCCGCATCCGCCCCGACGGCAAGAGCGAGATCGTAGCGAGCGGTATTTACCTCGCCAACGGGACCGCAATCGATCCGAAAGAGGAAGCGGTCTATGTGCTGGAGTCAACCAGGAACGACTGCTTGCGCATCCCAATCAAGAAGGACGGCACCTTCGGCAAGGCGGAAATTTATTCGAAAGACTTTCCAGCGCTACCGGACGGAATGGCCTTCGCCACGGACGGGACGCTCTTTGTGACGCTGCCCGCGTTCATCAGGGGCGGCAAGATGTCTCCCGCCCATCAGATCATCCAGGTGGATACCAACGGCAAGTGGACGACGCTTATCGACGATGCGGGAGGGCAGAAGCTCAATTTTCCGACGAACTGCGCATTTGGCGGGCCGGGCTTACAGGACCTCTACTTTGCCAACCTTGAAGGCGACCACTTCAGCCGGGTTCACACCAACCTCCACGGGCACCCGCTGTATCATCAGCGCTGAGCGAGGTCGCGGATAGCGACTCGAATTGAGAGCAAACCAGGTGGCGCCTCCGGAGTAGCTAGTCGGCTCGCAGGATCACGGCGTCTGGTAAGTGGTGAATCCGTAAAGCCTGGCGGCATTGCCGCAAACTATTTTATGGCGCGTCGCGGCCGGCAGGTGGCCCAATTCGCGCTGAATGTATTCCTGGGAATCCGGCCAGATGCCGTCGGGATGCGGGAAGTCAGAACCCCACATGATATTGTCCTCGCCGATCTCATCGAGCAGCTTGATACCGATACGATCGCTTTGGTAGGTCGCGTAGCATTGCCGCCGCCAGTAGTCGCTCGGCTTCATCTTGAGATCGAGATCCTTGAACTGGTCCTCCCATTCGAGGTCCATGTGGTCGAGGATATAGGGAATCCAGCCGATGCCGCTCTCGCCGATGACCATTCTGAGCCCGGGATGATGTTCGAGTACGCCGGCGAAAATGATCGCCATCAACGGTATCGACATATACATCTGAAAGCTCGTGATGGTGGTCGCGAAGGCGGCGCGACCGACTTTGTGTTCCAGCTTCCTCAAGTCCGGGAGCGTGCCACCGATCGTATGTAGATGCACCGGCAGCTTCGCTTCCTCAGCAATCTCCCATAGCGGGTTCCAGCAGGGATCCCAAAACGGCGGGATATCCGGACGATTGGCGATATCAAGACCGCGCAGGACACCGTCCTTGGCGACGCGCTTTATCTCTGCGACTGCTGCACCGATATCGTGGCTCGGAATCGAAGCAAGGCCGGCATAGCGGTCGGGATGCGTACGGCAGAAAGCCCCGAGCCACTGATTGTAAATGCGGAGCATCTCGGTCGCGGCTTCGTCGTCCTTGAGCCGCATGCTCGCCCCGAGGATGCCGTAGAGCACTTCCGCTTGAACGCCGTCGCGCTCCTGATCCTTGAGGCGAAGTTCAGGATCGGTGAGGCGCCGAATACCTTTGCGGCCGTCGTCATAGAGGCCGGTCGATGCCATCCGGTCCGAGCGATGAATCTCGCCAGGGACGTATTGGCGGCCAGCCGATCCCATCCCGTTCATCAGGCCGAATTTGGCCCCGTTCTTCGCCACCCATTGCAGGCCCTTCCGCCCTTCGACCACGTAAGGCATGCGATCCTTCAGGGCCTCGGGCGCGTTCGCGGTGAACAGATCGGGCGGCAGCCAGATCAGATCGATATGACAATCCGCTGAAATGAAATCGTACTTCATCGATTGGAATCCTCACTGGTCGATGAGCGAGTTACGGGTGACTCCCTCGGACGGCCTGTCGGCTTAAACTGCCCCAGCCCTGGCCAAGTTGTAAAGGGCTAAGCTCCGCGGTTATCCAGCGTAGCACTGTTCCCGTTTGCCGCTAATTCCGGACCTCACGAAAACTGTTGATTCGAAGCGGAAAGTACTAAGCTTCTCCAACGGACGTTTCGACTCCAGGTGAGCGCGAATAACAATGCTGTATTAGACGACTCAGCGAGGTGCAGAAATGGACACGACGACTTTTCACGCGGAGATCAACAAGATTGTTGCCGAGCACCGGCTCGACCAGCATCCGTACGTCAAGCTGGTGAACCAGGGCAAGGCGGCGCGCGAGCAGCTCAAGGGCTACCCGATTCAGCATTACGAGATGACCGTGCGGGATTCGGCGCCGCTGTCAGCGGCAGCGTATCTCAAGATGTACGATATCGATCAGAAGGTGGCGCAGGGATCTGCAAAGGGTTTCGCCGAAGAAGCGTTAGGTCTATATAGCCATTCAGCCGGCCATACAGAGCTGCTGTTCGAGTTGTGGGAAGGCGGCTTGGGGCTGCGCCGCGAGCAACTTGTTAATGCGATCGGCTCGGATGATGCGCGGGCGTTCAACGCATGCATGTACCGGTTAATTCACCTGAAGCCGCAGTTCGTCGGCGCGATCGGCCTGTGCGAGGAGATAGAGGTCGAGGCTTATAAGATGCTGCAGGAAGGGCTCGAGCGTCATTACGGGCTCAAACCGGAGCATACCCGCTTCCTTTCGGTGCATTATGAGGCCGACAAGGAGCATGGCGAAGGAGGTCATCGGATGATCGACCGCTTCGTCACGGGCACCGGGCGGGAAAAGGAGTTCCTTGCGGAGGCGCGGACACTCGCGAAATTCTTCTGGAAGGGTTTCGATTCGATGATGACGGCATAACTGTCGATGCACGGTCTCGAATTGAGGCCCACGAGGTTTGTCTTCGGCTCACGGCGGCTAAAGGACGGCCTCCTCGATCCCTTCGCCGGAAATAGCGCAACGGGACGAGGAGGCGCGATTGCCCACTTCGAGATTGGTTTTCTGACTAATGCCGAAGCTCATTTCGTCTTACTTCGCGCTATCTCGGATCGTTCGGTAGCGCACGCTGCGTGAAGCCCACCACCATTCCGAAAGCCTGGTCCTTGCCCAACGCGATCGAATCCGCGCCCGCCACCTCGGGCCGCAGTCCCTTCGATTTCAGGAAGTCGTTCGCCTTCGCCAGGTCTCTCGTCTTGAAGACGAGCGAGTACACGCCCTCGCCTTTCTGTTCCATATCGCGAGCCTCGGGACTGATCGAAGACAAGGGCTGCGCCAGCTCAACGACGCTGTCCGCTCCTACCGCGACAAACGCGCTGCGCTTGAGCCCCGCGCTTTCCTCCTCATGTATCAGCTTCCCGCCCAGGACGTCGCAATAGAGCCGCTTCGCATTCGGCAAGTCCCTGACGATCACGCAAATGTGCGACGCACGTTCGATTCCCAGCGGATGCCGCGCGCCCCAATACTCATTCGACCAGGCCGGCTGCAGCCGCGGATCGATGGTGTATTTTCCGATGGCGGCGAACTCCAACTGGCCGTGCGTTTCCTTCGGGTGGGTCCAGATGGCGAACTTTTCCTCACCGGGCTTCACGGTTTTGCCGGTGATGTTGAACAGCCGCAGGCCGTGCTTGTCGAGTTGCGCCGAAATCTCTGCGACGTCGTCGACGTACCATGCGATCGAATGGAAGTGCTGGCCGAATCGATCGTGGAATTTTTTCACCGACGGGTTTTGCAGATTAGCCACCCGCGCCGGCATCATCGGCTCCATGATGACTTCTCCGATCGCGATCAGCGAGGCGTCGCGGCCCGCCATCTTTTCGTAGCCGCGATAAAATCGCGTAACTCCGAAAACGTCGTCGTACCATTTGTCGACCGCCGCGAGATCGCTTACGACGTGGGTCAAGTGGAACAGCTTGCCTATCTTGAACATGCTGGCCTCCGTACGTGCAGTTGTTGCCTCTCGCCTTATAAGGCGATTTGAACTCGCATTGGAAGCGCCGACACCGGACGAGCAGCGCAACGCGGCCACAGAGGGTGAATCGGGTTGCAAAGTTCCCCCCAGTTGCTATGGATTCCGTTCAGCCAACTGTGATCCCGGAGAGAACCTATGCCACGCATAAACGGCGGGGAGATGCTGGTTCGAGCGATCGAGCGCGAGGGCGTACACGAAATCTTCACTCTGCACGGTGGCCATCTCGATGCGATCTTCAAGGCCTGCCTCGAGCACAATCTGCGTGTGATCGACACGCGCCACGAGCAAGCCGCGGCGCACATGGCCGATGGATGGGCGCGCACGACCGGCCGTCCGGGGGTGGCGATGGTGACCGCGGGCCCCGGGGTCACGGACGCAGTTACTGGCGTCGCGAATGCTTATCTCGACGCGATACCGATGGTCCTGATCGGCGGACGCAGCCCTCTGCTCGACGACGAACTGCTGCCGCTGCAGGGTGGCATCGATCAGGTTGCCTTGATGAGGCCGATCACGAAGTGGGCGCGTTCGGTCACTCACACCGAGCGCATCCCGGAATATGTCGCGATGGCGTTTCGGCAGGCGGTGTCGGGACGGCCCGGACCCGTATTCCTGGAGCTTCCAATCGATGTCCTGTTCGCTCGCGTGGAGGAGGAGAAAGTCGCCTTCCCGGAAAATTACCGCCCGAAGTCTCCCGCCGGCCCGAGCCGCGAGGCGCTCGCACAGGCGCTCCAATGGCTCGGCGAAGCCGAGCGGCCAGCGATTCTTGCGGGTGGCGGCGTATGGTTCGCGCAGGCCATCAACGAGCTGCGCGAGTTTGCAGAATTAACTCACACTCCGGTAATGGCCAACGCGAAGGCGCGCGGCGCAATCTCCGAGGACCATCCGCTATGCTTTGGCGCGTTCGGCGCAATTCATCCCGCGGCGCATGCCCGCCGCAGCAACAAAAGCGCCGATCTCGTTTTCCTGCTCGGCACGCGCATCGGACTTGCGACCGGCGGGCGTAACAGCCTGATTCCTGCCGACGCTCGGGTGATTCAGGTGGATATCGAGCCCGAAGAGATCGGACGCGGCCGCAGTATCGAACTTGGGGTAGTCGCCGATTGTGGCGAATTTCTCCGCCAGGCGATCGCCGCCGCCCGCAACATGAAATTCAGCGGCCACGAGGCGTGGATCGAGCAGCTCACAACGATGCGTGCGGCCCAGCGCGGTAAATGGGACGAGGCAATCAAGACCGAGAGCCCCATCCATCCCGCACGTATGGCGCGCGAAGTGGTGCAGGCGCTCGAACCCGACGCGATCATCGCGGCCGATGGCGGTGAAACTGCGTCGTGGATCGCCAACGCGTTCAAAGCCCGTCACCCCGGTAGTTTCCTCAGCCATGGCTATCTGGGATGTCTTGGTATCGGTTTGCCATTCGCGCTCGCGGCCAAAGTCGCCCATCCGGAAAGGCAAGTGGTTTGCGTTATCGGCGACGGTTCGGTCGGGCTCAACTTCGCGGAGTTCGATACCGCGGTAAGGCACAACCTGCCGATTACGGTAGTGGTCAATAACGACATGCAGTGGGGTATGTCGAAGCACGGCCAGGTACTTGCGTGGGGTGCGGGCAACACGATTGGGACTGAGTTGGGCATCGTTCATTACGAGCGCGCGGCGCAAGGACTGGGCGCTCATGGCGAGTTCGTCGATCAAGCCGGCGGGATCGCGCCGGCGCTCGCGCGCGCACTCAAAAGCGGACGTCCCGCGTGCATCAACATCATGACCGATCCCGATGTTATCGAACCAGGAACACTTGCTATGTACAGCGCCTTCAGCGGCGGAAAGGCTCCGAAGAGCGTAGGCCAACCCGAGGCAAAGTCGGACGAAACGATGCTGCCCTATTACGGTAAGCGCAAAATCGATCGATAGGTGATCCAAATACTAAAGCTGATCCAAATCCCGTTCTTATACCCATAAGGGAAATACAAAACGCGCAAAACGCGGGGGTAAATATGGCCCAGAGCATCCTGTTCAAAAACGTCAGGTTAATCGACTCCATCGCCGATCAGCCGCGCGACGGCGTCTCAATCCTGATCAACGGCGAACGTATCGCGGCGGTCGAGACTGGCGCGATTCCGGCGCCAGCCGGCTCCAGCGTAATCGACTTGAAGGGACAAACGGTCCTACCAGGCCTGATCGACACTCACGTTCACACAACCTTGATGGACCAGGAGTGTCTGCCATTGTTTCTCGCCGCCGGGGTGACCACCGCGCGCGACGTCGGTGGCAAGCTGGAGAAGGTTCTACAGCTCAGGTCCGATCTGAACAGCGGCGCGCAACTTGGTCCGCGGTTGTTCGTCCTGGGCCCGCTGCTCGACGGAAGGGATGAGAGTTTCGGCGGCGAGTTCGGTGAGATCCTCGACAGCGTTCCGTCGGTGGACGCGGTGCCCGACAAGATTGGCCATCTGCTCAAGTCCGGGGTGGACGGGATCAAGCTCTATTTTACCATGCCACCCGACACCGCCAAGGCCATCATTGAATTTGTGGACAAGCGCGTCCCGGTGACCGCCCACCTCGGATACACGCACTCCCTCGATGCGATCAAATTCGGCATCGATGGTCTGGAGCACATGTGGATCTCACCGTACAACGAGTTTTGCGCCTTGAATTTGCGCTTCGGTGCCGGGGCCTCGATGATGGATCACAATTTCTGGACCCTGATCACCAAGGGCTGGGAAGAGGCGGACCTGCAAGGCGAAGGGGCGCGAACGTGGTTCGGCGCGATGGTGGATAAGCAGGTCAACATGGGAACCACTCTCGACCTGTTGTGGATTGCCAAGTTCGGGAGTGAAGCGGCGCTGCGCGACCCCGACCGTCGTTATGTCCCGCCGAAAGCTCTGGCCCGTCAGCGCGCGATGTTCAAGCACATGGGTGAGCGGCCGGACTGGGACATTCATCCGGGCATGTTTGATCCCGGCCACTGCGCCAAGGCGTTGGAGAAACATCAGGCTGCTACCCGCATCCTGCATGAAAGCGGCGGTCTCGTGGTCGGCGGAACCGATTGTGGAGGGCTATCCTATCCGCCGCCGGGGTTTGCCTTGCTCCGCGAGATCGAGTTGCTCGCCGAAGCGATTGGGGCGATGGCGGCGATCAAGGCCGTCACCTCGGTCGCGGCGCGCTATCTGCGCCAGCAGGAGAATATCGGCAGCATCGCGGCCGGGCGCTATGCCGACTTCCTCGTGGTGGACGGAGATCCGTTGCGCGACCCGCGTGAGCTTCGGCGGCTTTCGACGGTCTATCGCGGAGGTATCGCCTACAAGCCGGACGCGCTCTTGGCCGCGATGCCCAAATCGAACGTCGGGCAAGCCGCCTGAAAGCGCGACTCACCGGGCAGCCGTCGCGATGCTCTAAGGAGAACTAAGGATGACTATGCGCGTTGGTTTCATCGGTCTCGGCAATATCGGCAAACCGATGGCGATTAACATCGTAAAGGCCGGATTCGATCTGATGGTCTATGACTTACGCGCCGAGCCGATGCGCGAATTGACCGCGTTGGGCGCAAAGGCAGCCCGCTCAGCCGATGAGGTGGGAGCGTACGGCGAAATAATCGAAGTCGTCGTGGTGGACGACGCGCAAGTTGAAGCCGCGCTCCTCGGTGAAGGGGGAGTATTCAGCGGCGCGAAAAGAGGCAGCATAATCGCGATTCACAGTACCGTTCATCCCCGTACGGTGCGCAAGCTCGCCGAACAGGCTGCCGCCAAAGGGTTGACGCTGATCGACGCCGAGGTTAGCGGCGGCGAGCGCGGGGCAATCGCCAAATCGCTTTGTTACATGGTTGGTGGTGATAAGGCGGCCTTCGAAAAATGCCGACCGATCTTTGCGACGTCCGGTGCGAACATTTTTCACCTCGGCGATCTCGGTTCAGGAGCCGTTACCAAGCTCGCCCACAACCTGATTGTTTACGTCAATATGCTGGCGGCCTCCGAAGGAATGAGGCTAGCCGAAAAGGCCGGGGTTGACCTGAAGGCGATGGAGCAGGTCGTTCACGCCGGCGCTGCGCAGAGCCGTATTGCAGATCATTGGTCACAGCAGCGCAGTCTGGGAGATACCTATACCAGCGGTCCAAAAGGGCTGATGGCGCTAATTCATAAGGACCTGCGGCTGGCGCTGGAGTTAGGGCACGATCTGGGGCTATCCCTGCCGGGCGCCGCGCTCACCCAGCAGTTGATTCAGCGAGTGTTGGAAATCGAAGATTAACCCCCCTCAGGAGGCCTGCGATGGCATCAAGCACAATCTCAATTCATCCGTCGGTGGATAACGGCATCAAGCCCGCCTCCAAGGATTTTGCCGGCGGCACTCTGCTCTGCAAATGCGCGCAGAATCCGGTCAAAATCACGGTCAACGCGCAATCCGCTTACAATCACGCTTGCGGCTGCACGAAGTGTTGGAAGCCGGCGGGCGCGCTGTTCGCGGTCGTGGCGGTCGTCCCGCGCGATAAGCTGTCGGTGACCGAAAACGCGGACAAGCTCGCGATCGTCGATCCCGCTGCTGCCATTCAGCGCTACGCCTGCAAAGGCTGCGGCGTTCACATGTACGGCCGGATCGAGAACGCCAAACATCCCTTCTATGGCTTCGATTTCATTCACACAGAATTATCGCCCCAAGCGGGTTGGTCGCCGCCCGGCTTCGCCGGCTTCGTCTCGTCGATTATCGAGGGCGGCGCCGACCCCGCGAACCAGGACGCCGTTCGCCGCAGATTGCGCGAAATGGGTCTCGAGCCCTACGACTGTCTCTCGCCACCGCTGATGGACGCGATCGCGACGCATATCGCCAAAGCCTCGGGCGTGCTCAAGGCCTGACCTGAGAAATCACCTATTAATCTTGCGTGCTCGTTGTCGAAGCAGTGGCCGAACGAACCCATGGGCGGCCGCAACCCCAGCATCGTCGCAGCGCCGGCAAAAGGAGAGCTGGGCGTACTGGCCCCTTTGGTCGGAATCTGCTTCAGACGCTATCCTCTACACAGAGTATCTTTGGGAGTCTACGAGTAGGGCGCGATGGTAAACAACAGGGGCCGCGAGGCCCCTGCTGTTTCCTGAGGATTATCAGCCGCGAATCACGCGTGTCCGTTGCGCAGAAGTTTGCCCGGCGTCGCGCCAGTGCAATTGCCCTCGTTGAAGGTCTCCACCCCGTTGACGATGATCGAGCGGTAACCCTTCGGGCGCTGTACCCGCCGCCATTCGCCACCCGGCAGATCGTGCACGATTTCGCCGACCCAGTCGGGCTCGATGCCGAGGCCGTTGAGGTCGTACACCACGACGTCCGCCGCCGCGCCCTCGCGCAGCACGCCGCGATCGCGAAAACCGGCCGCGTGTGCGGGCAGCGCCGACATGCGGTAGTGCGCCTCTTCGAGCGTAATCCGCTGCTCGTCGCGCACCATCCAGCGCAGGAAGTCGGTCGTGAAGGCGCCGCCCGTGAAGAATTTGGTGTGGGCGCCGCCATCGGAAACACCTGGGAAGGTGAACTGCGACGTGTTGATAATCTCCGCCATGAATTCGGGGTTGAAGCCGCGGTTGGGGCCGAGGAACTCGGCTTTCAGATCGGTCGCCACAGCGAGGTCGAGCATCACCGTGATCGGATGCCTACCTTCTTCCAGTCCGATTTGGCCGAGTGACTTGCCCACATATTTTTCCAATGGCTCGATATTCTCGACCCACTGCACGATCAGATGCTTGGGATGGCCGCCGACTCCGCCCTGGATTACCTTGAAATTAGCGTCGGCGTTGTCATTGGCATGGATGACCGCCGCGCGCAGCTCGGGATCCTTCATCTTGGCGAGCTTTTCTTCCTTGGTGCCGGTCGTCAGCACACGCCATTCAGGCAATGTGTCGTACAGATTCCAGTCTTCGAGCGAGAAGGCGAAACCGCTGCGCACCGTCGCGCCTTGACCAAAAATCGAACGACCCTTGGCGCGGTTCCGCTCGATCCAGCGCAGCGTGCGCCGATGAATCTCAGGGTTATTACGAGCCGGCGCTACCGCCTGAAAGAGGATTGGGCGTCGCGCTTCATCGGCCAGCCGCTCGACGAAATCCAGATCGTGGCGCGCGTCGCCGGTACCCTGGGTTATCTCCATGAAACCTTCGTCACGCTTACGCAGTACGCGCGCGAGGTTGAAGATATCCTCGTCGCACATCGTGTCGGTGACCATCGGCGAACCGTCGAAGTCGGCCTGCGCTGAGTTTGGACCGAGCCGCTGAATCGAAAACCCGCAAAGACCGGCATCCATGCCCTCGTCGAGCAGGTGCGCCATTTCGACGCGTTCTGCCGCCGTCGCCGGCCGGGTCTTCGCCGCTTCAAGGCCCATCACGTAGGTCATCAGCGAGGCGGTCGGCATGTACTGGATGCAGTTGATGCCTTTGGGGGCGCGGTCGAGCGAGTCCATATACTGCGGGATCGTTTCCCAATCCCAGTTCATGCCCGCCTTCATCGATGCGTACGGGATCGCCTCGGTGCGCGTCATCGTGAGCATCGAGCGGTCGCGGAAATCCGGCTTGCAGGGCGCAAAGCCGAAACCGCAATTGCCCAGCACCAGAGACGTGACGCCGTGCCATCCCGAGATGGTGCAATACGGATCCCATCGGATCTGGGCGTCGTAATGGGTGTGTAGATCAACGAAGCCGGGTGCGACGATCAGCCCGCTCGCGTCGATCACTTTCTTGGCGAAGCCTGGAGCGCGGCCGCCGATTTGTGCGACTTTGCCATCTTTGATCCAAACGTCACCGCGATAGCGAGGTACCCGCGTGCCGTCGACGATCGTGCCGCCCTTGATTTGAATGTAGAAGTCAGCCATTCCGGTTTCCTCAAATGGTTTGGTAGGATTTTCCGTCCTAACGATTGTGAACCTTGCGCTTTCGATCTCCCGCTTACTTTAATCCGGTTATTTCTATGTGCAAGAGTTTAACTATCGCACGAGGTGATGAGGCCGCCGGT
>VFSW01003060.1_pt1 | contig 25073 bp, 23 predicted proteins | sample 5358111 | NCBI WGS metagenome assembly VFSW01 (sample SAMN11554181, study PRJNA540505) | mine drainage metagenome | isolation source: sediment from site ElyBrook_90M | place: USA: Ely Copper Mine, Vershire, VT | collected 2017
GAACTACTACTTCATCCCCCTCAGCGGCCGTTGAACGCATCCCCAATCTTGGTCACGCCCCCCCATCAGCCGTCGTCCGATCGCTGGGGCGAACCAAATTGTTTCTCAGCCTGCCGCTTGAGCGGAACGCGCCGGACGGGTATCTTACCCTCACGTTCAGCGTCTCGGATATGGTGGCGATCCACGTGCTTGTCCCTCGGCGGCCTCCGGCTCGGCTGGCCGTGCTCGGGGGGCGGGTACTGCAGGCCGCGCCATCGCCACCAACGGCGGCCGGGCCAATCCGGTATTCAGAGGCTTCAGCCGGCGGCCAGTCCACGTTGCGATTCTCTGGTCAGTGAATATCGTACAAATCACGCCCGGTGCCGGCCGCATGTATTGCGGGAATTGCCTCCGCGACAACGCGCTGGTCGCCGAACTGCGAAAGGCGGGCCACCAGGCCCTGATGGTTCCGCTCTACCTGCCGCTGACACTGGATGAGGAGGACCAGAGCGCGGGCACGCCGATTTTCTTCAGTGGCATCAACGTTTTCCTCGACCAGAAGTCGCGTCTCTTCCGCCGCGCGCCCCGCTGGTTGCACCAGCTTCTCGGCGCGCGCGCCCTCCTGAACTGGGCCGCGGGCCGGGCCGCCAAAACCCGGGCCGCAGACGTTGGCGAGTTGACCGTCTCAATGTTGCGCGGCGAGGAAGGACGCCAGGCGCGTGAACTGGACGACTTGGTGACTTGGCTCCAGTCGCATCAGAAACCGGAAGTCGTGTGCCTCTCGAACGCGCTGCTGCTCGGTCTGGCGCGGCGGCTGCGCTCGGACGTGGGCGCGGCCGTCGTCTGCATGTTGCAGGGGGAAGACGCCTTCCTCGACGCCTTGCCCGAGCCGCATCGCGGGACGGCGTGGCAGACGCTGACGGAACGCGCGGCGGATGTGGACCTGTTCGTCGCGCCGAGCCGCTACTTCGCGGAGTTGATGGGGCGGCGGCTGGGCCTGGCGCCGGAACGCGTGCGTGTCGTGCCCAATGGCATCGACCTGGCCGGCTATGATCCACTCCGAAATCCGGCGGCCGATCCCCAGAATCAGACCGCGCCCGTGCTGGGTTACTTCGCGCGGATGTGCCGGGAAAAGGGACTCGACACGCTGGTGGAGGCCTTCATCCGGCTCAAGGCGGGTGGCCAGGCTGGTAAACTCCGGTTGAGTGTCGGCGGCAGTTGCGGCCCGGCGGACGAGCCGTTTGTCCAAACGCTGCGCCAGCGGCTGGCCGCCGCCGGTTATCTGGGCCAGACTGAGTTCCGGCCCAACCTTTCGCGGCCGGAGAAACTGGACTTCCTCGCTGCGCTCTCGATGTTTTCAGTGCCGGCCCGCTACGGCGAGGCGTTCGGGCTTTACGTACTCGAAGCCCTGGCGGCGGGCGTGCCCGTGGTTCAGCCGCGCACGGCGGCGTTCCCGGAAGTGATCGCAGCCACCGGCGGCGGGGCGCTTTGCGACCCCGACAATCCGGTCGCTTTGGCAAACGCCATCGAGACTTTGTTGCGCGAGCCGGAAAAGGCCCGGGCGCTCGGCGCGGCGGGGCGGCGCGCCGTGTTCGAACTGTTCAGCGCACCGGTCATGGCCCGGAACATGGCGGCGGTGTTCGCCGACGCGCGAGGCCGGCGTTGAAGGGGCGTGGCGCACCGGCTGCCTTCCCGGCCTACTTCTTCTTGAACAAGTCGCCGATGCCCTTCGTGACCTTCTCCGTTCCGCCCTGCAGCGCCCCGGTGGCGCCGTTTATGACGCCCTTGCCCAGATTGGCCACGTCCTTTGTCAGCACAGTGACCGTCTCGCTCGTGATCTCGCCGAGGATCTTTCGGGTCAATTCGCCGGCCGTGATGCCATCCGGCCCCTGGCCCAGGTTGGTGAAGTGAATGTCGGGCAGTGGGAGCGTGACGGGTTGGCCGCCAGTCAAAAGTGTGCTCACCCGAACCTTGCCGCCGGTGAGGACAAATTCGTCCACTTGGAGTTTGCGCGCGGCGCCCTTGCTCGGGCCGGCCGGCTTGGCCGGGCTGCTTCCGGCGCCGCCGGTGGCCGCCTCCACGTTGTCCATGATCTTGGTGAGGTTGTTGTTCTTGGGGCCGCCTTCGATGGCAATCTCCGGCGCCTCCACCCGCAGGTGGGTGATATGCACCTTGTCGCCAAACACCGAGGCCGGCTGCACGCCCAAGTCCACTTTGCCGACCTTGATGGCGAAGTCCCCTTTGTAGCCGGCCGGGTTGCCGAGCACGAAGCCCTTGATGCTGCCCGAACCGGACAGCAACGAGATGCTCGCGCTGCTGAGTTTCACGTCGGTCTGGGTCAGCGTCGGGCCAACGGTTTCGACACCTTTTTTCACAATCGAGCCGAGGAACATCGCCGCCACAACGAGTAACACCACCACCAACACGACCACTCCGATGACCACTCTGATCAATATCTTTTTCATCATCGTCTCCTCCCGCCGGTGAATCCATCCGCCCCGGACGCCTGCCTCGCCTCCGTCAGCGGGCCCGGCTCCGGGGTTTGGGGCTTCATCCGGCGACACCAGAGTCTAACGGGCGTCACTCGTGTTTTCAATCGCAAAACCGGCCGGCGGAACCTAGCTTGGCGCATGGCTTACGAGTTCAGACTGACCCGACGCGTGGAGTTCGCCGACACCGACATGGCGGGCATCGTCCATTTCTCCAATTTTTTCCGCTACATGGACGCCACCGAGCACGCCTTCCTGCGCTCGCTCGGCTTCTCCGTGGTCACCACGCAGGTGGACCCGCCGGTCGGCTGGCCGCGCGTTCACGCCGAATGTGACTACCGCTATCCGCTCCTGTTCGAGGACCTCGTCGAGATCCACCTGCTGGTGATCGAAAAACGGTCCAAGTCACTGGGTTACGAGTTTCGTTTCCGCAAACTGAACTCGACACCGATCGTCGAGGCGGCGCGCGGCCGGATGACCGTAGTCTGCGTGACGCACCAGCGCGGCGGACGAATGAGCGCGGCGACGATTCCCCGGACGATGGCCGAGCGCATCGAAGTGGCGCCCAAAGAAGTGCTGGGCTGAGGGCGCGGCCGTTGCGCTCCGTTGGCGCACGGACGCCCACGACAGGCGAAGCCGCTACCGATGGTCGGGATCACTGGCGTCGGAGAAAGTCGTCCGGGTTCCTCCAGCGCCGATAAAAGCCGACCCGCATCCAGCCGCCCGTTTGCCCTTGACGCTGGGCCGCGCCGGGCACATCAAAAACATGTCGCAGCCAAACGCTCAACCGACCGTCAGCATCGCCGACTCATGAACACGATTTCGCGCCGGAAATTCCTGGGTGATTCCGCTCTCGCCGCCAGTGCCGCGCCGATTGTCGCCGGCACGCTGGCGTCGCCGTGGGTCCGCTCCGCCCGCGCCGACGAACCGGGACCGAACGACAAGGTCCGCCTCGGCCTCATCGGCTCCGGCGGCATGGGCCAGGGCGATCTGGAATGTTTTTTCGGCAACCCGGAAGTGGACTGCGCCGTTGTCTGCGATGTGGACGACGCGCAGATCGCCAAGGGCGTCGCGATTTGCGAGCAGCGGCACGGCAAGAAGCCGGACACGGCGCGGGATTTCCGCCGCGTGCTGGACCGCAAAGACGTGGACATCGTGTTGATCGCGACACCCGACCACTGGCACGCCTTGCCGGCGGTGCTGGCCTGCCAGGCGGGCAAGGACGTGTACGTCGAGAAGCCGCTGGCCAAGAGTATTGACGAAGGTCGGGCGATGCTCGAAGCCGCGAAGCGGCACAACCGCGTCGTGCAAATGGGTTCGCAGTGGCGCAGTTGCCGCCACATCCAGGAGGCGGCCGCGTTCGTCCGCTCCGGCAAACTCGGCAAGGTGAGCCTGGTGCGCGGCTGGACCTACCTCGACTGGCTGCACAGCATCGGCACCCCGCCCGACGGCACGCCGCCGGCGAGTGTGGATTACAACTTCTGGCTCGGCCCGGCGCCGGCGCGGCCGTTCAATCCGAACCGGTTCCACTTCAACTTCCGCTGGTTTTGGGATTACGCCGGCGGCCTGATGACCGACTGGGGCGTCCATCTGCTCAACATGATGCTCATGGGCATGGGGCCGGAACCGCCGAAGACCGCGGCTTCCAGCGGCGGCAAGTACGTCTTCGACGACGCCGAGGAGACGCCCGACTCGCAGGTGACGGTCTATGAATTCCCCAGCTACATGCTGCTCTGGGAACACAAAGCCGGCCTGGGCGTGGGCATCAACAACCGTCCGTGGGGCATTTCCTGGGCCGGCACCGAGGGTACCATCATCGTCAACGACGCCGGCTGGGAACTGCTCATCGAGCGCCGCGCGGGCAACCTCGAACCGGCCAAACATCCGGGCAGCGGCGACCCGCGTCCGGCGCACGTCCGCAATTTCCTGGACTGCGTGAAGTCGCGGCAGCAACCCGACCTCAACCTCGAGATCGCCCACCATGTCTCGACGGTGGCGCACCTCGGCAACCTCGCCTACCGCACCGGCCACAAGATCACCTGGGATGCGGAGCAGGAAAGGATCATTGGCGATCCAGTGGCCGACGCGCTGGTGAGCGCGCCGTATCGCACGCCGTGGAAACTGCCGTATCGGCGGCGGGCGGAAGCTTGACTCGGCGCACGGGCTCCGAACCGGGACGGTTCGCACGTCAAACCAGGCTTACGTCATCCGCGCCATCTGCTTGGGGGTGAGCAGCCATTCGAGCGAGGCGCACCGGCCGCACCGCAGCGATTCGGCGCTCACTTTGCCGAGTCCGCCTTTCTTCAGCGTCACGGTCATTCCGGTCTTCCCGGCAACGAGCCGCTCGATCAGCCCGCTGAGGTAGGGCTCGTGGCCCACCAGCAACACGTCTTCCGGTGCCGGCTCGCGCCGCCGGATTTCCTCCAGGAGCGCCCGCGGACTGCCGCCGGGCATCAACTCCTCCGAGAACGCCAGCCGTCTTTCCGCCCGCAACGACCGCGCGACAATCTCCGCCGTCTGCCGGGCGCGGAGGTACGGGCTGGAGAGAATCAGGTCGAACGAGAGTTCCATCACTTTCATCGCGTCGGCGATACGCGCCAACTTCCGCTTCCCCTCGAGCGTGAGCGGGCGTTCGCGATCGGTCGCGCCACCGGGCGTGCCGGCCTCAACGGCGATGCCGTGGCGGAGCAGGTAGAGGTTCATGCAATTCTGGCGGGGGTGCCGGATGCGGCCGGTCGTCTTCGGCCTTCGCCCTCGTCCTCGGTCCGTGGGGCGCGGAAACGGAGTCCAGTTCGAGCGGGCCGAATGCGTGGAGCGTGTCGGCCGCTTTCAGGTAGCGCCGGACCAACCGGCGGCGCGCGCGCTCCAGTTCGGCGCCGAGCTGCTCGCCGGTCTCGAGCTTGAGTTTCTTCCGGGCAAACTTCCCGGCGCTGCGCCCCAGCACGGTGGCGTCCTGGATGTCCCCCATCAAATTCTGGTAAGCGCGCATAGCCCGGAGGCGCCGCGGCGTCACCGCGGGCAGCAGCGGCGCCAGGGCCTCGACCGCGTAGCGGAATCCTTTGAACGCCACGCGCGTCCGGTGAATGGTGTCGCAGTCGGCCGGGTCGATCTTCGCTCGCAACTGCCCCACGCGGGCGAACGCCGCGTTCGCGCGGCGAACCAGGGCCGCGAGGTCGCTGGCGGCGCGCGCCTCGGAACGCTCGCGCAGTTCCGCCTCCAGCTCGGCAGCCGACCGCGCGATGCGCCGGGAGGAAAAACAGCGGACCGCCCGGCGGGCCTTCGCGATCTCCTTGCGCTCCTGCCGGCGCAGGAACGCGCGGAAGGAGCGCGCCGCCCGCTCGGGCGGGGGCAGTTCGACCAAGCGCGCGAGTTGCACCTGGATGTCGCGCAACCCGCCGAAGGCGTCGAGCTGGCGCTTGAGCGCACGCCGGGACTTTTCCACGCGGCGGGCCGGCAGGAAGTGGCCCAGCAGTTCCATCGTGGCGAGCAGCCGCCGGAGGGAGACGCGCAGGTCGTGGACCGCCGCCGGGGAAAACTCCCGCCGGCAGCGCTTGAGGTTGCGGCGATACCGCTTGCCCTGCCGGCGCAACAGGGCGCGCAGGTGCCGGTGGAGGTTCACCGGCCGGGCCGTGCTCTGATTTGTGGCTTCGACCATGACTGAAAAACCGGCGCGGGGGCGCGTCGGCCCCGCGGTTTGCCGCTACCGCTTGCGCCCGGCCGCCGCGAACGGGCTGGATGCGAGCCGGACTTCCGGATACTTCCGCCGGCCGGCCGTCTTGCCCGGGCCGCCGCCCCCGGCCTGCGCCAGCGCGATGAACTCGGACTGACTGCGGCGCGGCGGCTGGCCCTTCGCCGGCGCGAGTTGGCGGTACTCGCCATCAGGCTGGAGCACGCGCGCCTTGACGTTGTCGGCGAACGGGATCGCCAGCATTTCCTGGATAACCCGCTCGCGCAAGTTGCCGTCTTCCACCGGGAAATTGACCTCGATCCGGCGGAAGAAATTCCGCGGCGCCCAGTCGGCGCTGCCGAGAAACACCTCGGGCTGGCAGGCGTTCTCGAAGTAGAAAATCCGGCTGTGCTCCAGAAACCGGTCCACGACGCTGCGCACGGTGATGCGCTCGCTGACGCCTTTGACGCCAGGCCGCAGACAGCAAATGCCACGCACCAGGAGGTCAATCTTGACGCCCGCCTGGGAGGCGCGGTAGAGCGCTTCGATGATCTCGCGGGTGACGAGCGAATTCATCTTGGCGATGATGCGGGCGGGCAGGCCGCGCCGCGCGTTCTCCGCCTCGCGTTCAATCAACTGCAACGTGCGCTCGTAGAGGTCGAACGGCGCGACCTGCAGCTTGCGCAGCGGCTGGAACTGGCAGACGCCCGTCAGCAGGTTGAACAGGTTCGTCGCGTCCTCGCCGAAATCGGGCCGGCACGTCAGCAAGCCAAGGTCGGTGTAGGTGCGCGCGGTGGTCGGATTGTAGTTGCCGGTCGCCAGGTGAACGTAGCGGACGATCTGTCCCTGCTCCAGGCGCACCACCAGGCAGAGCTTGGCGTGGATCTTGTAACCGACCAGGCCATAGACCACGTGGACGCCGTGCTCTTCGAGTTGGCGCGCCCACTGGATGTTCTTCGCCTCGTCGAAGCGGGCGCGCAACTCCACGACCACCGTGACCTGCTTGCCGTGGTTCACGGCATTCATCAGCGCGCCGATGATGCGCGGATCGCCGCCGGTGCGGTAAAGTGTTTGCTTGATCGCCAGCACGCCGGGGTCGTTCGCCGCCTGGTCCAGGAAATCGACCACGCTGCTGAAGTTGTCGTAGGGATGATGCAGCAGGATGTCGCGCTGGCGGATGGCGGCGAACAGATCGTCGCGTCCGCGCAACGCCCGGGCGACGGGCGCGACGAACGGCGGGTCGCGCCGCTCCGGCGAATGGTCGCCCTCGCCCAGCACCATCAGCCGCGTGGGGTTCAGCGGCCCGTCGATCAGGTAAAGGTCGTCGCGCGTCAGGCGCAGACGCTGGAGCAGGTCGTCATAAATCGCCGGCGGACAGTCATGGTCCGCCTGCAACCGCACGGCGTCGCCTTTGCGCCGGTTGTGCAGCTCCGCCTCCACCGCTTTGAGCAGGTTGGCCACGTCCTCCTCGGCGATGTACAGCTCGCTGTTGCGCGTGACCCGGAAGGCCCAGTGGCCGAGGATCGTCGTTCCCGGAAAGAGGTCGGCCAGATGGTGGCCGATCACCGCGAGAAGCGAAACGTAATCCTGCCGCGAGTCGGCCCGCGGCAGCCGGACCAGCGGCGGCAACACGCGCGGCACCTGGACCACCGCGAGCTGCCGGTGCGGCCGCCCGTCCTTCGGCATCGCCACCTGGACGATGATATTCAGCGACTTGTTGAGCAACTGCGGAAAAGGGTGCGCCGGGTCGAGGGCCAGCGGCGTCAAAGTGGGGCGGACCTGCGTGCGATAATACTGCTCCACCCAGGGCAGGTCCGCCGGCTCCGCCAACTCCGGGAGGTCGAGAACGCGGAGGCCGCTGCGGTGCAGCGCCGGCGCCAGATCCTCCCGCCAACTGTGGTACTGGTCGTCCACCAACCGCCGCACGCGGCGGGCGATGGCGTGGAACGTCTCGGTGGCCGTCAACCCGTCCACGCTCCGCTCCGCGACCGCGCTCTCGATCTGCTGCTTGATGCCGGCGACGCGGACCTCGAAGAACTCATCCAGGTTGGAACTGACGATGGTAAAAAACTTGAGCCGCTCCAGCAACGGATTGCCCCGGTCCAGCGCCTCCGCCAGCACCCGCTGGTTGAATTCGAGCCAGCTCAGTTCACGATTGATGAAATGAGCGGACGCGAAGGAATCAGCGTTCTTCTTCCCAGCCATAAAGCGCGCCAAGATAAGTCGGCCCGGCCGGAATGGAAAGTCACATCCGGCTGCTCGTCAGGCGAGACAACGCCGTTTGCCGGTCCTTCCCGCCGTCGGGCAGTCCGCCCCGGCCCCTCGCGTACCGCGGAACACCGCCGCGCGAACCCAGTTTCCGCTTGGCCGCGGGCCACGCTCGCCTAGCTTTCCCGGCGCATGAAATCCGTCCGCCGCGCCGTCATCGACATCGGCACCAACTCGGTCAAGCTGCTGGTGGCGGACGTGGCGGGGCGCGACGTGGTCCCGGCGCTGGAGCAGAGCCGGCAGACGCGCCTGGGCCAGGGCTTTTACCAGACGCACCGGCTGCAACCCGGCACCGTCGCGCAAACCGCGGAGGCCGTGGCCGCGTTTGCCACGACGGCCCGCGGCCTCGGCGCGACATCGGTGCGCGCCATCGCCACCAGCGCCGGCCGCGACGCGCAGAATCCGGAACTCCTGCTCGGCGCCGTCGAACGCGCCGCGGGGCTGCGGGTCGAGATCATTTCCGGTGAGCGGGAGGCCGACTGGGCATTCCAAGGAGTGACCACCGATCCCCACCTCGCCCGCCAGTCTCTCCTGCTCCTTGACGTCGGCGGCGGCAGCACGGAGTTCATCCTCGGTCAGGGCCGGCACCAGCAGTACCGCGGCAGCTTTCCCCTGGGCACCGTGCGCTTGCTGGAGAAGAGGCCCCGCGGCGATCCCCCCACCGCGGGCGAGCTGGCGGACTGCCGGCGTTGGCTCCGCGAATTCCTTCGCCAGGAGGTCAGCCCGGAACTGGCGTCGCGGCTGCATCCGACGCCAGCCGTTGCCGCCACCGCCGGACGCGACGCCGCGGCCGACCCGGTCGGCCTCGTGGGCACCGGCGGGACCGCAACCATCCTGGGCCGCTTGGCGCTGAAAATGGACTCCTTCGAGCGCGAACGAATCGAAGCGACGCGGCTGAATCTGGCGGAAGTGCAGGCGACCGTGGCGCGACTCTGGAGCCTGTCGCTGGCCAGTCGCAAACAAGTGCCCGGCCTGCCGGCGAACCGCGCCGACGTCATCCTGTTCGGCGTGGCAATTTATGAGGCCGTGATGGAGCAGTTCGGGTTTGACGAGCTGCGTCTGAGCACGCGCGGGCTGCGTTTTGCCGCCGTCCTGGAGGGCGTGTAGCGCGGTCCACTCGCGCCGCGTCGCGATGGAGGCGTTCTGGCCAGCCGTGGCTGCCGGAGCTAGAGTCTCTGGAAATCGCTATGTCTGCTGCGCCACCAACAGAAGCCCGACCCGGCCCGCCGTCCGCCGGGACGCGTACCGAGTTGCTGGTTACCGGCATGACCTGCAACAACTGCGCCCGCCACGTCACCGACGCCATCCAAAGCGTCTCCGGCGTCCGCGCCGCGCTGGTGTCGCTGGAGTCCCGCCACGCCTCGATCCGGTGGGCCTCGACCCCGCCGGCCCGCGTCGCGGCCGTGCTCGCCGCGGTTCGCGGGGCCGGCTACGCCGCCCCGCCTCTCGCCGCCGCGGCCGGCGGACCCACGACGCAGCGCCAGGCCGGCTGGCAAATCAATCTTTGGCTCGGCGTCCTGGGCACGGCCCCCATGATGGTCGGCGAATGGGTGTTCGCTCTGGGCTTGGTGCGGTGGTTCCAATGGTCTTGCTTCGCCCTGGCGGCGGTCGTCCAAGTGTTCGCCGGGGCGCCCTTCTACCACGGCGCGTGGAGCCAGCTCAAGGCCGGTCGCTCGAACATGGACACGCTCGTCGCGCTCGGCTCGACGACGGCGTTCGCCTACAGCGCCTGGGCCTTGCTCAGCGGCGCCGGCGGCCACGTCTATTTCATGGAAGCGGCGGCGATCATCACCCTCATCAGTTGCGGGCACTGGTTCGAGGCGCGCGTCAGCGCCCGGGCGTCCAGCACGCTGCGGGCGCTGCTCCGCCTTGCGCCGGACACCGCCCGCCGGCGCAACGCGGACGGCAGCGAAACCGAAGTGCCCGTCGCGGACCTCGGCCTCAACGATCACATCGCGCTCAAGCCCGGCGACCGCGTGCCAACGGACGGCGTGGTGGCCGAAGGCAGTTCGGCGGTGGACGAATCCATGCTGACCGGCGAAGCGCTGCCGGTGGACAAGGCGGCCGGCAGCGAACTCTACGCCGGCACGGCCGTCCAAAACGGACGGCTCCTGCTGCGCGTGACGGCCACTGGCGAAGCGACGGCACTGGCAAACATCATCGCCGCCGTGCAACGCGCGCAAAGCAGCCGTGCCCACATCCAGCGGCTCGGCGACCGCGTGAGCAGCGTGTTCGTCCCCATCGTCGTGCTGGTGGCGGTCGGAACGGCGTTGTGGTGGGGCCTGGAACTGGACCAGGCGCGAGCGGCGCACGACTGGCTCGGCCGGTTTCTCTGGTCGGCGCATCCTCCCGAGACCGCACTGGCGGCGGCGCTCATCGGCGCGGCGGCCGTGCTCATTGTGGCTTGTCCGTGCGCGATGGGACTGGCCACCCCGGCGGCGATCATGGCCGGCTCGAACGCGGCGGCGCGCCGCGGCATCTTGATCCGCGACGGCGTGGCCTTGGAGAAAGCGGGCGAAGTCACCGCGGTGCTGCTCGACAAGACAGGCACGCTCACGGCGGGCAAGCCGATGGTGGCCGCTCAATGGCGGGCCGACCAACCCAGCACCGCCGGCACGACACCTTTCCTGCCTGCGGACCTCGACGTGGTGGCGCTGGCGGCGGCGTTGGCACGACACTCGACGCATCCGCTCAGCCAGGCGGTGGCGAAACTGGCGCAGGTCGCGGTGCCGCTCTCGGACTGGCGCGAGGTGCGCGGCTGCGGCGTGCAGGCCGCCGTGAAGATTTCAGATTTCAAATCTCAGATTCCCGATCCTGGCGCGGAAGCGGTGCGCGTGCGGTTGGGGTCGCTGAACTGGTTGGCGCAGATGGGGACGGACCTTGCGGCCGCCGGGGTGTTTGTCGGCGACTGGTCGGCGCGGGGCGCGACCGTGCTCGGACTGACGGTGGATGGCCGGTTGGCCGCCGCGCTGGCCGTGGAGGATTCGTTGCAGCCGGGCGCCGGCGAAGTGGTGCGCCGTCTCCGCGCCGACGGGCGGAAAGTGTTTCTCGTTACGGGCGACCGCGCGCCGACGGCGGCGCGCATTGCGAAGCAAGTGGGCATCGACGGCGCGAATGTCTTGGCCGAAGTGCGACCGGAAGCGAAGGCCGATCTGGTGAAGCAATTGCAGGCGCGCGGCGAACAGGTGGCCTTCGTCGGCGACGGCATCAACGACGCCCCGGCACTGGAGCAAGCGGACCTCGGGATCGCCGTCGGCCGGGCCAGCGACGTCGCGCGGGAGGCGGCGGACATCATCCTGCTCAAGTCGGAGATCGAGGCGGTGCCGGAGGCACTGGGGCTGGCGCGGGCGACGCTGCGCACGATCCGGCAGAATCTGTTCTGGGCGTTCTTTTACAACGCCATCAGCGTGCCGCTGGCCGCGCTCGGTTTCCTCAGCCCGGTCTTGTGCGCGCTGGCCATGGGACTTTCGGACTTGCTGGTCATCGGCAACGCGCTGCGCTTGAGCCGGTGGCGATTGCGAAATTGAACACCCCGCTGCGATGGACCGACTGCTGCGCGACCGACCGGGCGGCACTATTGATTGTCCGGCGGAGAATAACCCGGCGATTTCTGCGCGCCGCCAGGTGAAGTCTCCCGCGGCGGGCGAAGCTCGCGCTGGCCGCGGCCCTGACCAGGTTGGTCGTCCGTGCGGCGGCGCTGGCGCTGCTTCAGCAACTCGTCGAATTTCGTCCGCTGTTCGGGCGTGAGCTCGACGCGGATTTCCGCCTTCACCTGCTCCAATTCCTTGCGCAGCTCCGGGGCGATTTTGAGCCAGGTCGCCCGCGTGCGCTCCTGGCCATCGCGCAAAATCCCCTCGATGCGCTGCCGCTGCTCCGGCGTCAGGTCCAAATCGCGTCCGGCCCAGCGCATGAAGTCCCGGACCTGTTGTTCGAGGTTCTGCTGCTGTTCTGGATGAGGCCCCTGGGCCAGGCCGCGCGGCGTCGGCCAGAGCGGAACCACGTGGCGGGCGACCGGTTTGGGCCGGGCCGGTTTGGCGCGGTCGGCGTAACTGACCAGCAGCCCGCCGGTCACCACTCCGGCGCCAAAAATCACCACCGTAGCCAGGACGATTTTCCAGGTGTTGCCCACAGCGGCAGTCCTCCTAACGGGCACCGGAGCGACGGCTGGACAACGCGGGGTCGGGACGGGGACAGGCCATCAGTTGGCGCCCTCCTGGTCCACCGCGGCGAGCACGGTGCTTTCAAACTGCTGGGAGAAATCCGGGCCGCTCCGGGCGGGCGCCAGCACGGACCAGGCGCTGAGCAGCAGGACGACGGCGAGGCACGACACGGCCGCGCGCCACAGGGCGCGCGCCCAGAACGCCGAGCCATCCGCGGCCGGCCGCGCGCCGAGCCGCGCCATGATGCGCTTCTCGAAGGCGTACGGCACCCGGTCGCCGGGCGGGTGGGCCCGCGCCACGGCGAGGAGTTTTCTTTCCAGTTCGGCCAGGTTCATCGTGACAGCAACACGTCAGACGGCTCGCTTCCAGTGACGGTTACAGATACTTCTCTTTGGCCACTTTGGCCAGCACCTTCCGCATTTCCGCCCGCGCGCGGAACGCCCGCACCTTGACCAGCGGCACGGACCAGCCGGTCAGCTTCGCAATCTCCTTCACGGAGCGCTCCTCGATTTCCAACAGCGTGATGATCAACCGCGCCGGCGGCGAGAGTTGCTCGAGCAGACGCTCGACGAGCTGCCGTGCGGCCGCCGCGTCCTCAGCCGCGCTAGACGGCGCGCTGACGAACCGCTCCAGCCAGTCGTCCTCGGTGTCGCTCAACTCGGAAAAGGACGTCTCGCGGTTGCGCCGGTGGCTGCGCAGGAAGTCATAGCAGGTGTGCAGCGCCAGGCGCATCAGCCAGTGCTCGAACGGCGCGTCCCCGCGGAAACCCTTAAGCTTCTGGAACGCCTTGAGCCAGATTTCCTGCGCGATGTCCTCCACTTCGCTTTCGCGCCGGGCGTAGCGGCGGATGGTGGCGAAGACGCGCGGCGAATGCCTTTGGACGAGCGGCTCGAAGCTCGCGGTGTCGCCTTGCAGCACCGCGGCGATCAATTCCGCATCGGTCCGTTCCATCGCGGCGAGTCTGGCAAAGCCGCCCGGAGGGCTAAAGCCAAAAGCCGGCGTGTGCGGGCCGCCGCGGGCCTCGTCCACGATCCGGAAAAACGCCCCTTCCAACTCAGAGCGCGACTACGCGCAGCCAGCCGGCCTCCCCGAATTCCTTCCGGAACTTCTGTTCCAACGCCTCCGCGGCAGCGACGCCCCCGGCCAGCGCGAAGGTCGTCGAGCCGCTGCCGGACATCAGCGCCACGACCGCTCCGTTCTCGCGCAGGAATTCCTGGTACAGGGCGAGGATCGGATATTTTCTGAACGCGGGGGCTTCCAGGGCGTTGTAGAAGGCGGCGCCGGCGCGGGCCAGGTCGTCGGCTTCCAGCAGCGCGAGGAGTTGCCGCGCCCGACCGGGAGCGCCGTGGAGCGCGGCGGGGAAGTTGGCCAACTGCTGGTACGCCCACGCGGTGGCGACGCCGAAGCCCGGATGAATCAGCAGCAGGGCGGCGCCGCGCAACGCCGGAAACGGCGCGAGCGGTTGGATCGCCTCGCCGCGTCCCGTGGCCAGCGCGGGTCGCGTTTGCAGGAAGAACGGCACGTCCGAGCCGAGCGTGGCGGCCAGCTTGTGGAGTTGCGCCGGCGCGAGCGGTTCGCCGAAAAGCTCATTCAGCCCCAGCAACGTCGTCGCCGCGTTGCCGCTGCCGCCGCCCAAGCCGGCCGCCAGTGGGATTCGTTTCTCCAGGTGAATGCGCACACCGTCCTTGATCTGGGCGGCGGCGAGGAAGGCCGTCGCGGCGCGGACGACGAGGTTGGTGCCGTCGGTCGGAAGCCGGGGATCGTCGCAAGTCAGTTCGACACCGGTGGCCGCCGGATGGAAGCTCAGGCGGTCGCAGAGGTTGACCGGCTGGAGAATGGTTTCGAGTTCATGGAATCCGTCCAGGCGCCGACCGAGGATGTTCAGCAGCAGATTGACTTTGCAGGGCGATGACCTTTGCAGCGTCATGAAACCAAACACGCGCCAACATCGGAATGCTGGCGCGCGAAGCCCGCACGGGCCAAGCGGCCCGGTCAGTTGTTGTCAAAAATCCGGAACCGGTTCCCGGGCAGCCACGGCAGGATCGTGCCGCCGCTGAACCAGATGCGGTCATCGGGGGAGAGCGCCTGAGAGGAGCGCAGGCCCGGCTTGTACGAGTCGGGGAAAGCGGGACTGGGGCTGAGGTAGCTGGTCCAGATCGGATGGTACGGCGGCAGGGGCGCAGTGATGACCTCATACAAGCCGACCCCGGTGCGAGCCAGCGTTTTATTGACGCCTTTGACCACGCCCTCGGTGTAGCCGGTGTTGGGTCCGTCCCAGAGCGAGGATTGCTCGATGCTCCGGTCCATTTCCCCCCAGCGCACAATCTCGAGGGAATTGTTGATGCCGCGGCCCATCTTGGCCTCCGGACCGGCGCAGCCAGTTGCGAGGAGCGCGGCCACCGCCGCGGCGAGGAGAGGAAGACACTTGCGCATAACAACGTAATCGTTGCGGGCACAGTAACCGGCCAGGCGTCCTTGTAAAGCCGATTTCTGAGCGGGACGCCGTTTTTTTCCGGCGCGCGGGGACACCCGCTTCCTTGGTTTTCTCGCACAGCTCGGCGCTGGAAGTGAACCGTTCACTTTGCGGATTGACGCGCGGGACACGACTCCCGAACTTAACGCCCGCTATGAACCGAGTGCAACGCGCCCTGCTTTCCGTGTCCGACAAAACCGGCCTCGTCCCGCTGGCCCAAACGCTCGCGGCCGCGGGAGTGGAGATGCTCTCCACCGGCGGGACGGCCAAGGTCCTGCGGGAAGCGGGACTCAAAGTCCTCGACTTGAGCGACTATACGGGTTTCCCGGAGATGCTGGACGGCCGGGTCAAAACGCTCCACCCGAAAGTCCACGGCGGCCTGCTCTACCGCCGCGGCCACGCCGGCCACGAGGCCGCCGTCCGCCAGCACGGCATCGCGCCCATCGACTTGGTGGTGGTGAACCTCTATCCGTTCGAGCGAACGGTGGCGCAGCCGGGCGTGACGCTCGCCGAAGCAATCGAGAACATTGACATCGGCGGACCATCCATGCTGCGCAGCGCCGCGAAAAACCACGAGAGCGTGACCGTCGTCGTGGACCCGGCTGATTACGCGGCGGTGGCCGGGCAGATCCAGGCGACGGGCGGCACGACGCTGGAACTGCGGCGCCAGTTGGCAGCGAAGGTCTTCGAACGGACCGCGGCCTACGACCACGCAATCGCCAGCCACCTGCGGAAGGCCTTCGCACCGGAGCCGGCTTCGCCCCTGCCCGCGTCGCTCTTCCTCCAAGCGCCGCGCGCCCAAAGTCTGCGCTACGGCGAGAATCCGCACCAGCAAGCCGCGCTCTACGGCCGGTTTGGCGACTTTTTCCTGCAGCTTCACGGCAAAGAACTTTCCTACAACAACATTCTCGACCTCACGGCGGCGGCGCATCTGATCGCGGAATTCAAAGACGATCCGCCCACCCTCGCGATCCTCAAGCACACCAATCCTTGTGGCGTCGGCCAGGGCGCGGACCTGCGGGCAGCCTGGGACAAGGCGTTGGCCACCGACCGCCAGGCGCCGTTCGGCGGGATCATCGCCGTCAACCAACCGCTCGACGCCGCCTGCGCGGAAGCCATCGCGGAGATTTTCAGCGAGGTGATCGTGGCGCCGGAATTCAGCGCCGGGGCACTGGCCTTGTTGCAGAAGAAAAAGAATCTCCGCCTCATGCAGGTGCGCAAGTGCCCGCTGACCGCTTCCCCGCTGGAACTGCGGAGCGTGGGCGCGGATTCGTTTCTCCTGCAAGAGCGGGACTTGAAGGAAACGCGGGTGGAAGAACTCAAGGTGGTCACCCGCCGACAGCCCACCGAAGCCGAACGGCGGGCGATGCTGTTCGGCTGGCGCGTCGCAAAACACGTCAAGTCCAACGCGGTCGTGCTGGTCGGGCCGGACCGGACGCTGGGGATCGGCGCCGGCCAGATGAGCCGCGTGGACGCGAGCCGGCTGGCCGTGTGGAAGGCGGGCGAGGCGGGGCTTTCGCTCCAAGGCAGCGTGGTGTGCAGCGATGCGTTCTACCCGTTTCCCGACGGCTTGATCGCCGCGGCGCAAGCGGGCGCCACCGCCGCCGTCCAACCGGGCGGCTCGATGCGCGACGCCGAGGTCATCGCCGCGGCGGACGAACGTGGTCTGGCCATGGCGTTCACCGGCGTGCGCCATTTCCGGCACTAACGCCCCAGCCAGTTCAGCAGCAGCAGTTGCCCGGCAAAGACGCCCGCCAGCAGCAGCCAGACGACCGTTTCGCGAACCCACAAACGGGATTGGCGCGCCGGACGCAGCCAGAAGCGCAGCCGCGCCGAGCCCAGGGCAATGGCATCGCCGTTGCGAAGCCGCGCGCGGTCGATGGGTTCATCATTGACGGCGGCCACGGCGGGGGATTGGACCCGCAGGACGAAGCCTTCCGCGCGGTCGAGGCTCAACTCCAGATGCTGGTCCCAGACGCCGTCGTCTTCCAGGCGCAGGTCCGCCTCCGGCGAGCGGCCGATGCGTACAGGAAAACGGCGGGCCAGCCAAGCCGTGCCCGCCATTTTGCCGGAAACAATGTCCAATTGCACCATTACCAGAACCGGCGCGGAACGATGATCCGGTCGCCGGGGTAAATCGGCACGTCGAGCCGGGAATCATTCCGGGCCTTCCGGCAGTTCACGATGTCGATCTTGCCGTTGGCCCGGATGATTTTAACGCCGGAGGGTTTGGCAAAATCCGTGAAGCCGCCGGCGGCGGCGATGGCGCCGAGCACCGTGATATGTCCCCGGTATTCCAAGCGGCTGGAGCCTTTGACTTGGCCGTCCACATAAAAGAAACGGTCCTCCACTCTGACCGTCGCGGTGAGGTTGACGAAGTACTTCGGCACGTACCAATCGTGAATCTCCTTTTCCAGTTCTGCCACCGTCTTTCCGGCAGCGACAAACTCCTGGTTCAACAGGAGCATGATTTTACCGTCTTCCCGGATGCGGCTTTGGAACGGCTGCGGCGCCGGGCTGATGTCCGAGTAAGTAATGGTCACGAGCTCGCCGGCCCGCAGGCGTCCCTCCTGGTCGGCGGGCGTGGGCGCGGTTTGCGCGGACGGCGAAGAGGCCGGCGGGGTGGTGCCACACCCCTCCAAGAGGGCGGCCAGACTGAGGCAGGCCGCCAAGCGAAGCGATAATCCGACTGTCTTGCGTGAAAACGTCATAGTTTTATCCCTGAGGAGCCAATGGGAAATCAGTACTTTTGCTTGATTTCAGTCTTGCCCTTTTCGCCGGCTCCCTTCTCGGTCGGGGAGGAGGCGTCATCCTCTTTCTTCGAGTAGTAATAATCGTGGTAGTAACCGCTGTAGTAATAGTAGCTCTCGTCCTGGGACATGTTGATGTTGTTGAGGACGATGCCGATGAGCGTGCCGCCGACCTTCTCGATCATCTGCTTGGCGCGGATGTTCATCGGCTGCGGATAGCGGCGGTATTGGATGACCTGCAGGGTGAGGTCCACTTCGCTGGCCAGCACGGAGGCGTCGCTCACGCCCATCATCGGCGGCGAGTCAAAGACCACGAAGTCGAAGCGCTGCTTGAGTTCGCTGATGAGCTCCTTCATCTGCGGCGAACTCAGGATGCCCAGCGAACTGCTCGGCAGTTTGCCGCTCGGCAGAAAGTTCAGCGTGGCCAGACTGCTGGTCTGGATGACTTCCTCCAGGGTGTTCTGCTTGAGGAGGTAGCTGGTCAGCCCGATGTTGTTGCTCACGCGCAGCAGTTTGTGGAGCGTGGGACGACGGAGATCGGAATCGACGATCACCACGCGCTGACCGCTCTGGGCAAAGACGGTCGCCAAGTTGATGGCGGTCGTGGTCTTGCCCTCGCCGGCGCCGGCGCTGACGACGCAGATCGCGTTGAGTTTGTCGTCCTTGCGCGAGAACAGCAGGTTGGTGCGGAGCACACGGTACGCCTCGGCGTGCGGACTTTCCGATCCCTCGTAGAGAATGTATCCCACATTCTGGGGAATAACGCCCAAGACCGGACAGCCCAAGGCGCGCTCGACGTCGTCAATGGTCTTGACGCTGGTGTCGAGGTATTCAATGAAGAAGGCCAAGCCGACGCCGACGACCAGACCGACAACGATGCCCAGGGCGATGTTGAGCGGTTTGTTCGGGCGCACCGGCGCGATACCCGGCACCGCCCGGTCCACGATTTCCACGGGGGTTTTCGGCAGGTTCAAGTCAATCGTCTCGCCGCCCAACTTCTGCTGCAGGATCCGGCCCCAGACGACCATCTCCTCCAATTTCCGCTTCTCGACCCAGTAGGGACGGCTCGCCTCGGCCTTGTCGAGATCGGCTTGCTGGGCCTTGGCCACCTCGGCCACGACGTTGGAAAGCGCGGCTTGGTCCTGCATCACATGACTCTCCAAGCCATTCAAGATGCCTTCCACGGTAGCATCGATCTGCTTGTCCACCGTATCCAGTTCGGCCTTGACCTTGATAACCTCGGGGTTCAACGGACCATAATCGCCCTTCTCAAAGGTAACGAGTTTTTGCTCCGCTAGGTTGCGTTCCGCCAGCAACTCGTTGAGCCGGGCATCCGGCATGGGAAGGGCCGTGGGCAGCGCCTGGGCCCGGGTCAGCCGGTCCATACTCTTGAGCTTGCCCAATTGCGCTTCCTCCCGGCTCAGGATCGTCGTGTATTCCGCCCGCTGGCGGTCCAAAGTCCGGTAAATCTCGCTGGTGTCGGACGGCCCTGAACCGCTGCCTTCGGCGTTGAGGTCGGAGATCTTGAGTTTCTTGCGCAGACCATCCACGAGCTCCTGCTGTTTTTGCACCTTCTGCTCCTGCTCGTCGAACTGGTCCTTGAGGCTCTTAATGCCGCCCCGGCCCATCTTGTTGCGCTGTTCGAGGCGGTAGTCGCGGTACACCTCGGCAATCTTGTTGGCAATGGTGGCGGCTTCGTCCGGCTTGTCGCTGTAAACGCGGATTTCGATGAGGCTGGTGTTGCGGACCGGGCGCAGGTCAATCTGCCGCTTGAGCAGCATGCGCGTTTCGTCGGTCTTGAGCTTGCCTTCGGCCCCGTATTTCTTGGCCCAGGCCTCGTTCAGTCCCAGGGAATCGATCACTTTGTCGAGAATCATCTCCGACTGGATGACCTCGAATTCGGTCTGGATGAAGTACGGATCGTAGCCGCCGCCGACCAAGCGCGAGTTGTATTCCATCGGCGCGATATCCGTGGCGTCCCGCTCCACCCGGATGCGGGCGGTGCTGGAGAAGGACTCCGGCAAGATGAAGGTGACGAGCGTGGCCGTGATGACGACGAGCAAAAACACGGCGAGGATGACGGTCTTGCGAATGCGGATGATGCGCCAGTAGTCCAGAAAGTGCAGCTTCGACTCCGGCGACGGCGTGGTCTTCAGTGAATCCATAAATCAAAAAAAACAGGGGGGCTAGTCTAGTGCGAACCCAGCCCCCCTCAAGCGGAATTTTCGGTCAGTACGTCGCGGTAATACCGAAGTACACCCGGTTGCGGGTGTAGTCCCAGAGAGGATTGAAGCCATTCTGGACACTGGCCGGCAAAGTCGAGGGGCTGCGGAGCGCGTCGAAATTATAGCCGAGGTTGGCCGCCAAGTAGTGGTTGAACTGGTAGGTCAGGTTCACGCCCGCCAGCCAGTACTGCTGGTCCACTCCGGAATAATCCGGGGCCCCCGGCATCGCGCCATTGAACTTCGAGTCCTGGAACTGCCCGAGCAGGCTGCCCGTCAACTTCGGGGTGAAGCGGTAGTTGAGACTCGCGTAAACGACCGAACTGGAGGCGTTGGCCGCCACGACGTAGGTCTGGCTGACGGATTCCGTGAAACCGAACTGGACAAAGCTGGCGGTGCCGAAATTGTACTGCAGGTTCAGGTTCGCGTACGGGTTCCACGCCGTGTAGCCCAGGTTGTAGGAGTCTGTGTACTCTGCACCGACGCGTCCGGACACGGTGAAGGCCGGATTGAAGGTGTGGTCGGCGCCAATGTAGATGTAATGATTGTAGCTGTCGCGGGAAGAGGCCCGAGGGCCGCCGCCAGCCACGTTGCCGCCGGCCACCGCGTAATCCGGCAGCAGGTAACCGCCATCGGTGAAATTGACGAGGCCGAATTGGTAGCCGATGACGCCCGTGGTGTCCGGCAGCATCTGCCAGCGCAGGTCGAGCTTGATCAGGTGCTCCATGTCGTTCAGCAGCGAGGCCAAGCTGCCGCCGCCGCTGGGGTTGAAGACCGGATCCCGCACGTTGTCAGCGTTCTGGTTGTAGTGGTTGAACGTGTTCTGGTAGGCGAGGGCGAGCGAGAGTTCCTTGGTCAACTCGGAGTTGAACGTGATGGCCCCAACGTTGCGGTAGTTGTCGAACAGCGTCCGGAAGGGATAAATGGTTGGCGTGACGGCCGAGCCGGTCTGATACAGCAATTGGGGTTCCGAGGAATAGACGAACGAGTCGGTGACGACGACGTTCTCCCGGGTGCTGAAATTGTGATTGAGCGTCAGATCGAACTGGTGGGAGTAATCCTCCGGCGACGTGCCCGGCGCATAAAAGCTCGAGTTGCGATCCGCGTAGTAGTACACGCCGAACGTGTACCGCATGGCGATGTCCGTCGGCCCGGCCGAATACGCCAGCGAGGCCGAGGGGAGCGCCTCGAACCCCCAACTGGATCGGTAGGCGGGCGAGTTGCCGGGAGCCGTGTTGTAGTTGTCATCGTAGAAGCCCTGCAGCGTCGCCGAAACGCTCCAAGGCCGGGACTGATCGGGAGAACTGAAACCAGGCAGGTAGCCTTCCGCTTGAACACCCGCGACGCCCAGCGCCACGACACCGGCAGAGGTAATGATTTTTTTCATATTACTGTTTTCGCTCGTATCGCCACTACTTCAAAGACAACAAAGGTCGTTCAACCTCAGCAAATTGATTGATTTCTACCGGATGACCCCTTGGTTTGTCAACAAATCTTTCTAGAAAAAGTCGTTACGGCGCCTCCACAAACCTCCCGGCGACTCTCTCCCAAGCCCCGCCTCCGCCGCACCCACGGACGAACGGGCGCCAAGCGCCGCGGTCAGGATGCCGGGATCGTGAGGTTCTGGCCCGCTTTCAGGCGCCGCGGGTCCACCCCGGGATTGGCCGCCTGCAACGCGCTGAGTTTCACACCGTGCTTTCGGGCGATGGTGTAAAGCGATTCCCCCCGCTGGACCGTGTAGCTCCTTGGGGCGGTGGCGACGGCCGGGCGGGACTCCCGCGCCGGACGGGCCGGCGGCGTGGCGGCGCGGATCGTGGAGGATTCCGCCGGTGCGGCATTGGTTGGCTGCGGCACGCCGGAGGGATAGCGCGCGTAGTAGGCCGTCCACGCCGCCACCTGGCGGCGCAATTCCTGGTTCTCCGCCGTCAGCCGGGTGTTTTCCGCTAGCGCGTGCTCCAGGTCGCGCTGCATTGCTTGCGTCACCGGCGCCAGCGAGATCGAGATGGCCCGGGCCAAGTCCTGTTTGCAGGCGTTGATCCGCTGGCGCACGGTGTCGGCTTGGTCGGAATCGGGACGCAATTGCAGGAAGCGGTTGAAATGAAAAATTGCCGCGGGCAGGTCGGCGTCGTTCCGCTGGTACAGCAGTCCCAGTTCGAAATGGGCGCGGGCGTTGTGCGGGTTGACCTCCAGCGCCTTCTCGTAGGCCTCGATCGCGCCGACGTAATCGAGACTGCCGGCCAGGGCCTTGCCGCGCTGGAAATACGGCTCGTTTTCCTCATCGGTCCGGCTTCCGGTGGTGGGCACACAACCCCAGAGCCCCAGGCACAACAGCGCGCCCAGCAGCCAGCGGGAACCACCAACGAAGGAGATCATGGGCGCGAAACTAAAGGAACGCGCGGCCCCACGCAACGCCACTTGCCCCACGCCGCCGCCGCGGTCTGGCGTCACGGCCGGGCGCCGTCCTTCGGTCCCCGGGCCGGATGGGCGGGGGCAAAGGGATTGCCTCGGCCTGCGCGCGCCCCAGCCTCGGCCGGCAAAAACAGCGGACTGACGAACAAATAAATCCAGCCGACGAGGAAGTGCAGCGCGACGCCGAGGCCGAACCGGACCAAATCCAGCAGGCCCACCCCGTAGAAGAAAACCGCCGCAGTCATCAGCAACGCCCCGGGCATCAGCGCGGCCGCGGCCAGCCGCCAGGCCCGTCGGAGACTCAACTCGCGGTTGGCAAAAAACGCCACGAGCCACACCGGCAGACAATAGACCGACGCCAGAATGCACCAAAGCGCCACCAACCCGATCACCACCGCCCCGCCCGTCGCCGCCAGGATCACCGGCCGCCAGGCGCCCCACCACGGCTTGAGTTCGGACCGGTTGGCCGCGACCACCCAATCCGGCGGGTAGGCCAGATCCACGTACCCCAGCAACGAGAGCAGCCGCACGTCCCGTTGCCCAAACTCGACGCACAGGTCCGCTTCGTGCCCCAAGTCCGCCTCGTGGTCCAGGTCCACCACGAGCGCCAGAAAACGGTCCCCCGCCAACCGCGTCGGCGAGTCCCCGCGCCAGCGCAGCTTGCCCTCCCGCACTTCCCCTTTCTCCGGCAACGCGCGCAGGGCCCGCTCCACGGTGGGAAACCAGACGGACTGCAAAAACCACACGACCGTCACCGCCGCCAGCGCGGCCACAATTCCCTGCACCAGCAACAGCCGGCCCAACGGCGCGCCCGCGAACGCGGCCACGCCCCGCGGGGTCACCGGCTCCCACGCCCAAGTCGAGGGTCCGACGCGGATGCGCATGATGAGTGAGACGCCGCCCATTGAACCAGACGGCGCCGCCGGCGGCAACTCCGCCGTCCCTCCGACCGCGAGCGGACGGTTCCCGGCGCGTCAGCTTCCGGCCGGACGTTCCGGGACCGGCGACGGCGGCTTGGGCGAGTTGGGGGCCGGAATCACGACCACCGGGACCGGGAAGCGCAGCTTCATCACGTCATCCACCAACACCTCGATGAAATAATTGCCGGCGGTCTTGAACTCGACTTGGGGGAAGACGGTGACGTTGGTCGCGTTGAGGAAGGCGTCCCGCATCGTGAATTTGAGTTCGCTCTTGCGCAGCATCGTGGTTTGATCGGGCGCGATCAACCGGACGCATTCGGTGAACTGGCCCACGCCGGCGGTCCAGCGGTTGAAGACGCCCAGCTTGAACGCCACCACCGGCACCTGCGGCACGCGGACCACGTCCATGATGCCGAGGATGAAGAAATTGCCGGTGACCTCCTGCCGCACCTCTTCGCACAGCAGGGAGCACTGCAAGTCAGGGAGAATGCGCGTGGCTTCCATGAGTCATTTTTCCGTTAATGGTTAAACCGTTCAATCGTTGAAACGGCCAATCGTCAAGCAGGCGCGGGCGTTTCGCCAGCCGGCGCCGTCCGGCAACCGCTTCCCGAACTACCGATTCAACGTCTCCTCCGCCGCCCGCACCGTGTTGTGCATCAGCATGGCGATGGTCATCGGGCCGACGCCGCCGGGGTTGGGCGTGATCCGGCCGGCCCGCGGTTGCACGTTCACGAAATCCACGTCGCCCACCAGCTTCGTGCCGCTGGGCGCGGCCGCGTCGGGCACGCGGTTGACGCCGACGTCAATGACCGTCGCGCCGGGCCGCACCATGTCCGCCCGCACAAAAAGCGGCACGCCCATCGCGGCGATCAGGATGTCCGCCCGCCGGCAATGCGCCGCGAGGTCGCGCGTCGCCGAGTGGCAGAGCGTGACGGTCGCGTTGGCGCCGGGGGCCTTCTGGCAGAGCATCGCCGCCATCGGTTTGCCGACGATGTTGCCGCGGCCCAGCACCACCACCTCGGCGCCCTGGGTGGCCACCTGCGAGCGCACCAGCAGTTCGCGGATGCCCGCCGGCGTGCAGGGGAGGAACCCGGTCGGGTCGCCGAGCATGAGCTTGCCGACGTTCACCGGATGGAAGCCGTCCACGTCCTTCTCCGGCCGGACCGCCGCGTACACCACCGCCTGGCGGATGTGGCCGGGCAGCGGGGCCTGGACCAGGATGCCGTGGAGCCGCGCGTCGGCGTTCAAGCGCGCCAGCAGCGCGAGCAAGTCCGCTTCGGTCGTCGCCTCCGGCAAGACGTGCGTCTCGGAATGCAGGCCCAGTTGCGCGGAAGTCTTCTCCTTGCGCCCGACATAGACCTTGGAGGCCGGGTCTTCGCCGACGCGCACGAACGCCAGACCCGGCCGCACGCCGCGCGTCTGCAACGCCGCGATGCGCTGGGCCAGTTCGCCCTGGAGCTGCGCCGCGATGGCGCGCCCGTCGATGAGGTTGGCGAGGGGCGTCATTCCGCCAGTTGGATTTTCCGGATGGTGAGCACCGGCGTGTTCTTCCACCGCCGGTCCAATCCTTCCTCGCCCGTCACCAGCACGCGCAAGCCGCGGTAGCGTTTGAGGTCCAGCCGCGACGACGGCGAGTAAAGATAATCCATCGTCTCGCCCGTGTCCGGGTTGGCAAGTTCAACCCAGGACGGCGCCTGGATGCTCCACGACGTGCGCACAATGCCTTCGCGTTGCAC
>VFSW01003061.1_pt1 | contig 25071 bp, 19 predicted proteins | sample 5358111 | NCBI WGS metagenome assembly VFSW01 (sample SAMN11554181, study PRJNA540505) | mine drainage metagenome | isolation source: sediment from site ElyBrook_90M | place: USA: Ely Copper Mine, Vershire, VT | collected 2017
ATCCGGGGGGGCCGGGGGCCCGCCGGGGCGGCGGCGGCCCTCGCCGCGAAGCGGCTCGGTCTCGAGGTGGCGGTGGTGACGCAGGCGCCTGCGCGGGCCTGCGTCCTGAGCTGCAACCCATCGATCGGCGGCCCCGGGAAGACGCAGCTCGTGTGCGAGATCGATGCTCTTGGCGGCGCGATGGCTCGGGCCGCGGACGCGACGGCGACCCAAGCGAGGGTGCTCAACCGGGGCAAGGGGGCCGCGAGCTGGGCCACGCGCCTTCAAGTCGATCGGGCGCGCTATGCCCTCGCGATGCAGCGGCAGCTCTCCGGGCTCACTGTGATCGGCGGCGAGGTCGAGTCCCTTCGCTTGGAAGGAAATACGCTCGCGGGCGTGACGCTCGCGGATGGAATGACGCTCGGGTGCCGGGCGGCGATCCTCACCACGGGCACCTTTCTTGCGGCTCGCATGCACGTCGGGACCGAGAACGCGCCTGGCGGCCGCGTGGGGGATCCGCCGAGCAACGGTCTATCGCGCTCCCTCGCCGCGCTCGGGATCAAGCTTGGACGATTCAAGACCGGGACGCCGCCGCGCCTCGACGGGCGGACGATCGACTGGTCCGCCTGCGAGGAGCAGCCGAGCGAGCCGGGCGCTGGGCCGTTCTCTCGACAAACGCTTGGGTCGGGCCGGTTTCCTCAGCTCCAGCAGCGCAGCGCGTTCATCACCCGCACTGTCCCTGAGACCCACGCTGTAGTCCGCGGCGCGCTCGCGAACTCACCCCTGACCATTGGAGCCATCACCGGGCGCGGCCCTCGATACTGTCCATCCCTGGAACAAAAGATCCTCAACTACCCTGGGCGAGAGAGTCACCTTGTCTATCTTGAGCCAGACGGTCTCGAGACCGATGAAGTTTATCCGGCGGGCCTTTCCACAAGCCTTCCCCGCGAAGCCCAGCTGGAATTTCTGCGAACCATTTCGGGACTCGAGCGCGTCGAGATGAAGCGTCCGGGCTATGCTGTTGAGTACGACTACCTGACCACCGGCCAGTTGCGGCCATCGCTCGAGGTGAGTGAGATCGGAGGGCTCTTCACTGCGGGCCAGATCAACGGATCGTCGGGTTACGAGGAGGCCGCAGCCCAGGGACTGGTAGCAGGGGTGAATGCGGTCCGCCGCCTGCGCGGCCTCGCCCCCTGGGTCCCCTCCCGCGAAGAGTCGTACATTGGGGTCCTTTGCGACGATCTCGCACACCGTGCATACGGAGAGCCTTACCGGATACTGCCCAGCCGGGCTGAGCACCGTCTCCGGTTGCGCGAGGACAATGCCCACCACCGGCTGATCGCCACCGGACTGGCCCTCGGACTGGTGAGCGCGCAGGAGGGTGATGCCGTTCTTCAGGAGCAGCGGACCGTGGCGAAACTGATTGCAGGGTGGTCTGATTCAATGCGCCGGCGGCTTCAGTCCCCGGATCTCTCCGAAGAGGAGGCGTTCCTTCTGGTTGGTACCGCCCCTTCTCACCTCTCCAGGTTGGCCCTCCGCGACATCCGCTACGCTCCCTATGAGGCCCAGCGCGAGCGTGCAGCTGACCGATTCAGGGCCAGTTGGTCTCTGGCCGTTCCGGAGGGTCTGCGGTACAGCGAGATTCCAGGGCTGTCCGCCGAAGCCCGAGAGGCGCTCGAACGCCGTCGGCCAGATTCCCTCGGCGAGGTAGTCCAGACCCCCGGGGTGACCGATGCGGCAGTGGCAGTCCTGGCTGCCCATCTTCGGCGAAGAGCCAGATCGGAGAATGTTCCACGTGGAACAAATGGCTGATCCACTTGGTGAGCTTCTCGCCAGAGGAGCAGAAGATCTCGGCCGCTCCTTATCTCCAGCGCAGGCCCGGCAGTTGGTCGACTACCTCCGCCTGCTCGACAAGTGGAACGCCAAATTAAATCTAGTGGGCCCCGGAAGTCTCGCCGAGTGGGCGGTACGGCATGTGCTCGACTCGCTCGCGCCCTTGCCCTGGGTGGTAAGCCTCTCCGCGGGGCAGCGCGTTCTCGATATCGGAAGTGGCGCCGGGCTTCCGGGAATTCCCCTCGCCGTTGCTGCCCCGGAGATCGGGTTCAGGCTGCTCGAGCCTCGGTCAAACCGGGTTGCCTTTCTCCAAGCCGTCACGGCGGCTCTGAAGTTGGCCAACGTGAAGGTGCACCGTGGTCGGGCCGAAGATGAGGTTGCAAGGTACGCCCGCGTAGTGGGACGAGCCGTGGCGCCGCCCGATGATTACGCAGGGCTCGCCGGCAACTGTCTGGCATCGGACGGTAGGTTCGTGCTCTTTCATCAGCAGACGCCTCCCGAGAGGATTGGTCGTGCCGAGCTCGTCGAGCAGCGGATATACGAGATCCAGGGTTCCCCGCCCCGCGCAGTTGGGCTCTATCGGATGTTCCACGTGGAACCTCCCTGACGGTTGAGCGCAGTCACTTCTTGACGGGCCGCCCCGACTCGTGTGATTCGAAGTCACGCCGTGACTCGCATCCTCGCCATCGCAAACCAGAAAGGTGGGGTGGGGAAGACCACCACTGCCGTGAACCTTGCGGCCTCGCTAGCCTCCAGCGAGCAGCGGACGCTTCTCATCGACCTAGACCCCCAGGGCAATGCCGGGAGTGGCCTTGGCATTCCCAAGGCGAGTGGCCGGTCCGTCTACGACGTCCTGATCGGAGAGGTGCCGCTGAGAGAGATTCGCCGCTCCACCGAGCTCAAGTTCCTCGACCTTGCGCCGGCCCATCGAGATCTAGTCGGGGCGGAGATCGAGCTCGTCGGAATGGCGCGCCGCGAGTATCGGCTGCGTGATGCTCTTCCTGAAATCGCCAGTGAATACGATTATATCATCATCGATTGCCCCCCATCGCTGGGGCTGCTCACGCTGAATGCCCTCGCCGCCGCCCACTCCGTTTTGATCCCGCTGCAGTCCGAGTACTATGCCCTCGAGGGGCTCACCGAGCTGACCCAGACCGTCGAGGCCGTGAAAGCGGAGCTGAACCCGCAGTTGCATGTCGAGGGGATCGTTCTCACCATGTTCGACCCCCGCAACAACCTCGCCCACCAGGTGGCGACCGATGTGCGTCAGTTCTTCGGAGCGAGGGTCTACGAGACGGTGATCCCCCGGAACGTGAGGCTCTCGGAAAGCCCGAGCCACGGAAAGCCCATCCTCCTCTACGACATCGAATCCCGCGGCTGCCAGAGCTACCTCGCGCTCGCCCGCGAACTCGAAGCGCGTCAAGGCCCGCGCGAAGAAGCCCTCCAGAAGGTTACCTCATGAACGAGAACCAGAAGGCCCCCCGCCCCGCGCTCGGCCGCGGCCTCGCCGCGCTGATCCCGTCTGCTTCCTCGCCCGCTCCGCGCGAAGGGATCCTCTTGATGGACATTGAGCGCATCGCGCCCGATCCGCGCCAGCCGCGCCAGCAGTTCGACCCAGCGAGCCTTGAGGAACTCGCCCAGTCGATCCGCGAGCAAGGCGTGCTGCAGCCGGTTCTGCTGCGCCGCACCGACGGCGGAATGGTCCTTATCGCTGGCGAGCGCCGCTGGCGAGCGGCCCAGCGCGCGGGGCTCAAGCAGATTCCGGCGATGGTGAAGGACCTGAGCGAGGAGGCCGCCTTCGCGGTCGCGCTCGTGGAGAACCTTCAGCGCCAGGATCTCACCCCGCTTGAGGAGGCCGAGGGTTATCGCCGACTGATCGAGGAATACCGGCTCACGCAGGAGGAGCTCGCGCAGAAGCTCGGGCGCGATCGTTCGACCATCGCTAACACGCTGCGGCTCCTGAAGTTGCCCATCGAGATCCGCGAGGCGGTGGCGAACGGCATGCTGACGATGGGTCACGCCCGGGCTTTGCTCGGGCTCTCGAACGAGGCGGTGATGAACCGCCTCGCGCGGGCGGTGATCGGCGAGAAGTTGTCGGTGCGACAGACCGAGGCTAAGGTCCGATCCGAGCTTGCCCCGCCAAGGAAGACCGAGGACGCTGTGAAGGACAGCCCCAACGTGAAGCATCTCTGCGAGTCGCTGCAGCGCTCGCTGGGGTGTCGGGTCACGCTACGCATGGCCGGCAAGGGCGGAACGCTGGAGCTTCACTACGGCTCGCTGGACGATCTCGATCGTCTGGTCGAGCAGCTGGTGCAGTAGAAATGGCTTTATTTGGAAAGAGTGTGCCCGAACCAACGGGCCCCAGTCACCCGGGCAGTCTCGAACGGCCCAAGGAGCAGGCGATGGCAAAGGAGAGAGAGGATATGCAGATCCGCGGAGGAGGCGATCTCAATGCGCTGCTTGGTCGCGGCAGTGAGTTCGAAGGCAAGCTCACGTTCGAGGGCACGGTCCGCATTGACGGAAAGTTCTCGGGGGAGATCTCGACCAACGACATTCTGGTGATCGGCGAAGGCGCCAAGGTTCAGGCGGAGATCAACGCCGGCTCAGTGGTGATCAACGGGGAGGTGCAGGGCAATATTCGCGCGAAGACCTCGATCGAGCTTCACCAGCCCGCGAAAGTGAAGGGCAACCTCGAGACCCCGATGCTGTCGATCGACAAGGGCGTCATCTTCGAAGGCTCGAGCAAGATGGAAGGCATCGAGAAGGCCGTTGTGAAGGCCGCCCCGGCGGTTCCGTCCCAGGTGCCTCGCCCGGCCTAGAGGTGGGCCCCCGCGCTACCGTGCGTCGAGCACGCCCACAGTGGCCGTGCCTAGCAGCACCGCTGAGCCCGTGAACAGGTCGGTGCTGGTGGGCTGACCTTTGCTCACGGCGGTCAGCGCGACGAGGTAGAGCCCCGCGGTGGGGAAGGCCGCGGCGGGAATCGTGACGCTCGGCTGCCGCCAGCTCGAATCGTTCGTGATCAGGTTGAGGAAATCGACCGGTTGCTGGGGGGCGTTGGTCCAGGTGAAGGTCGGACTCAGCGTTTGGCCCTGGATGGAGAAGACCGTCACGAAGGCGATGTCGAGTTGGCCATTCACCTGGGCCGCGCTGCGGGTGAGCGTAAACGCTGTGTTGGCTGCGATCTGGGTGAAGACCGGGAGCGGCACCCCACCGTCGTCCGTGAACGTGGTCTGAAGCTGGCTTACAGCCTCCTGTGTTGGCGCGGTGCCCGTCGCGGTATACGTGGTGTGATTCGAGTCGACGAGGGTGAACGTGTAAGTCGCCCCCGGATCGTAGGTGAGTCCGCCGCCGATCGAGCTCACGACGTAGATCCCCGCGTCGACGGGGGCAGCCGTGGTCGAGAGGTTGGCGGTGTCGGTGATGGTGACCGTCGCGCCGTTGACCGGGTCGGGCTGCAGCGTGGTCACACTCGGCCGGTTGCCGAAGAAGATCGTTGCGCTCGCCGCCCGAGGGCTGTTGGGAATCCCGGGGATGGGGGGAGTCTCCAGCACGGTGATCACCGCGAGGTGTGTGGCGGTCGCACCCTGCACTCCATTGTTGATCCCGTTGTCGACGGAGTTAAAGAGGCCGCAGGCGGTCGAGGAGAGGAGGGCAAGGGAAAGGGCATGTCTTCGCATGGGGCTGACATTACCAGGTCAGGATGCCCGAGTGGCAGCGTCTCGCCTATGCGGACAGAACAGCGTGTCAGTCCTCCTCGTGAGCAAGCCAGCGACTACAGGCGATATCGGAGCTGTAGGGTGTATCCGGTCTCCACCTCGACGCCGCTGTCCTTCGCCGGAGTCGTGTAGCTATCCAGGAAGCGCTCTTGGTCCACTTGCAACCCCCATTCGAGGCCCGCGAGGAGGTCGCCGCCGAGCTCGGCCATCCACTGCAGCCCAAAACCCGAGGAGTTGGGGTAAAAGTTCGTGTTCGCGAGCGGCAAGGCCGCCGCCCCGACGGTGACTCTCAGGTAAGGGCCAAGTATCGGCTGCATCACCTGCAGGCCGGCCTCGAAAAAAAGGCGATCGTCGGCGTGGATCGTGAGGCCGGTGGTTCCGATGGTGTTCGGAGGATCGAACCGCCGGAGACCCGCGCCGACGCGCGGGACCAAGAAGGTACCCACCGGCCCGAGTTGCAGCCGATAGTCAATGCAGACGTCCCCTCGAAAGTCGTTGGAGCTGAAGGTCCCCGTGCCCCCGGCAAGCTGATCGGTCACGAGCCCCATCGCGAAATCGGCCATAACGCCAAGCCCCAGGCTCGAGAACGGATAGGCCTCCACGGTCACGCCCCCGTAGAGGTATGGGCTGCTCGTGGTGTACGCGAAGCCCGGAGCGAGGAACATTCGCTCTCCGGCGCCGCCGAGGAGCCCGACGCGCAGGAGGAAACCCGCCGCGCGCTCGGTCCCCTCGGTGCCGCTCTCGCCGGTACTCGGGCTGGCGGTGACGGTCGCTGCAGGGCCGGACTCGGCCGGCGCCGCGCTGGCCGAGGCGATCGTAGTGGTGGTCGGGGCTGCCCCGGTGTCTGCGGGCGGCGCTGCCGCGGTTAGGGCCGGCGCTTCGACGGGTGTCGGCGGTGGGGTGGTCGAGCCTCCGAGCGCCTGCGCCGCCCCGGAGGCGAAGGCGGTTGCGTCTGAATCGACCGCATGTCCCTTCGCGACGTGGATCAGCCGCTCGAGGAGAACCCGGCCTCGCGCGTCGATCACTTGCGCGAAGACCCCGCCCTTGCCCTTGCGGTGAATGACGACCGCCGCGAAGCGACCTTTGACGGCTAGCTTCGCCGCCTGGGCCGCCTTCAGCGCCTTGGCCTTGATCTTGGTGGCCCTCAGCGCCTTGGCGAGGGAGGCGTCGTCCGCGACCGACATCCCGGCCGCCGCGAGTGCCTGCCGGATAGCGGTGGCCACCACCTTGGCGCTACCCTGGCCCGCGAGGTCCTGCCCAGCGGTGACGGCGATGTCCCCCGGCTGGGCCAGCGCCGATTCGCTGCAGAGTATCACCGCTAGAGAAAGAAACCCGGGACGAGCGCGCAAGCAAGGACCTCTCTTTGAAGGGGAAACGCCTCAGCTTGGGCCTCGGCGCTGCCCCGAATCAAGTTCTTGCCTACTGCGAATTACTGGCAGGCGCCTTCGTGGGCGCAGTTGCCCTGGCAGGCGCTCAAGAGAAACGCCTGGCAGGTGGTCGGCGCAGGGCAGGCCGGCGCGTTCACCGCAGCCGAGGACGCGTGCGGATCGCACAACTGGGCGCAGACATAACCCAGCGCTCCGCCGTCGGTTGTCGCGGACTGCGATACACATTGGGCGCCGGAGACGCAAGGATCCACCCAGCCAAAGGGGCTGCAAGGCTGGCCGATGGCGAGCGGATGCTCGACTCCCGCGAGGCACATGCCCGGCGGAGGATTCATATCGTTCTGGCTCTCGGAGAACTTGCACACCTGGTGCGGCTGGCCGCCGTCGAGGGGGAACGCCTCGCACGAATTCTGCGTGGAATCCAGGTAGGGGTTGCAGGGTTGGGTGCATACCCCGAGCGAGTTCGTGACCCCGGCGCTGGTGGAGTTGAGGACCGAGCCCCCCGGCAGGCGGGAGCAGGCCGTGTTGGCGGGGCACTGCAGGAAGGCGGTAGTGCCGAGATCGCACCACGGCAGGCAGGTGCCCTTGTCGCAGAAGTTGCCCGGAGCGCAGTAGCCACTCGGGTTGTTTCGGTAAGAGCTCGGATCGCACAGAGCGCCCCAGCCGCCAGCGTCGCCGGTGCCTACGCGGACGCACCAGCCGGCCGAGCCATTGGTGGCCTGATCGTACTGGGGCAAGCAGGCGGTGGGTGTGCCCCCATCCGAGGGGCACGGGTTGAAGAGGACCGTGGGGTCGGCAGAGACCGTCGAGCCCCCCACGCCCACTGACGCAGGCGAGAGAAAGCTCGCGAGCGTCGGCGTCATCCCGTTGGTCAGCGTGACTGTCCCCGCCGCGAAGCAGTAATCTGGGACGCAGACCCCACCCACGCATTGCTCGGCCAGGCTGCTGCAATCGTCATCGACGGCGCACTTGTCGAGGCAGTGGTTGTTGCCGGGCAGAAAGCCGGTGGTCTCGACGAAATAGCTCCCGCAGACCTGGGCGGTGCGGGAGGCGCCGTACGGATCCGCGACACAGGAGGCGCCCGCCAGGTTGCAGACCGTGTCGTCGAAGGGGCTGCCGCCGGTGTTGGGGAATGACGGCGGATGGGCGACGGGCGGCTTGACGCAGACCGCGTTGTTGCCCACCAGGGTGCAGGTGAGGCCCGAGGCAAAGCACGGGTCGTTGACCGCCGTCGCCTGGCGCGTGTTGTAGATCGCATTCGCTGCCGCGGTGCAGTCGTCTCCGGGCTGGCAGGGGCCCGAGGTGCAGGTCGTGCCGGTGCTGGGGTAGGTGCAGAAGGCGCCGGTGCCGGGCCCGCCATCCTGGCACGCGCTCGTCGGCGCCGCGCACCCAGCGCTGCTTGCGCAAGGGGCGCCAAAACCGCCGCTGATGCAGAGGGAGAGACCGCCATCGCCGAGGGAAATGCACGCCAGGGGCCCGCCGTCGCCGCCGCAGCAGGAGACGCCGCCGCCGCAAGGCTCGGCGTAGCCCGCGCAGATTGGGCCGGACGGCTGGCAGGTGCCCGCCCCACAGCTCAGGTTACCGCAGCAGGCCACGGCCGGGCAGTTCGCACCGATGGAGCCACAGTAGTGAGGTCCGGCATCGAGCCCCGCGTCGTGTCCCCCATCCGATCCCCCAGTGGAGCCTCCGTCTCGCACACCAGAATCGGGCCCCGAGTCGGGGCCGCCGTTGTTCCCCGAGCAGGCGAGAGCGAAGGGGACGAGGAGCAGGGCCAGACTGGCGCTGAAACGGAGGGACACGCGGAGCCACCTTTCAATTCAACAGCAAAACCTGCGCTTGTACCTCGCCGGGACGCAAATGCAAAGCGAAGCAGATACTCAAAGGCCGCCGGATTCTAGTGCTTGCCGCTTCCCGCCTGCTTGAGCTCCATGAGCACGCCGCGCGCTCCCTTGGGATGTACGAACGCAATGAGCGCGCCGCCCGCACCCACCCTGGGCTTCTCGTCGATGAGCGGAAGCCCCTTGGCTTTGAGCTGGGCCAGCGCTTGCTTCAGATCGGGGACGGTCACGCAGATGTGGTGCAACCCCTCGCCGCGCTTCTCGAGGAACTTGGCCACGCCCGAGTCGGGGGTGAAGGGACAGATGAGCTCGATCCGCCCAGCTCCTTCGCCGAAGAAGGTGACGTCGACCTGCTGATCGTCGACCCGCTCCTGCCCGTGGCAGGTAAGCCCCAGCGTCTCCTCGTAGAAGGCGGTCGCCGCCGCCAGGTCCGAGACCGCGATGGCGACGTGGTCCAGGCCCAGGGGTTCAGCGGACATAAGTCTCCTTGCGAGCACCCTTCGCAGACTGTTGAATCCCGAGGCCAGGGCGGTCGCCATGGGTGTCCCCGGCCAGGTCGATGGCCGCGACGTGGATCTTGAGCTGCCCCATGACACCCACCGCATCCTTCTGCTTTCCCCGGCCGAGCAAGAGGTGGGTCGCGTCCGCGACGGGCTGCCCGAAGGTGGGATCGATCGCCACCCACTCCCCGATGTAGATCTCCGCCCACTCATGCCACAGCAGGCCAGGGACGCCGTCAGTGCCCTGGGCATACACGAGCCCGTACACCTCTCGCGCGGGGATGCCCGCCGCGCGGGCGAGGGCGGTGAACAGGAGCGCGTGCTCAGTGCAGTCGCCCTCGCCGTGCTTGAGGACGTCCGTCGCGCGGTCGCTGGAAACCCCGTAGGCGGAGGTGACGTGGCCGAAGACCCATTGCGACAACCTGACGGCGGCAGTAAATGCGTCGCGCTCGTCGCCTACGATCTTCTTTTCCAACTGCACGATCTCCGGCGCCGCGCTCTCCACGTCGGGCGTGGCTGCGAGCGCCTCGATCAGCTCCGGCGTGGCTGCGGTGGCGGGACGCACGGCCTGCGCGCGCGGGGCCTGGGCCCGGACGGTGAGCTCGACGGCCCCGCTCGGCAGGTCGCGGTAGGTCTGGCGGTTGCTCTCCGGACGCATCCCGGAGGGAAAGCCGGTGACCTCGTAGGTCACCGTCGCTGTGACCACCCCAGTCGGCAGCGGCCGATCGACCGGGACGCGGGTTAGCGCGAACATGTCGACGGTGTCGAGCTGCTTCGCGAGGGCCTCGGGCTCGGGGAGTGCCACCAGGGCCCCCCCGAAGTGGGACTCGAGGACCTTGCCCGTGCGGGGGTCGATGGCCCAGGACTCAGCGATCTGCTCGTCGTCCTCGGTAATGTTCACCTTCTCGGCCTTGGCGCGCGCCCCGCCGGCGACGAGCTCGGTGGGGCCGGCATAGGTCGCGACCTTGTGCTTTGTCTTCAGCTCATAGCTATCGAAGCTCTCGACCACCTGGGTCTCCTTGGTCGCCGCGACCCACCGGGCGAGGTCGGCGGCCTCGACCGGCTCGCGCACCGCAGGCAGCTCGATCTTCTCGGAAACTCCGCCCTTGGGCGTGCGCACCAGGTGCGTGCCCTTCGCGTCGAAGGTCGCGACGAGAGTGTAGTCGCCCCCGTCACCCTCGAAGAGGGTCGCCAGCGAGAGCAGCGTTCCTCCGGGTTTCGCGGCATAGGTCTTGGTCTCCATTATCCGCCGGCTCACGGTCTTGGTGCCGACCGTCGCCCGGAGCGTGGTGTCCTCCAAGGCGATCAGCCGACTCTCGGGCTTCCCGTGCTCGAGCGAGATCTTGCTGAACGAGTACCCGGCCTTCTTGCCGAGGAGGTAGACCCCCATCCACTCGCCTTCCGTCGGTCGGTGGAGCTTGAGGACGCTGGGCGTGGGCGCACCGGCGAGGGCCAACGAAGCGATGAGCGCGGTAAGCAACACGGCGATCTCCATCCCTGAAAACGCCGACAGCGGGACGACCCCGAAGGGTCAGCCCGCTGCCGTCGGACACGACTCTGAATGTTCTCTCAATTCGGCGCGGCCGCGGTGGCCGGGGCGGCGCCGGGTGCACCGGGCGTCTCACCCTTGTCCTGCTTGCCCGACAGAATTGCGAAATTGATCTGCGTGTAGCCCGCCATCGCGCAAGAGTACATCACTCGCTTCAAGATCTTGAAGTGGGTCTTCTTGTCGGCCTGGATGTTCACCTTGCCGGCAAACTGATGCTCCTTGTCCAGCTGGTGGACGAATTCCTCGCGCTTCTTCAAGTCGCGAAGGTTGTCCTCGAGTTGCTGGATGTTCAGGATCTCGTCGTGGGCGATTTGATCCACATCGACGATCTTCTGGCCCTCGAGGCCGATGAAGTTGTCGGTGATGGCCACCACGGGGGCGCGCTCGAGCTCGCTGCCGTGGCTGGCGGTGGGCAGCTGAATGTCCTTCGACATGAACAGCACGTCGCCGGAGGCGCTGAAGTTCGCGAGCAGAAAGATCACGAGGAGGGTGAACATGTCGACCATCGACGTGAGCTGAAGCTCGGCATTCCCCGACTTCTTGCCCTTCATGAACTTACCGCTCATCAGCTTGCTCTTCATGAAGCGCTTGGCGGGGCGCTTACCCGGACTCTTGATGGCCATGCGGCTCGCTTTCTTTACGTCGCTGCTTGGACGGAGATGCCGTCGAGACCCATCTTCACGCAGGAATCGATGGTCAGGACGAGATCGTTGTATTGAATATTGTCTTCGGGGGCGATCGAGATTGTGCGCTGATCGGGGTACTGGTCCTTCACGATCTTGAGCTTGTCCAGCAGGGCGGCGATGTCGTAGTCCGTCCCCTTGCGCGGGATGTCGATGGCCGCCGCGCCCTGGCCGGCGACGAGCGCATAGCCCTTCTCCGTAATGCTCAGGGTGAGCTGCAGGACCTTGGGGTCCGGCGGGGTCTGATCCGCACTCGGGCCGCCCGCCTGCGAAACCTGAAGCTTCGAGACCTGAGTCCAGACCGCGGTAATCAGGAGGAACGACAGGCAACAAGAGAGCAGATCGATGAACGGCACCACGTTGATGATGGCGTCGACCGACTTCTTTTTGCCTTTGCCACTAGGTTCTGGTGCTGCGCTGGCCATGGGAGGCCTCCATCGCGAAGAGTTTGAACTGGTTTCGCGCGGGCCGACAACGCGTCAGCCCGCGCGAACGGGTCTACTCGTCGGCCTGGGGCATGTTGGCCGGCATCTTCATCTTGTCCTTGTTGGCGATGATGAGGTTGAGCAGGCCCACCGTGGTCTCGTTGACGTCGTCGAGCATGTGCTGGCTGCGGCCCTGTAGCACCGAGTAGGCGAGCAACGAGGGGATGGCCACCACCAGCCCGAAGGCGGTGCAGTTCATGGCTTCCGAGATGCCCAGCGAGAGCACGGTCGCCTTCGTGGCCGGATCCACCTGGGCCACGGCGCCGAAGCACTTGATGAGACCGATGATGGTTCCGAGTAGGCCGAAGAGGGTCGACACATTGCCGATCATCGCCAGGTAGCCGGTCCGTTTCTCGATGCGGGGGTTCTCGCGCAGCGCCGCCTCATCCATCGCCGCCTGAACCTCATCTTCGCCCTTCGGGACATTGATCAGGCCGGCTTTGACCACTGCGGTCAGCGGGGTCTTCTTCTGGTTTGAGACGTAGGAGATCGCCTTGTCCAGGTCACCCGCGTAGATGTACTTTTTTAGGCCGCGCATGAACGCGTCCTTGTTGATGTTGTCGCGGAAGTAGAGCGCGATGATGCGGTCGGAGAGCATCGCCAGCGCAAAGACGGACATGAAGGCGATGGGGTACATGCCGATGCCGCCGTCCTGGAACTGCTTCGCCACGTTCTGGAAAAAATTCAGCTCTTCGCCGCCCATGTCAGTCTCCTGAGGTATGTGCCTCTACGTCGAGGCGAGCAATGCCGAGGCCCGTCCTCGGAAAAACGCCGGGACGCTAACACGCGGTTTTTCAAAGTGTCAACTTCGCGTTGAAGCAGCGATGTGTAGGGTAAGGTAGGCGCATTGAACGCGCGAGGCCCTCGCCTTCGCCTCCGAGCGCACCATCGCCACGTTTTTTCTTGACCCGGAACAGCCGCAAACGGTACTACGCGCAGCCCTTTTCAATGTTCGCGGGGGCGCCTGTTCTTCGGGCGGTAGCGACAGGGCGCCCACTCACCAATCGGTTCCCAAAGAAGGAGCAGCAAAAGTGCTCACCTCTCAGATTAGCGCTGGCCTCTGGCTCACCATCGTCATGGTCGTGAGCGTTCTCTCGCTCGGCGTCGCCGTGCTCCTGGCCAAGGCGGTCATGAAGAAGGACACCGGCACGGATGCGATGCGGGCCATCTCGGACGCCATCCGTGAAGGGGCCGAGGCCTTCCTGAGCCGACAGTTCAAGACCATCGGGCTCATGGCCCTGGTCCTGGCGGTAATCATCTTCGGTCTCTACGCCTTCGTCCGCGAGCCGAACGCCGAGGAGAAGGCGCTGAGCCTGACCCAGATCGTGCTCGCGACGTCCACCGTCGCTTCCTTCCTGCTCGGGGCAATCTGCTCTGGCATCGCCGGCTACGTCGGGATGTGGGTCTCGATCCGCACCAACATCCGCACCGCCTCGGCGGCGCGCACCTCGCTGAATGCGGCGCTCCAGATCGCGCTGCGCGGCGGCGCCGTGTCGGGCATCTTCGTGGTCGCGATGAGCCTCCTGGGCGTCGGCGGCCTCTACGTCGTGCTCGGCCAGGTCTTCCACATCAGCGAGACGCAGATCCCGTTCATGATCGCCGGCTACGGCTTCGGCGCCTCCTTCGTGGCCCTCTTCGCCCAGCTCGGCGGCGGTATCTACACCAAGGCCGCCGACGTCGGCGCGGACCTAGTCGGCAAGGTCGAGGCCGGAATCCCCGAGGACGACCCCCGCAACCCGGCGGTGATCGCCGACCTCGTGGGTGACAACGTCGGCGACTGCGCAGGCCGCGGCGCGGATCTCTTCGAGTCGACCGCTGGCGAGAACATCGGCGCGATGATCCTCGCCGTTACCCTGGTCAAGTTCGCCCATTACTCCCCGGTGGTCGTGCTCTTTCCACTCGTCGCCCGCGCCTTCGGCCTGATCGCCTCCATCATCGGCGTGATGATCGTGAAGACCAACGAGCAGGAAGACCCCATGGACGCGCTGAACCGCGGGTTCTACGTTTCGGCGGTGTTGTCGGTCGCGGGCTTCGTCGCCGCGAGCTACATGCTGCTGTCGAACCCGGCCTACCCCAAGGCGGCGCTCAACTTCTCGGTGTGCGGGGGCATCGGCGTGCTCGTCGCCCTGCTCTTCCTCTACATCACCCAGTACTACACCGAGTACCGCTATCGGCCGGTGCAGGAGATCGCCGCGGCCTCGCAGACTGGGCCGGCGACGAACATCATCACCGGCATCGCCGTGGGCCTCGAGTGCACCGCACTGCCGGTGCTGGTGATCTCGGTGGGTATCCTCACCGCCTTTCAGCTCGGCAAGATGACCGGCATGCCCGACGCCGCCAATCCCGGCCTCTTCGGCATCGCGGTCGCCACCATGGGCATGCTCGGCACCGCCGCCTACATCTTGGCGATGGACACCTTCGGTCCCATCACCGACAACGCCGGCGGCATCGTCGAGATGAGCAAGCAGCCCGAGGAGATCCGCAAGATCACCGACAAGCTCGACGCGGTGGGCAACACCACCAAGGCGCTCACCAAGGGCTACGCCATCGGATCGGCGGCGCTCGCGGCCTTCCTGCTCTTCTCGGCCTACATGGATGAGGTGCGCAACTATGGCCTGAACCTCCGCTCGGTGGATCTCGCCAAGCCCGACGTCTTCGTCGGCGGCCTCATCGGCGCGATGCTGGTGTTCCTGTTCTCCGCGCTCGCCATCCGCGCGGTGGGCAAGGCCGCCTACTTCGTGATCAACGACGTCCGGGCCCAGTTCAAGGAGAAGCCCGGCATCCTCGCGGGCACCGAGAAGCCCGACTACGGCCGGACCGTCGACATCGTGACCACCGGTTCGCTCAAGATGATGGTGCTCCCCGGCGTGCTCGCGGTGGGGACGCCGATCGTGGTGGGGCTCATCTTCCGCTTCGCATTCAACGATGGCGCCGAAGTGGTCGCCGGCCTACTGATGGTCGGTACCATCGCTGGTATCCTCTTGGCGCTCTTCCTGAATAACTCGGGTGGTGCCTGGGACAACGCGAAGAAGTTCATCGAGATGGGAAACTTCGGCGGCAAGAAGAGCGACGCTCACAAGGCGGCCGTGGTCGGCGACACCGTCGGCGATCCGTTCAAGGACACCGCGGGTCCGTCGATCCACGTGTTGATCAAGCTGCTCGCGACGGTGACGCTGGTGCTCGCGCCGCTGTTCGTCTCTCACTAAAACGTCGCGTCGCTTTGCGCTCCAGCGCGATCCTCGCTATCGTTTCCCGGCATGGATGGTCGAGAGCGCGAGCTGCTCGCGCGCGTGCAGCGCGCTGCGGGACGGGTAAGGCTGTTCCCGCTCCCGGAGATCGCGCTGTTTCCGAGCCACGGCCTCCCGCTGCACGTCTTCGAGCAGCGCTACCGCTCATTGACCCGCGATGCGCTCGCTGGCGACGGGGTGGTCGCGATCCCGCGCCTGCGCCAGAAGGAGCGCGACGAATCAGACCTCTGGCCGGTCTTTGGAATCGGGGTGGTGTCGGAGCACGAGGAGCTCGCCGATGGGAAGTTCAACCTCATCGTGCGCGGGGTCGCGCGCGCCCGGCTGGTCCGCGAGCTCCCGACTGTGCACCTCTATCGCGAGGCCGAGGTGGAGATCCTCGGGGAGGATACCTCGGGCGTCACGCGGGAGGATGCGGGCTCACTCGCGGCCTGCCTGGTCGAGCTCGGGCGGCGGCTCTCGCCGGAGACCCAGGCGGCCCTCGGACAGCTCGCCGCGCTGCAGCGCAATCCGGGGAGGCTGGCGGATCTCTCGGCCGCCGCGCTGCTCACTCCGGCCGCGCACCAGATCGTCCTCGCCGAGCTCGGCGTGAAGCGGCGGCTCTCCTACGTCACAGCCCAGGTCGCCGAGCTGCTCCTCGCGACCAACCCCACGCAGGGGACCGTCCCGAACTGAGCCCGCGACCCCATACCTTCCGTTCAGTGACAGTGGGTGCGGCGCCTCACTCCACGGTCACCGACTTCGCCAGATTCCGTGGCTGGTCCACGTCGGTTCCGCGCTGATCGGCGATGTGGTAAGCGAGTAGCTGCAAGGGCAGGACGCTCAGCATCGGCAACAGCAGCGTCGGCGCCTCGGGCAGCCGGATGACCTCGTTGGAGATGCTCGGAACGCCCAGCGCGTCGTCCTCCTGGCACACGCTGATCACGAACCCCCCCCGTGCGCGGACCTCCTCGATGTTGCCCACGATCTTCTCGTAGCCCGGGCCGGGCGTGGCGAGCACCACTACCGGGAGCCCATCGTCGATGAGCGCGATAGGCCCGTGCTTCATCTCGCCCGCGGCGTAGCCCTCGGCGTGGATGTAGGAGATCTCCTTCAGTTTGAGCGCCCCCTCGAGCGCGACCGGAAACTGCGGCCCGCGCCCGAGAAACAGGAAGTCGCGCGCCTGGTGGGTCCGCCGGGCGATGTTGGTGATGTCCGGCTCGCGCCGCAGGAGCTCCTCTAGCTGGTGCGGGATGCGCAGGAGGTCGTTCAGCAGCTGCTGGCCGCGCGCCACGTCAAGGGTTCCGCGCAGCCGCCCGAGCCGGATCGCAAGCAGGAACAGCGCGGCAAGCTGGGTGGTGAAGCACTTCGTCGACGCGACGCCGATCTCCGGCCCCGCGTGGGTGTAGAGCGTCCCCTCCGCCTCACGGGTGATCGCAGAATCGACCACGTTGCAGATCGCGAGCGAGCGCGCCCCCCGGGCCTTCGCCTCCTTCAGCGCCCCCAGGGTGTCCAGCGTCTCGCCGCTCTGGGACACCGCGATCGCTAGCGCGCCGGGCGGGACCAGCGGGTCGCCGTGGCGAAACTCGCTCCCGAGGACCACCTCGGTCGGCAGCTGCGCGAGGCTCTCCATGTAGATCTTGCCGATGAGCGCCGCGTGGTGACTCGTCCCGCAGGCGAGCATGATCACCTTGGGCAGGGCCTTCGCCTCGGCGGCGGTGATCGGCAGCGCGAGATCCACGTCCCCTTCGAGGTGCAGCACCCGCCCGCGAAGCGTGTCCGCCACTGCCTGGGGCTGCTCGTGGATCTCCTTGTGCATGAAGTGCTTGTGGCCGCCCTTCTCGGCCTGTAGCGGCGACCAGTCCACCCGCCGCGGCTCGCGGTCGCGGGGCACGCCGTCGAACCCGAAGAGCTCGATGCGCGCCGCGGTGAGCCGGGCGATCTCCCCCTCCTCCATGAACACCACGTCGCGCGTCTCGGCGAGCAGCGCGGGCAGGTCGCTCGCCACGAACTGCTCGCCCTTGCCGAAGCCCAGCACCAGCGGCGAGGCATTCTTGGTGGCGATGATCTCCCCCGGCGCTCGTTCGCTCACCACCGCGAGCGAGTAGGTCCCGCGCACCAGGGTAAGCGCGCGGCGAACCGCGCCGAGCAGACCGTCGCCCGCCTTTCCGGCGACGCCCTCCCTCTCCGCGTCGGCGATGAGGTGCGCGAAGATCTCGGTGTCGGTCTCGGAGCTGAACGCGTGCCCGCGCTGCCTCAGCCCCTCGCGCAGTTCGATGTGGTTCTCGATGATGCCGTTATGCACCACCGCCACGCCCTCGTACCTGTGCGGGTGGGCGTTCTCGTCCGACGGCCGGCCGTGCGTTGCCCAGCGCGTATGGCCGATGCCGGTCGATCCCTCAGGCGGATGATCGCCAAGCAGCTTGACCAGGTTGTCGAGCTTGCCCTGGCACCGCACCACCGTTACCTTCCCGTCGTCGCCGCGCACCGCGATGCCCGCGCTGTCGTAGCCGCGGTATTCGAGCTTGCGCAGGCCCGCGACCAGAAGATCCGCCGCCCGCCTGCTGCCCACATATCCAACGATTCCGCACATGTTTGCGCTTGCTCCTCGGGTCGCGTGTCGCCCGCTGGGATGATGGCTCTAAGGAAGCCGGGAAACCAGGAGGGACTTGTACCACCTCGCCGATCCCGGAGCCTCCCTACCAAAATGCGCGAACCCGACGAAGCATTCCAGGTGCGAGGGATCGAGAGCCGCGGTCGCGAAGAAGGTCGCGGACCTCTTCCCGTGACCGCTACCTCGGGCCACTCCCCGCCCGCTTGCGCTTCGCCCAACCATTCTTCACCACCGTTGGCGCGCGGGTGAGCACCAGGCTGTCCGCGGGCACGTCCTCAGTGACCGTGGTCCCCGACGCGATGTACGCGCCATCCCCCACCTTCACCGGCGCCACAAGCTGCGTGTCGCTGCCTACGAACACCCCCGCGCCGATCTCGGTGAGGTGCTTCTGGACACCGTCGTAGTTGCAGGTGATGGTCCCCGCCCCGATGTTGGTCGCCCTTCCGATCCGCGCGTCGCCCAGGTACGAGAGGTGGTTAGCCTTGGCCCCCTCGGCGAGCTCGGCGTTCTTGGTCTCCACGAAGTTGCCGACGTGCACCCGGGGGCCGAGCTTCGTGCCCGGGCGCAGCCGCGCGAATGGGCCCACTAGGCACTCGGGCCCGACCTCGGCGCTCTCGAGCACCGAGTGGGCCCGGATCACCGTCCCCGCGCCCACCCGAGTCTTGCCGCGCAGCACGCAGCCCTCCTCGAGCGTGACGTCGGCGGCGAGCGTGACGCCGAGCTCCACCGTCACCGTCTCCGGCCGCGGAATGGTCACCCCCGCGCGCTGGTGGGCGGAGAGGACCTCGCGCTGCACGGCCTGGCCCGCCTGGGCGAGCTCAACGCGGTCGTTGATGCCCGCGACCTCGCCGAGGTCGGCGGGCAGACACGAAAGCCCCGGTGCGACCTGCACCAGATCCGTGAGATAGAGCTCGCCCTGCGCGTTATGAGTGGTCAGCGTCGCGAGCTGGGCGCGCAGAAAGGCCGCGTCGAAGCGGTAGATGCCAGCATTGATCTCGCGAATCGCCCGCTCGGCGGCGGTCGCGTCCTTCTCCTCGACAATCCGCGCCACGCGGCCATCCCGGCTGCGCACCACCCGCCCGTACCCGCGCGGGCTCGGCGCCTGCGCCGAGAGCATCGCCGGGCCTTCAACCGCGAGCAGCCGGTCGAGCGTCGCCCGGGTCAGCCGCGGCACGTCCCCAGAGAGGATCACCACCTCGCCCTCGAAGCCCTCGAGCGCAGCAAGCCCCGCGCGCACCGCATCGCCCGTGCCGCGCTGCTCGACCTGAATCGCGACCTTCACGCTCGAAGGCAGCACCGCCCGCACCGCGTCGGCGCCGTGGCCCACGACCACCACCACCGGGTCCAAGCCCGCGCCCTGTGCCAGCTCCACCGGAAAGAGGACCAGCGGCTTGCCCAGCAACGGGTGCAAGACCTTGGGGAGCGCGCTCTTCATGCGCGTGCCCTTGCCCGCCGCGAGGATCAGGGCTGCGATGCACTTCTTCACCGCTCCGATATACGCAATGCGCGCGGCTTAGACAATTCTCGACCGGAGAATTGGGTGGGAGGTGAGAGCGGTCCACTCCAGAGGGCGAGGGTCGGGCAGACGGAGGTGGTTTCGCTCTCCCGCCCCTGGCTAAGCCACCGCGCTGGGACTTCGCCACCGGATCAGCACGACCTTCAGGACGTCGTTCACCACGAGACAAGACAGGCTGGCGTATACAAAGATCGTGAGCATCAAGGAGAACGACAGCGACCGAAGGCCTGGCAGCTCCAAGCGAGTCAGGATTGTGCCCGCGAGCACATCCGCGAACAGGGCGGCCATCAGGGCCTTGCTGGGGAGCGTCGCCCAGAACGATCGACGTTCGCGCGCCGACAGTACGGAGAAGACCGCGAAATAGAGGAGCAGCAAGAAACTGGAGGTGTGCAGGGCCTGCGGGTCGGTCGCCAGAGCGAAGTGCGTCCAGCCGAACCACAGGAAAAGCAACGTCTCCGCGACCATGGCGATGCCGAGGGCTGCCGAGACGGCAATGAAGCCACCGATGTTCCAGGTCTCGGGCTTCTTGGACGGGCGCACGTGGTCCGTGGCCAGGGCGATCTTCGCAAAGTCTGTCATGAAGGTGAGCAGCAGCATCGCAAATGCCGAGATTACGAACTTTCCGGTCGCGACGTAGGCGAGGGCCACGAACCCTGCTTTGAGGATTGTTCGGCTGATCTTGTTGACGATCCAGGTCAGGATTCGCTGGTAGATCGTTCTCCCTTGCTCGACCAGCGCGACGATGTTCGTCAGGCCCGCCTCGACCAGGACGACGCTCGCGGCTCCCTTCGCCACGTCGGTCGCGGTGCTGACCGCGATTCCAACCTCTGCCTGGCGAAGTGCGGGCGCATCGTTGACCCCATCGCCCGTCATACCCGCGACGTGCCCCGCGGCTTGGAGCTCCTTCACCACGGTATACTTGTCCTCTGGAAAGACCTCGGCGAAGCCGTCGGCGCCCGAGAACAGATCGCCCTTCTTGTCGCTGGCCTGGGCACTCGCTGCCTTCAGGTCTGCTATGGGGCGAATGTTGGGCAGCCCCACGCCGAGTCCGATTTCCCGCGCGACCGGAAGCGCGTCGCCCGTCAGCATCTTCACCGCCACCCCGAGGCCTTGCAGGGCCGCGATGAGTTGCTTGGCATCGGAGCGTGGTGGATCGTACAGCGACACGAGCCCGACCAAGCTGGGGGCGCCGGCTTCGGGACCGCGAGCCACGGCGAGCGTTCGATAGCCCTTCGCCGCCGCTGCGCTGACGCGAGCCTCCAGCGCTTCGATTTCCGGTGGCCTGAGCCCGCACGCCTCCGCCACCGTGCGCACGGCCCCCTTCATCACCCGCACCCGCTGACCGTCCTGCTCGACCACGGCCTCTGTTCTTCGGTTCTTGGCGTCGAACGGAGCGAAGGAGACGGGCGTGATCTTCGCAGAGCCGTCGAAGACCTTCTTGGCCTTTGCGGCGGCTAGAAATGCCAGGTCAATCGGATCCTGGTTGGACTCCTGCGAGGCGAGCGCTCCGGCAAAGAGCACGTCGTTCTCCTTGGCCTGTGCCAGCGGGATCACGTCGGTAACGGCGAGTTGATTCATCGTGATGGTGCCGGTCTTGTCCGCGCAGAGCACATCCATCGTCGCGGCGTCCTCCGCTGCGCTCAGGCGGGTGACGAGAACCCCACGCTTCGCCAGCTCCCTCGAGCCAACGGCCATGCTGATCGTAAACATGACCGGGAGCGCGACCGGGACGGCGCTCATCAGCAGGACGAGCATGAGCGGGATCATCTCGAGCAGGGACGCGCCACGGGCCAGTGAAAGAATGACCACCACACCGATCAGCACGCCGACGATGACGAAGAGCCATCGCACGACCTTGCTCACGACCTCCTCGATGTGAAGCTTCGGTCGCGCCTTCTGGACGAGCTCGGTGGTGCGGCCGAAATAGGTCTTCGCGCCCGTGAGCATCACGACGCCGTTGCCTTCGCCTCTGCGAACAACGGACCCCGAAGCGAGGACTTCGGCGGGTCCTTTGTCGGCGTCCTTCGATTCTCCGGTGAGTGCCGACTGGTCCACGGTCAATGTTCCCGTGAGCACCTTCACGTCCGCCGGGATGATGTCGCCGGGCCTGACTCGCACGATGTCTCCCGGGACCAGCTCTCTCGCGGGAATGACCTTCCAGCTCGAGTCCCGCAGAGCGCGGGCGCTGACTTGCAGGCGCTTGCGCAGGGTATCGACGACGCCCGCGGCGCGCCGCTCCTGCGCGTAGCTCAGCACGGCATTGATGACCAACAGCCCGCTCACGACGGCCAGGTCAGGCCACTTCCTGAGCACGGCCGACAGGACCATGATCAGCTCCAGCATCCAGGCGGAGAGTCCCCAGAACTTCCTGAGGAAGTTGCGGATCGGGTGCTGCACCTGGTCGGCGACTTCGTTGTACCCGTTTGCCTTTCGTCGCAAGGCCACTTCCGCTGTCGTCAGCCCGGTCGTGGCGTTGACCCGCAGCGTCGCGAGTGCGTCCGGAATCGACGCGGTGGCGACGTCGGGAGGCTTTCCCTTTGGGGTATTCGGCGGAGTGGGCGTAGCCTCTGAGTTCAGTGCAGCTGCGGGCATGGTGTCCTCCTGGGCGCACTCCCGGGCCAAAGGCGCCGTGCGACGCGAGCTGCGTGCGAATTGCTTGAAGCAGTCCCCGTAGGCCTTCCTGTACTCCTTTCAGGTCGCGGAAGGGGCGGGTTCGTTGGGCGCACGCCCGCATCGCGCTCGGCTCGAGGCTGAGAGGCGCCCCCGCCGCGCAGCCGGTGAGGGGCCACTCTCGGGGCTCTGGGGGGGCCTCTCTTACGCCCAGCGGCAACCCCGGTTCGGTCGCGAACGCCCCTCGCGCGGCCCATCGACCGCGGTCATGACGGCATTGCCGAGCCCGAGGCGACACATGAACCACGCTCCTGACGTCATCTCCGGTGGCTCCGCGCGCGTCAAGAGAGACTCCGTGCGGTCAGCACCGGACCTCGTGTTGGTGTTGCCTTCAGAGTCTGTTTGTGTGCCCATAAAAGGGCGTTGGACGCCATGAAAGTGGTTTCAGCAGCGCTCCGCGCGAGGTCGTGACCACACAAGGGCGCTTTCATCGCTGCTCGACCTCCGAAGATGGCCGCACACTCCCGCGCGGATTTCGATCCCCAACCGCCTCGGGCCGTGCGCACGGGCCATCGCCACCAGCCGGGGCACTTGCTCAAAGAGGCGCCGCGCGAGCGCGCCCGCTTGACTCGGGCCGCGCCCTGTCCGGACACTGTCAGGCAATGCCCAAGGCCCCTCCGGTGCCGTCCTCCAGCCCGCGCGTCTCGACGGAGGTCCTCGCGCTCACCGCGGAGTCTCCGGGCGAGACCACCGGGGTGACCCCGGCGGCGCCGGTCGTGCCCGCGCCGCCGCGCAGCCTCGCCGAGACCGGGCTGAGCGAGCCCTTCCTGACCAGTCTCGCGCTCAAGCACCTCTACTCCGAGGGGGTGAGCTCGGGGCTCGACGTGGCCCACGCGATGCGGCTGCCCTGGCGCGGCGTGATCGAGCCGATCTTCGACGCGCTGGTCCTGGCGCAGCTCCTCGAGATGCAAGGCGGCCGCGGCTTCGGGCGCGCCTCGGTCAACTTCTCGCTCACCGCCCGGGGGCGCGAGGCGGCCCAGGCCGCGATGAGCCGCTCGACGTATGCCGGCCCAGCGCCGGTCCCCCTCGCGCAGTACGCGGCGCAGGTGCGGGCCGAGGCCCGGCAGGGGCACCCGGTAACGCGCCCGGTGCTCGCCGCGGCCACCGCCCACCTGGTCTTCGATCCCCGGTTGCTCGACTCGCTCGGGCCGGCGCTGTCGGCGGCGCGCACCCTCTTTCTCTTCGGCGACGCGGGGAACGGCAAGACCGCGATGGCGGAGGCGATGTCCCGGGCGATGGGGGGCGGCGTGGCCGTGCCGCACGCGGTGGAGGTGGATGGCCAGGTGATCGGGGTGCTGGATCTCGCCTGGCACGTCCCGCTGCGCGAGGCCGGTGCGGCCGCCCCGGAGGGGGAGGACCAGCGCTGGGTCGTGTGCCGGCGGCCCTTCTTCGTCGTCGGTGGCGAGCTGTCGCTCGACATGCTGGAGGTGGCGCACCACGCGGGCTCGAACGTGTACGAGGCCCCCTGCCACATGAAGGCCAACGGCGGCATGCTGCTCGTGGACGACTTCGGCCGGCAGCGGGTCGCCGCGCGGGAGCTCCTCAACCGCTGGATCATCCCGCTCGAGAAGCGCGTGGACCTGCTCGCGCTCGCCTCGGGCCGGAAGTTCGAGGTGCCGATGGAGGAGATCGTGGTCTTCTCCACGAACCTCGAGCCCGCGCAGCTGGTGGACGAGGCCTTCCTGCGGCGCATCAAGTACAAGGTCCGGCTGCCCGATCCGTCCGAGGCCGACTTTCGCGAGATCTTCAAGCGGCGGTGCGAGGCCTTGCAGCTGGGGTACCACGCGCCGGTGGTCGACTGGCTGCTCGAGAGCTACTACCGGCCGTACCAGCGGCCGCTGCGAGCCTCGCACCCCCGGGACCTACTCCAGATCCTCTGCGACATCTCCGCCTTTCGAGGGGAGAAGGCCACCCTGGCGCCGACGCTGCTCGACCTGGCCTGCCGCCTCTTCTTCGCGGCGAGCGACGTCGCGCGCTGAGCCCGGCGGGGTCCCCCCCCCGCTCAGCACGGCAGCGCCGCGACCAGCGCGACCAGCGCGGCGAGCACCGCCTCGGGATGCTCGCGGTGGGGGCTGTGGCTCTGACCGGGCAGCACGCACCTCGTGACCGGTCCGCGCACGCCGCTCGCGACGGCGTCGAGCTGCGCGAGGGTGCCGTAGGGATCGCCGCGCTCCTGAACGAGGAGCACCGGCGCGGTGATCCGCGGCAAGAGCGGCCGCAGCTCGAGCGCCGCGGGGAAGCCCGCGTCCAGCCAGGCGCGCGCCCAGCCGTGAAACGCCCCGTCGACGTTCGCGCCGTGGTGTCGGGCGAGCTGCGCCCGGAGCGGGCCCTGGGCATAGGCGGCCACCGCCTGCGCGATCTGCGCGGTGGTCATGGGCTCGACGAACACGTGCGGCGCCTCGAGGGCGAGAGCGCGGGCCGGGGGGCCTCCGGACTCGGCGACCTCGGCGGCATAGACCAGGGCGATCGACGCGCCGTCGCTGTGGCCGAAGAGGATCGGCTGCTCGATCGCGTGGTGGCGCAGGAGCGCGGGCAGCACCTCCCGGGCCTCGCGCTGCATGTAGTCGAGGGGGCGGGGGAGCTCGATGGGTGCCGAGCGTCCGTAGCCTCGACGGCTGTAGACGAGCGCGGGGAGGCCCGTCGCCTCGGCGCAGCGCCTGGGGAAGTTGCGCCAGAGCCCCACCGAGCCGAGCCCCTCGTGGAGGAACACCAGCGTGGGGTGGCCGGGGGTGATCGCGCCGAGGCGCTCGACCTCGAGGCCGGTCATGGCCGCAGCTTGTAGCGCTGGATCTTGCCGGTGGCGGTCTTCGGCAGCTCGCGGACGAAGGCGATCCAGCGCGGATACTTGTAGGGCGCGAGCCGGGACTTCACGAAGGCCTTCAGCTCGGCCGCGAGCGCCTCGCTGGCCTGCGCGGCGTCCTTCAGGACCACGAAGGCCTTGGGCTTCACGAGCCCGGCCTCGTCGGGGTGGCCCACCACCGCGGCCTCGAGCACCGCGGCGTGGCCGAGGAGCGCGGACTCGACCTCGAAGGGCGAGACCCAGATGCCGCCCACCTTGAGCATGTCGTCGCTGCGGCCG
>VFSW01003062.1_pt1 | contig 25057 bp, 26 predicted proteins | sample 5358111 | NCBI WGS metagenome assembly VFSW01 (sample SAMN11554181, study PRJNA540505) | mine drainage metagenome | isolation source: sediment from site ElyBrook_90M | place: USA: Ely Copper Mine, Vershire, VT | collected 2017
GGCGCACTCACTTTTGCACCGTGCACGAGTGCGTTCGTGCACGGTGCAAAATCGATTCAGCACCCCCAATAGGACTTGGGGATTTTTGGCCACCGTCGTTATTCGTTGTCCGGCATGGCGTCCGCCGGCGGCAAGCGTCCGTCGTCTCGCTCGTTGGGCGAGGTGGCGGACGACCTACTCAAGCGCCGCAAGCCTTCCGACGCCGACGTGCGGTTTCGCCTGGCTGACGGGGCCGAGGAGCGGGCCGACCGCGAGCTGCTGGCCGAGCGATGCGAAAAAGTTTGGCTCGGCACTCTCGGGGCCTTGGACCGACCTGCAGAACGGAGGCGTCGTGGACGCGGCGCATCGCACACCCTCGGTCGTGCGGGCGTTCATGCACTACTTGCACACCGATCAGCTGCAGCAGCTGTCGGATTTCGAAGAGCTGGCCGACGAGTTCCTCTTTGAACGCCTGCAACGCGAGTGTGGCAGCGAAGGCCTGCCGCGCCTCTCGTTTTCGGAGGTCGACGTTCCGGGGGTGGATGCTGTCGCCCTCCGATCTGTTCGGGACCTTTGTTCATTCCTGGACGTCCGAGGAGGGGCGAGAGGCCGCCGTCTTGCCGCAGCTCGCGTGTCAGTCCAAGCTGGTGACCGACGCACAGAAGGTCGAGGCGCTGCGCAAACGCAGCCACCGAGGTTTCCACCTGGAGCGCATTGTGCAGACGCCGCGCTATGCCGGTCGCCTCGCCACGGCGCCCGAACGCCTGGCATTCTTCCACTACTGCGCGCTGGGCGGAAGGCGAGGCGGCCGATTCGCTCGCCTCGCCGTTTCTGTGGAGCTCTTCGATGCGTTGCGCGCGGTCCGCCGCGAATGTGTAATTACCTAAAAACGGAAACTCATTTGACATCCGATGTTCGGCCCCTCCCCTGTGACGACCTGCTGCCGGCGGTGATCGTCCGCGCGATCGACGCGGTCGATCTGGCGTTCAGCGGCGAAAAGCCGGAAAAACAATCCTTTTATCGTCATCAAGAAGTAGCCGTGTCCCACGTGTCCTTTTTGACCACGACGGCGTGGTACTTGCGCCGGAATAGGTAGTAGCCGAGGCCTCCTACGGCGCCGAGCAGCGCGACAAAGCCGACGCAGGCGCCGATGGCGATGGCGGCGACTTGGCCTCCGCTCAGCGGCGTATGAGGGTGCTTCTCCTCGAACCAGGTCTTGTTGAGCGAGTACAGCCCGCTCATCTTGAGCGCCACGCGGTTCGGGTAGCCGAGCGGGAACACCGGCGCGACCGAGCCGTCCGGCTGGCTCTGCACGCAGGTGTTGGGCCGGTTGACGTACCAGAACGTCTGCTGGAAGTTGATGTCGCCGTAGATGGTCGAGCCGTTGTAGGCGCGGATGCACTCGCGAACGACGTAGTTGTCGAGCGACTGCGTCCGCGCGATGCAGTCGAGCATGACGACGGCGCTCGCGGCGAACGTCAGATCGTAGAAATCGACCGTGTCGTTGTAGAGCAGCTCGTAGGTGGCGGCAAATTCGCTGTACGTTCCGAAAATCGGATCCGTAAAGTCGATGCTGGGCGTGAACGGAAGCTCGTAGATGGTGCTCGCCGTCTTCCACGGAGCGACGCCCGGCGGGAACGCCTCCATCAGCACCAGCGGCGGTTGGTAGGGGATCAAGTGCATGCAGTCGAAGGCGATCGAGCCGTTCGTTGCGCCGGTGATCGCGACGACCAGGTCGGGCTGGGCGGCCACCCACTCGTCGATGACCGGTCCGATGTAGCCGCACGTCCCGGCCAGCAGCTGGCCGGTGTTCCAGCTGACGTACGGGACCACCTCCGAGGCGTTGAGCGCCAGGAGGGCTGCGCGCTCCTGCGGCACCAGGTACGGCACGGTGTCGTCGGTCGAGGCGGCGGCGAACGTGCGCACGCGGTTCGGCTGGCCCGGCACGAGCTGCACCGTCTGGTCGATGTACAGCGGATCGGTCGCCGCCTCGGCGCAGCTCTGGCCGCCCTTGGTGACGTCGTTCATCATGTTGTAGGTCCACTCGAGCGACGAGTACGAGTAGGCGCTGGCGTTGACGTACAGCGCCGTCGCGTCGGCCGGCGTCGTCTGGTCCGAGAACGCCAGGATCAGCAGCGAGTAGTCGCCCGCGTTGCCGAACAGGATCTGCTTCGACTCGGCGTACTTGGCCAGCACCGAGCAGTCGGAGCTCGTCGGCGCGAAAAACTTGTCGTAGCCCAGAGAGTGCGCGCGCTCGTAGAGCACCTGAATTATCTCGCAGTCGCCGCCGTCGTTCATGTTGTAGTCGTCGATCAGGTAGCGGGTGTCGTTGATCAGCAGGCCGCCGAGCACCTCGTTGACGTAGTAGGTGACCGCGACGTACGCGCGGTGGTTCTTCTCGGCGTAGAAGTTCTCCGGGTTGCCCGTCGAGTTGCAGTGCGTACGGAACCAGCGGATGTAGCCGCCGACGGGCATCGACTTGATGGCGGCCGATCGAGCGCCCCGATCCTGCCGCAGCTCGCTCCTCGCCTCTTCGATCGAGCGGCGCATGTGCGACGGCAGGCGGGCATGGCGCGCCGCGCCGATCTTAGTTCGCAGGTGCTCGCCCGTGAACGGGTAGGGGGCGGACACCGAAGGATAGGCCTCGAAGGCCAGGCATACGGTCGCCAGCGCCAGGATGAGCACCACCGACGACGCCCGCATCGCCGCTCGACTGCAACGACTCGCTGCGTCCGTCGCTGCCTGATTTATACAGGTCGCAAAAAAGGCGCCACTTCCAAATATGGCACTCCGGGACGCGGGGATGGACTGCGATCAGTTGGCCGGCGTCTATGGAGTACAGCCAGCAGCTGCAGCAGCTGCAGCTGCTTCCTCCGTCGCCCGGCGGCGGCGGCTACTACCGGCTACTCCAGAACTGCCTGGTGATCGTGCGGCGCAAGTCGGACGGACGCGCGCACGAGACGGCGGCGATGAACGCCGCCGCGGGCGACTCGCTGCTGTGCCTGTCGCGCGACTACAGCCGGTTCGTGTTCGTCGCGTGCGCCGAGTCGTCCGACGCCGACCCGGACGAGGCGTCGCGGTCTCTGACGGCGCTTCGCATCGGACAGTCGTGCGGCGACGTGCTGCTGTCGTCCGAAGATGCAATACTCGCCTCGAGCACCCGCGCGCTGGTCGGAAGCTGGTCGTGGCGCCGCGCCGACTCGATCGTGCCCGGCGACGTCATCGTATGCGCGTCGCCCGCTCTGCGTCGGCGGTTCCTGGAGGGCGCATCCGAGAGCGTGCCGCACGACGCGCGCGTCTCGGGCGTGCGGATCACCCCGATCAACCCGTTCGGTTCCGAGCGCTGGCATCTCCGCGTGCCCGACTCGCGGGGACTGATAGTAAACGGTGTGGTCATCGAGGCCGCCGGGGGGCCGGCCCAATTTCCCGAAAAGTAAATTGGTCGGACGGGATCAGTTCTACGCTCGCCTCGCGATGATGGCTGCACCTCCGACGCCCCCTACGGTCCAGCCCAAGCGCACCGAGTTTATTCGCGCGCTGAGCGCGATGCTCGGCGCTCGTCCCGACGCGTTCGCCGACAACGTCTGCCGCGCATTCATCGTCTACTACGATCGCATCATGGACGCCGGATCGCTCCTGAAGCGCCTGTTGCGCGAGCTGCGGCACGGCACGATCGGCAGCGCCATCCTGCTGCGTCGCTGGATCGAGATGCGCGCACGTATCGACTTTTCGAACCGCGTGCTCCTAAACTCGCTCGTCGACGGAATCCGGAGCGCCGCGAAGCGCTTCGGAACGCTCGCAGAAGAGCTCAACCGGTCCAAGCTGGCGCTGCTGCGCGCCTTTCGAGTCAAGGCGCAGAACCACCTGCTGACGTCGCCCGCGCCCACGCTGCGCAGCCTGGCCGCCGACGCGCCGGCCAAGTTCTTTGACAGCGATCCGGTTCTGATCGCCAGCGCCATGGCCTACAGCGGCAGCAAGTCGTTCGGCGCGGTGCCGCTCTACGAGCTCGGTGTGCGCGCCGAGAAGATCGCCGAGCGCGCGCCTCATCTGGCGGCCGACATCGCGCGCTCCGATCGCATCTCGCACTGGGTCGCCAGCAACGTGCTGTTCCAGAACTCGCCCAAGGCGCAGGAGCGCGCCATCCATCACTTTGTCAAGATCGCGTTCTTCGCGGTCAAGCTCGGCGACCTGGCCAGCTCGACGGCGATCATGAACGGCTTCACGCTGAACGTCGTCGGGCGCCTCTTTCGTCACCTGTGGCACCTGTCGAGCGCCATCTGCTCGGTGGCGGCCGGGCCGCAGCGCATCGCTTCGGCGACGCACGACTACGAGTCGCTGCGCAAGGAGATCGACGCGCGCCGCTCCGCGAGCCAGCCCGTGATGCCCTTCCTCGGCTACTACCTCAAGAAGCTCGAGTTTGCCAACGCCGGCAACCCGTGGGTGCTGGATCCCACCGGCGACATCAACAGCGCCAAGCTCGAGGTGCTCGGGAAGCTTCTCGGCGAGATCGAGGGGATGCAGCGCGAATCGCTGCGCGCCTTCGCTCCGCCCGGCGCCCGCTTCCCGTCCTACATCACCCAGATGCTCGACAAGATGCCGCGCAAGAGCGAAGACGCCCTCGAGGCGCGCAGCTGCGATCTGCGGCCGCGCGGCAACGTCGACTCGGAGTCGGTCTCGGCCATACTGTTCTCTGCCTCGAGCAGCCGTTCGGAAAACAGCGAAAACGATTCTGGCTCCGGTTCATCCGATCGCGACATGGTCGAGCTTCACGAGTAGTAAACGTCGAGCGCGATCCCCCGCGATTTTTTATATGACGTGCGCCGACGCACCCGACCTCGGTGGCCACGAATGCCCGGAGCCACGCGCTTGCATCGCGGTGGTGTTAGTCGGTCCCCGCATTTTTTCTATAAAAGGATTTGCCGCCGGGAGCGCCGTGCCGTTTTTCCCCGCCCCCCGTGTCATGAAGCGCTCCGCCGAAGCCGCCGGCTTGTTGTCGGACGAATGCCTGACCGAGGTAGTCGGCCGTTTGCGGAGCGCGCCGCACGATGCGGCCACGCACGTCCGCTTCCTCGTCGGAGAGCGCGAATTTCACGCGCACCGATGGCTGGTCGAGATGCGCATCGAAAAGTACAGCCGCGCGCTGCAGTCCCGCTATGCCGAGAGTGCCTGCAACGAGTGGATCATCGCCGGCTACGACCCGGCGACCTTCGAGCAGCTCGTCGCCTTCCTCTACACCGACGACTGCGACTCCTTGTCGAGCTCCGAGTCCGACTGGTCGCGCATCTTTGACCTGTGGAAGCTGTCCGACGAGCTGCTCTTTGGGCGGCTGGCGAACGCGTGCCTCTTCAAGTTTTCTGTGCGCCTCAACCGCGACACTTGCGGCGATATGCTTCTCGCGTCCATCGAGAGCGGATTCGAGCCGGCGATCAAGGTGGCCTGGGACTACACGGAGGCGAACGTGGCGCGCACCAAGGGCAGCGCGAGGCTCGAGTGGAGGGAAACGGATCTGAAGCTGACACGGGGGCTCGGCGCTTCGGTCCGCGCGTTCTACGATTCGCTGTGGCCCAAATTGTACGACAACGGAACGCCCGAGGACCGTGCCCGCCTGGTCCGGCTGTTCTTGCACGCGAACTACATCGCTTCCGCCAGAGAAATACTGCTCGATAGCGCCAACAACGGAGCACTGCGTCCGCTCGTGCCGCTCTACGAATTTCAGCCGGTCGAACTGCTGGGACTGCAGCCTCGAGTGCCGTGGCTGACTGACTCGGTCGTCGTCGAGTCGATCCGCCAGCGACACGACTACCTGGCGACGCTGGCGCGCGCTCCGCGGTCCCTCGTGCACAAGCCGCCGCACGGTCCGCTCGAGTTTATGCCGCTCGACCCGCTGCTCGGCTGGTCCGAAGGTGCGATCGCCTGGGCCAAATTTTCGCCGCTGCGCCACTCGAGCGCCAAGCTGGATGTGCTGCTGTCGCGCACCGACGTCGCGAAGGACTTTTGGTTCGTCGCCGACTGCCCTTCGGTCAGATTTGCGGTGGATTTCGGGCTCCCCGACGCCGACTTCGAGGCCGAAGTCGGCGTGCTGTCCGCGGTCTACCCGGACAAGACGTTCGGCGTCTCCGTGAAGGCCCGGTTCTGCGACGGCAAGATCCACGTGGAAGACGACGAGCGGCTTTTCTGGGACGGCAAAAATATCGACGTGGCGCTCCGCCTAACGCCTCGTCCCGAGGCGCCAGGGGCGTGGATCGCCCACTTTCAGGGGGTCAACACGACCGCGATGAAACAGTTTACGCCCGGCCACGCGGATCGCACCCTGTTCGTGCCGGCTCTGCGCATCCGCCTGCTGCAGTTCGGAAGAATGACCGTCCGGACCAGCGGCGACCGGTGGCCCGGCGACCGGTCGCAGCTGGCGGAACAGTAAAGCGGCGGCCAGACTGGCAAAATCTGGAATTTTTTTTATGTCCGTCGCACCCGGCCGGTCCTTTGATTTTGTAACGTTCCGGTTCCCCGTTTAAATATTTAAGATGCTTTAAAAACAGGTCTAATACAAATAAAGAGCGCTTAAAATACAATCGACGTACGAAGCGTCATCGCGATGTCGTTCACGACGACGATAAAAAAATCGGAATCGGCAAGACGGCGCAATGCGATGGCGATTGTTCACGTTTCGGGCTCGCCCGGAAGTGGAAAGACTACCTTGGGCGAGAGGATTGCGCGCGACTTTGCGGGCCAAGTCACGGTGTTTGACACCGACGAAATCATCCAGCACCACCTGGCCAGCGGAAAGGAACTCGTCAAACTGATGGATGATACCAGCGACAAGGGGCTTCTGTCGTACACGCGGCGCTGGACTGAGATCTTCACCGAGGGCATCGACGATGTGATCGCACGCACCGATACAAAGGTTCTCGTGTTTGTAGGCATTCTGAACCACTTTCGGCCGCCCGGCGGGAGTATCCTGGCGCTCGATGCTGCCACCGAGCGCTTCTTCATCGACCTGCCCTTGAGTCAGCTCGTGCGTCAGTTCTACACGCGCTACGGCAAGGAACTAGGTCAGGACCAAGAGTTTTGGACGGGCATAGTCGAGCAGCGGTACAACATTCCAGACAGCTTGTCCTTCGTACGCGACTCGAAGCAAGAGCGAGAGTGGCACGCAGCGCACGACTACAAGTTCCTCGGCACCGAAGACATTTACGAGGCCATCGGCCGCCTCGTACTCGGCGAAAACCGGCGCGCAATTACCGAGTTAAATTGATGATAAATTGTAGTAGTATGTCGCTGCTTTACCTTTTATGCAACGGGTAAAGTAGCCAAGTTAATACGAAAAAAAAAAGCGAGGCCGATCGGACGGGTGTCGACCATCTCCGCCGTCGTGACGCGCGCGAACAGGGACGCGTCCCCGCTCAAGGTGTCGTTCTGCTTGGACGGCGAACTGGTTCAAGAGAACCAGTTTCTCGCCGACGGCAGGCCGCTTTTGCCCCGCCGTCAACGTTCGCCTGCTCGCGGCCGGCAAGCTGCATGTGCGCTTTAGCGGCGCGCGTTGGCCCCACGAAACGGGCCCGTTCGTCGACACGGCGCGCATCCCGCAAGAACCGGCGCCTGATGAATCTTCTTCTTCGTCGTCGTCGACGTCGCTGTCAGGCGTAGACGACGCGTAACGGTAGACATAAATAGGCATCGGCGAATCCGACGCTCGGAATCATCATGGACGAGGAGCGCCGCAAGCGCCCCTACGTCGTGTCGCGGCTGCGGCACCGACACCCGCGGGCCTACCGATGCCTGTGGTGGACGGTGGTGCCGTTCGCGGCGCTCGCGGCGCTCGTGGCCGTGCTCGTGGCGACGATGCAGTTCCCGGCGCCGCAGCGCTTCGTGCTGAACAAGGCCGGCCTGCTGCAGACGCGGCCGGGCGAGCCGGGGCTGCCGATGGAGTTTGATCACATCACCGGCATCTTTCCGTTCAGCTTCACGGCGCACAACCTGACGCTGAACGATCCGAACGGCCTGTTTATCCGGACGCGCGACGTCGCGTTTTCCATCCGCACGCGCGACATTGTCACCGGTGCCATCACCATCGAGAGCCTGAAGCTGAACGGAGCGGTGCTGTCGCCGCCTCCGCCGGAGGCGGCGACGGACGCCGCCGCCGCCGCCGCACCATCCGAACCTTCCCCGCCGTGGTGGCCGTGGCTCGGGATGCGGCTCGAGCTGCAATCGGTCGACGCGGCCGGCACGCTGATCGAGTATTTCGGACAACGGTACAGCATCGCGGGCAGCGCCGCGATCGACAAGAACGGCGGCGACGTGGAGATCGACGCGCGCATCACCTACGACCGCAGCAACGACACCGGCGTGCGCGTGAAACTGGCCGGCTCCGGGCTCGACCAGATCGTCCGCCTGTCGATCGATATGACGCGCAGCGGGCTGGCGTGCGGCGACGGCTGCGACGCGCCCGACGCGCTTCTCTCGTACGGCAACATCAGCGCCTCGGGAACCGGCAACTGGTATCGCTGGATGGAGCTGCTGTTGTCGCGCCGCTTCAACCTCACCGGCCTGATCGACAAAGGCGTCGACCAGCCGGTCGCCGGCCACGCGCGGTGGAACGGCAGCAAGCTGGTCCGCTCGCTCGACCTCGATTTCTCGGTCGAACCCGAGGACGGGCGGCGCTCGATCAGCGCCGGCGTGGTGCGCCTGCGCGAGCCGTACGGATCGGTCAGCGTCGAGGCGCAGCAGTACGAGGACGGATTCTGGTGGATGGTGCTGAACAGCAGCACGCCGGGCGTCGGCCTGCGCCTGCCGTTCGTCGAGACGGTCGACGGAGCCGTCTACTACAACAGCTCGGTCGGCGGCTTCTGGACCGCCGGCAAGCGCTCGATCCCGCTGATGGGCGACGTCCTGACCGCCGGCAACTTTACGGTCGGCGGCGGCGTCGTGGCGCTCTCGAACGTCGAGATCCGCACCGGCCTGTTCGAGCTGCAGGGCAACGTCACCTACGAACTCGGATCGGAGCTCGCGGGCGAGTTCCGCGACCCGCAGGGCCGGCTGCAGAGCGTGCTGAACCTGGCGACGGCCAAGGACGGCACGTACGGCGTCGATTTCCGCATCGAGAACCACGACGTGCGGCAGCCGGGCCTGAACGCCCAGGACGTCTACCTGAGCGGCTCGTTCCGCGGCCTGCCGTCGCAGCCGGGCGGCAGCCTGTCGGCGCGGATCGAGCGCCTCGATGCCAAGGACGTGCTGTCGATCGACCGCCTGACGCTCGAGGCCGAGGGCGGCGGCCCCGAAGGGCGCCCGTGGACCGCGGCGGTGACGTCGACCGGATCGTCGCTGTCCGGCGCCGTCTCGATGTCGATCGACCCGGCGGTACGCGGCGGCGTGCTCGCCTGCACCATCCAGCCGTTCGTGATGCGAGTGCGCAACGTGCCGCTTTCCACGCGCGCTCCGAGCATTCTGGCGTTCGACTTTTCCAAGGACGTCTACAGCGTCACGGCCGACGTCTACAGCACCAGCGCCGACCGGCCGGCGTTCGCTCTGGAGATGCGCGGCGACCGCGTCCGCGTCGGCGTCGCCGAGGACGCCGCGGTGATCGGCCGGCTCGGAGGCCTGAAGCAGAAGCGCCTCGGCGGGCCGGTCAACGGCACCTTCTACCTGACCGAGCTGATCCGGCTGGTCCCGACGCTAGCGAACGTCGACCTGTGCTGGACGAACGGCAGCGTCACGGACGAGAACAGCGGTGCCGTCGCCCAGAACCTCAGCGCCTGCCTGCGCGGCGATCCCGTTGCGGGCTGGGTCCTCGACCCGCTCGACGTCTACCTGACGCCCGACGTCCACCTGTCGCTGACCGGCAAGGTCGACCTCGAGTTCTCCAACGGCACGCTGGCGCTCGTTCCGGTCCGGACGATGGCGACCGTCAGCGGCTCGCTGCCAGGCCTGCTCAGCTACAGCGCCCGGGCGGCGGCGTCGGCCAACTTTACCGTTTCATTGCTGAATTAATCGCTGTCGCTTGGCGGAACAATCGCACGCGCAACGCCAGCAGACCTTTTTCTTCTGGCAGCTGTCGCACAAGCGCGGGTCGCAGCAGGGCGACAGTTCGCCGCACAGGTCGCATCGCGTCTCCGGGAACCGGCGCGCGCACGCGCGGCAGTACGAGTAGAGCTCGCACGCGCCGCAGAGCTCCGCTGCACCGGTGCACGAGGTAGTCAGCGAGCACACGTGGGCGCCCCAGAGCAGGAACCGATCGGACTGAAGCGCGCGCTTTCGGGGCACTCCACGAGGCAAAAACTCGTTCGCGTCAAACTCGTGGACGCTGTAAAAGCGTTGCGCGTGCAGCTGGCATATTCGGACCGTCACGCCCGCAAAGTGCCCGCGTTTGTTTGGGTTTTCGGTATACCGAAAAACGATCAGGGTCTTAGCGTCGATCTTCGAGGTGGCGCTCGCGGCGAGCCAGAGGCCGCGAACGGCGAGCTCGTCTCCGGCATAGATGCGCCGTATGTTCTCAAACAGCGCCGCCCAGAACACCGGCGGAGACTCGGCCGGCTCGACCGGGTCGAACCATATGACCCGTTCGTCTCGCCGCTTGTTCCATTCGGCGTGTTTCGAGACGAAACGAGCAAGTTCGCGCTCGCTGTACATCCATTCGGAACAGGCGATCGTCCCGAGGTGGATGAGCTTGCCCGAGGCGATAAACTCGCGGTTCTCGCGCTGCAGTTCACGCAGTGCGGCGCTCCGCGAATGGTGCGAAACTCGGACGAGCCGGAACAAATCGCGCGTGCCGAGCCAGGGCGCGACCAGCGTCCACAGGTCACGGTGCGTCGCCCACGAGAGCATGCCGAAAATGGCGACTGCGACTTTTTTTTTCTAGTGGCTCTGCGGCGAAATTCCGCCGTACACGACGCGTAGCACGGCACGCTGGTTCTCCTGTGACGTCCGAATGTCGTAGGAGACAACTTTGGTACAAATGGAGACGGCCGCGCTGAGTGCCTTGTCGGCATTCTCGACCGGAAAGGAGCTCACATAGTTGGCCCGCGCGTTGAAGATGGGGTCGTTCCGCAGCGACGGATCGCGCGAGAAGCCGCGCGCTGTCAGCAGAGCTTCGAGTCGCTCGCAGAGCTGCTGCTCGTCCACGGTGGCGTGCGACTACGGATACCAAAAATGGAAAAAACGTTGCAGTGATTGGCATTCGGCCATGTCGCTGTCGCACCGGCTCGTCGAAGAGACGCGCGACGCTGCGTGGCGGGCGCTCGCGGCTCGCGGCATTTCGGCGTGTTCGGCCGACGAGCCGCGGCACCCGCGCCGGTTCGTGTCGTTCTCGATGCGCGTCGACGCCGCGATCGTCCTGTCGCCCGATCTGGAACCGCTTCGCACCGTGCTCGCGGTAAAGTCGGCGCGGGCCGTCGACAAGGTGGCGGCGATGGTCGCCGAGATGCGGCGCGCCGCCCCCGATACGGCCGTCGTCCGGGTCGAGGCGGGCCACGCGCCGATGATCGTGGACGGCTCGCACGACATCTGGATTCGATTCGTGCTCGACAAGGCGCCTTTCATTGTCGCTTGAGGCGCTTGGGAATGCACGCGCACGGACAGATCCAGCAGCGCGCCGCCTGACACTTGTCGCACTCGAGCAGCTGGCAGCACGGCGACAGGCGCTCGCAGCGGCAGCAGCGCGGCATTCCGATCTGCTCGGCGCACGGCGCGCAATAGCAATAAACGCGGCACCAGCCGCACTGCTCGGCGACGTTCCGGCGGCACTTTGGCGAGATCCGCAGCGAGCAATGCGCGGAGCGAAAGTACCCGTCGCCGTTGCACGTCTCCGCCTGCCGAACGCGCACCAGGTTGTAGCCCCGGGGGACAAGGTAGAAGCGCCCGGGCGCCGACAGCTCGCCGCCGTGCCCCGTGACCGTATCGACGATCCAGCACCGGCCGTCCTCGAGCGGCGCCCGCGACGCCGGTCTCGCCAGATGCCGGAAGAATAGCACGGTACTCGGCGGCAGCGAAAGGGCGGCGCGGGCGGCGCGGGCTAACTCCCGAAATTCCGCCCGGTGCTTCAGGCGGCAGCCGTCGGGCTTCTGCTGCTCCGTCGCGCGACGCATCGCCTCGATCGCGCGTGTCCAGACGACGAGCGGCTCGTCGGGACGCTCGCGCGTCCGGTCCGAGAATTCGCGCACCGTCGCCTGGACCGTAAAGTGGTAGATCCACGGCGGATAATAGGATTCGATCATCGGGCACTCGTTGGGCGAAAACGGCGGGATGGGCCACCAGCCCATGTGCACGATGTGCCGCTCGAAGAACTCGCGGTTCTCGCGCAGCAGCTCGCGGCGGGCCTCGCCTCTCGCCGCTGTGCACAGCGCGAGCAGCGGCAGCAGGTCGGGGCCGCTCAGCCACCGCGCCACCTCGGACCAGAGGTCCAGGTGCGTGCCCCAGGCCGACATGCGGGGACTGCCTCGCCCGATTTGGTCATCGTCGTTTCGCAAAATGGCCCAGGCGGGGCGCGCCCCGCCTCCTCGTCCGAAAGCATCGCGCACCTGAAACTCAGAGCCGTAGCGAGCAGCTCGCATCGCGGCGAGTCGCCCACGAGAGCGCCATACTGAAAATGTGGCAACGGCGGCTTTATTTTTTCCTCGCGGCGTGCAACCACGGATACCAAAAATGGAAAAAAACGTTGCGATGATTTGCATTCGACCTCATGTCATGTCGCTGTCGCACCAGCTCGTCGAAGAAAAGCGCGACGCCGCGTGGCGGGAGCTGGTGGCCAAGCGGGCTCGCGCCGCCTCGTCGTCCAAAGACTACGACAGCATCGTGCACCTGAACGTGGGCGGGACGCGCTTCGTGATGCTACGCTCGACGCTGGCCAAGTATCCAGACTCGATGCTGGGGCGGATGTTTTCCGCCGACTGGAAGAACAGGCCGGCGCTCATGCTCGACGGCGCCGTCTTCGTCGACCGCTCGCCGCGCCTCTTTGAGCACGTCCTCGAGGCGCTGCGCGGAAGCTCGAGCCCGGCGAACTATAGGGCCTGGTCGCGCAACTGCTCCGAGAGCGAATGGCACGAAGAGCTGATCTACTACGGCTTAGCCTCCGGAGGTCCGCTCGAGGATGCCGAATTTCACGACGTGGCCAAGGACACATGCTGGCGGCTGGCCGCCAGCTTTGCCGAGCAGATGCTCGCCACGCCGCTCTACCGGCAACTGCAACAGCGGATGATCGTGGCGCTGCACAACTCGATCAACTTCTGCCTGACGGACGGCCAGCTCGTTTTGACCGGCGGACGGAGCGAAACGGGCATCGACGCGGCCGATTGGCTACGGCACGTGGTGAGCTACGCCACCGTCTTAGAAGAGGACCTCCGCCAGGACGGGAACCTGGGCAGAGCCGGGCTGTCGCTCCTCGCCGTCGACGCCCTGTGCAAGGACATTTTTGTCACACGGTACCTCGCCAAGCAGTTCGGTGCCAGGTCGGCCAAGATCCGCCTGGCGTGGAACGGCGCGAAATCGGTCGGGCCGCCGCCCGAAGTCGCGAGCCTCGACCTCGTCGGGGCGCCCGTCAATCCGCCGAGCGACTCGGCCGTGTTTCGCATCGAGCTCGAGTGGAACAGAATATAGCGGATTTTATCGCACGCAGCGACATCGCCAGCACTCGATCCTGCCGCACCGCTTGCAGTCGGTCGGGTCGCAGCAGGGCGAGACCGAGCCGCAGGTAGGGCAGCGCGCCTCGTCGGAAAAGCGCGAGGTGCAGTTGGGACAGTAGAGGTACTCTTTGCAGGCGCCACACCGCTGCAGATCGCGGTCAAAACATGCAGCCCGTGTACTGGAACGAGCAGCGCTTGGCCGAGTTCCAGCGCGTCGCCTGGCGCGCTCGCTTCGAGTGTGAGTCGCTGCGCAGAAACTCGCTGCCGGGCCGCCAGTAGGCGACCTCCGCGACGGTCCCTGCATCGACCAGCCCGACGCTCGCCCACGCAAAGCCACTCGTGCCACGGGGCGGAATCGCCGGGCTCCGTCGCCGCCGCCGCCACTTCTTTCCCGCGATCCGACCGCTCGTCGTGAAACTCGAGGTGCTGCTGCTGATCTGCCATCGACGAGTCGCTCGGCTCCGCCTCGAAAAAAACCATTTATAGGCCTCTATACGAACAGCTTCGAGGGGCTCCGTCAGGGTGCGTTTTCACGCTAATTAAAAAAGTGCGAATCACCCGATCAAGACCCAGTACCAAAGCTTGATCATAGCAGACCGGAAGGTGTAGATAAACGACCGAAAGCGACTCGCGGGGCGGCCTCTCGGAGTCGTAGATGGGTCTTTCGGTTCTGCTGCATAGAACAGCTTGCACACGGCGTTGCGCAATTCGTAGATAGAACGACTCGCGTCGACCTTCTCGCACTCTATTGCGTTGAATACGAATCTGTAAAGACGCTTGTTGTCGTTGCACCTCGCGGATAAACCCAGCGGCACTTCTCCATCTCCTCCGGTAGAGTTGTCCAAGGGCGCTTCACATGCGATGAAGCTTGGTTCTCCTTGTGGAGGTTGACTTGGGACGCAGAAAAAGTCGATAAGACAATGAACGTCCCAATGTTCCGGATAGAATGTGAAAAACCATATCGACCCGGCGGGGCGTTCCTCGCAACGAACAGACGCGAAGATCGACGCTGCCAGCAAGAAGACAAGAAGAGTCCTCGGTAGCATGGGGCGTGTCCTTCCTCGACAAACAGGCGGTTCGGTATTTACCGCTGACGTGTATGCCTTTTAAGGAATAGAGCGTCTTTTGATTTTTAGCGATAAAAGAATTTTCCACCGGCCTCGGCGCAGTTCTTTCGATGCACTTCCGGCCTGCCTACGCCTTCCTCGCCTACGCCGCGGTGTTCATGACCGCGATCCGCTTCAATTGGCTGCCTCCTACTATTGTGACGCCAGCGCCCGGCTCGGGATTTCCAGGGTTGCTGGAGGACTTCGTCGACGGAATGATATTATCGTTGGTGCTCTTCGGCTCGGTGCTCTTTTCTGCTGGTGCTGGTGCCGCGCTCCTTGCGTTCGACGTTTGCCAATTCGCCTGGACTCGCCTTCGCTCGAGCAAGTGAAAAAACCCGCGCCGCCGCCTTTACTGTTCCCGGAAAAGTCGAACATGTTGGCGGCGACGAGCGCCTCGCCGCAATAGATAAAACCGACTATGGCATCTGCTCCGCGCTGGTCGGGCACGTCCGGGGGGAGGGGAGGCTGTCGCTCGAGCGTCGAGCCCAAAGAACATCGCGACCATCCAATGCGGACACGATAAATATCAGAACTCGGCTTTAAATATCGCCCCTCTGTGCTCGAGACGAACGACAATGAATTCGAGCGTCGTCTCGTTTGCCAACTGCACATTTCTCTACCAGGGGACGCTCTACGCCAACTACTGCTCCATAGACGTGTGCGGCATATGCCACGGCGACACGACCACCTGCGTGTGCCAGCCGACGCGGACGGCGGCGCTGGCCCTATTCGCGGTGTTCACCGGTTTCCTGCTGCCGCTGGCGCTGTGGGTGATGGCGCGGTACGTGGCGTTCCCGGCGAGCCGCGGCACGGCCACGTCGTTCGTCGTGCTGATCTGGCTCGGCACCTGGGCGGCGCTGGCGCTCGAGGCGGTCGGCGCCTGGCTGCCGTTCTACGATGAAGAAAACAACTGCCAAAGATTGGCGAATCTGAATATATTGTATGCACCGGCCGGCCTGCTGTTACTGGTGCCGTTGCTGTGGTGCCTGCTCGGCAGCGCAAACCAAAAGCGCGCATAAATGGGCAATTTCCCGGCCATCGTTCACTGGATCGGCGGCTCGGCCGCGTGCCTCGCGGGCATCTCCCTCGGCGCCGTCTACTGGAGCAAATTCAAGCGAATTCAGCGCGCTCGCCGCGAACTGAAGACCTACGCCCATGCCTCGCCTCCCACCACCGTCTTTGAGGCGTTCTACTACCTCTGCTGGGCCGTCCCGGTGACGATCGGATTTGCACACCTGCTGTCGGCTTCGGACACCGGCCTGCTCGTCCGCAGCGACGGCCAGGAGGTCTACGAGCTGAAGCTCATCGTGCAGGGCCTCGCCTCGGTGCTGCTGCACTACTACATCTGCATGACGCTGAAGCTCAAGCCGATCGGCGCTCTGTTCTCCGCCATCTACTACCTGCTGACGTTCGGAGCCTGGAGCGGCATGGGCTTCGTCGTCGACGGCTGGCAGAGCACCTGGGCGATGGTCGCCGGCATCGTCGCCACCGTGTTCCTCGCCTTCTCGTTCTGGAACGCCAACACCAAGGACTATCCGCGACTCTGGTGGATCTACCTCTTTGCGCAGGTGCTGTACGGCGCCCTGTTCATCCTCGGACAGGAGAAGTACGGCGTCCTGGGCGACGTCGGCGTGGAGGCGCTGCTCTACCTCTTCCTGACCCTCTCGCAAATCATCTCGATCGCCATCGTCCTCGCCGCCGAGTGTCGCCGCGAGCAGAAGCGCGTCCGCGAGGCGCTCTCCGTCGTCGTCGCTGCTACCTCCAAGTGACGGTTTTTTTTCCTTCATATACGATCGTTCAATGCAAGACTATCGTCGTCGCGATGGCGCGGTGCATCGCCTCCTCCGCCAGATCCGGGGGGTCGCGGCGCATTCGCGACCATGCTCTGCTCCCAGTCGCTGAGGATCGAATCGGCGCTCTCGGACGCCGGCGAGTCGCCCGTGTCGATGGCGGCGTCGACCGCGCTCCGCTGCACTTCCATCAGTTTGTTCTGGCGCCTCAGCTGCGCCGCGATGATCTTGAGCTGCGCTCCCGAGGCCGAGCCATGGTTGACGATCTCCATGGTGCGGGCGATGCTCGTCATCACCTGCGAGATGGTCGTCGTGGCGCTGAATTCGTTTACCGTCTGACCGTTTTGCCGGATCGCAGACTTGGCGCGCTCGATCCGTTCGATCTGCTGTTCGGCGCTGCGCGCTCGCTCGGCGCACAGCTTGGCCAGCGCGCGCTTGTTGGCCTTCAGATGCCGCTTGCCCTCTAACTCGGCGTTCTTGCTCTCGACCATGCACTGCTGTCGCTCGTGCTCGAGCTCAAACTGCGCCGCCGCGAGCAGGCGCTTGTTTTCGCGCACTATGTCCCGCACCGTCATGGGATTGGGCGCCCCGGTCTCGGACTCGGGCGTGATCGTCGCTGCCTTGATCGCATCGACCGCCTGCCACACGAGGCCGCGGGGCGGCACTGCCATAGTTTCTGCCATCGGCTGCCGACCAGCTCGGGTGCGCGATATATCTGAACGGGGGTTTGCCTCGGCGTGCTCTCCGATCTCGAGCAGAACGCTGTCGATCTTCTGTTGTGCCAGGGTGCAGCAGAGTTTCCGACGGCATCGAGGATGGCGGCACCGGTTGCCACGATCAGAAAGAACCACGCGACGACCCTCGAGCGATTCGGGGGGTGCGGGGCTTATATTTTGTGCTTTGAAAAAAGCGCTTTTTTTTCGACGGGCAAGCGTCCGTCGTTCCGCCGCGCGGTGCGCCGAGAGATCGGTGCGCGAACACCTGCCCGGCGCGGCTACGCGATTCTCGACCAAATAAAATCGACGCGCGATACATAGCGCTTGCGGCGTTCGGCTTTGCATCGTCGGCGCGATGAAGCGCGCGTTCGAGCAGACGTATGCGACGTCGGACGCGTCGATGGCCGTCGCCGGCCCGACGGCGCGGTTCGGCCTGCCGCAGGAGCGCTTCCGCATGGGATCGCTGGTCGAGAACGGCGTCTTCCAGGGCCAGTCGCCGGTGACGGCCGTGATGCAGCCTAGCCGGCCGCCGGGCCAGGCGGTGAGCATCCCTGCGTTCGACATGCAGCCGGGCTCGTTCCCGGGCACGATGGTGCGCGTGTCAGCCAAGCGCGAGATCGCGACCGGCGGAACCGCGGGCGGAGGACCGCGGGCCAACCTGATCGACACGATCGAGACGCCGCCGTCGGTCGTCAATCAGACGCTCGGCTTCCCGTCCAACAACATGGTCAATTATCAGCGCAAGATCGCCAAGCTGTTCCCGGACATTGCTCGCATGATGAGCGAGAACCAGTTCACCTTCATCCGATGCTCCGGCCTGCCGGACGCGGCGCGGGCGACGGTCCGGCGCGCCACCAACAAGCGCCTCGAGGAGGTGCTGACCCTGCCGGCGCTCAACTTCCTGCTGGCCAACAGCGCCGCCTACCAGCACCTCGATCCGGTGCAGCTGTCGATGGAGTGGGTGCCCGAGGGCGTCATCATCTTTGAAAACGACTCCAAGACCCAAGACAAGAGCCACCACGTCGAGATCGTGAATCGGGTCAAGGGGCCGGTCCGCGCGTTCAACATCTGGGGCAACAACCTGGACACCGCGACGCCGCTGTTCTTCATCGTCAAAGTCGTCGAGGTGCCCGACTACTACGTCATCGACCCGCGCGGCAACCCGTCGTACCTGACGCGCGAGAAGCCAGTCGCCGGATCGCGCTACGCGCTGCAGTTCTTCCCGTACGCCAGCAGCAATCGGCCCGAGCCCCCGCGCGAGGCGCTCGAGTATCGGCACCCGGAAGACGGGTCCAAGCGCTACGGCGTCGCCATCCCCGTGGGACGCGTCGAGCACAGGACGCGCGACACGAACATCGGCCAGGTGAGGCTGGCGCACCAGCGGCTCAGCGACATGGTCAGCTGCAACCCGTTTTCGATCTTTGTCGACGTTCGGCCGGCCATCGTGTACTGAAAGTAAACGCTATATAGCCGGATCGCGGCGCGCCACGGAGCACCGATCGAACGCCATGGCGTCGGTTCTCAACTTTTCGGGCGCCCGCGGCATCAGCTCGCAGGGCCGCTCGCCGATCACGCCGGCCGGGCGCGTCGTCGTCAACGTCATCGTCGACGAAGACGAGGCCCGCGTGCGCGACCAGAAGATCGACTCGAACCGCGCCGCCATCCAGGTCGCCACCGTCCCAGCGGTCTGGTGCGCCAGTTCGCATTCTCCTCCGAGTCGCTTGCACGCGCGTGGTTGGCAGCCGAGCACGAGTCTAGGCGGAAAATGGCTTTCTTTTTTTGCTCTTCTGTTTTTTTTTTGCCGCCCCGTCGTCTAGGTTCTCATAGTCGGCCCAGGTACGTCCAGAAGGGCAACCCGGCGGTGCGCAACCGCCGCAAGCGTCCGCGCCAGGCGAACCAGCTGACGTCGACCGACCTGAATGTCGTCGATGCGGCCAACGGCCTCGGCCAGGCGAATCAGTCAAAGGCGGAGCTGAACTTGGAGATCGAGACGTTCGGCGTCATCGGCGAGAACAAGCTGTACGACGGCGCCAAGACCGCCACCGTGCAGATCGGCGGCCTGCAGACGATCAAGAACAGCGGCCCGTACGACATCAACCCGGGCAACTGGATCGTCGTCGAAGCGCCCGACCCGAACAACCCGAAGGTCGTCAGCTTCACCGACATGCCCAAGGAGAAGATCCTGTTCCAGACGGTGCCGTACGACCCGACGCGCGTCGCCCCCTCGCTCAAGCTGCTGAGCCTGATGCTGGTCGACGGCAAGGCGACGCAGATGCAGCGCGAGGACCTGAAGAAGAACCAGGCCTACGCCGACGATTTCTCGAAGGCTTTCTCGGTCGGCCTGCGCGCCATCGGCTTTGCCGGCGTCCTCTCGGCGCTGCAGTCGGGCATCGTCAGCATGACCGCCGGCGGCGAGGAGGCGCAGAACGCCGCGGCCGCGGCGTTCTGCGGCGAGCGCGGCAAGGCGTTCCGCGTGCAGATCGGCAAGGCGTTCGACCTGGCCAAGCGCCTGCCCGAGGAGCACAACCTGTGGCTCATCGACGATCCGTCGAGCAAGACCGGCGAACAGATCGGCGTCGCGCAGTACATGACCCGCATGCTGCTGCTCGGGCGCAGCTTCGCCCCGGTGTTCCAGGCGCTGAAGAGCAACGCGACCGGCGCTCTCGTGTACAACAACTCCGACGAGAGCACGATCACCGAGGCGGTCACCGACGCCGTCGCCGACATGCTCGCGTCGTTCCGGCAGATGGACTACGAGGAGAAGCGCCGCATCATCGGCCGCGCCATGTCGTGCGCCGCACCCGGCCAGGATTTAGACGTTTATCTCGGCAGCTATATCGCATAAAACCGATTTGTCGCCAACGCGCACACCGTGGCCGCCCGAGCGCCCTCGCAGCACGCCACCATCATCGCGAGGTGGTGCGAATCGGCCAGTTCGAGCCAGCGGGAGACGACCCGGGGCGTGATGGTCGGGTCGTCGCGCGCCATCGCCGCCGCTTCGCTCGGTTGGAGCCGTTCGACGCTCAGGCCCCGAGTGCGCCGCGGAAAGTGCGCCGTACAAGACTCGATCGGCCACAGGGCGTGGCGTCCGATCGCCAACAGATACCGATAACCAAGCTCGGTCGACAGCGAGGCCTCGAGCGCCGGTTCGTCCGCGGCGAGCAACACTCGGTCTTCGTAGCGAACGACGAGGACGGTCCCGTCGCGCGCACGAAAGAGCGCGCGGAACGTCGAGGTAAACGATGCGTACGCCGATAACAGGCAATTGAGCACCTCGCGATTCGCCTCGCGCAGCAGACGTTCGTCGGGCGACATGCGCGCCACCGCGCGAGAGACTTCTTCGCAACAGAGAACGTGATCCGGCAGCCTGTCGGGCAAAGCGCACTGCTCGGAGCAGAACACAAACGATGCGCATCGGACGCAGCGCACAACATCCCTCCGCGTGATTCGCTTTCCACAGGTGCGACATTGGAACAAGCGGCGTGGATGCTGCTGCTGCTGCTGCTGCTGCTGCTGCTCCATCGTCGTAGTTTAATACTTCTTTTCGTGGGCCGCGGCGATGCGGCGGAGCGTCCGAGCGAGGACCGCGCGCTTGCGCGCGGTCGGGTTCGAGCTGTGTATATCCTTGTTGATCTTCTTGGCCGTCACCGGCTTGCCGTGCCCGTAGGCGCCCGGTTTGAGGTGCGCCGCCTGAATCCACTTTTTTTTGGCGTGCGGCATCCCCGCGATTCCTCGAAAAGGAAAACGACCGCCGCGCTGCTATATAAATCGCGGCCGTTTCGTGTACCGCGGCGGTACTATCGCATGAAGCACCTGTACTTCGAACTCCTGCCGGGCGATCTGCGAGAGCTGATCGGCGCCTACATGGCCTACTCGTCGCCCCTCGAAAAGTACACCTACGCGGCCGTCGCCATCGGCAAGAAGCAGGCCGGCAAGAAGCCCGAGCGCGACGCGTGCGTCGCGTGCAACAAGACCCGCAACGTCCGGCTTCCGCTGCGCTGGCGCCGGCGGTACGCCGATCGGTTCGACCCAAAGGGGCCGACGCCGCTCTGCTTCGAATGCTACTACAGAGACCACCGCGATCAGATGCAAACAGACCTGCGCGACTCGCGGCGCTACATCGGCGTGGCGCACCCGTACGAGAGCGGAGGGATCGCCTACATGTTCGAAGACCTGCCGGCGATCAACCTGCTCGGCACTTCGGAAGCCGGAAAGTGCGCGACCGTGGCGTACGGCAAATACTGCGTCGATCTAGTAAAAACGCCTTAAACCGTGAACGCGCGCATCGGGCGTTCACGGTTTGCCGGACGATCGGGGGCGTTTTATGCCGCTGAACGGGTTGTGTTCGGCGGAGTCGAATTGCTTGTCGCGCGGCTTCTTGAACTCGATCGACGCCGGCGCGGCGTGGCCGCCGCGCCCCACGAGTTCGTCGGAAAGTTCCTCGGGACGAACGACTCGGACGTTCGAACGCGACGGCGGCTCGCCCGGCCGGATCGGCGCCCAGCCCATCACCGAACGGCCGCCCGAGTCGACGCTCAGGACGTTCGGCTCTGCGTCGGAGCCGCGCCAGCCGAGCGAGTAGTAGGCGAACGCGTAGAGCGTCCGCGCAAACAGCATGCGCACCTGGTCGACCGACGGCAGCGCGATGGTGTGCTTGCCGATTTTAAGCGGTCCGAGCGCCCTCAGCTCCTCGTACGGCAGCAGCTGGTCCGAGTCGCGCCGAGCCGGCGGCTGGATGCGCGCCTTGAGCTTCTGCCGGTAGGCCAGGCGGACGAGCGCCCAGGCCGCGTCGAGCTGGAACACCGGCATCCGGTCGGGCTCGAGCATGCCGCTCGGGCTGACGTACATGGCCGTGTCGACGCGCAGCAGCGGCCCGATCTGGTCCCAGTGCCGGTCCCAGAGCTCGAACAGGAACATCTCGCCGATGCCGCCGAGGTGCGACGAGCCGCTCATGTCGTTGCCCGTCAGCAGTATGACAAAGACCTCGCTGGCCAGGTACGAGGCGCGGTCCGACGGGTAGGCGGCGAGGCGGGCGCGCCACAGCTCGTTGGCGTCGATAAACTCCTGGTGCTTGTAGACGAAAAACTTGCGCTTGTAGGCGTTCTCGGGCGCGTACGGATCCGACGCTGGATCGTCGCGCTTGAGGTCCTCCTCGAGGCGGACGAGGTGCGCGCAGCCGTTCTCCTCGACGTGTCGCAGATCTTCGGCGTCCTCGATCTCCAGCTGCTTCTCCTGGTCGAGCGACTTGATCCACACCTCCTTGCGCAGCGTGTTGCAGTCCCGGAGGCGATAGGCGGTCTCGAGCAGCGCGATGGCGATGGTGTCGGCGTCGATCGAGTAGATCAGCGCGTTGCTGTTCGGGAACACGTAGTGCAGATAGTGGAACGGCTTAAAGTCCGACTCGCCGATGCGCGGGTTGCGCCCCGAATTGAAGGGCTCGGCGCGCGAGCCGTGCGCGACGCGGATCGGATGGTCGAAGCCGGGCGGCCTATCGAAGACGACCGAGCAGCCGTCGGGGACGTGCAGCCGCTCGCGCACCTGGTCGGCGAACCAGCGGAACGAGCGGCGGCGGCGGTCGCGGTCGCGCATAAACAGGTCCCAGGGCATCGGAAGCGGTCCGAGGGCGCTCACTTCGGTGCCGCCGTAGCGCTCCTCGAACTGCTCGACGGCGTCATCCGAGTAGCGGCGGCGGGTCTTTTCGTCGCGCTCCTCCTGCGTCTCGACCTTGCCGAGCGTGACGTACTCGGACTCGTCCCAGAACAGCACGACCGAGGGCGACCGGTGGTCGCGCATCGCGCCGTAGATCAACGACAGGATCAGCACGACGCCGTCCTGGCCGCACCGGCAGCCGAAGCGATCGGCCAGCCCCATCAGCACCAGGCACATGTCGATGTAGGTCACGAGCCGACCGTCGAGCAGGCGCTCGGGCAGTGCCGAAGCGAACGCCGACGGGTGCCGGGCGCGGTACCAGGCCTTGAATTTGTAGTAGAAGCCCATGCGCGCGGTGGCAAGGGAGCAAATCACGACTGTTTATTGCCCGAACCGAGTCGCCTAAGTCGGACTCGGCCGGCGCCGGCCGGCCACTTTCCGCGAAAGGCAATTCGGGCGAAATGCAGGCCGCCGTAGACGACGACCGCGCACATCCAAGCGCGCGTCGCCGTCGCGGGCGACGACGCTGGCGCCAGCACCAGCGCCGCGATGATGCAGGCGAGCCGAGACGCCGCGATCGCCCATCGTGGCACTTCCGGGAACAGCAGCAACTCCAGGGCATGGACGGCGCACAGCGCCGTCCAGAGGACCGTCGACAGGCCGGCGAGGTTGTAGCGGAAGAGGTAGGAGACGGCGACGACGCCCAACTGGACGACGGAACACACGGTCGCCACGGCGACCAGCTCGCGGGCGACGCGCCCGAACGGCGGCCCCTCGGGTCCGAGTTCGATCGGGTAGGCGGCGCGGCACATCGGGCAGCGGCGGTTTTTGGCGCTCTCTCCGATCCGCTCGTCGAGACACGCGACGTGCACGAGGCCGATGCCGGCGCCCGTGCACTGGCACGGGCGGTGCAGGTAGCGCAACACCGACGCCGGACGCCGGCAGAGCCAACAAGTCGGCTCCATGCGATCTTCTTTTTTTTTTATGGCATCACCGCTGCGACGACGTGGCCGCTACTTGAGGTAGCGACTTTTTGTCGCGACGCACGTAGCGGATGATGATCGCCGCCCAGAGCCAGCCGGTGCCGAGGCCGATCATCGCTCCGAGGCCGATCTCCAGCCAGCTGTTCAGGCCGTTGAACCACAGCGCGAAGGCGTTCAGCATCGGCAGAGTCACGATCCCTGCCTGCCGCGACAGGCTCAGCCGCAGGTCGAACCAGCGGCAGACGAGCAGCGCGATGGTCGACGTCTGGAAGAACAGCGCCGGGTCGGGCGCCGGCATGCCCCACTCGGTCCGGAGCAGCTGGCACTCGGGGCGCAGCGCCGGCGTTCCGATGGCGTACTGCAGGTAGTAGACGAGGCCCCAGTTGATCAGAAAGCTGGTCGTGATGATCCACAGGATGCGCCGCACGATGCGCGGCATGTGCTTGCCCTGCGGGTGCAGCAGCTCCGCTTCGTACTCGAGCATCTTGACGAACAGCGTCAGCAGCTTGATCACCCACGGCGCCAGCTGCAGCACCAGGAACACCGCGCCCCACCAGCCGTGCCGGATGCACAGCCGCGCCACCACATAGTCGTCGAGGACGACCAGATCGGAACTGACCTCCTCGTCCATATTACGCGGCCGGCGCGGAGCCGCGAGAATCGGGCATGGAGCTGCAGCTGCAGGGCGCCAATACCGCCTGTCCAGTCTGCCAAAAACCGTTCAAACCGGCCACTAATATCGTCCGTTTAAAGTGTTACCACTGCCTGCACCTAGAGTGCACGATGGACGCCGACCGCTGTCCGCTGTGCTACGAACCGTGGGCCAACCACGCCGCCGCCCGCAACCACGACAGCGACGAAGAGGAAGCCGCCGCGTCGCGCATCGAGCAGCTGTTCGCCAAGAAAGTCGGCCTGGACGACATCAAATCGCAGGGTCTGGCCGTCACGCTCGAGGCGCTGCGCGACCTCGGCCTCCGCCGCTCGCACTTTGTCCGCTACCCAGAGCTCGTCGGCGGCCAATCGCTCGCCCGCTACCCGGGCATCAACGCCGCCAAGCTGCTCGGCTACTTTGGCCTGACGGCCGCCGACGCCCGACGCCTGTTTACGCCCGAGCAGCGGGCCGGGTACGGTTACAAATAATAAACCAGGTTTATTCCCGGCTCGCTAAGGCACGTGCCGAACCGTTTTTGCACCGTGCACGAGTGCGTTCGTGCACGGTGC
>VFSW01003063.1_pt1 | contig 25057 bp, 21 predicted proteins | sample 5358111 | NCBI WGS metagenome assembly VFSW01 (sample SAMN11554181, study PRJNA540505) | mine drainage metagenome | isolation source: sediment from site ElyBrook_90M | place: USA: Ely Copper Mine, Vershire, VT | collected 2017
TTCCGGACCTGACCAGGTTCACTACCTTGCAATGCGGGGAGACCCGCCAATTCATAAACAGCATGTTCAAAACTACTGCGCTCGGCATAACAGTGTCGCGCAAAAACTCCAAATCCTCATGTGCGTTTTGCACATTCCGGTTTCTCGTTCCCGCGCGCCTTGTTCTGCCATCGCTCGTCACGTTTTTAACACCCTGTTAAACCAACCTACTGATGAAGCGACTAGCCATCTGACTGGGCTGCCAAAAAACGACAACCAAGTCATTGGTTATGCGCGCCACGATAACTGCGTTGCTCAATCACTCAAAATCTTCATGTGCATGAGCACATTCCGGTTTCTCGCTTCATTCGCGCCTTGCTATCCTGTCGCTCGCTACGGTTGGTAAAACTCTTAAACCATGCGCGAAAATCACGCTCTACGGTTTGTAAAATTTTTAAACTAAATCGGCTTCACCGGTATCATGCCGATGCGCTGTTTCCATTCTGCCGGACCGATGTCGTGCACCGATCGACCTTGCGTATCAACTGCAACCGTCACCGGCATATCTTCCACATCAAACTCGTAGATCGCTTCCATCCCCAGATCGGCAAACGCCAGCACTTTCGCGCCGCGTATGGCCTTGGACACCAGATAGGCCGCTCCGCCTACCGCGATCAGATAGACCGCTCCGTGTTTTTTGATAGCCTGAATCGCGGCCGATCCGCGCTCCGCCTTGCCTACCATGCCCATCAGTCCCGTCTGCGCCAACATGATTTCGGTGTAGCCATCCATGCGTGTCGCGGTAGTAGGACCTGCGGGGCCGACAGCTTCATCGCGTACAGGATCGACCGGGCCGACATAATAAATGAAGCGGCCGGTAAAATCCACGCCATCGGGCAATTTCTCGCCGCGCGCCAGCATTTCCGTGATGCGTTTATGCGCCGCATCCCTGCCTGTCAATAACTTACCCGACAGCAACACCGTCTCACCCGGCCGCCATTGTGCGATCTGCTCGCGCGTCACTGTATCGAGGTTCACGCGCCGCGCATTCTCTGCGGCATGCCAATGCACATCGGGATATTCGGACAGTTTGGGCGGTGTAAATTGCGCCACACCCGTGCCATCCAGCTCGAAATGGATGTGCCGGGTCGCGGCACAGTTGGGGATGATGGCGATAGGTTTGGACGCGGCATGGGTCGGGTAATCGATTATCTTCACATCCAGCACCGTGGCCAGTCCGCCCAAGCCCTGCGCGCCTATACCCAGAGCATTGACCTTGTCGTACAGCTCGATGCGCAATTCCTCGATGCGATTTTTCGCCCCGCGCGCCTTAAGTTCCGGCATATCGATGTGTTGCATCAGAGCCTCTTTCGCCAGCAACACCGCCTTCTCCGCCGTGCCGCCGATGCCGATACCCAACATGCCGGGCGGACACCAGCCCGCACCCATCTCCGGAACACGCTGCAACACCCATTCGACAACGTCATCACCGGGGTTGAGCATCTCCATCATCGCCTTGTTTTCCGAGCCCCCGCCTTTGGCGGCGATGCGCACCTCGACTTTATCGCCTTGCACCAATTCCACATGCACCACCGCCGGCGTGTTGTCGCCGGTGTTCTTACGCTTGCCCGCAGGATCACTCACAATGGACGCGCGCAACACATTGTCCGGTTTCAGGTACGCCTTGCGCACGCCCGCGTTGACCATTTCCACCACATCCAGCTGCGCCGCCCAACGCACATCCATGCCCACTCGCACGAAGGCCACCACGATGCCGGTGTCCTGACAGAGAGGCCGATGGCCTTCCGCACACATGCGCGAATTGGTCAGTATCTGCGCCATCGCATCTTTGGCGGCGGGCGATTCTTCCCTGGCGTAAGCCTGCGCCAGAGCCCGGATGAAATCGGTCGGGTGGTAATAGGAAATAAATTGCAGCGCGTCGGCGATGCTGTCGATGAAATCTTGTTGGCGTATCGTTGTCATGTCCTCGTACTCAGCCTAAATTGCAAGGTCGGTAATGTACCGTTAATTGGTCTCACCGGCACTACTCGCGTAGTAATTCCAATGGCGAGCCTATCACCCACTTGCGTGTCGCCAGCCATCCGGCCAACATCACTACCGCCATGCCGCCGCCGCAACCTATCAGCCAGATGAGCGCGTCAACCTGGTAGGGGATATCCAGCACGAAGCGCGCCAGCACCCAGCCCAATAGCACCGCGCCTGCTGACGCGAACAGTCCGCTCAAACCGCCCAGCACGGCGAACTCGGACAAGTACAAGCGGCGCAGGTAACGGCTGTCCGCGCCCAGGGTACGCAGGATGGCAGCTGCATGACCGCGCTCGTCCTGCGTGGCGAGCAATGCGGCGTACAACACCGCAATACCGCTCAACAAAGTGAACAGGAACACCGCGCTGACCGCCTGCGCGATCTGGTCCATGATGCTGCGCACCTGGGCGATCACCGTGCCGGTGTCGATCAGCAGCAGATTGGGGAAGGTGCGCAACAACGCATCCCCCGCGCGCAGCTTGTCCGGCGGCAGGTAGAAGCTACCAAGATAACTGACCGGAAAATCCTTGAGCAATTCCGGCGTGGCAATGACAAAGAAATTCACCTTCATCGAATCCCACTGCACCTTGCGCAGACTGGTGACGCGCGCGGTGAAACTGCTACCCGCCACATCGTAGCTGAGCGTGTCGCCAAGATGGATGCCCAATGTCTTGGCAATACCTTCCTCCACCGACAACTGCCCTTGAACACCGCTCTTCTGTCCGCTGTCTTCTGTACGCCGCCCCTTGATGTCCCACCACTGCCCACTCACCAGCTCGTTCCACGTCGGCATCTGCTCCATGTAAGAAAGATTGAACTCGCGCTCCACCAGCGCGCGGGCGCGGGGATCGGGATAACTGTCGCCGCTGATGGCACGCTCATTGATGGCGACCAAACGCCCGCGCACCATAGGCTGCAACTCCGGTGTCGGCAGCGACTGCGCCGCAAAAAAATCCTGCACGGGTCGAATCTGATCAGGCTGAATGTTCACCACGAAGCGGTTCGGTGTATCCGGTGGTAACTTGCCCTGCCAGCTTTCCAGCAGATCGGCGCGCACCAGCGTCAACACCAGCAAGGCCATGCCGCCCAAGCTCAACGCCACCACCTGCACCACCGCGCTGCGTCCGTGGCGCGCGAGGTTGTGAAATACATGTTGCCAATGCGATTGAAAGAAGGATGCGTGGCGCGCCAAGCCATACAGCAACGCACCCGCCAACCCGCCGAACACCAGCAGCCCCGCCAGCAAGCCGCCCAACACCGCCAGACCCAGTTTCAACGAACCCGCATACCACAGGAACAGCCCTGCCAACACCAGCAGCGCGAGCCCATAGATCAACCAGTTACTGGCTTCCGGTGTACCCAGCTCGCGGCGCAACACACGCAGCGGTGACACCTTGCGCAACTGCAATAAAGGCAGAAAAGCGAAACCCATTAACAAGGCGAAACCACTGACCGCCGCCTTGAGCAGCGGCAACACGGTCGGCTGCGGCAGACTCGCCTCGCGCATGGAGGCGATGCTATCGACCAACACCGCTTGCGCGGCATAGCCCAACGACCCACCTAGTGCCACCGCCACCGCACCGAGCATGATGAACTGATACAGGAACAGCCGCAGCATTTGTCCTTGCTGCGCGCCCAGGCAACGCATCACTGCACAACCGTCCAGATGGCGCGAAACGAAACGCCGCGCTGCCAATACCATCGCCGCACCCGCGAGAATCGCGGCGGTGAGAGCGGCAAGCCCCAGGAAATGTTCGGCGCGTTCCAGTGCCGCGCGTATCTCGGGACGCGCATCGCGCACGTCCTCCATCTTCTCGTTGCCAGAAAGTTTTTCCTGCAACGCCGCGCGCAAGGCGACCACTTGCGCCGCCTCACCCGCGAACATCATGCGATACGAGATGCGGCTACCCTCTTGCAGCAATCCGGTAGCAGCCAAGTCCACATCGTCCATCACCACGCGCGGCGCAAAACTGGCGAAACCTATCGACGTGTCGATGTCCTTCACGATGCCTGCAACGACTTTGAAATGCTGCGCACCGATACCCACGTCATCCCCGACGCTCATGTCGAGGCGACGCAACAGTCGCTCATCCACCCACACCGTACCTCGCGTTGGAATCGCCTGCGCCACATGCACCTTGCCATCGTCGATCACGATTTTCCCCCGCAACGGATACCCCGCCTCCGCCGACTGTATCTCGCACAACACCACCTGTTCGCGATGCAACACCATGCTGGGAAAAGTCCGGCTCTGCACCACGCGCAAGCCGCACTTCTGTGCCATCTCGCGGTAAGTTGGAGAGAGCGGTCGTGTGGAAGTGATGCGCAGATCGGCACCGATCAGACTCTGCGCCTGCTGCTGCAACGCCTGCCGCACGCGGTCGGCAAACAAGCCGACGGTGGCGAGACTGCCCACCGCCAACACCAGTGCCAACAACAGCACGCGCCACTCCCCGGCGCGCCAGTCGCGGCGCAACAGGTTGAGGGATAAGCGCGGTAAATTCACTGCACCACCCGCCCCGCCGCCAGCCTTAACTGTTTGCAGCAGCGTCGCGCCAGTGCTTCGTCGTGTGTGACCAGGATCAAGGTCGTACCTTGCGCGCGGTTGAGTTCCAGCATGAGTTCGATGATTTGCGCGCCGGTGACTGCATCGAGGTTGCCGGTAGGTTCATCGGCGAAGAATATTTTGGGCCGGGTGACGAAGGCGCGCGCAAGCGCGACACGCTGTTGTTCACCGCCGGAAAGATGTTTGGGCAAGTGATGGGTGCGCGCGCTCAACCCGACTTGTTGCAACGATGCTTCGGCGCGAGATCGCACATCTTTTGCACCGACCAGTTCCAGCGGCAGCATGACATTTTCCAGCGCGTTCAGTGCGGGCAGCAATTGGAAGGACTGGAACACGAAGCCCGCCAGTTCGCCGCGCAGACGGGCACGTCCATCTTCGTCGAGTGCAAACAAGTCCGCGCCATTCAATAACACGCTACCGCTGCTCGGCACATCCAGCCCGGCCAAAAGTCCGAGCAGGGTGGTCTTGCCTGAGCCTGATGCACCAACGATAGCGAGGCTTTCGCCTGCTTCGACCGCGAATGTAACATCGTGCAGAATGACCAGCGGCTGGTCGCCGCTTAATACTTGCTTGGTGAGCCCTGTTGCTTGCACAATCGACGCCATGAAAACTATCCATCCCGTAAAAAAATTAGGTTTTGTCATTCCGGACGCGACCCGGAACCCAGCGACTCTATTGAACTGGATTCCCGCCTGCGCGGGAAAGACGGCGTGGTTTACCGTTTTTCTGTTTGGTTTATTTGCATGGCCCGATACGGCACACGCCGAAAAAAACATACTGGTGTTCGGCGACAGTTTATCAGCCGGATACGGGATTGCGCGCGATGCGTCCTGGGTGAGTTTGTTGCAACAGGAATTGCGGCGCGATCATCGGCAATTCGAGGTGGTGAATGCCAGCATCAGCGGCGAGACGACAGCAGGCGGGTTGCGGCGCATCGCCCCATCGCTGGATGAACATCATCCCGCCATCGTCATCATCGAACTCGGCGCGAACGACGGACTGCGCGGTTATTCCTTGTCCGAGATGCGCAACAATCTGAGTCGCATCATCGAACAGACGCAGCACGCAAAGGCCAAAGTGTTATTGGTCGGGATGCGCTTGCCGCCGAATTACGGCAAGGCTTATGTACAGGAGTTTCAGGATACGTTCGTGCAGCTCGCCAAAAAACACCGTGTCGCTTTGCTGCCATTTTTGCTCGGCGGCATTCCTGCCGAACAATTCCAAGCTGACAATCTGCATCCCAACGCTACCGCGCAAGCACACCTCATGGGCAACGTATTGAATGCGCTGCGGCCGCTTTTATCCAGATGACGGACGCGCCTAGCGCAGCGACACACCGCTCATGGTCGAGAAGCCGGGGAACGCGCTCGCCACCCCCGCACCGAAGCGTTTGGCCAAGCGGTCGGCAAAGCCTTCTTTCACGGTGAAGTCCACGACGTTCTCATTCTTGACCACATCGCGCGCCACCGATTCAACGCTGCCGTAACCGTCCGCCAAGCCCAGCTCCACGCCCTTTTGTCCGTTCCACACCAGACCGCTGAACGTATCGGGCGTTTCTTTGAGACGTTTGCCGCGTCCCTGTTTGACCACATTGATGAACTGTTGGTGGATCTCCGCCAACATCTGCTTGGCGTATTCCTGTTGCGCCGTACTCACCGGACTGAACGGATCGAGAAAGCCCTTGTTGCTGCCCGCCGTGACCAGTCTGCGTTCCACGCCGACCTTTTCCATGATGCCGGTAAAACCGAAACCATCCATGCGCACGCCGATCGAGCCGATCAGACTGGCCTTGTCGACAAAGATCTTGTCCGCCGCAACGGCCACGTAATAACCGCCCGACGCGCAAATATCATCGACCACTGCGTACAGCGGAATGTCCGGATACTTGGCGCGCAAACGGCGTATCTCGTCGTTGATCTGCCCGGCCTGCACGGGACTGCCGCCTGGGCTGTTGATGCGCAGAATCACCGCCTGCGTACCGCTGTCCTTGAACGCCTCTTGCAGACTGGGGATCAGGTTGTCTGCACTCGCCGCGCTGTCCGACGCGATCACACCCTGCATATCGATCAACGCCGTATGTTTTCCGGTGGTCAGCGCAGTCTCTTTTTTGTCGAGCCAACCCATGCTGATGAACAATACGAGAAACAGAAAGCCGAATGTCAGCGTGCGAAAAAAAATATTCCAGTGCCGCGCGCGGCGTTGTTCCTGTAGTGCCGACATCGCGAGTTTTTCCAGCACTCCGCGTTCCCAATTATTCTGATCTGACATTAATGACTCCTTAAATTCTTCCTCTAAATTTCACTATCCGTTCGTGCTGAGCTTGTCGAAGCATGAACCCAAATATCACTAAGCTGCACCCTTCGACAGGCTCAGGGCGAACGGGAAAATGATTAAGCGTTGGCCTTGAACCACGCTCTGAGTTGCACAAAATCATCCAGCAGAGCCAGCGGGTTCAACTCCTGCAACTGCGCCGGCGGATGCGCACCATGTCCCAACGCCACCGCGTCGACCTTGGCGTTCTGCGCCAGCAACAGATCGTGCGTGGTGTCGCCTATCATCAGCGTGCGCTCGGCACTGGTGCCCAGCTCGTCCATGAGTTCAAACAGCATGGCCGGATCGGGCTTGGAGCGAGTCTGCTCGGCGGTGCGCGTGGCGTGAAAGTACCGCTTCATATCGGTGCTGACCAGCGCGCGCTCCAGCCCGTTGCGATTCTTGCCCGTCGCCACACCCAGCCGATAGCCCGCATCATGCAGTTCGGCGATGGTCTCGCGTGCCCCGTCGAACAGGGGAATCGCGCCGTCTTGTGCCAGGAAATGATGGCGGTAACGCGAGACCAACGGCTCGTACATTGCCTCCGGTGCGTCCGGCACGGCGTAGCGCAACGCTTGTTGGAGTCCCAGTCCGATCACATGCCGCGCGACTTCGTCACTCGGCACAGTCAAATCCAGATCGCGGCACGCCGCCTGTATCGACCCGGCGATCACCGCCGTCGAATCCATCACCGTGCCATCCCAATCGAACACGATTAAATCGTAACGTTTATTCATTGCTACCCTGCCAAAAATTAGGCGCGGAGTTTAACACAGGGGAAATTGAGGATTCAGGATTCAGGAAAACTGCTGCACTGCATTCAACCGTATCCCATATTCTCAAATATCATTGACCCTGGGCATGCAAATCCGTACAGTCTGCGCGGCGAATTGACCGCGACATTGGGAGGCTATTTTGAAAGACACGCTCAAACCTGGCATCAAACACAGCTTCAGTTTTCGTGTTCCAGACAACAAGACCGTGCCCGCGCTCTACCCAGAGTCACCGGAATTCCAGCAGATGCCGGCGGTATTCGCTACCGGCTTCATGGTCGGTTTTTTGGAGTGGGCGTGCATCACCGCACTGAACCCTCATTTGGATTGGCCTGGCGAGCAATCGCTGGGCACACATATCAATGTCAGCCATCTGGCACCCACCCCGCCGGGCATGATCGTCACTGCGAAAGTACAGATTGTCGCGGTCGAAGGTCGGCGCGTGACCTTCGAAGTGGAAGCCGATGACGGAGTGGACATGATCGCGCAAGGCACACACGAACGTTTCATCATCGACCGCGACCGATTCAATCACAAAGTGCGCATCAAAGCCGCATCCGCACCTCTGCTGCAATAAATCAGCGGGCCGAAACGTCGACTCGTATAATGCGCGGCTATGCGCATCCGGTTGGTATGCGCGACCTCTTTCAGAATGGCACTCCATGTCCACACCCGCACTCACTCATTGGCTGCTGTATTGCCGCCCCGGATTTGAACAAGATTGCGCTCAGGAGGCCTTGCGCCAGGCCAAGCAACAGCGTCCCATCATAGGCGCGGAGCAACCCGCCATCATCGCCGACAGTGGCTATGTACATATCACCCTGAACGAGCAAACGCCGCAGTTCAAAGAACTGGTCTTCGCGCGCCAGCTGATCCGCCTGGAATACATCATTGCCGAATTATCGGAACGCGACCGCCTGACTCCCTTGCTCACCGCTGTCGCCGCGTTACCGCACAGCTTCGGCGCGCTGTGGCTGGAAGTACCCGACACCAACGAGGGCAAGACGCTGTCAGCTTTCACCCGCCGTTTCCAGCCGCTGCTCGAGACCGCGCTGCGCGAGCAGGGCAAGTTGATAGATATAGATGCAGTGGGACCATCATCTGAAAAAACGGCGGCATACAAACTCAACCATCTTCCGCGTCTGCACATTTTCTTCCCCGACAAGTCACAGGCCTTCATCGGCACGAGCGACCCGTACAACAGCTCTGCATCCGTCATGGGCATACACAGGCAGAACATGCCCGCCGAAGCCCCGAGCCGCTCCACGCTCAAGCTCGCCGAAGCCATCGAAGTGTTCATGGATAAAGGCGAACAATCGCGGCTGTTGCGCAGCGGCATGACGGCGGTGGACTTGGGTGCGGCTCCCGGCGGCTGGACCTGGCAGATGGTCAAGCGCGGCATCCGCGTCGCGGCGGTGGACAATGGGCCGATGAAAGGCGTGCTGGCGAAACACGCGCTGGTGGAACATCTCAAACAGGACGGCTTCAAGTTCGCGCCGCGCAAAGCCGTCGATTGGCTGATCTGCGACATGGTGGAAAAGCCAGCCAAGGTCGCGGAGTTGATAAGCGCATGGTTCATTGCTGGCTGGTGCAAACACGCCATCTTCAATCTGAAACTGCCGATGAAACAACGTCTGGGAGCGGTCGATAGCGCGCTGAGCGGCATCCGTAAACGTCTGGATGAAGAAGGGATCAACTACAAGATCAGCGCGAAACAGCTCTATCACGACCGCGAGGAAGTGACGGTGTTCTTGACCCGCGCCAAACACTAAGCCTGTCCCGAAAGACCTGCACTCTCCGATCCCCATGAACCCACCCGATTCGACTCGCAGCGGCTTGATCGCTATTTTTTTTACCGTGTGTATCTGGACGGGTTTCATTCTGGTCAGCCGCCACGGGGGCAAGAGTGTTCTGACCGGATGGGACGTGACCGCGCTGCGTTTCGGCGTGGGCGCGCTGATCGCACTGGTCTTCCTGTCGCGAGTGAAGTTGCCGCCGTTTAAAGCGATCCTGCTGTTTTCTGTGTTCGGCGGCGTGGGTTACGCCGTCGCCGTGTACGCCGCTTTTCGTATGGCACCAGCCGCCCACGCGGCGGTGTTGCTGCCCGGCTCACTGCCATTCGCCACCGCCCTGATCGCCTGGTTGTGGTTGCGGCAAAAACCGTCACCGAGGCAACGCATCGCACTCGCACTGGTTTTTATCGGCATCACTCTGACCGCGGCCGACACGTTTTCCCACGGCGCACATCTGACCGGCATGCAAATGCTGGGCGACCTGCTGTTTCTCTGCGGCTCTACTTCCTGGGCGGTGTTCACCCTGCTGTTACGCCGTTACCCGATGTCGCCGCTGACAGCGGCAGTCAGCACGACACTGGGCAGCGCGATACTGTACCTGCCTGTCTGGTGGATATTCCTGCCCAGCACGCTGAGTCAAGCACCCATAGCCGAAATTGCCATGCAAGCTCTCTATCAGGGGGTGTTGGTCGTATTCGTCGCGATGATGCTCTACACTTTTGCAGTCCGTCGTCTCGGTGCCCAGACGGTGGCACTGCTCATGGCCATCGTACCCGGTCTGTCCGCCCTTGCCGCCGTCCCCGTTCTGGGTGAGCCGCTCTCCTGGCTCACCCTGGCCGGATTGGGCGCGGTCACGATGGGAGCGATATTCGGCGCGCGCGCCATGTCGCCGAAGTGAATCGGGGTATCAGTGCGCCTTACGCGGCTTCGTCCGGTTTACGGCGCATGAACAAGGCAGGAATCTGGCTTTTGGATTGACTGGGGAGCGGTGCGTCTGACTTGACCGATGCGCTACGCACACCCGGCTCATAAGGTTTGTCGAACCACGCGTCGCGGCCGGGATGTTTGCTGACGGGGTGCGGCGCGTAGCTGCGTTCATGGTGTGCGGCTCGTGGCACAGGAGCGGGGGTGGGCGGCAAATCGCTGGTCTGTTTGGGTATCTCGCGCTTGATCAGCTTTTCGATCTCTTGCAGATATTTCTCTTCATCCGGCGACACCAGCGAGATCGCCGTTCCCGATGCGCCCGCCCGTCCGGTGCGTCCGATGCGGTGCACATAATCTTCCGGCGCGTGCGGGATCTCGTAATTGATGACCATAGGCAGATGATCGATGTCCAGGCCACGCGCCGCCACATCTGTGGCGATCAGCACCGTCACCTTGCCCTGCTTGAAAGCCTCCAGGGCCTGCATGCGTTCCAACTGGCTTTTGTCGCCGTGGATCGCATCCGCCGCCACGCCTTCGCGCTGCAATTGGCGCGCCAGCCGGCTGGCGGTGAGTTTGGTCTTGGTGAATACGATGGCCTGCGTGGCATCGTTGCCGCGCAACAGTTGTGCCAACAACGCGTGCTTGTCTTCGTGTGCGACCAAGTAGACTTTTTGTGTGACGTTCTCTGCTGTGGCATTGCTGCGCGCCACTTCGATCAGGGTGGGGTCGTTCAAGAACTCCGCCGAAAGCTTCTTGATCTCGGCGGAAAAGGTGGCGGAGAACATCAGGTTCTGCCGCGTCTTGGGCAACAACGCGAGGATGCGTTTCAGGTCGGGCATGAAACCCATGTCCAGCATACGGTCCGCCTCGTCGAGTACCAGCATCTGCACCTGATTCAACTGCACCGATTTCATCTCGATGTGATCCAGCAAGCGTCCCGGTGTCGCTACCAAGATCTCCACGCCCGTCTTGAGATGCGGGGTCTGCGTCCTGATGTCCACGCCGCCGAACACCACCAGCGAACGCAAGTGCGTGTGCTGGGCATACGCCCTCACACTAGCTTCGACTTGCACCGCCAACTCGCGGGTCGGCACTAAAATCAGGGCGCGCACCGCATGACGCGCCGGAGAAGTACTGGTGCTGGCGAACGGTAATAGTTTCTGGATCACCGGCAGCGCGAACGCGGCGGTCTTGCCCGTGCCGGTCTGTGCGCCCGCCATCAGATCGCGGCCTTGCAGCACCAGCGGGATGGCCTGTGCCTGGATAGGCGTGGGAATGGTGTAACCCGATGCACTGAGCGACTTGAGGAGTTCCGGCGCAAGCTCGAGATCGGCGAAAGTGACGTTATTCAATGTGTTCTTCTTTTCAAATAAAGGTAAAGATTCAATCTTTCCGGGCATCCAACTTGTCCACGAAACCCTGCAATTCCACGGGTAACGGCGCACTGAGACGCATGGGTTCGCCGGTGAGCGGATGCGAAAAGGCGATGCTGTGCGCGTGCAGGAACATGCGCTTCAGCCCTTGTTTCATCAACGCTTTGTTACGCGCGAAGTCGCCGTATTTGGCATCGCCCGCGATGGGAAAACCCAGATGCGCAAGATGCACGCGGATCTGATGCGTGCGTCCGGTCTTGAGCTGCGCTTCCAGCAGGCTGAATTCCTGCCAGCTCTTGTGCAGGGCGAAGATGGTGTGTGAGGCCTGACCGTCTTCCCTGACCATCACACGCTTCTCGCCCTGCGGCGTGTCGAATTTGTGCAGCGGCAATTTGACGTGCTGTTTGACGTTCTTCCACTGCCCCAGCACCAGCGCGAAATAACGCTTGTCGCTGTTGCCCTCGCGCATGATCTCGTGCATCGCGGTCAGCGCGGAACGCTTCTTCGCCAGCAGCAGCACACCGGAGGTCTCGCGGTCGAGCCGGTGTACCAGCTCCAGAAACTTGGCCTGGGGACGCGCGCGGCGCATCTGCTCGATCACGCCGAAACTCACCCCGCTGCCGCCGTGTACCGCCACCCCGGACGGCTTATTGACCACCACCAGCGCGTCGTCTTCGTAAATGATAGGGAACTCGACGGCGGGGATATGCGCTTCCTCGGCCACGGTCTTTTCCGCCACCCGTATCGGCGGGATGCGCAGCACATCGCCCAATTGCAGCTTATAGGTCTGATCTTTGCGTTTCTTGTTGACCCGCACTTCGCCGCGCAGGATGCGGTAAACATGGCTCTTGGGCACGCCTTTTAGATGACGGAACAGAAAGTTGTCGATGCGCTGGCCGGCACCACCCTCGTCAATTTCCAAAAATGTGACAGATTCTTTGCTTAAACCATTCATTGTGAATATACTTCGCCGCTCGCGCGATTTGGGGTTGGGTGTTTATCGGTGTGATTCTATTTGGGATGCCTATTTGGAACGCGCTTTTGAGGATTCATCGGCGGCACTGCCGTCAACCAACTTCCCGCCGCAGCCCGGTTAATATCGTTCACCGGAACCAGCAACGATAGTAATTGATTTACGCGCTCAAAGCACCTGTGGATTTTCCGTGGGGATGTTTAAGCCGAGACACTTAGCTTCAGGTCGAGCCGAATGTCAGTACCTATCGCAGCCTCGCTGCCTGCTGACTTTCCAGGATTCTCCCCGCATCGTGTCCGTGACTTTCGCCGCCCCGCCCGATTTTTTTAAGACTCGCTACGATAGAGAGATATTTTGACCAACCGTTCGCACCTTTTCCATGTTGTTTGCACGATTGCTCACTGTTAGCTCAGTCAGACACGCCTAGCCGCGTGTAGCTATGGTTTTACCCGTGTCAGAGCGCGGGAGAAAATAAAAATGAAACGCATGTTATTCAATGCGACACAACCGGAAGAACTCCGTGTCGCCATTGTCGACGGTCAGAAACTCATCGACCTCGACATTGAAACCGCCGGTAAAGAACAACGCAAAAGCAACATCTACAAAGCCGTCATCACCCGCATCGAACCCAGTCTGGAAGCCTGTTTCGTCGAATACGGCGGCACGCGTCACGGCTTCCTGCCGTTCAAAGAAGTCTCCTCGGATTACTACCAACCCGGTTGCTCTAGCCGCCCTTCGGTCAAAGAAGCGTTGCGCGAAGGTCAGGAGTTGCTGGTTCAGGTCGAAAAGGACGAACGCGGCAACAAGGGCGCAGCACTCACCACTTTCGTCAGTCTGGCAGGCCGTTATATCGTTCTGATGCCCAACAACCCGAACGGCGGGGGCGTGTCGCGCCGCATCGAAGGCGAGGAACGTAACGAGTTGCGCGAAGTGCTGTCGCATGTCGAAGTGCCGAATGGGATGAGCATCATCGCCCGCACCGCAGGTATCGGCCGCAACCAGGAAGAGTTGCAATGGGACCTGAACTATCTGACGCAATTGTGGGATGCCATCGACGGCGCGGCAAAATCTGAAAAGGCACCCTCGCTGATCTATCTGGAAAGCAGTCTGGTGGTGCGCGCCATACGCGATTACTTCAATCCTGAGATCGGCGAGATCCTCATCGACACCCCGGAAGTGTACGAACAGGCACTGGCCTTCATGAGCACCGTGATGCCCGACAACGTCGACCGCATCAAACTCTATCAGGACGATGTGCCGCTGTTCTCACGCTTCCAGATCGAACACCAGATCGAATCCGCGCATGCCCGTGAAGTACGTCTGCCTTCCGGCGGCGCGATCGTCATCGACCACACCGAAGCCCTGACCGCCATCGACATCAACTCGGCGCGCGCCACCAAGGGTGCGGACATCGAGCACACCGCGTTCAACACCAATCTCGAAGCAGCCGAAGAGATCGCCCGCCAGATGCGTTTGCGCGACCTGGGTGGCCTGATCGTCATCGACTTCATCGACATGGAGAACAGCCGTAACCAGCGCGATGTGGAGAACCGTCTGCGCGACTCCTTGCGTTACGACCGCGCGCGCGTGCAAACGGCCAAGATCTCACGCTTCGGCCTGCTGGAACTGTCGCGTCAGCGTCTGCAACCCAGCCTGGGCGAAAGCAACTACATGGCCTGTCCGCGTTGCAGCGGCATCGGCCATATACGCGGCACCGAATCCTCCGCCTTGCACATCCTGCGCATCTTGCAGGAAGAGGCGATGAAGGAAAGCAGCGCGGCCTTGCAAGTACAAGTACCGGTGGACGTTGCGACCTTCCTGTTGAACGAGAAGCGAGCCGATATCCATCGCATCGAATCGCGCCTGAAAGTCGCCATCACGCTGATCCCGAATCCGCACCTGGAAACCCCCAACTACAGCATCAACCGCATCAAACAGGACGAACTGGGCGGCGAGTCGCTGGCGAGCTACAAGCTGGTGGAAAAACCCGCCGAAGAAAAGGCTGGGGGTGCGCAAGAGCAGCAAAAAGCCGCCCGCGCGCAAGCCGTGGTGCAAGGAATCACGCCCGCGCAACCCGCACCGATGAAAGCCCCCGAAGTCGAAGTGAAGACCTCGTTCTTTGGCAAGATACTGGGCTGGTTCTCCGCGCCGCCAAAACAGGAAACGCCGCAAGCAAAACCGGCTGCATCACGTCCCCCGCGTGGCGACCGCGCTGAACGCGCTGAACGCGGGGAACGCAACGAAGGCAACAAGCGTCGCGAACGCGGCGGTGACAAAGGCGAGAAGAACGGCGAGCGTGGCGAGGGGCAAAATCCGCGTCGTGAACGCAATGAACCGCGCAACAAGCCGACGGCAACCGAGGGGCAACAAAAGAACCAAGAGCAACGCGAACCGCGTGAACCACGCGAGCCGCGAGCCGCCAAACCGCCTCGTGAACCGCGTCCACCGCGCGAGCCCAAGCCGGTAATCGAGGCGCAAGTTCAAACTGTGGTCGCGGATGCCGAAGCGGGCGAAGAGTCAGGTGCGCGTGAAGGTGCGCGTCGCCGTGGCCGTCGCGGCGGTCGCCGTGAACGCGAGCGTCGTGACAATGTAGCTGCAACCAATGGCGAACAAGCGATCAATGCCCCGGCCAATGAATCCGTTGCGGTCGCACCACAGCAGCGCGTGCCGACGGAATATATCGCCATGCCCGGCAACATGGTGAGACCAACCGAATACGTCGCGATGCCTAGCAATCTGGCTGCGACTCCGGCAATCGCCCAGCCCGCAAGCGTCGTCGCACCCGTGGCGGAAAACGGTTTGACACAGATCGAGACCGACCCTCACAAAGCCGCCAAGATCGCCTACACCACGCCGACGCATCCCCAATCTCACGCGCCGCGCCGCCGTGAACGCAAACGCGAGGTGTATGTGGAGAACGAACCGCTGGTACAGGTAGAGACGCAACACCCGGCCGCGTAAGTTCTCACAACGAGACGAAACCGCACGAATTTGATTCGTGCGGCTTTTTTTATTTTCCGCCTCTCAACCGGGAGAGTCATCACCTGCAGAAGCGAGCTTGCTCTAACCAGAGACAATTTCGTTAAACGGATCGCTCGATGAGCGACATGTGCACCCCCGCCTCACCCTTGTCCGCTTGAAACTTTGCGGCAATCGCCACGCCTGGCACACACACCAATTCATCACCGCAATACAGCAGCGGCAAGCGGTCGCGCAACCAGGGGGGGACTTTGTATTCCTGCATCAGGTTTTTCAGCGTGCGTGTCGTTGCATGCTCATGTGGACGCATGGCTTCGCCGCCGTGGCGCGAGCGCAACGTGACGGGTGACGATTGCAACTTGGCTAAACTGATGCCCTCCCCCTGCTTGCGTGTGAAATCCAACTGCACACCCAGCGCGGCCCAATACAGCTGCGACTGAGAATCCCAGGACAAGCGCGCGGACGCGTCGAAATCCGGCAACGCCCTTAACACATACGCCCTGCCCTGATAACGACGCACCTGCCAGCCGCCGAATTCGACACAGACCGCCGCATCGCCGCGCGCGGCGCAAAGCTGTTGCAGCATGTCGCCGAGCTGCACGGTCTGCGGCATGGACGCGCCGCGACTCTGCAAAAAATATCGCAACAGATTTTTCGCGCGCGCCGCGCTCATGTCCTTCAGTGCGGCAACGCTCAGCGTGTCATGGTGTATCGCGCTCGTGGCATCGTGTTGCGCCAGTTCATCCAGCAACTCCGACGCCTCGGCGAAATGCTGCGCGCTGCGCGTCAGGGTCTGGCGGTAAGCGGGGAATCTTTGCTCCAGCACCGGCAACACCTGGTGGCGCAAAAAGTTGCGCGGATAGCTGTCGTCGGCGTTGCTCTCGTCCTCTATCCAGCGCAAATGATGCGCCCCGGCATAGGCCACGATCTCCGCGCGCGTGCAGGCCAACAAGGGCCTTACCCATTGCATCTCGCGATGCGCCAGCGTGGGCATGGCACTCGCGCCGCGCACGCCGGAACCGCGCAGCAGTTGCAGCAATACCGTTTCCGCCTGATCGTCGGCGTGATGCGCCAGTGCCAAAAAATCACACGCGTGGCGCGCATAAGCCGCATAGCGCAATTGGCGTGCGGCAGCCTCGATGCCCTGCTCGCGCAGCGGTGCGATATCGACCCGTTCGAGATGGAAAGAGAGGTTGTAATCGGCGCAGCGCTGTTCGCAGAACGCCGCCCATTCATCGGCATGCGGGCTGATGCCGTGATGGACATGCAAAGCGGAAAGCTGCCAGGAAAATCTCGGCGCGAACTGATGAAGCAGGTGCAGCAACACGACTGAATCGACCCCGCCGCTGAAGGCCATGAGTACCGAACTATGCGGTGGTATCAGTTGCGCCAACCGCCCCGCAAGCCCGCGGGCAAGATCAGCCGAGCTCGACTTCCTTGAATTTTCCATAACTCATCAGACGGTTGAAACGATCTTGCAGCAGCGTCGCGGTGGGCTTGTTTTGCGCGATCTTCAGTGCGTCTTGCAGAGCTTTCTTCACGTTGTGCATGGTAGCCGCATAATCGCGGTGCGCCCCGCCCAGCGGTTCGCTGATGACTTTGTCCACCAAACCCAAAGCCTTCAGGCGTGTCGCCGTAATCCCCAGTGTTTCCGCGGCTTCCGAAGCTTTGGCCGCGCTCTTCCACAAGATGGACGCGCAACCTTCCGGCGAGATCACAGAGTACGTGCTGTATTGCAACATCAGCAGCACATCGCCCACCGCCACCGCCAGCGCGCCGCCCGAACCACCCTCGCCGATCACCGTGCAAATGATGGGCACACGCAGCTCGGTCATCTCGTACAGGTTGCGCCCGATCGCCTCGGACTGACCGCGCTCTTCCGCGCCCACGCCGGGATACGCACCGGGCGTGTCGATGAAGGTCATCACCGGGATGCCGAACTTTTCCGCAAGGTGCATCAAACGCATGGCCTTGCGATAGCCTTCGGGGCGGGGCATGCCGAAATTGCGCAAAATCTTCTCTTTGGTGTCGCGGCCCTTCTGATGGCCGATCACCATCACACTTTGCCCGTTGAAACGAGCCAGCCCGCCGACAATGGCTTTGTCGTCGGCATAGCTGCGGTCGCCGTGCAACTCCTCGAAATCAGTGAACAGATGTTCGATGTAGTCCAGCGTGTACGGGCGTTGCGGGTGGCGCGACACCTGGGATATCTGCCATGCGTTGAGCTTGGCATATACGTCCTTGGTCAGTGCCTCGCTCTTCTTCGACAGATTCGCTATCTCATCAGCGATGTCGAGCGCGGAGTCGTCCTGCATGTAGCGCAGTTGCTCGATCTTTTCTTCCAGCTCGGCGATCGGAGCTTCAAAATCCAGAAACGATATTTTCATATTTTCCCCATCTCGCTTCCTGTCAAGGAAGGACTTTAATTTTGCCGGTTAAAATGCGGCGCGATGATACTACAGCCCACCTACAAACCGAAGAACCGTTTGACCGTCGCCAGCACCTCGTAGTGTTGCTTGTGTATCTCATTGTGCTTGCTTTCCTCGTCCAGGTTTTGCAGCGCGCTATCCAGCTGCGCACTGCGTGTCACCAGTATCTGCGCGACCTCGTCCGCGATACTGGGGCGTGCCAGCATCACCGCCTCAAAGGCTTCCTTGTCGAGGCGATAACATTCCACATCCGTCTTGGCGATCACCGATGCCCGCCGTGGAACCCCGGTCATCAGGCTCATCTCGCCAAAGAAATCGCCTTTGCCCAGTACGTTCAGTGTGCGCTTCTCGCCGTTCGCACCCTCCAGATAGATTTCCGCTTCACCGTTGATGATGATGAACAGCCAGTGCTGGCCCGGGGTACCCTGTTTGGTGATGATGTTGCCTTTGGCGAAGGGCGCGTATTTCAGGCGCGCGGCCAGACGGTGCAACTCGTCGTCGCTCATTTGCGCGAACAGCTCGACGCGCTTGAGCGACTTGGTGCGCCGCGCCAGCTCGCGCTGCTGCACCGCCTCCTCATACTTCTCATTCTCTTTGATGAAGTGGACGTTTTGCTCTTCCACCGCCAGCTTGATGCCGACACGCTCCAAAGCGGTATACACATGCCAGCGCACCGCCGCGTCGGTCGGATCATCTATCGCCAGATCGGTGAGCCAGTAGCGCAGTGCATAACGCGCATAGCCCTTGTCGATTTCCATCAGTACACAGCTGGGCGCGGGGGTCTTGGCGACGTTGTTGATCTCGGCCTGGATGATGGCATCCTCGATCGCACTGACCACTTTGGTCGGCGTCACCCCAAGGCTCACGCCGAACCAGATCCACCGCCGCCACTGCACCGGACTGTCGGTGCGCCGCCCCAGCACCAGAAATTTATTTTTCATCAACTGGCTGTTGGGCAACACCACCGTCTCCCAGTTGCGCGTCTCAACCAGCGTGGAACGCCAGCGTATGTCCACCACGCGTCCCACCACATCGTCGATCTTGATCCAGTCACCAATTTCCACCGAGTTATCCAGTTGCAATGCCAGGCCGCCGAGGATGTTGCCCAGCGTGTCCTGCATGGCGAACGCCACCACGGCGGTGATCATCGCCGACGTCGCGACGATGCTGCCCAAATCCAGCCCGGCATAACGCAGCCTTACCATGCCCCAGGCGATATAGGCGACGATGACGAAGAAATCTTCCGCGATGCGCGGCGGCGAGAGACGCGCCGCCGGCAACACCAGACGGAACAACAACAAGCCCCACAGACGTATCAGCGCGATACCGCCGCCGATGACGAACACTTCGCGCAGAATGGACGCGGCGGCGGTGAACTGCATCGCTTGCAACAGGCTGCTGATGAACTGCCCGAACAGGCAGGCCAGGAAAAAACTCAGGGTGTTGATGATGCTGCTGCGTGCTTCCCGATGGAAGTGATACAGGATAAAGGCGAGTGCGAAACACATCAGCACAATCAGCAATGACTCTTCATGCCAGAAAAAACCGATTGTGGTATCCCAAAAACTCATCATCCCCTCCCCCGTTAACCGCCCGGATTCTACACCATCGAGTACATCGCCAAACGCCTGCCGCGCCGCCAGAACCGCCAAGTATCGAGGTACCCCAATACCAGGCTTGCGGAGTTCTGCCCGGCCAGAACATCGATCCGCAGATACCCCAACCTTCCGTCACACAACGCGGCCCACAGCGGTTGCGCGTAATCGGTTTCAAAGGTTTGCAAGGCCGCGCGCCAGGCATGCAGATCGCCGGCTTGTATCGCGGAACGCAATGCGTTGACCAACAACAATTGACTGGATTCCCTATCCTTTTTTTGCAAGTGGGCCAGGGTGAAGGAGCCGGATAATTGCGCATATGGTATCCCCGCTGCCGCTGCGAACATCTCCGCCATCGCCTCATCCGAACCGGCTTGACTATAATTTTTTCCCAAGTCGTCTGTCTTCATACCGCCCCCCCACAACCACAATGAATTGATCGGCAATTCACCACGCGCCTCGCGGATTTCATTGAGCGGATGCGCGTGCAACAACATCTGACTCTCGTTGAACACCCGGTTCCAGTGCGGCGCATCCGCACCGCGAGGCAGCGCGCCGCGCACATTCCCGCCTAGCACTTCCGACAAGGGCGTGGTCTGCATGTCCGGCAGAACATCCACCTGCACATACCAACGCTGCGGATGCGGCGCGAAGAACGTCATACCCTGACCGGCAAAATATTCGTTCAGGCTCGCGCAGAATTGCCGCGCTTCCTCATCCGTGATCGCCGCGTGCGACAACACCATCTGATCGCGTTGCAAACGCAAATGCACCGGATCGGCACGCAACCAGCAGCCCGCCCCCAGACCGTCGAACGCTGCACTGACGGGCGCGATGGGAATATCGTTTTGCACCGCCACGCCGAATGCGGCACACAGAGCCAGCTCGACGCTGTGCGGCGGGATAGGTATGGATGTCGCACGCGCAAGCAGCTTTTGCAGCGCAGGCAAAGCCAGATCGGCACTCATGTCGGCGGCGAACTGCGCGGGTAAAAACAGATCAGGAAGGATGAGGTGGAGGTTTTTCATGATGGGCGAGTCTATCACCAGCGACGATTCGTATGCTGCAACAACCAGGCAGAGACACCATGGAGCGAGCGAAAATCTTCCACCGCGCGCGCCTCGACATCCGCAAAGCGAGCTTGCGTCATGCGCGCAAGTGCCCGCCCCGGCCCAAGCTCCAGAAATACCCGGCAGCCGCGCTCGTACAGCATATCCAGACAACTTCCCCATTCGACAGTGCTGGACAATTGCAGCGCCAGCTTATCGATCGCCACTTCGCGGCGCACCACCCATGCCGCATCGATGCCGGCGACGACCGGTATGGCGGGTGCGTTGATCGATGAAGCTTCAAGCAACGCACGGAACGGCGCAACGGCAGTGCCAAGCAGCGGCGTGTGCGATGCCAATCCCACCCTGAGCCGGGTCAGCTTGGCACCGCGTGCCGATAATTCCTTGCCCAATTTTGCCAGCGCACTATCGTCACCGCCGATGACGAATTCCTCATCGCTTATCGCGATGGCGATCCAGGTCTGATGGTCGGCACAGCGTTGCGCCAACTCGTCGCGCAGCAGACCCTGCACCGCCAGCAGCCCGCCATGCGCAGCGGCTGCGGCGCGGTCCATCAGCACGGCGCGCGCAGCGGCAATACGCCCCAGTTCGGTGGCGTCCAGCGCACCCGCACAGGCATACGCTCCCAGTTCCCCGACGCTGTAGCCGCAGAACGCGGCGGGCTTCGGTGCGTCTTGTCGCAGTGCTGTCCAGAGAGCCAATTGCGTCAGGCAGATCAGCGGTTGCGCGAGCGCGTTGCGGAACATCTCGTCACGTTGCGCGAGCACATCATGCAGGTAAAAACCAAGTGCCGCCTCGCCCGCCCTGATGACCCCGACGGCGGCCGGATGGTCCGCAATCATGTCCAGCATCGCCGGATGTTGCGCACCCTGACCGGAACACAGGATAGCCAAGCTCATGATGGATCGGTCTGTATCTGGTGCACGAACCACGCTGCCGCAAGCAGATCGGCGCAGCCGCCCGGCGACAAGCGTTGCGCCGAACACTCGCGATGCAAGGCCAGCGCGCGCTGCTGCCATCCCGATGCGAACACGCTGCCGCACGCCAGAAAATCTTTTGCTCGTGTCTGGATGAACTGCAATCCTTCAGCCCCACCGCGGAACAGCACGTTAGTGTCCAGCGTTTCGGCCAGCAATACGAAGAAGGTATGCAGCAGCGCGAGCCGCGTGTCGGCACCGTGCGCCAGCGCGCCGCGCAGGGCGGGCAGCGCGATCTCGAAGACCGAGGGGAATCCTTGCAGTGCTTCGCCGCGCGCACCGGCGACACCATGGCGTGCCGCCATCAGTTGCCCGTGTGTGGCGATCGCGTTGCTTGCGACGGCGATGGCACGCAGAGCGGGCGACCATTTTTCCAACACGATAGCGCGCAGGATCGCATCGGAGGGTGCGATGTCGCGTGCAATTGCATAGCCTGCGGCGGCGGCGAGTATGCCGTGCGTGAAGATCGCGCCCCGGTGCGTGTTGATGCCGCGCGTGGCACGCAGCATGCGCGACTCGGCGGCAAGACCGAGTCGCTGCAACTGGGCAAATCCGGCATCGACCATCCCTGCTGCCGAGATCGCGGCGAAGTAGCCGCGCAGCGAGAACAGACTGCGCATGAAGGTCGTGGCATCCATGTCCCGGTGCGCGCCGGTGTCGCGCAGGCTGACCAACCCGGGCTTGGGATACAGCGCAAGCTCCCGATACAGGCTGCGCACCGCCAGACGCGCGATGCGATGCGATGCGCGCCGTTCCTCCAATCCGACAGCGGGTTGATGAGCCAGCGAATTCATACCAGCAACTCCAGCAGTTCGCGCGCGGCGACCAGTTCCGCGCGATGGTCGCACTTCACCAGTACGCGCTGATCGCCGCCCGATTTCAATTGCTGCCACTCGCGCCATGACACGGCACGATTTGCGCCGAACAACACTTCGCCGTCGGCGCGCATCCCGCTGCTTTGTTCCCAGCGCGCCAGCAGCGCGATGCCTTGCTGCAACTGCATCTGCGAGCGCGGATGCCAGAGCAGGTCGATATCGGATTGCGGTGTCAGGTAAGACAGTCCGCTCAGTGTCTGCCATGCAAACGAACCAAACACGCGCAGCTCAAGACCGATGTCCGCTGCTGCGGAGTCCAGTGCTAGCAGTGCGGCTTGCCACGCAGCGGGCGCAGGCGAAATCACCTCGGCGAGGCGCAAGGGTGGCGAGTGCCGAACGATGTCATGGCGGTCCACGCGCAGCGCGATGCGACATTTACCGAGCGCGGGCGGCAGTGCCAGGCCGACCGCGAGAATGTCGGGCAACGCCACATCGGGCTGACGTGCAACCACCAAGGGCCTATCCGCCGCCAGCCATGAGGCGACGTGCCTGTGCGTCGCCTCTTCCTTGACTGCTGCGGCCACAGCCGCGCGACATTCCGGCCGCACCCACACCAGGGTATGACGGCTCAGCATGGGACACGATTGGATTGCAGACTCAGGCACTGGCTAACACACGTTGTACGACAGGATAGGCAAGCATGCGCCCGCCGCGTTCATGCCCGAGCGTGCGACGATGATCCGTGGTGTCGATAGATTGCAACGCATCCATCAGACGGGCTGACAGATCCCCCTCCCACAAGGCATCCAGGCCGCCCAGCAGCAGATAGTTTTTCGCGCCCGGCGCGAACACCGGAGAAGACTTGCCGAGTTCGCTCAGCCTCTCCTCGCTGATGCGTGTCACCCGCGCCATCGCCGCGAGACCCATCACGCGTATCTCCGCCTCGGGCAACGCGGCACACACATCGGCCATCATGCCGTTGGCGAGGAAGCCGCCGGAGAGAGCCTGTTCGTACACCAGACTGACGATAGGATGACCGCGCCGACGCGCCATCTCGACGCACTTCGCCAGATGGGCCATGTAGCCGTTCAATCCGAGCAACTCGTCGCGATGGCGCAGCCGCTGGCCGCTGGTATCGACCAGAAACACAATGGGGCGCGCAGGATGATCGTGTATCACGTTGATGACCGCAGCCGCCATCGCGAGTGCCAATTCCACACCAACTTCGGTGTGGTTGGTGGTGCCGATCACGGCGACGGTATGCGGTCCGCAGCGACCGTAACCCTGGATCAGATTGCCCGCCTGACTGACCTCATGACCGTCAGGGCACAGCTGCTCAACTACGCTTTTCCATTCCATCTGCTATCGCCTCTAAATATTCTTTGCACGGTGTCCGTGCGCCGCCGCGACGAACTCGTCGTTGTCCAGCATCGCAATCGCCTCAGGATCAGCCCAGCCCAGCTCGCGCCAGATGTCGCGTCCATCCTTGCATGCACCGAAGCGTTGCACCCGCTCGGCCAGCACCTGATGTTCCCGTTCCAAAGCAGCCAGCGACCAGTCGTCGCCGTTGTCTATGCTGGCGACGATCGCGTGCCGGAATTCGTCCATGCTGTCGGCAACGATCACATCGCATTCTGCGAGCAGATAGCGGTGCTTGCCGCCGACGGTGCGCCACACCATCGCGCGGTCGCGCGCATCGTATTCTTCGACACCGCGCGCGGTCTCGATCACTTCCGGACCGGACAAGCCGAGCCGGCCTTCTTCACTCATGATGATCGTGCTGGCGCAACGGGCGGCGATGCCCATGCCGCCGAAGCAGCCGTACTGCCCGCCGATGGCGACGATGACAGTCACGCCTGCGGCGCGCGCCGCCAGGATCGCGCGCATCACCTCCGACACCGCAATCAATCCGGCATTGGCTTCCTGCAAGCGCACACCACCCGTCTCCAGCAGCAACAATACCGCCGCAGGACGGTCGCGCACCGCCCGTTCCAGCACGCCGACGAGCTTGGCCCCGTGCACCTCGCCCACCGCTCCGCCCATGAAACCGCCCTCCTGCGCGGCGATGAATATCTGTTTAGCCGCAATACTGCCACGCCCGATGATCACGCCATCGTCGAAGGCGGCGGGCATCCCCAATGTCGCCAGATGCGGGCTGGTCACTCGCTCTGCGGCAGGCAACCATTCCTGGAAACTGTCGCGGTCTAGCAGCGCGGCGATGCGCGCGCGGGCACTGCTCTCGTAATAACTGTGTGTCATGTTTTGCTTTTACCTTGTGCGATATAGGTCTCGATCGCCTGATCGAGACGCAGGCTGACGATGGCCGGCGTGGCCCCCGCGTCGTTCACCGACACGCGGATGTCGCCGACACGATGGCGCGCGAAGAAATCCTTCATCACCGCCTGCCAGATAGATCCGAATCCGCGCGCCGCCGTGGACACTTCGATCTCGCACG
>VFSW01003064.1_pt1 | contig 25054 bp, 20 predicted proteins | sample 5358111 | NCBI WGS metagenome assembly VFSW01 (sample SAMN11554181, study PRJNA540505) | mine drainage metagenome | isolation source: sediment from site ElyBrook_90M | place: USA: Ely Copper Mine, Vershire, VT | collected 2017
CTATTCGGTGTGGTCGGCGGTGGGGCTGGTGGCAGAATTGGTGCTCGGCAGCCCGAAGTTCCGCGAATTCCTCGACGGCGCGGCCGCCATCGACCGGCATTTCACGCGCGCCCCGCTGGCCGCGAATCTGCCGGTGCTGATGGGTCTGGTGGGGGTGTGGAACCGCAGCTTCCTCGGACTGCCCACCCTCGCGGTGCTGCCCTATGATCAGCGCCTGGCACGGCTGCCGGCCTATCTGCAGCAGCTCGAAATGGAGAGCAATGGCAAGTCGGTGACCCTCGACGGGCAGGCGGTGGATTTCGCCACCGCGCCGGTGGTCTGGGGCGAGCCCGGGTCCAACGCGCAGCACTCGTTCTTCCAGATGCTGCATCAGGGGACGCCGAGCGCGGCCCTGGACTTCATCGCCCCGCTGGCCGGCTCCTGGGGCGGCACCGAGGGGCAGGATCTCGCCCTGCAAAATTGCTTCGCGCAGATGCAGGCCTTCGCCTTCGGCCATACGGCGGCCGAGGTGGAGGCGGACATGCGCAGGGCCGGGGCGAGCGCCGCGGACATCGAGCGGCTGCGGGCGCACCGCACCCACGAGGGCAACCGCCCGAGCTCGCTGCTGATGTATCCGCGCACCACCGCCCGCACCCTCGGCGGGCTGCTGGCGCTGTACGAGCACAGCGTGTTCGTGCAGGGCACGGTGTGGGGGATCAACTCCTTCGATCAGTACGGGGTGGAACTCGGCAAGAAGCTCGCCGGCGGCATTTCGATGGCGGGGGACAAGGCGCCCACGGGACCGGGCGCGGCGGGCATCGCGGCTTTGATCGACTATGTGCGGCGGCGGCGTCAGTGAGCGGCGGCGGCCTCAGTGAGGCGGCGCGGCGATGCGGACCCTGGGGCGCGGCGAACTGGCTATAATGCGGCGCTGTAAAATCACCAGGTTAGGATTTTGACCCAGGCACGCAAGGGCATCGTGCTCGCCGGAGGCGCGGGCACGAGGCTGCACCCCGTCACGCTCTCGCAGAGCAAGCAGCTGCTGCCGGTGTACGACAAGCCGATGATCTACTACCCGCTCGCCACGCTGATGCTGGCCGGGATTCGGGAGCACCTCATCATCACCACCCCGCGGGACCAGACGGCGTTTCGCGAACTGCTCGGCACGGGCGAGCAATGGGGCATGCGCTTCGAGTATGCGGTGCAGCCGCAACCCAATGGCATCGCGCAGGCGCTGATCATCGCCGAGCCCTTCCTCGGCGGCGCGCCCTCGGCGCTGATCCTCGGCGACAACATCTTCTACGGCGCGCATGTGCCGGAGCTGCTGCAGTCCGCCGCCAAGCGCGCCACCGGGGCCACGGTGTTCGGCTACTACGTGCAGGATCCGGAGCGCTATGGCGTGGTGCAGTTCGATGCCAGTGGCCGGGTGCAGGATTTGCTGGAAAAGCCGAGCAATCCGCCCTCCAATTATGCGGTCACGGGCGTGTATTTCTACGACGGGGAGGCGCCGCGGCTGGCGCGCTCGATCAAGCCCTCGGCGCGCGGCGAATTGGAGATCACCGACCTTAATCGCGCCTATCTACAACAGGGCGCCCTGTACCTGGAGCGCCTGGGCCGTGGCACCGCCTGGCTGGACACCGGCACGCACAATTCCCTGCTCGATGCCGGGGTGTTCGTGCGCATCGTCGAGGAGCGTCAGGGGCTGAAGGTCGCCTGCGTGGAGGAGATCGCCTGGCGGATGGGATTCATCGACGCCGAGCGGCTGCGCCAGCTCGCCGCACCCCTGCGCAAAAGCGGCTACGGCGAGTACCTCTTGCGCCTGTTGAGCGAGGAGCATCGCACATGAAGTTCGAGCAAACGCCCATCGCCGGGGTGGTGTTGATCGAGCCACAGGTATTCGGCGATGCGCGCGGCTTCTTCCTGGAGACCTGGCAGCAGCCGAAGTTCGCCGCCGCCGGCATCGAGGCCACCTTCGTGCAGGACAATCACAGCCGCTCCTCGCAATGGACCCTGCGCGGCATGCACTTTCAAACCGAGCACACGCAGGGCAAGTTGGTGCGCGTCACCTCGGGGTCGGTGTACGACGCGGTGGTGGATTTGCGGCGCAGTTCGCCCACCTTCGGGCGGTGGTGGGCGACCGAGCTATCCGCGGAGAATCACCGCATGCTGTGGGTGCCCGCGGGTCTTGCGCATGGCATTCTGGTGACCTCGCCCTGGGCGGACTTTCTCTACAAGTGCACCGATGTGTACAGCCCGGCGCACGAGCGCAGCCTCGCCTGGAACGACCCGACCTTGGGAATCGCCTGGCCGCTGCCCGCGGGGGTGACGCCGAAGCTGTCGGCCAAGGATGCGCAGGGGGCGAGTTGGTCCGCCTGCGAGACCTTTCCGTGAGAATCCTGGTGCTGGGCGGCGGCGGCCAGGTGAGCCGTGCCGTGGCGGCCACGGCGCCGGCGCATCATGAACTCACCGTGCTGATGCACGCCGAGCTCGACATCGGTGTGCAGGGCGAGGTCGAGCGCGCGGTGGCCGCCGCGCGTCCCGCCTGGATCGTCAATGGCGCCGCCTATACGGCGGTGGATCTGGCCGAGGAACAAGTCGAGCAGGCGCGGCGGATCAACGAGTCGGCGGTGGCCTACCTCGCCGGCGCCGCGGCAACCCATGGGGCGCGGCTGCTGCAGCTGTCCACGGATTTCGTCTTCGATGGCAGCGCGGGCCGGGCCTATGCGCCCGGCGCGCCCACCCATCCCTTGAGCGTGTACGGCCTCACCAAGCGCGATGGCGAGCGGGCGGCGCTGGCGAGCGACGCGCACGCGGTGGTGTTGCGCACCGCCTGGGTGTACGCGGCGCAGGGCAGGAACTTCGTGCTCACCATGCTCAAGTTGATGCGCGAGCGCGATGAGCTGCGCGTGGTCGCCGATCAGATTGGCGCGCCCACCTGGGCCACCGGGCTTGCCGGCGCGATCTGGGGATTGATCGATGCGGCCGCCCCGACGGGCCTGTACCACTGGACCGATCTGGGCGTGGCCAGCTGGTATGACTTCGCGGTGGCGATTCAGGAGGAGGCGCTGGTGCGCGGGCTGTTGTCGCGGCCGGTGCCGATCACGCCCATCGCGACCGCCGCCTATCCGACGCGCGCGCGGCGGCCGGCATTCAGCGTGCTGGAGACCGAATCGACCCGTGTGATCGCCCGCGCACCCGCGCGGCATTGGCGTGAGCACCTGAGGATGATGCTGGATGAACTTCGCACCGCATAATGTGTTGATCACCGGCGGGGCCGGCTTCATCGGCACGAATTTCGTGCGCCATTGGCTGGCGCGCGGCGGCGAGGGGCGGGTGGTGGTGCTGGACGCGCTCACCTATGCCGGCAATCCGGAGAACCTGGTCGGGCTCGACCGCAATCCGCGCTATGCCTTCATGCAGGGCGACATCTGTGACGAGGCGCTGGTGGGGGGGCTGATCGAGCGGCATCGCATCGACACCATCGTGCACTTCGCGGCCGAGTCGCATGTGGATCGCTCGATTCTCGGGCCGGATGATTTCATCCGCACCAATGTGGTGGGCACCCATGCGCTGCTCAAGGCGGCCAAGGCCGCCTGGATCGATCGCAAGCTGGTGCCGGCGCATCGCTTCCACCATGTCTCCACCGACGAGGTGTACGGGACGCTGGGGCCGGACGACGCCCCCTTTCACGAGGCGACCCCTTATGCGCCCAATTCCCCCTACTCGGCCAGCAAGGCCGGATCCGACCACCTGGTGCGGGCCTATCACGAGACCTTCGGCCTCGACACCACCCTGACCAATTGCTCCAACAACTACGGGCCGTATCATTTTCCCGAGAAGCTGGTGCCGCTGATCATCGTCAACATTTTGCTTGGCAAGCCGTTGCCGGTGTACGGCGACGGGATGCAGGTGCGCGACTGGTTGTATGTGGAGGATCATTGCGCGGCCATCGCCCTGGCGCTCACCCGCGGACGGTCCGGGGAGGTTTATAACGTCGGCGGCAACGGGGAGACCACCAATCTCGACATCGTGCGCCGGCTGTGTGCGCTGGTGGATGAGCGCTTCGCGACGCGGCCCGAGCTGGCGCGGCAGTTTCCGCAGGCACCGGCGGCGTCCGGCCGGCGTTCGCTTGATCTGATCACCCATGTCACGGATCGGCCCGGCCACGACCGGCGCTACGCCATCGATTTCAGCAAGGCGGCGCGCGAACTGGGCTACCGCCCGGCGCATGACCTGTCGACGGGAATGGCGGGTACCCTGGACTGGTATCTCGGCCATGTCGCCTGGTGGCAGGGGTTGCTGGGGCGGGACTACACCGCGTGGGTGGCGAAAAATTACCAACGCTAAATGGCCTCCGTTAAGATGAACGTATTAGCCGCCAAACCCCGGCCGGGCGCGCTGCTCCCGCTGATGAGACCCCGACATGCGCCGTAGATTTTCCCTCCTGTTGGCCACCACCGTGTCCTTTTGCGTGGCCGCGCTCGCCCAATCGCCGAGCCCGGATCAGATCAGTGCCTTCAAGAATCTGCCGGCCGATCAGCAGGCCGCCATCCTGCAGAGCATGGGAAAGGCGGCCACGGGAGCGGGTCAGACCGATGCCAAGCTGAGCAACCCGCAGACGGTGCTGCCGCCGCTGGACCCCGCCCTGGAGATGATGCGGCAGAACAAGACCCGCGATGGGCGCAATCTGCGACAGGCGGATGAGGATCCGGAACTGCGAGCGGATGACACCATCCTCATCGATCTGACGCCGGTGGATGCCAAGGCGCCGGGACCCACTGGCGCACTGGCAGGGGGCGCCGCTGGCGTAACGGTCGGCGCTGCGGCCGGCAGGTCAGTCAGACCCGAGGCACCCGTCATAGATTTCGGGCGCATTCAAGAGAAGGCCAAACCGCTGACGGAGGAGGAGCGCAAAAAGGACGATGAGCGCCGTCAGCTCATTCTGAAGAACAATCCCTACAAGCTGAATCGATTCGGCGTGCTGGAGGTCCCGGGACTGCCGGCCATTCCACTCGCCGGGCTCACCGCGGAGGAAGCGACCAGCCGGCTGAGCGCCGATCCGGACCTGCGCGCCTATCGGGTCAAGGTCACGCTGCTGCGCTTGAAGCCCTATAGCGTCGAGGCCCTCAAACCCTTCGGGTACGATTTGTTCAAGGGAGTGCCCAGCACCTTCGCGCCGGTGTCCGATGTGCCGGTGCCGCCGGATTACACGGTGGGCCCCGGAGATTCGCTCAACATTCAGATCTATGGGAATGAGCCCGCCACCTACGTCCTGTCCGTCGATCGCGAGGGACGGATCAATTTCCCCAAGCTCGGTCCCATCATGGTCAGCGGCATGTCCTTCGATCGGGCGCGCGGGGTGATCGAGCAGCGGGTGCGCGAGCAATTGATCGGGGCGCGGGTCAGCGTGACCATGGGGGATTTGCGCACCATCCGGGTGTTCGTGCTGGGCGAGGCGGAGAAGCCGGGCTCGTACACCGTGGGTGGTCTCGCGACCATGACCAATGCCCTGTTCGTCAGCGGCGGGGTGAAGGACATCGGTTCGCTGCGCAATATTCAGTTGAAGCGCAACGGCCAGTTGGTGGGGCGGCTCGATTTGTATGATCTGTTGCTCAAGGGGGACAACAGCGGGGATCGGCAACTGCTGCCCGGCGATGTGATCTTCATTCCGCCCATCGGGCGGACGGTGTCGGTGTACGGGGCGGTGCGGCGTCCGGCGATCTATGAACTGAATCAAGAGAAGACCGTGGAGGAGGTGCTCGGCATCGCCGGTGGTTTGCTGCCCGATGCCGACGGCCGGCTGGTGCAGATCGAGACCATCCTGCCCTCACGGCTGCGCGAGACCCGCAGCGTCGATGTGACCGCGGCGGCGGGGCTTGCCCTGGCGGTGGAGAACGGCGACAGCATCCGCGTGCCGGCAATCCGCCCGACGCTGGAGAATTCGGTCACCCTGTCGGGGTACGTGTACCGGCCGGGATCGTTCGAATATCACGCCGGCATGCGCCTGTCCGACATCATCCAGAGCTTCCAAGAACTGCAGCCCAATGCCGACCGGCGCTACATCATGATCCGCCGCGAGGTGCCGCCGCAGGAGACCGTGGAGGTGCTGTCCGCCAACTTGGATCGCGCGCTGGCGGCGCGCGGTTCGGCCGATGATCCGGAACTGCGGCCGCGCGATGAGATCTTCGTCTTCGATGCCACGGCCAGCCGCGCGCGGGTGATCGCGCCGGTGATCCGCGATCTCGAGCTGCAGGGCACGCCGGATAAGCCCGCGCAGGTGGTGAGCGTCGACGGGCAGGTGAAGGCGCCCGGGCGTTATCCGCTGGAGCCGGGCATGCGGGTGAGCGATTTGATCCGCGCCGGCGGCAGCCTGGAGGACTCGGCCTATGCGGGCGAGGCCGAGCTCACGCGCTACGAGGTGGCGGACGGCAATGTGCGCCAGAGCGGCCTGATCGCGATAAAGCTGGCCGCCATCCGCCGTGGCGAGGAGAGCGCCGATATACTCTTGAAGCCCTATGATCAGCTCATCATCAAGATCACCCCGGATTGGAAGGAGGCGGGGGTCATCACGGTGGCTGGCGAGGTGCGCTACCCGGGCAAGTACCCCATCCATCATGGCGAGACGCTGTCCTCGATATTGCACCGGGTGGGCGGCTTCACCGACATCGCCTTCGTGGATGGCGCCGTGTTCATCCGCGAGGAACTCAAGAAGCGGGAACAGGAGCAGCTCAATACCCTCGCAAATCGCCTGCAGGGGGATTTGGCGGCGCTGTCCTTGAGCGCCGTGACGGCGGGCACCGTGAGTTCGAACTCGGCGGGCAGCGCGGCCGCCACCCAAGGCTTGCTGGTGGGCCAGCAATTGCTGACCCAGTTGCGCGATACCCCGCCGGTGGGGCGCCTGGTGATCGATCTGCGCCAGGTGATGAAGGGCAAGCCCAATGGACCGAACGATGTGCTGGTGCGCGACGGGGACCAGTTGTTGATCCCGAAGAAGACCCAGGAGGTTACGGTGCTGGGAGAGGTGCAGGGGCCCACCTCGCATATCTACAAGCGCTATCTGACCCGGGACGACTATGTCGCCGAGAGTGGCGGGATCACGGAGAAGGCGGATCGTCGCCGCATCTATGTGGTGCGCGCCAATGGGTCGGTGATCTCGAGCGAGCGCCATGGCTGGTTCCGCAAGTCGCAGGACACCGAGATCAAGCCGGGAGACACCATCGTCGTGCCGCTGGATACCGAGCGGGTGCCTGCGCTGCCGATGTGGACGGCGATCACCACCATTCTGTACAACCTGGCGGTGGGATTGCTGGCGGTACGGAGCGTATAAAAGTCACTTCATGGAAGTCGGCCTCAGGCGCTTATGCGAAACATTGGTCGGCAGTGCGGTAGAGCGATTGCTCCACAGCATAAGTCGATGCAACCCAGAACTGCGTGATTAGCGACAGGGTTAAAAGAAAGGGCTTATCCATCTAGGTTGAGTCGGGAAACTTGTCGGGTTGCACCGGGTATTCGAAAGTCCGCGTGTTGTATACTCTTGGGCTGCCCATCCGCGCGACGAGATCGCTATGGGTTGTAGCTCAAGTCGCAGCGCCCGAGAGATCCTCTGCTTCTTGGCGGGCGGCACCGACACGCAAGTTAATTAGTTCCGTAGGCAAGTTAGGGAGTCGACTTTAATGAAAGTCCTTGTGACCGGAGGCTGTGGCTTTATTGGATCGGCATTGGTGGAAGCATTGCTTGCTGACAACCATGATGTACACATCATCGATAATCTAAGCCTCGGCAAGGATCATTGGGCAAACCCGCAGGTTCGTGCCCGTCCCAACTTGCACGTCTTGGATATCTTGGACTATCCAAAGTTGGATTCAGTGATTGGGGAAGTAATGCCAGTAGTGGTTTTTCATATGGCCGCTCACCACTACATTCCTTTGTGTGAGGGGAATCCATTTGAAGCTTATCGCCTCAATGTCTCTGGAACACTAAATGTCCTTCAGGCGTGCAAGAACGCCAAAGTTAAAGCTATGTTTTTGGCTTCTACGGGAGACGTATATCCACCGACATACTCGCCGCACCGGGAGGTGGATCTGGTAAGTCCGATTTACGTCTACGGACACACGAAATATATGGCTGAGCAGATGTGCGTCAAATTCTTTGAGACGATGATGTCGGGGTCGTCACTAATGATTGGACGAATATTTAACGCAGCTGGTCCTCGTGAAACGAATCCACATTTCATCCCAGAGGTCGTGAAACAAATTCGTAAGGGAAAGAAAGTGATTGAGATCGGAAACACGTGGCCAAAACGTGACTTTGTTGATGTCGACTCAATGGCCCAATCCATAATGCAACTTACTCTCAGATCCACTGGGATCGACATTGTGAATGTTGGCTCCGGTGTCGTGCAGGAGATTGGCCAAGTCTTGGACATGTTGCGAGTCGCTTCTGGTAAGGAAGTGGAATTCGTATCGGTACCAGAGCGCTGCCGCCCGAACGACAGACCCTATCTCTGTCCCGACGTTAATCGAATAACTCGATTAATTGGGGCGGCACCCCGTCCGCTGTCTTTGGATACGGCGAGACGGATCTTCGCAGAGTAGACCGGATGTATGGAGTGAGAAGCGAGCGTATGGGTAAGTCTGCTATCGGATCTGCGGCTATGCGTGCCACTGGGCACACGTGCGTGATGTTAATCAAGCTCGCATCGATATTCTTACCACACGGTACTACGAGGCGAGTTGCCCATGTTGCCCAATCGGACGAATTAGATCGCACCGGTATATTGCTTGCTGATGCGGAGCGTTTGCCAGTCGTATGGGAAGACTCCGATGTGATCTTTCCGATGTATGAGGGCTCAATTGCGCATTCTCTTTGGCGTGCTCAAGAGTTTTCCTTGTTTAGGCGTAGTCGGCATTCGATTGTTCGACCTCTATTGGATCTTGGTTGCGGTGACGGCTCTTTTGCCGCGGTGTTGTTCCAGCACGTGGAGGTTGGAGTCGACATAGACCCGGACGCTCTTGATATCGCTCGCCGATTTAAAATTTACGGGAGTCTGGTGCAGAGTCCAAGCGAAAAAATAGCTGTTGAAAGCTGTACAGTAGGCACTGTTATCTCCAATTCGGTTTTGGAACATGTCTCAAACTTGCCGCCGATTCTGGGAGAGGTTAATCGGATTTTGAAGGCGCATGGGATATTCATATTTACTGTTCCAGTGCTTCAATTCGCACGAGATCTGGAGAAGTTTTTCGGGCGCGCGGAAAGTGACAAAATAAATGCCGATTTCGTGCATCGAAACCTCCATGAGGTAACGGATTGGGAGCGAATGCTTGCCAATAGTGGCTTCACCGTCCGTACAATCCACCAATACCAGCCCGACTGGTTCACCTATTACTATTGGATGCTCAGGTTCTTGGGCAGACGCGGACTTGGTCGTGTCTTTCCGTCCATAAGGCAACGCCTCTGGGTCGCGATGGGTAAGAATTTGGTCTCAATGGTTCGAAGATCTATCAATGAAGGTGGTCAGATAGGCGGTAATATATTTGTTATAGCAGAGAAAAGTGGGGAGCCTTCTTTGGCTCAACAGAAAAAATGAAACGAGCGGTAAGGGTGTTGATGGTGACTCAATACCCATACGCGGAGAGCGATGAACGACTCGGTGGAATAATGCAGGCGAGCTTTCGCCTGGTGCGTGCGATTGACCAAATCGCGGATTCGCGAATCGAGTTGATTGTCTTAACGCACACTAAGCATGTCGTATCCCGAGAGGTGCTTGTCTTGCCGGGAGGGACGAAAATCATCTATCTTCCGCAATCAACGTCTTTCCTTGATCGCGTAACCTTTGGTTATTGGAGTGCTAGAGCAGGGTTGTCGCGTTCAATTATTGAGCATGACCCGGATCTGGTCCATGGTCAGGGGACTGCAAATTACATATTCGCTACTACTAAGTGTCGCCTGCCGCATGTGGTGACGCTGCACGGAATATACCGAAACGAAATGCGTGTGGTGCGTTCCAGGCTGACGGTAGGGGAGGAAATCGCACGCTGGGTAAAGGTAAAAACCGAGGCTTATTATATTCGTCGGATTCGAAGCCTTATCGCGATAACCTCAGAAGTCGCCGATTTCGTTCGTGCGTCTGGCTCAAACGCTCACGTGATTTCTATCGATAACACTATCGATGAGGAATTTTTTAGTGTTCCAGAGCTGACACCAGATCATTCTCCGGTTGTTCTTTTTGTCGCCGCCATCACATATAGAAAGGGACTAGATTTTCTACTGAGTGCGTTCGTGAAAGTGTTGGGGCGGCGCCCAGAAGCGAAGCTGCGAATTGCAGGAATTTGGGACTGGGATCCAACTTATGTCCAGGGCCTGATGGGTCAATATGCTGCGCTAATCGCAGCGGGGTCGGTTACATTTCTGGGAGGCATATCGCAGGAGCAACTCCTGGCGGAAATGCGTGGGTCATATTTACTTTGTTTGCCCTCTAGGGCAGAAAGTGCACCGATGGTGATATCGCAGGCGATGGCGGCAGGGCGGCCGGTCGTAGCATCTAGAACCCGCGCTATACCAGGTATGCTGACAGATCGGGTGCATGGTCGATTATGGGACGTAGGCGATATTGACGGGTTGGCAGTAATGTTGGTTGAGGTGTTGGGAAGTTATCAGGCAGCGGTAGGCATGGGTCGAAGATCTAGGGAGGCCGCAAGAGAGCGCTATTCGGCGAGCGCCGTGGCCCAGAAAACTACCAATGCCTACTTCGAAATCGCAAATCGACAGTAGTATCTTCCCAGTTCCGCCCGTGGCTAGCGTGAACCTGAGGATTACGCTGCTATCGTTCGCAGTATTCAGCTTATGGGCGACTATCACCAATGCAGTGCCGCTTAGCATCGCGTTTGTAGTCGTTGCGCCTATTGCCGTACTTTCAACACCTCGTAACGAAACTGTTCCGCGTGTCGTCGTTTTTCTGCTTGGAGTGTATTTTTATTTTCTATTAAGCACAGTGACTTATGCGCCAAGTTCCGTGCTAGAGCCAGAGTTTTATCGGCGCGACGGGAATTTCTTTGTGACTTTCCTGCCTCTCCTGGTATTTAGTTTGGTGGCAATGCCTGTCGATCTCGAGAGAGTGGTTAAGTACTTTGTCGTCTGGGCCGGTGTTGCTAATCTCATACTTCTGACGATTTATTTTTTTACTGGCGGGACCATGCTGTTCCGCGAGGAGGGGGTATACCACTTCCTTTTCGAGGCACATAACGCGGCCGGTGGGTATTTGTCTGTAATAACGGCATTAACGTTCGCCGTTTGGCGCAACGCTGCAACGAAGCCCATTTGGATTATTCTGTTGTTGGGTGACTTGGTGGGACTCTACCTCACCGAATCGAGAGGAAGTGAGTTGGCACTTCTCCTGTCTTGGTGGCTCGTTGTCTGTTTGAAGGAGCGACACATAAAGAAAGTCGTTATCGCAGTAGTGGTCGTAACTGTTGCGGTGTTGCTCTATACATATCCGATCTGGGTGTCCTCAGGGAAGCCTGGGGGGGTCGCGGATGTATCGGTTGGCGATGGAATAACTGGAAGGGACGCAAATGTTCTCGACCGCGTCTTATATTTATGGCCCCGCGCGGTTGATCTGTTTTTCCAATCGCCGCTGGTTGGGACTGGGTTTGGAAGTTATAACGACTTGCCATATCGACTTGAGGGGCAAGCGCATATCTTGGAATTCAATGATCCCGTAGTGCTAACGTTTTCGTCTGCCCACGCCCATAACTCTTACTTGCATATTCTGGCGGAGACAGGCCTGATTGGTCTGACGCTGGTGGTTCTCTTGCTGAGTGCAATCCTTCGCGAGATTCGACAGGTGAAGGTTGAATCAGTGCAGCTTGGGTTAACGCTCGCGTTTTGGGTCGCGATTTTTTCGTCTATGACCGAACATCGATTATTTACGCCGGCGCAAATGCTTCCGTTTACGATTTTAAGCGGGTTGGCAATTTCAGACCGGCGATGGCGTGCGTCGGACGAGATTAGACATCAATAGTTAAGAGATAGCCTCAACATTGCCTATGTTGAGGCAAATCCGCTTTTGGGTAATCGCGTTAAGGGTAAAATACATTGCGCGTCGCTATAATTCATTATTGGCTAATAAATTGGCGTGGCGGTGAACGTGTGCTGAAGCACATAGCGTCGATGTACCCGCTGGCGGATATCTATGTGCATGTGGCCGATGAAGAGCTTTGCGCGCGAGAGTTTCCGAACCATCGCATAAGGACGACTTTCATATCAAAGCTGCCGTTTGCGCGACGGTATTACCAAAAGTACCTGCCTCTAATGCCAATGGCGTTGGAAGAGTTGGATTTACGAGAATATGATTTGGTGATAAGTAGCGAATCAGGCCCGGCAAAAGGTGTTCTAGTCGCGCCGCATGCTAAGCATGTTTGCTACTGCCATTCACCGATGCGATATGTTTGGGACATGTACCCGGAATACCGCAGTACTGTCGGTGGGCTAATGCGAATGGCATGGACGCCAATAAGCCATTACCTGCGGATGTGGGATCAGTTGACCGCCCAACGAGTAGACCATTTCGCTGCGAATTCGTCGTTCGTTGCTGCGCGCATCCGCAAATACTATCAACGGGATTCAGTCGTAATTTTCCCACCGGTGGATGTTGAGGTGTTTAACTTGTCACCGAAAGACGATGGATTTTATTTGTCCGTGGGTCAACTGGTGCCTTACAAGCGACCGAATCTGCTTATTGATGCCTTTAATGCCTCTGGGAAGAAATTGCTGATAATCGGAGATGGGCCTATGTTGGCAGCGCTCAGGCGCCGCGCCAAGTCGAATGTTGAACTTGTAGGGTCACAGCCGTTCGAGGTTATTCGCGATAGCTATTCCAAGTGTAAAGCGCTGGTCTTTCCTGGCGTCGAGGACTTTGGGATGGTTCCCGTCGAGGCGATGGCATCAGGTAAGCCCGTGATCGCATTCAAAGGTGGAGGGGCGTTAGAAACAGTTGTTGACGAGGTAACAGGTGTTTTCTTTGACGCGCAGAGCGCAGAGTCGTTAAATGCCGCGATAAGTCGATTTGAAGCGCTCGAATCCCGATTCGATGCTATTCGTATTCGAGAGCACGCGCGAAAGTTTTCCAGCGGGATTTTTCTGTCGACTTTTAAGGACTTTATTGACGACTCATTGGCCCGTCGCTACTGATTCTAAGCTTCTTCGGTGGGGGCGACTTCACGTATGACAGTGGCAGGTACTCCAGCAGCTACGCAGTAATCCGGAATGGGACGCCGGACTAAACTTAGCGCTCCAATAACCGAATTGATGCCAACGGACGTGTTTGGAAGTATCGCGGCGCAATGACCTATCCATGCACCTCTCTTGATTTCTACTGGGCCGGAAAACCGCTCTCCCTGTCTCTTGATAGATACGCGACGGTCGCGAAATTCATGCGTGGCGTCGGAAATATATACGTTATTTGCTACTAGAACTTCGCTTCCTATTGTTACGCTCTTCCATGCGTTGATGTGGCAGTTCCTTCCAACGTAAGTGTCCGCGCCAATCCGAAGCGTGAATTCGTCATCTGGGCTTGATGAACAATTCAGCCAAGTTCCTGCCGCGACTCTTGCGCCAGATCCGATCCATACCTTTTCGGGGTGGTTCCATTTAACCGGGAATTCAATTACCGCTCCTCGTCCGATGTGCCCTACAACGAGTCTCAAGAAAAGCGTGTATATTCGGTCTATTAGTGCTGGAATGACACGCGTCATTTGTCTTCCTGTGGGGTAGCTGTATGACGTTAAACTTTAGGCGCAGTTCGATTGTGCGGCAATACCGATCGCGATCCGGTCTTGTTCTATGACGAACCCAAGGCCATGTCGCAAGGGAAGCGTGCCAAGCGGTCTGTGACGCAGTTGCTGGTTGTTGTCAGGACACGCTTTCGATTTACGCCATGAAAAAGAATGGAATGTTAGAGATTTCGTTTTCCGACCTTTTGAACGCGGTTCGGTTCTCCTGGCGTTTGACGTTGCTTGTCACCATGGTCTGTACGACTGTCGCGATTGCTTTAGTGATAATTGTTCCGAAGAAATATGAGGCGAGTACGCTGATCGCCGTTCAAACGGCCGACTCGGTTGGAAATCTTGGGGGGGCGCTCAATTCGCTGTCCTCGCAATTCGGTGGTTTAGCGGCTATTGCTGGAATCGCTACGCCTACTGACGGGAAGAAATCGGAATCGTTGGCGGTTCTTCAGTCCGAGGAGCTAACAGAGTTATATATTAAGGATAATAATCTCCTGCCAATACTGTTCGCTTCGGAATGGGACGAAAGCGCCCATCGTTGGCGCTCTTCAGACTCCAAACGGATTCCTACTTTGTGGAAGGGTAACGCGCTGTTTCGTAAGTCCATTAGAGCGGTCAGTGTGGATCCCAAGACGGGATTAGCGACTCTCACAATTACTTGGAAGGATCCTTTACTGGCGTCCAGTTGGGCAAATGGGTTGGTCCGGCTGACTGACAGTTATCTTCGGCAGAAGGCGATTGATCAGGCTGAACGTAATATTGCGTACCTCAATGAGCAAGCTAGCAAAACGGAAACGGTAGGCGTGAAGCAAGCGATCTACGCGTTGATGCAAAGTGAAATTAGTAAGGCTATGCTGGCTCGGGGATCTAATGAGTTTGCTTTGAAGGTCATAGATAGAGCGTTTACGCCAGAAAAGCCCGCTTTCCCAAAACCCATTTTGTGGGTTGTTATTGGCTTTATCTTTGGCCTTCTTTTGTCGATCTTTATTGGGGTAATTCGCTATGCGGCTAGCGGCGGCGCGGCGTCGACGGGCATTTGAGAACCCGGCTAGCGGGCGGGAAGCAAAGTGACCGGCCGTGGGCGGTGGGTTTGTCTAGACGCTTGAGTAGCCGCGTACATGCGGCTTAAGGCAAATACCGCGGCGGCGCTCGTGTACAGGGCCACGCAAGCGTTGGTGTGGGCGTTTTTTGTTCGGCTGGTGCTCATACATTACGGCGCACCCGCTTATGGCATGCTCGCACTGCTTTTATCTGTAATTGCGTGGCTTCAACTTTGCGATTTCGGGATTATCGCGTACCTGAGAACCGCGTTCGCACGCCTTAGGGCGCAAGGTGCTAACGAATCCGTAAGCGTGTCACTCTTGAGGGCAGCTGTTGTGCGAACGTCATTTGGGTTCGCGCTTATTCTTGGCCTGGTATCAGTGGCTGGTATTGTTGCCCCAAGAATGATGGCTGGTCTGGACGGGCGACTGCACTTCGCGGAAGTCCACACCCGTGTATCTTCCTTAGGCTATGTGAATTTGCTGATTGTCTACGGGTATTTTCTGATCCTGACGCAATTCTTGGTGGCCTACTTTGCCGCTTCATACCAGCAGTACAGATTCTACCTATTGGCTTCTCTTGGTGTTTTGCTTCAATTCTTAGCGTCTTGGATTTTGATTCTGCTAAGCGGTGATTTGTTCTATTCATTTGCGACATTTCTTTTGGCTTCCCTGCTGCCTCAAATATTTGTTCTTGTGCTGGTGGCCTATGGCAGGAAATCGACTCACGAGCATCCGCCTATTCGAAGTGAATTGTCGACGATGTATTTCCTGTCTCAGCTTGGAGGTATGGTTTGTTACAACATTGATGTGCTGATGGTATCCCTCTATTTTGATCTTCGAGCGACAGCCATTTATGGGACCCTAAAGAATATCGCACAGATCTTTATTTCTGTGCACGCGCTGTTTATGCAGCAGGCGTGGGCTGGGTTGTCTCAAGCGTATGATTTGTGTGATCGGGAAGGATTTATTGCGATCATCCGTCGCTGTGAAATTATTACGTTTGGAGCGATTCCCATCGTAATTATTTTTTTTACGGTTGCAATGCCGCCACTATTCGTGATGTGGACAGCCGGCCGGTTAGGCCCTATAGATCACGGCATTGCATTTGCGTTTGCCTCATTCTCTGCACTGTTTATGGCCGGCTCGCTATACGGAACTGTTGCTCTGGCCATTGCTAAAGTTCGCGGTGTGGTCTTTCTCGCGTGGGCAGCGGCAAGCATGTCAGTATGTTTCGCTTGGGAGTTCCATAATGTATTGCACTTGTATGCCGTAATTATGGGGCTATGTATTGCTGCTACGACTGGATTCGTTGGATGCTTGGGGATTGTTCGAGTTGAGATGCGAGATCTAAGGAACGTCTGAAAAACTAGCGATGAAATTGGAAGCTGCAATTAATCGGTCGCCAAATGTGACTCGAGGGCGGGTTTTCGCCGAGAACACCACGTTTTCCAGCCTCCAGGGCCGGGGTCTGCTGTTTTCGCCGACACCTTCCCTACGCATTGAGCAATCTCCGGCGGACCATGAACAGATTGGTCAGCGCGGCGGTGACTTCGAGCCGATGCAGATTCTTCGCCAGACCTCGGTAGCGAACTTTTTGAAAGCCGAATACGCGTTTGATTACTCCAAACACGTGCTCGACTTTGGCGCGGATCTTCGATTTGCGCCGGTTAGTCGCCTTGATCGTTTCGTCCACTCGCGTACCCCAGCGGTAACGCTGGTTGGTGAAGTCACGGACACGCGGCGCAACCGCCCGGATCGCGTCCTTTTGACCGCGATATGCTTGGTCACCCCACACGCGTGTTTCCTTCCCGTGCAGCAGATGCGGCATTCCGAGCGCATCGGCCACGTTGGCCGCGGATGCTTTCACCGTGTGGATCAGCTTGGTTCGGCTGTCGACACCAATGTGGGCTTTCATCCCGAAATACCACTGCTTTCCCTTCGCTGTTTGGTGCATCTCGGGGTCTCGCTTGCCGTCCTTGTTCTTCGTCGAGCTCGGCGCTCCGATGATGGTCGCATCGACGATCGTGCCGTTGGAGATCTTCATCCCGTGCCGGCGCAGATACTCATTCACCGTGGTCAACAACTTCTTGCCCAGCTTGTGCTTCTCCAGCAGATGCCGGAACTTGCACACCGTCGTCTCATCGGGCGCCGCTTCTACACCCAGGTCAATGCCGACAAATCCGCGCATCGAGGTCGAGTCATACAACGCCTCCTCGACGGCCGGGTCCGACAGGTTGAACCACAGCTGCAGAAAATAGATCCGCAACATCCGCTCCAGCGGAATCGGCGGCCGACCACCGGCTTCACTGACCTTCGGGTAAAACGGTTCGATGACACTGAGCAACTCGGCCCAAGGAAGGATCTGCTCCATGTCGTCCAGAAACTTCGCTCGTCGGGTCGGCTTGCCGTATTGCTCAAACGCCGCCAGGGTCTGTTGCTTCATGGATTTCCTCTCCCTCTCATGAAATCTAATCTTGTATCAGACCAGGTCGGTATTTCAGAGTTTCCCTAAGGCACAGTACGCCAGTTTGACGTGGAGCGCGGCGAGGTTGGCAAACAGCCGTCAGTACGCCCCGCTGCGCGCAAACACCGCCGGGATCGTCTTGACGATGATCCCGATATCCAGCCGCAGACTCCGCGCCTTCACATAGCGCACGTCGAGCGCCACCCGTCGCCGATAATCGGTGTCATTGCGTCCCGAGACCTGCCACAGTCCGGTGATCCCCGGCTTGGCGGACAGGAACACCCCCACCCGCTTGCCGTAGCGGCGCAGTTCGTCCGGCACCACCGGGCGCGGCCCGACCAGGCTCATCTCGCCGCGCAGCACATTCCACAACTGCGGCAGTTCATCGAGGCTGGTCTTGCGCAGGAATCGCCCGAGCGCCGTCACCCGCGGATCATTGCGCAGCTTGTGATCGCGCAGCCATTCGGCCTTCAGTTCGGGATGGTTGTCGAGCAAGTCGTGCAGCACCTGATCGGCGTGCGGCACCATGGTGCGAAATTTCACGCAATCGAAGCAGCGGCCGCCGAGACCCACCCGACGATGCTTGTAGAACGGCGAGCCGCTGGAGATCCACGCGATGAGGGCGATGCCGATGATGAGCGGGGAGAGCAGCACGATGCCGGCCACCGCCGCGCCCAAGTCGATGGCGCGCTTCGTGAAGCGATAGAGAGGATCGCCGGGCACCACCAGGGGATCGATGTGCGGGACGACAACGCGGCTTGCCCGTCGCCGGTCGAGATACACCACCTGAGGGGCGGCGGTCTTGGTGGGTTCGAATGGGTGGGGGGTGTCGGCCCGGCGGGCAAGATCGATCGGCGTCGCGTCGTCTTCGAATTGAGTTTTCGGAAGCCGGCTTGAGCCTTGGATCATCGCACCATTCCTTGAGTATGCAGCCAGTTCTAAATTGCGACCCGTCATCCCTTGTCGATCGCTCCGCGTGTGGCGGGAATAGTACATGGGAGCCCATCGAACTGCCATGGCCACGGGTGGCGAAACGCCGGGGAAAAAACACTCCAGGGACGAAACGCCTCGCCCCTTAGGTTGGTTGACGGCAACAATGTCGAAATCTTCACCAATATCGGTCCGGCAGCGCACGCCACTAGTCTCGCTGACGCGGCATCGTGACGGAAGCTTAGCGCGACGCACGCCCACGGCGACTGTCGCTAATTGGCGTCAGTGGGGCTGCTACTCGTCGCCCGAGCACGCTCGCCTGAGTAGGGTCGCCCGGGAAAGCTCGCGGGGTGCGGCAAGCCGGCGGCGAATTCGCTACCCTTGGGTTCCTTCCTTTGAGGTGAACGCCGGGAGCCGTCTTGAGCACGCAGTCAATTCTCGTCACCGGCGGCGCCGGCTACATCGGCAGCCACGTGGTGCGTCAGCTGGGGGAGGCCGGCGAGCGGGTGGTGGTGCTCGACAACCTGGTGAAGGGCTTTCGCCAGGCCGTCACCAGTGGTGAGTTGGTGGTGGGCGACGTGGGGGATTACGCCCTGGTGTCCCGACTGCTCGCCGAGCATGAGGTCGACACCGTCATGCACTTCGCGGCCCACACCGTCGTCCCGGAGTCGGTGGCGCTGCCGCTGAAATACTATGGGAACAACACCTGTGCCACCCGCCAGCTGCTGCAGGCCTGCCTGGAGCACGGGGTGCGGCATGTCGTTTTCTCTTCCACCGCGGCCGTTTACGGTCTGCCGGAGGCGGGCTATGCCAGCGAGGACACCCCCACGCGGCCCATCAATGCCTATGGCACTTCCAAGCTCATGAGCGAATGGATGCTGCGCGATGTGGCGGCGGTCAATCCGCTGCGCTACGTCGCGCTGCGGTATTTCAACGTCGCCGGTTCCGATCCCGGCGGGCGCATCGGTCAAAGCACCCCGGGGGCGACGCTGCTCACCAAGGTGGCCTGCGAGGCCATGGTGGGTAAGCGCCCCCATGTCTCGGTGTTCGGCAGCGACTACCCCACGCCCGATGGCACCGGGGTGCGCGACTACCTGCATGTCGAGGATTTGGCGGCGGCGCACCTGAACGCGCTCGCCTATCTGCGGGCCAAGGGTGCCTCGGTGACCCTGAACGTGGGCTATGGGCACGGTTACTCGGTGCGCGAGGTGCTGCGCATGGTCGAGGCGGTGGGCGGGCGGCGGCTGAAGATTTGCGAGGAGGCGCGCCGGGCCGGCGATCCGGCCTATCTGGTGGCGCGCGCCGAGCGCATCCGCAGCGAATTGGGTTGGCGGCCGCGCTTCGATGACCTACAGGCCATCGTCACCCATTCACTCGCCTGGGAGCGCCGCCGCCTGGCCGACCCCTGGACCTGAACTCCGGCGTCGCGCCCTCAGCCCGCCTTTTTACCCAGGCCTACCGAGGGTTGCCGCGCAGCGCTTTACTCGGCCGCCGAAAAAGGCTAACCTCTGCGGCCTTTTTCCTGTCGAATCAGGCCATTACGTCATGCGCATCACCATATTCGGTTCCGGCTACGTGGGCCTGGTGACGGGCGCCTGCCTCGCCGATGCCGGCAACCAGGTGATGTGCGTCGATGTGGTGGCGCGTAAGATCGACATGCTGAAGCGGGGCGAGATGCCCATCCACGAACCCGGGCTCGAGGCCCTGGTCCGCCGCAATGCCGCGGCCGGTCGTCTGGTGTTCACCACCGATGCCCAGGAGGGCGTGGATCACGGGCTGTTTCAGCTGATCGCGGTGGGCACGCCCCCCGATGAGGATGGCTCGGCGGACCTGCGCTATGTGCTGTCGGTGGCGCGCACCATCGGTGAGTACATGCGGGAGTACAAGGTGGTGATCACGAAATCCACCGTGCCCGTGGGTACCGCCGACAAGGTGCGTACCGCGGTGGGTGAGGCGCTGCTGCGGCGCGGCGCCGCCATCGAATACGACACCGTGTCGAACCCGGAATTTCTCAAGGAGGGCGCGGCGCTCGCCGACTTCATGAAGCCCGATCGGGTGGTGGTCGGCACCACCAGCACGCGCGCCGCCGAGCTGATGCGCGCCCTGTACGAGCCCTTCACGCGCAATCACGACCGCATGATCGTCATGGACGTGCGCTCGGCCGAACTCACGAAATACGCCGCCAACGCCATGCTCGCCACCAAGATCAGCTTCATGAACGAGCTGGCCAACCTCGCCGAGCATTTCGGCGCGGATATCGAGGCGGTGCGGGTGGGCATCGGCTCGGACCCGCGCATCGGCTACTCCTTCATCTACCCCGGGGTGGGCTACGGCGGCTCGTGCTTCCCCAAGGACGTGCAGGCGCTGCAGCGCTCGGCCGCCGAGGTGGGTTACGAGGCGCGCATCCTGGCGGCGGTGGAGGCGGTCAACGCCCGTCAGAAGGAATTTCTCTTCCAGCGCATCCGCGCGCATTTCGGTGAGCTCACCGGGCGCACCTTCGCCCTCTGGGGCCTCGCCTTCAAGCCGCAAACCGATGACATGCGCGAGGCGCCGAGCCGGGTGCTGATGGAGGCGCTGTGGGCGGCGGGGGCGCGGGTGCGCGCCTACGATCCGGTGGCCATGGACGAGTGCCGGCGCCTGTATGGGACGCGCGCGGATCTGCAGCTGTGCGCGAGCAGCGAGGAGACGCTGGCGGGCGCCGATGCGCTCGTCATCGTCACCGAGTGGCAGGAGTTTCGCAGTCCGGACTTCGATCACATCCGCGCCACGCTTGGCGCCCCGGTGATCTTCGATGGCCGCAATCTGTATGACCCCGCACAGATGGCGCGCCTGGGCTTCAGCTATTATGCGGTGGGCCGCGGTTTGGCCGTCAACCTCAAAGAGAATCGCTCGTGAGCACACTCATCCCCGTCATCCTCTCCGGCGGCGCCGGCACGCGCCTGTGGCCGCTGTCGCGCGAGGCCTATCCGAAGCAGCTGCTGAAGCTCACCGGACCGCTGACCATGCTGCAGGACACGGCGCTGCGCCTGGTGGGCATCGCCGGCTCCGGGGCGCCCATCGTGGTGTGCAATGAGGCGCATCGCTTCACCGTCGCCGAGCAGGCGCGCACCGTGGGCATCACCCCGGCGGCGATTTTGCTCGAGCCGGTGGGTCGCAACACCGCCCCGGCGGTGGCGCTGGCGGCGCTGCAGGCGGTGAAGCGCGATCCGGAGGCCATCCTGGTGGTGGCGCCGGCCGACCATGTCATCCGCGATGCGCGCGTCTTCCAGCAGGCCGCCGAGGCCGCGGCCCAGCTCGCCGCCGGCGGCAAGCTGGTCACCTTCGGCATCGTCGCCCACTCCCCGGAAACCGGTTACGGCTACATCCGCCGCGGCGAGGGCGCGGGCCCGGCCTTCCCGGTGGCGCAGTTCATGGAAAAGCCGCCCCTGGACGTGGCGCGGCAGTTCGTCGCCTCGGGCGACTATTACTGGAACAGCGGCATGTTCGTGTTCCGCGCCGACCGCTACCTGAGCGAACTGGCCGCCTTCGCCCCCGACATTCGCGCCGCCGCGGAGGCCGCCTTCGCCGCCGCCCAGGTGGACCTCGACTTCGTGCGCATCGACAAGCCGGCCTTCGAGAAATGCCGCGCCGAGTCCATCGACTACGCGGTGATGGAGAAGACCCGCGATGCCGTGGTGCTGCCGCTCGATGCCGGCTGGAGTGACGTCGGCTCCTGGTCCTCGCTGTTCGATGCCCTGCCCGCCGACGAGGAGGGCAATGTGCTGCAGGGGGATGTGCTGGTGTACGACACCCACGACTGCTATGTGCATTCCACCAGCCGCCTGGTCGCCGCGGTGGGCATGGACGATCATGTCATCGTGGAGACCAAGGATGCGGTGCTGGTCGCTCCCAAGGAGCGGGTGCAGGACGTCAAGGAGCTGGTCAACCGGCTGAAGAAGTCCGGCCGCAGCGAATCGGCGCTGCACCGCGAGGTGTTCCGTCCCTGGGGCAGCTACGACAGCATCGACAATGGCGAGCGCTTCCAGGTCAAGCGCCTCTCGGTGAAGCCGGGCGGCGTGCTGTCGCTGCAGATGCACCACCACCGCGCCGAGCATTGGATCGTGGTGCAGGGCACCGCGCGCATCACCTGCAACGACAAGACCTTCCTGCTCGCCGAGAACGAATCGACCTACATTCCCATCGGCGCCACGCATCGCATCGAGAATCCGGGCAAGGTGGCGCTGCACATCGTCGAGGTGCAGTCCGGCTCCTACCTGGGCGAGGATGACATCGTGCGCTTCGAGGACAACTACGGCCGCCAGGGGACCAATACGTAATCATCATGGCCACTTTGCCCATCACCGGCTTCAAAGCCTATGACCTGCGCGGACGCATCCCCACCGAGCTCAACGAGGAGGTGGCCTACCGGGTGGGCCGCGGCTATGTGCAATTCCTCTCCCCGCGGCGCGTGGTGGTGGGACGCGACATCCGCCTGTCGAGCGCCGCGCTCGCCGCGGCCCTCATCCGCGGCCTCACCGAGGGCGGGGCGGATGTCGATGACATCGGCGTCTGCGGCACCGAAGGGGTGTACTTCGCCACCTTCCACGGCGGCTACGACGGCGGCATCATGATCACCGCCAGCCACAATCCGGCCGACTACAACGGCATGAAATTCGTGCGCGAACAGTCGCGGCCCATCAGCGGCGACAACGGCCTGCAGGACATCCGCCGCTTCGCCGAGGCGGGCGACTTCCCGGCCCCCGCGCGCCCGGGCGTCTGCCGGTCCACCGACCTGATGCCGGCCTATGTCGAGCATCTGCTCTCCTATGTCGAGGTGGCCAGGATCAAGCCGCTCACCGTGGTGGTCAACGCCGGCAACGGCGGCGCCGGGCTGGTGGTCGACCGGCTCGAGGCGCATCTGCCGCTGAAGTTCATCAAGATCCATCATGCGCCCGACGGGCATTTCCCCAACGGCATCCCCAACCCCATGCTGGAGGAGAACCGCGCCCCCACCGTGGCCGCCATCCGCGCCCATGGGGCGGACTTCGGCATCGCCTGGGACGGGGATTTCGACCGCTGCTTCTTCTTCGATGAGCACGGCGCCTTCATCGAGGGCTATTACATCGTCGGTCTGCTGGCCTCGGTGCTGCTGCGCGGCCATGCCGGCGGCCGGGTGGTGCACGATCCGCGCCTGACCTGGAACACCGTCGAGATGGTGCGGGCGGCCGGCGGGGTGCCGGTGCAGTCGAAGTCCGGGCACGCCTTCATCAAGCAGGTGATGCGCGAGGTCGACGCCGAGTACGGCGGGGAGATGAGCGCGCATCACTACTTCAAGCGCTTCTCCTACTGCGACAGCGGCATGATCCCCTGGCTGCTGGTGGCGCAGATCGTCAGCGAGGCCGGCGTGCCGCTCTCGCGCCTGGTGGGCGAGCGCATCGCGCGCTTCCCGGCCAGCGGCGAGCTCAATTACCGCGTGCCGGATGCGCGGGCGGCCAGCGCCGCCGTCGAGGCGCGCTACGGCGGCAGCGCGCTCGCGGTCGACTACACCGACGGGGTGTCGTTCGAATTTCCCGACTGGCGCTTCAATCTGCGCTCCTCCAACACCGAGCCGCTGCTGCGTCTGAACGTCGAGGCGCGCGGCTCGGCCGCGCTCATGCAGGCCAAGACCCGCGAGGTGTTCGAACTGCTCGCCGCGCACGGCGCCGTGGCCGCCGATCACTAGGGGCGCGCGCTTTCGCCATGGCCCTGCCGCGTCTGAGCATCGTCATCCCCGTCTACAACGAGGAGCAGGTGCTGCCCACCTTGTTCGCGCGCCTGTACCCGGCGCTCGATGCGCTGCGCACCCCCTATGAGATCGTGTTCGTCAACGATGGCAGCAAGGACCGCTCGGTGGCGCTGCTGCGCCAGCAGTTCGCGCGCCGCCCGCAGCAGACCCGGGTGGTGCTGTTTCACGCCAACTTCGGCCAGCACTCGGCGGTGATGGCCGGGCTCGCGCATGCGCGCGGCGAGTACGTGATCACCCTGGATGCCGACCTGCAGAACCCGCCCGAGGAGATCGGCAAGCTGCTGGAGAAGCTGGTGGAGGGCTACGACTACGTGGGCACCATCCGCCAGCAGCGCCAGGACGTGCTCTGGCGGCGGGTGCTGTCCAAGGGCGTGAACAAGATCCGGGAGTGGATCACCCCGGTGCGCATCACCGACCAGGGCTGCATGATGCGCGGCTATGCCCGCTCGGTGGTCACCGCGCTCAACCACACCCGCGAGGTCAACACCTTCATTCCCGCGCTCGCCTCGCTGTACGCCATGCGTCCCATCGAGGTGCCCTTCGCCCACGAGGAGCGCTACGCGGGACAGTCGAAGTACTCCCTGTACAGCCTGATCCGCCTGAATTTCGACCTGGTCACCGGCTTCTCGGTGGTGCCGCTGCAGCTGTTCTCCATGGTGGGCATGGCGGTCTCGGCCTTCTCGGCGCTGCTGGTGGTGTATCTGTTCGTGCGCCGCCTCATCGTCGGTCCCGAGGCCGAGGGGCTGTTCTCGCTCTTTGGCCTGGTGTTCTTCTTCATCGGCCTGGCGCTGTTCGGCATCGGCCTGCTGGGCGAGTACGTGGGGCGCATCTACGCCCAGGTGCGCGAGCGGCCGCGCTACCTGGTCGAGGCGGTGCTCGAGCAGACCCCCCTGGAGCCGCCCGCGGCGGGGCCGTCGGCCCTGGAGCCGTCCGCGCTCGCGCCGCCTCCCCGGCAGCCCTCCGAGGATGCCGGCCGGTGACCCGCGCGGTGGTGTTCGCCTACAGCGAAGTCGGGGTTCGCTGTGTGCGCGAGCTATTGGCCCAGGGGGTGCGGATCCCGCTGCTGTTCACCCATGCGGATGACCCGCGGGAG